>SXGS01149839.1_pt1 | contig 38588 bp, 40 predicted proteins | sample 3174681 | NCBI WGS metagenome assembly SXGS01 (sample SAMN11356861, study PRJNA531348) | freshwater metagenome | isolation source: freshwater sample F1-80 | place: China: Fuxian Lake, Yuxi | collected 2017-12-25
GGACGAGCACGGATACTTCTCTCAGTGTGATGGTTCTCTGTTCGAGGTGATCGATCAGGCGACCGGGGGTGGCGATGAGGATGCGGGGATTTCTCTTAATCATCTGCCGCTGCAGAGACATCGAAGCACCTCCGATGAAGACGGCGATACCGATATTCAATTTGAAGGCGATCTTCCGAAGCGATTCCTCGACTTGCTGGGCGAGCTCGCGTGTCGGAACGATGATGAGCGCTCTGCCCTTTCCCTGGTGCACGCGCTGGAGGAGGGGAATACCGAAAGCGAGTGTTTTGCCTGTTCCCGTCTGTGCGATGCCGATCATATCTTTTCCTTCAAGGCCCGTGGGAATCGCTTGGTGCTGGATGGGTGTCGGGGTCACGATCTTCATCTCACTGAGTACACCCAGAATATTCGGTGCGATTCCGAGTGAGGCAAAGGTCATCGTTGGTTCGGTTTCTGATGTCATGTCTCGCTAGTATAAGGCATTTTGACAGGGATGACCATAGAGTTTCTGGATCTGGTACGCTGCATCCATGCTCTCGCGAGACAGAAAAGGGGAATTTGCCGCATACGGCACGGCTGTTCTTTGGAGTCTGTTTCCGGTTGTCACCGTGCTCACGGTACAGGGTCTCTCTCCTCTGTTCACCGCGTCGATCGCAACCGGATTCTCCGCAATATTCTTCGCTTGCATGATCTCGCTTCGGCGCGGTTGGTCGCAGCTCCTCTGCCGTGCGGCGTGGAAAGACATGCTCCTTGCGACTTTTTTCATCGGCATCGTCTTCTACGCATTCGTCTTTGTCGGCTACCGCTTCACGAGTGCGGGCAACGGTGCGGTCGTGAGTCTGATGGAGATCTTCTTCACATTTCTCCTTATCAACATTCTCCTGAAACACGAGCGGTTCGATCCTCTGCATGGACTTGGAGCATTGCTGATGGTGGCAGGCGCTCTTTTTGTACTTCTTCCCGGTCGCAGTGAATCGTGGAATATCGGGGATCTGCTCATCTTCATTTCCACGATGGCACCGCCGCTTGGGAATTTGTATGCCAAACGTGCAAGGAAAGCGGTGAGTGCAGAAACATTGATGTTCGTGCGCAGCGGAGTCAGCGCGCCGTTCCTGTTGCTTTTGGCATTCCTATTCGAGTCGCCTCCTTCGTTTTCGGTACTGCAGTCTTCCTTTCCCTATCTTGTTTTCAGTGGGGTCATACTCCTCGGACTTTCGAAAATTCTCTGGATCGAAGCGATTCATCGATTGCCGATCGGGAAGACGGTGGCTCTGACTGAAGTCGGCGTCTTTCTGACGCTTCTTTTTGCATACCTCTTTCTCGACCAACCCGCGACCATGAAGCAGGTGATCGGCGCTGTGCCGATGATGATCGGCCTTTTCTTGCTGACGAAGAAGCCGGAGGATATGGGAGAGGCCTAGAAAGCTTTCAGGCGGTCTGCAGAGGTGTATCTTCCTCTTGTTGGCAAATATTTATTATAGTATATCTCACGACTATGTCGAATCGCGCGTCGTTACGATCGGAATCGTATGTGAAAGAATTGTTGATGGAAGCAGATGTCACTGTCGGTGGCGACCGTCCGCAGGATATCGAGGTGTTCGATGATGCGTTCTATGATTATCGGGGGCTGCGATAAGAAGCTTATCAATTTTTTTCATTTCCTATGAATGCTAATCGCAGAGCAATTGATCGCGGACATGATCGCGATCCGGAAGTAGAAGCGTATGGATTCATGTCTCGCCTCTACTTTTCAGTTCCTGGACAGGAAATACAGATGCGCGAAAATACTACCAGTTACCTTTGGATGCAGTCAGGCAAATTACGGTGCGCGATGTGCTGACGCTTCTCGATGCAAAAGGTATCATGTCATTCGATGATGTAACATGTCGAAAACATATGGAGGACTTGGGCATGAGTGGCATGAGCCCAAGAGATTCAACGAGAAGGCTTGTAGGAGAGTACGATAAGAATCGAGAGGCAGGATTTGATATGAGTCAGCCAGAGCATATGGAGAGATTTCTTGAAATAGAATTGAGACAACAAGCGCATCGTAGCAAGATCGAGTATGGGTGTCCGGATTGCGTTGTGTCCGTAGCAGAGATTGTACCTCAGCTCGTTCGTTTCGTCCGTTCCCAAACAAGTCCAGAAATGCGTTTGGCTGATAAGGGTAGGATTAATGAGGCATTTGCATCTGGACTTGAAAGACGTTTGTATGATTTCTTATTAAGCAAAAATTTGACTGAAGTTTTTTGCGAAACAAATGGCTTGTAATTGGAATTATTCACTTATGCATGTTCTCCTCAGCAGAGGCTGGCAGAGAGATTGAAATGTATGGTGTCACGGGTCGGGATTGAACCGACGACCCCGGGCTTATGAGTCCCGTGCTCTACCAACTGAGCTACCGTGACAGAGATGTGCAAAGAGCATGCTACCAACTTTTTTCTCGTCTGAGCTACCCGCCCGAACGTACCGACGTTCGGTACGGGCGGGCCGTGACACGCGTTGGTGACGGAGATTATGCAGGAAATTGCGTGCAATCGAAAGCCTTCAATTTTTATGAATGCAGCTCCGATAAATATTTGACACAAATTAAAAAATAACTTATAAATATATCAATGGCTTCGTTCACTCCTACTGCTTCCGAAGTGTCTTCCTTTGCCGAGGGTATGTGCGATATGTACGACTTCGCCCGTTCGAAGGAGCCGGATGTCGCGGTGTTTCCCCTGCGGGGAGCCTATCCTTTCAGCAGGGCATATTTCACGATTGCGAGTCTGAGCAATGAAAAGGTTCCAGATATGCTTTTGCTGCCGCTCGGGACCAATCGTGCAGCAGATACGAGGCTGGAGTCAGGCATCACGAAGCCTCAGAAGAAGAGAATCATCGAAGAAGAACTTGGAGGATATCTGGACGGTCATCCGGATGCGCGGAGGATTTTTTTGGTCGATGAAGTGCAGAAGGGAGGGACCATTTTGACCCACTCTTCCATGATCCGGCACATGCTGCATCAGCGTTTCGCGCATCGGGACATCACGATCGAGGTCTGTGCCATTGAGGGAAAGAAGTTATTCAGTCCGTCACCCCGGTATCCGGGTGCGGCTGCACGGCACCATTTTCACCGTGTGCAGATCGAGAATCTTTTCACCATGGATCGTGAGCAGTTTTTGCCGTCGATCGAGAAGCGGAAAGGGGATGAATTCCATGTGGATACCAACAATGGCGAAGCGTTCCTCGGCGTTCTGGATGAAATTCAAAGCCTTCGCGGGAGATGTTGCCAATTGCTTGTATAAGGGACGCTACCCTTGTTAAGATCAAGAATTATTGGTATAATATTCTGATGCCGAACTCCAGAGTATCAGTATCGGTCGAGGCTGGGGGCTCCATCGATCCTGAGAAAAAGCTGCAGTCTCTCGGCAGTGAATCCTCTCTGTCTGTGTCGGATTCCGTGCGTGCGGAATTGCCTGAGCTTTTGTCACTCGGAGATCAGATTCGTGCGCTCGAGCAACTCTCGTTGCCGCAGGGCATGATCGAATGTTTGGAGAAGGCCAATGCACTGCCGCCTCCTGCGGACTATCCGCCGGGAGTAGATCCGCATCTTAAATCGCATGAAGATCTTCTGAACTCGATTTTCCCAAAGGAGTCTCCGATGAAGACGATTCTTCTTGCATTCATCAAGCACCACGATCTCGGGTACAGCAGCGAAGAGTTCGATCTCGATCGTGACAAGCAGGAAATCGTCGAAGTATTCCGTACCAATGCATCGATTGCAGGTTCTCCCGATCCTGCCGGCTTCGCGAACGAAGCCTACGAGTACGTATCCGAACGCAGAGAGAATTACATGGTCCGTAAGGTGTTGTTGCACGGGACGGCGAGTATTGTTGCAGCGGTCAGACGCCTCGAGGCAGCGGGAATGCGACCGGAGCAAGCTCGTGGATTGGCACATCTTTTTGCCACGCATCACCCAGGGTATCCCATCGACATGGTGCGTACGTGGGTGATGAGTGATCCCGTTCCTGCATACATCTGCCCTGCGCTTCTTTTGGATTCAAATGCCGGTGCGGAAGCAGATGAGGAGACGAAGAAGATCATTCTCGGAGCTCAGAAGAGAGAGCCGTTTTCTTTCACTGACGACGAGAAGGCACGGATGAGGATTTTGGCCGATCAGAAGGCTTCACAGGGTCCTGATGCACTGCGAAAACGAGTGGCAGCATGGGCAGGAAATGAAGCAGGATTGAGCCCAGAAGATGCTCAGAAAGTTTCCCTCTTCGGTTTTGCCCTCGATCGCATCACACCGGCTCGTCGCATGCGAGACATCGACATCGATGAAGATGGAATAGTGCAGACCGATGAGAAGAAGAACATCAAGTCCAAGGGGGAGACCAGCAAGAAGTACCCTCTCATTGTCACGAATATCAAGCAGCTCTCCGGACTGACGCTCGAAAATATTTTTACGGAAACCGTTACGAATCTGACGAAAGAGCGAGATGCTGCGATTGCGAGCATTCAGAGAAACGCACCCGAGCTTCATGACCTTGAAACTGTTGTGAAGATCGTATCGACGGCGGAGATCGGACGAACGAAGGATATTCAGGATCGCGCTCTTTGTCTGATGCACGACCATGCAGGAGATCTCCTGCTCGGATTCACCGGACATCTGCTCCGAATCGAGCAAGATTTGGCGATTCTTCGCGGTGCTTATGGTGCAAAGGGGGACTCTGCATTCACTGATAGCGAGCGTGAGGCCTGCGGGTATCTCATTGCAGTCCTCCAAAGCATTCAGACGAGCACGCCTGCGCAGTCGCATATTCAACGATTGACCGTGCTTGATGATACGCGCGTGCTCGAAATGGGAAGTGTCATCCTCGATACTGAGGATCTTTCCCCTCAGCAGAAGGATGCGCTCATTCATGCCAATCGCATCGGATACGGGAAGCCCGGGAAAGACAGCAAATTTGCGGTGCCGAGGAACCATACCGATCGTCAGCTTGGCATCAAGCGCTTGCTTCTTCGAAACGGAGGCATCGATGAGGAGAAGCGATTGCAGCTCGCATGGAGCGGAACGATCGATGTCGATCCGGTTGCATACAAACGAATTGAGGAGAATCCGGATCTTGCGATGATCGATGCAGGAATCGTCGGCGATATTTCGGATTCGGACTCACTCGTCGTTGAATCGGATGCGAGAGAAGGAGTGAAGAGGCTTTCCGATCTCTTGGATCCTCGCTTGCAGGCGAAGCTCCCGCGCAATTCGCGTCGCCTCAGGATTATCAATGCCGTTGTCGGTTGGCTTCAGACCCCCGAGGGAAGGAAGGTGGAGATGAAAGTGCAACGCGTGTCTGTCGGAAGCAAATTATTGGAACAGGGAATGCGAAACAATCATGTCCGATTTCTCGTTGGCGGCACCGCAAAACCCGTTCTGTACCGCGATCAGGCGGTTGGCGACCGACTCGAAGCCGTGCGTCTCGGGAAGATGGGTTTGCCGAACATCGCAGGAGAGATGTCTCTCTATACGGATGGCATTCCGACAGCGACCCTCAGGGTTGAGGGGGATGAGAACGAGGGGGATGAGCTTGAGGTGATCGAAATGGATCTGAAAGATTTTGAGAAGGTGATTGCCGAAGATCCTGTTGCTGCGGATGCGCTTCGCAATATCATGCAGGAGCGTTTCCGTAGAAATACGAATCGCGGTGAAGCCGTTGATTCCGGTGATGTGTTGCGGGAAGTGGATAAACTTCGGAAGACGGCCGATAGTCCTCTCCTTCAAGGTATTCTGGAGGCAAATCAGGAAAGTGTTTCCTCCGACTCCCTCTCAGGAGATATCCCTTCGATTTCTCGTGAGAAACCACTGTTACGCAGACGTTTGCAACTTGGAGACACGCTCATTGCAGAGTCTGCACAGTGGCAGACTGGTTCTTCTGAATCTCTGTCGGTTTTCGTTATTCTGAGTGGTGAAGCCGGTGTGTATCGTCGCAGCCCCGACGGTGATCCTGTCTTCTTAGGTACTCTTGGTTCTGGTCAAGTGGTCGGTGAAATGGCAGTGCTGTCGGGTACGCGCAAGCGTTCTGCAAGCATTGTCGCACATACGGAACTTACGGTGCTCGAAATTCCAGAGTCCACGTTTCTCGCATGGAGAGACAAATCCTCTCAGTTTCGACAGGTGATGGATGGCTTGGTGGTGGAACGTGCTGAAGCTCAGGGCACACCTCTTGTTTCTCCCTTCCGTTCAAAAAGAGACGCCTTGGTTTTAGGGCCGATCACTCAGGAAAGTTTTTCTGCGGAAGCACTGGGTGATCAGAAGCTCTTGCAGGCACGACTCGATGAACTGAATCAGCAGTTTTCTTCGGAAGACTATTGCAAGATTGTTGCGAGGACTCGGGGTGGAGTTGTGTACGTTGCTCATAAGAATCCCAATAGAGGAAAGCTTGCATACGTCGGCATTGCGAATCCGCGGGAATTCGTTGCGCAGATTATCGCTGACGAGGCGGTCGATCAGATCAGTCGCTTTGGTCTTCGGCAGGAATGTTTGCGGCGTGACCCGAGTATCACTACGGACCGTGCGTACTCGCGGCGTGAACTTACTGTTGGAGACAAGGAAAAGCGAAAAGACACACTGGAGGCCGACGATCGTTGGTGTCCGGAGCGTCTGGAGTTTAGGAAGAAGGTGGTCGACGAATGGCGCGATCGCATTCGCCGTGGGCATGAAGCGATGTCGGAAAAAATTTCAAATTCACTTCCGGATCTTGCAGGGAAAAACGTTCTCGTGCTCCTCAGCGGTAATACCGCTTCCGGTAAGAGCTATACGGTGAAGAATCTTCCAGCTTCCTGCCAAAGGCTTGCTGGACTCGGGATCGATCCGAAACTTGCGATCAACCCCGATGATATCAAGGCTCGGATTAGAGCAGAGGAGTTGGTTGACGGTCGTCCTGTAATTTCTTCCGATCAGGCGCATACGGAAGGTTCTGGGATCACCGATGCACTTATCGAAGAAGCGCTGGAGCAGGAGCGATCGATAGTGCTCGATAAACGCTTCACCAATCCGACTGATGTTCGTGAAGTGGCAGAGAAGGCAAAGAAGTTCGGTTATCACATCGTCATGATCAACCTTGATGCCGAGGAGGAAACGTCGATGGATCGGGTCTTCGGTAACGCAAGGAAGGGGATAACGGGTCGCGATCCCAATGGAACCGATCCGATTCCGAAGAGAGCAACGGTTGAGCACGGTTACTTAGAGTCGATTACCTATCGCAGCGAAACATTGCAGATGACGGATGTCCTCGATGAGGTGTATGTCCTCAAGAGCGATATAGAAGGGCAAAATGGTGGGGTCCTTCTTGCGTCGCGTGAACCGGGGCAGGATTTGCAGGTCAACCCAGACTTCGAGCCGTACTTCCAACATGCTGTTCGCGACCTCATGGGAGATGTTTTCGTGAAGCGTTGCATGGACAATCTTCAGAAATCCAGTCGCACTGCGGCGCACGGCATCGTCACTCCCACCACCGAAGGAAAGGCCGAAGCAACGCTCGCAAGGGGCAAACAGGCTTCCCGTCTTGCCAACGTGAATGTACGGGCGACAATGGAATTGCTGTACCGAGAACGGAAGAAGCAATTCTCAGGTCCTGCCGAGCTGCGGTCGTACATCGAAACTATTGCGCTCCGCGTCAACAAAGGCGTGATGGCGGGACTCTATCGCACGGGAGAATCTGATGAGCGATCGTATACGGCAGTTGCAGAGCTGGACGCGGCGATGAATGAGTTCTGCACAGAGCTCTTTCGGAGGTTGAATGATCCGACTGAAGACCTTGTCGCTCTCGCGGCTTGGGTCGAATACAGGGTGAACATTTGCGATCATTTCTTCATGGATGGCTGCGGGAAGACCGCGAATGCACTCAGTGCCTGGGTGCTTGCCAGTAGGTCGACGGGTACTACTCCTGCTCAGCCCGAATTCAGAAGTCGTGACGAGTATTTTTCCTACTCTCCCGAAAGCAGGGATCCTCAGGCAAGACTCGACCAATTTCCGAAGTTCCTGACGTTCTATCGAAGCCTCTTCACGCCACAGAAAGGTGTTCCGGAATCCTGGACCGGCAAGCGACGCGAGATGGCGGAATTTGTTCAGAAGAAACAGCCGAACCTGAGGGCCGAGAAAGTTCCGCAGTGGCAACACGCAGTGAATGTTTCCAGAAATCTGGAGGCGGCATTCTCATACGATACAGCGATGGATCAGACTGCTCGAGACGACCTTCTCTGCGCCGCCATCGGTCATGATCTCTATGAAGATACCGACGTCACAAGGCCGGAGATTCAAGGCCAATTCGGTCGTTCGGTCGATGTTCACATTCATCGTATGACCAATCAGCATGGCGATGCTCAAGTCGATCTCTACGTTCAGAATCTTGCCGTTGGCGAAGAGGAGACAAAAATGATCAAGTTGGCCGATCTTCTCGATAACTACAGAAGCATTGCGCATGCATCGGAACCGGCACGCGATTATCTCATCCATAAGTACGTTCTTCCCGTTATGGATCCCATGTACTTGCGTCTCTGCGAGCAGGACTTCGAGAGGTATCCAAACGGAGCGAGATTTCTCTTGCGCCAGATTTCTTACTTCAGGAACCAATTAGTTGCGCCTTTCTAGATTTATTCTCTACAATAACTTTATGACTAACGAACGTTCAACATTCATGGAAGCAGACTTTGAAGACCAGAAGCCCTGGGATGCTGCAGAGTTCGTTGATGTATACAATCAATTGGCAGACAAGAGATTCAAAGAACGATTGGACATCTCGAATACGGCCAGATTGCAGGTCCTCGAGTTGACGTATAGCAGAGATGAAAATTTGGATTTTAGCCTGCTTGCACGTCAGGAACTTGCACGCGCCGATAGGTGAGCGCTGTAGCACAGACGACGAGGAGGAGAATGGAGAGTGTTCCGAGTGAACTCGTCAGAAATTCCTGCTGTGAGAAGCCTCGTTTCGTGGCGGTAAAAATGACGGCGGATAAGGGCTTCCACTTCGGACCCGCTGCGAAGTTGGTGATGAAGACGTTGTCGATGGTGAGCCAGAGATTCACGATGAATGTGAGTGCGAAGAAGCGTCGCCACTCTTTGAGTGCGAGCGGCAGGGTCTCGAGGAATCCTCCGCGCATCGATGCGGCGATGAGCCACAGTTTTCGTTTCTCCGTTTCGTCCCACAGGCTCTCCCACAGGAAGAAGCTCATGGGTGCCGTGAACGATGTCATCAGTAGGAAAAGCCAGAAGCCGCTGCCTTTCAGGATTCCAAGTCCGGTCACCGAAAGACTGAAGAGCACATACGCTGCTTCCGGAACCAGTGCCAGAAAATAGAGCGACGGAAGCCACCACTTCGTGCGGTCTGGTCGCTCCTGCATCCATGCGGAGAAGGCAAAGGAAAGAACGGTCGATACGATGGCGACTCCCGCCGAAAGCACCAGCGTAAGGCCGACAGCACGGAGACCTCCGTTCATGAGGTAGGGGGTCGGGACGGTCCAATCGGTTTTGACCAGTTCCAGTACGGTGAAGAGTGCCGGCCACGCAAGAAAGAGCAGGAGGATGACCGCAAGAACATCTGTCATTCGCCCCCCCGAAGGGAGGCGGAGCCTTGCGATTGTCAGCGGTCGCAGGCCGCGCCACAGTCTTCGTGCGATGCTGCAGAGGACGAGCATGCCTGCGTAGGCTATGGCGGTCAGTAGCAGTCCGATGACGATCAGAATGCCGGCTTGACCGGCATTCCGCGCAACGAATGCTTTTTGCTCGAACATCTGCGACCAGTACAGCGCCTTTCCACCGCTGATGACTTGAATGACCCAGTAATCGAAGAATGTCAGCAGGAAGAAGAGGGCGAAGGCGATCGGCAGTCCTCGGAGGAATGAGGGAATAGTGACGAAGGCAATGTTGAGGATGCCGCTCAGACTATGCGTAACATGCTGCTTTCTAATGACGAAGAGAAATCGAAGGAGATAGATCGGCAGGTAGTGAATCCCGAGAATGAGTGCAGGGAGAACGATCATTTGTCCCGACCATTCCCCAAGCATGCTGTTCAGCATTGTTTGTGCAGGCGTACGGAGTACGAAAAGATCTGCGTAAGAGAGTGCTCGAACAACGGGGTTCACGGAGTACGATAGAACGATGGCGAGCGAAACGACGCTGGTCCATTTTTCGAGCATGGTCGTCAGCAGCGATCCGCACAGGATGGCAAAGAGAGAGGCAATGACCGACAGTGCCACCGAATTTCGAATTGCTTCGAGCATGACGGGGTCCCACGATGCTGTGAGATTCTGCAGGCTGAGCTCTGGTGTGACATCGAAGTTCCGATCGATCGTAAGGAGCGGTAGCAAGGTCATTGTGAGTGCGATGAGTGTTGCGAGTGCCAGCAGCAGCACATGTAGGCCGTGCATGGTGATGTCGGAGCCGGAGGGAGCGGGAGATCTCACCATGGAGCTGGTGTCATCGAGCACCCTTGCGTAGCTCGGGGACGGGGTTATCATACGTCCATCTTCTTCTTCTCTCCATGAAGCTTTTCCTTCGCGCTTTCCTTGTCGTCATCGTCACCGTCACCGGTGTATTCCTCATTCGCAGGGCTCCCGAAAATGCGGAATTGAATTTGCTGATTTGGGACAATTATCTCGCACCCGATTCGATTGCCAATTTCGAGAAAGAAACCGGTTCCAAGGTGATCGTGGATCTCTTCAAGAGCAATGAAGAAGCCCTTGCGAAGATCAAGGCCAATCCCGGCGTCTATGACATCGCCGTGCCAAGCGACTACATGGTTGCCATTTTGAAGGAGGAGGGTTTGCTGACGTCGATCGACACATCGATGATCCCCGGCACCACTTCCATTGCCCCGACCGCACGGGGAAATTATTTCGATCCGGAGCTCAAAGTCAGCATTCCGTACGCGTACGGATCTGCCGGGTTCGCCGTCAATACAAAGTTCGTGAAAGACTCTTCTCTTTCGTGGGAGATCCTTTCCGAACCCAGATTCAAGGGACATATCGTGCTCATGGATGACATGCGTTACGTTCTTGGTTCCGTGCTCCTCGAGCTCGGTCTTGATCCAAATACCAGAGAGCAGGGGAATATCGACAAGGCCGTCGAACTCCTGAAGAAGGTCTTGAAGAATGTGCAGAAGATCACCCCCGATACGCCAGTGGATCTGATGGTGGAGGAAGGTGCATGGGTGGCCTACGGCTACAGCGGCGACAGTTATCAGATGCACGATGGCAATCCAGATATCACGTACATGCTTCCGCAGTCCGGCGGCATGCAATTCTTTGATAATCTCGTGATTCCGAAGGATCCTCCCCACATGATGCTTGCATTGGAGTTCATCGATTACATTCTTCGTCCCGAGGTTTCGGCTGCCATTACGAATGCGACGAAGTTCGGCAATCCGAATGCTGCGGCACTCCCTCTCATCGACGAGGAGGTCCGCATGAACCCGAGTGTCTTCCCCTCGTCAGAATCTCTTTCGAAGATGCACTTCGTGAAAGATCTCGGGGATGACATCGCTTTCTATGATGATGCTTGGCAGGAAATTAAGCGTTAAGAAGCCACACATTATTGATGCCTAGCCGAATCGTCTCTGCATTCGGTTCAATCGTTCCTTTTGCGGTGAGCGTGACTGCCTCCCGTTCATCGTTCGCTTTCAGGGTGACCGTACTGGTGAGCGTTCCGTGACGGAGTGAGGATCTGATGGAAGCAACGTCCGTGCACTTCACTGTGACTGTCGCGCGATTCCCTTCCGCCCCCCATATCGCTTCCGAGTCCCAGAAGCCGAGAGACTGTCCTTCTTTGGGGCTCTGTAGATTCGGGACGTGCAGCGAGCTAACATCATCTGCTGTCAGAATGTTCTCTACACCGAGTGTCCATGCCGTGCGAAGGTCGGCCGGTCTCCAGTGCGCATCCCGACTTGGGACGAATCCGATCACGCCGAGATCGTCGACCAAAAGAATTCGCTTGCTGAAGGTGCAGAGCAGGTCGAAGTCGTGGCTGACGATGATCGTTCCTCCCGAAGTTTGCGCACTGCGTGCCAGGATCTCGCGCGTGCAGACGGCTTCGAACAGATGTCCGATGCCAAGGAAAGGCTCGTCGAGCAGGAGCAGAGGAGGGTTCATGATCAGCGCTGTCACGATCTCCGCGCGTTTGCGTTGGCCTCCGCTCATCTGACGTGGATAGCGACCGAGGTGTCTGTCCACTTCGAAGTCTCGGAGGAGTGCCGCATGCGTGCGTTCCCAGTTTCGGATATTCATGTCAGCTCTTCTCATCGACGTCAGTCCGAGTTCGATATACTGCCGTATGGTGATTTCTTCGAGAAGGCCGTCAAATTGCGACAGGTAATGCACGTGTGACGGATGGAAGAGTTCCCGGATGCGTTTTAAGTAGCTGGTTTTCCCTGCACCGGATTTCCCGAAAATGCCTACGATCTCTCCGGGTTCAAGTGTCATTTCTGGGATCGTAAGAGAGAAATTGCGATGCGCGATCTTTACGGTGGGGATGATTTGATTCTCCATGACTAGAGCAGAAACCAAACGGAAATCGACATCAAGAGCAGTCCGATGTCGCGTGCACCGACATCATTCCAGCCGACTTGAGTGAGAATGCCGATCAGATGCAGTGCCATGAGGATGCTTGCACTTTGCCGTAGGATTTTTATTGGTGCGAGCAGTGCAAGGCCGAGTACGATCTCGATGCTTCCGATGACAGACAGCCACACTGAGGAGGAGAGCCCGAAGAGACCGTCCATCCATGAAGGAATCCATCCGATCCAGAGGAGGGTATTTGCAAATTTATCGATGCCGAAATAGAGAAAAACGAAGGAGAGTCCGAGAATGAGGATCGTGCGTGCGGTGCTCGTGCGTGACATGCTGCCATTCTATCATTACTCTCCCTATCGTATGGAGTCTCGCTTTTCACTGCTTTTGGCAATTGCTTCGGTCTGTGTCTTGGGCGCCTGTAACCGCACACCAGTACAGAATCCCGATCCGAACCACACCCATGCAGATTTTGCGGTATGGGTCGATGGAAAGCAGATGGATTTCAGCGGTCAGGAATTTATGTCCGCTCCGCCCAAGGACGAGAATGAAGCAGGGGTATCGTTCATTCCTGTTGCAAGCGCACACGGGGATGAGGATGACGGACATGTTCTGCCCGGCAGAGAGTATCTTCATCTGCATGGTGGCAACGGTCACGTGATTCATCGGCATAAGCCGGGACTCACTCTTGCAGATTTCTTTACGTCACTCAGTCTAGGATTTTCTGAGAAGTGTTTCAGTTCCGGCATTCCCGGACAGGATGGCGAGGAGTGTTTCGAGCACCCCTTCCGTTTTTTCGTAAACGGTACCGAGCGTCCATTTGATGGCCTTCGATACGTGTTTGAGGATGGAGATCAGCTCCTCATCACAAATGCCGTTGATCAGGCGGAAATAACAAAAGAGCTGAAGCTCCTCACAGACGACGCTTGCAGGTATTCGAAGACGTGTCCGTGGAGAGGGGAGCCGCCGACGGAAAACTGCATTGCGGATCCGGAAGTGCCGTGCATAAATCCATGAAAGGAATACAAAGTTTTCCTCTCATGAGCTCTCCTTTCCTTTAGCGGAGTGCCTCCAGATGTGGGGCCCGCGAGACCCACAGCTTCGGTACGACTTTTTTTTATTTGTATTCACTATTTATTCTCTTCACTTCTTTGGTGAGGAATCCCCGTGCTTCTTCTGGCGTGGCGAAGGTTTGCAGTTCTTCCTTGCCATCGACGATTTCATTGCCATTGCTGTCTTGGAATACATAAATCGGTTTTCTAAAATCTCCGAAAACAACATGCGGGAGAGATTTTTTTGAGGTGTTCACAATTGCATGGGGAAACTCCGTGCCATCCGGACGCTTGGTTTTGTATTCATGCGTCGTTCCGAGAGATGGATCGAGTTCGCATGCCGACGTCAGGGCGTACTTTGTATTCGCTTTTGAAGAGAGATCAATTACTTTCGGCACCCCCCATAGCAGACCTCCGGCAATGACAACAGGAATGAGAAAATCGCAGCTAGGAATTTTCGCCAGGTTGCATTTTGTTTCCTCTTGTAATCCGCTCACCTTCTTTTCTGTCGATTCCGTTTGAGTTTCTTCTCGATGTGGCCATGCACCGTCGAGGCTACTTGCGCCATCATTACCAAAGTCGTTTTCTGAGAATCTTGAAACCATAGGAGGCACATCCTACCACATTATTGTCTTGCATTTATGAGCGTACTCGCACATCCGCCCTAAACATTCCCATCGAGCACATGAAGGCGAAGTCTTTCTTGGGTTTGATCGGACCCAGCCAGTTCTCGCCTTTGTGAAGCTGCGTGGAGACATTGAACGCGGGAATAGTCATACTTGAGATGCAGCCTGAGAGCCCGCTCTTTGCCGTGGCGTAGATCCACGTCGGCACGTCGGGATTGATGACGAAAGAATCGTTGCTGTAACCGTCATTCCGCACTTCCACATTGATCACTTGTTGTCCGTTCTTATCGATAGTCACATTCGGATCATCGGTTTTCTGATTCACGCTGACTGTCGAAGTCGGGAGCCACCTTGTCGGTTGCAGTCCGGTAAGTGCTAGTCCGCTCTGAACATTCACCAAGCCGAGGAATACCGAGAGGGTTCCTGCAAACGTGAAGAAGAGTCGCCCGACTTTTCCATTCGCCATGCTGCTGGCCGCACTGATGCCAAGGAGGGCGGGGAGCGTACCGAGAGCGAAGACGGTCATGATCGCCGCACCTGCCCAGAAGTTTCCGGAGCCGAGCGCAAGGAGTTGCATGGACTGTGTGAAACCGCAGGGCACGAAATAGGTGACCGCTCCAAGGAGTGTCGGTGCAAAGATACTGTTGGAATTCTGCAGTTGCCTGATACGGTTCCACAGTGCTTTCGGAAGCGGAATAGTACAGGCGATCTTCGGAGTCAGCTTCAGAATTTTCAGTCCGAGGATGACGATAAGGATTGCAAGGACGACTTTGACATATCCGGTCGCCTGCACCGAGAGGATGAGTGATTTACCGAGAAGTCCGGTGAGCCCTCCGAGGACGAAGTATCCAACGATTCTGCCCACATTGAACTGCAGGAGAGGAGCAAATTTCTTGCGGAGACCCATGTGAGGGTGAGCTTCGCTCCAGTTTGCCGAGATCGAAAGAAGAAGTCCTCCGACCATCGCAAGACAGCTGCTTGCCGATGCGACGAGTCCGATCAAAAACACCGTCCCAAGCCCCATCGCGCTCTCGGTATCCAGAGACCACGAACCGATACCGGAGAGAGACAGGAGTTTATAGGAAACAGCGATGAGCAGGAGCATGCTTCCGATTTCGAGCAGCCGTGTTCCGGAAAGAGAACCCGAGTGGCTTTCGTTGCATGCACAGCATGCGGAGTCAGATAGTTGCCGTTTTATTTTCTTTGATTCTTTTCTCACCTCTCTATTATACATTTTGATCACAATGGAACCAGTGAAAACTCCTACTCATCATCCATGTGATTGAAATGTGCTACAGCCGCTTCCCCGGATAGGAGCAAACCCTGCAGTCTCATCTTGTCCGAGTCTTGTTCATCCAGACCTTCAAAGACATCAGCCAAATCGGCGAGGTTCGCTTTGAGGTCATTGCGAACAGTACGGATGCGCCTAAGTTCCGCACCGCCGTAGGCTCTTCCTTCCACTGGAATTTTACCTGCTTCCTGCAACGCTGAGACTGCGCTCTCGCATGCAGTCAAATGTGCGTTGAATTCTGCGATCTCAGATTCTTCCATATGCCGATTCTTCTCTCTTTATTTTTTGAGTCAAGAAAATGACAGGCTTCGGATGCTCTGTGCTATTCTTTCTGTCGTGCGAAACATCCCCGTTACCATGGCGACGCAGCATCCTGACAATGCGTGCGCTCCGTGGTGGAAGGAGGATGCGTTCGTCGCAACGCAGGATGAGATCGAGGAGGTGATGATCCTCTTCAAGGATCTTCCGGTCGATGAGTACATGTGGGACTGGGAGGGGAAGTACGTGGATGAAGCGGTTGGCGAGAAACTTTTCTCGAGGGGGCAGAAGCTGTTTTTAAAGCATCCCTTGGGTACAGATTTGCATCTGACATACCGCATTCCTGCGTTCGACGGAGAGAAGATGCATCGGATGGCGAGAGCGTTCATGAATGTGCTTGCGCTTGCGGACCTCAGTAAGGACATCGGCATTAAGCGGCCGCCGGTCACGGAAATGTTTCTGCCGCTCACGACTGACTCCAGACAACCGATCAAGGTGCGCGAGGCATTCAAAGAAATTGCCGCCTATCATCGTTCGGTGTTCCATCGCGGCAAGAAAGGCGACACGGATCTTCTGAAGATGTTCGACGTCACACCGCTCGTGGAAGATGTTGCGTCGCTTTTGAACATCGAAAGGATTGTCGCTCCGTATTGGAAGAAGCTTTTAAAAGAATGTCCGGAGGCAAAGCAGAGAGGCCAGAGACTTTTCCTCGCAAGGTCCGATCCTGCGATGAACGCAGGTTTGGTGCCTGCGGTTCTTGCCGTGAAGGTGGCTCTCAGCCTTGCGAAAGGAGTGGCCGACGACTGTGACATGGACGTTTTTCCGATTCTCGGTACCGGCTCACTTCCGTTTCGGGGAAGTGTGAATCCGACCTACTTGGATACGTTCATGCCTCAGTACGCAGGAGTCCGCACGTACTCGATTCAGTCTGCATTCCGCTATGACTATCCGAAGGATGATGTTTCGAAGGCACTCAAGCGAATGCAAAAAGAAGTGCCGAAGCATCGAATCGTTTCTGTGTCGGATACTGACCGAAAGGATATCGGGAAGCTTTGCAAAGTTTTTACTGACATCTGGCGTCCGACGATCGAATCGATCGCTCCGCTCATCAATCAGGTTGCTGCCTATCTTCCGCAGCGACGCGAACGACTCCAACACATCGGTCTCTTCGGTTACAGCAGGGGAGTGGGGAAGGTGCGTCTTCCGCGTGCGATAGGATTTACGGGTGCGCTCTATTCGCTTGGCGTTCCGCCTGAATTGATCGCAACCGGTCGCGGTCTTGTCAGAGCGGGAGAGATGGGACTTCTTGATGTTATTGAAAAACACTATCCGGCTCTCCGTGAGGACTTGAAGCATGCAGGGAAGTATCTAAACCGCGAAAATCTATCGCTGCTAGGCAAAAAGAAATCGGTGTTCAGAGAGATCGAGCGTGATATCGATGCGATTGAAAAAATATTGGAGATAGAATTGGGTCCGGAGAAACCGAGACATATCATTCATCGCAATCTGACGTCGTCGATCTATCAGCGACTGATGACCGGAGGACCGAAGGAGGGGATACAGAGGGATCTTATTGAGGCGGCGGTGATTCGGAGAAGTTTGGGATAATTCACGAAAGGAAACCTTGACGGTTTCCTCTCGTGCGCTCTCTTTCCCTTCAATGTGGCACTCCAGCAGCGGGACCCGCGAGACCCGCTGCTTCGCGCACTTTTTAAATATTTGATTTTTGTTCTTCAAGAATCTCTTTTGAATCAATGACTAATCACTAACCACTAGCCACTCGTGTTATACTTTCAGCATGATTAAACCCGATCCGATACAGGACGATGATCTCGCAAAGAAAGTAGCCGCAGCGGCAGCCGCTGCTTCGAAAAAGGATTCAGAAGCAGCGGGCACAGAAAAGATAATCGCCGAACTTACCGAGCAGATGAAGAAGGCGCAGGACGTTGCTTCACGCGCTCAAGCGGAGCTCCAGAACGCGAAGGCAAGACAGGAGCGTGAGGCGGGAGAACTTCGAAAATTTGCATCCGAGGCAGTTCTCATAAAACTGCTTCCGACCATCGACAATTTGCAGCGCGCGCTCAAGCATTTGCCGAAGGATTTGGAATCGAACGAATGGGTGAAGGGGATCGTCGCTCTCGAACAGGCATTTTTAAAGCAGGTTGGCGATATGGGCCTGAAGCGCTTTGAATCTCTTGGACAGACGATCGATGCCGAGCGTCATGAAGTACTGATGCAGGTTGCAGGAGAGGCTGGGAAGGTGATTGAAGTTATCGAAGATGGTTACGAACTCCACGGCAAGGTAGTACGACCGGCTAAAATTAAGGCTGGTGGGGGTTAATACAGTTCTTGAACTGCTCCCCCCGATCTTCAAAGTTCTTGAAGTGACCGTAACTCGGGGCTGCCGGTGAAAGGAGCACGATCGGTGATGCTGATCCTTTCGTGTTTTTCTTTGCAGCTGCGACTGCTTCTTCCATAGTTTTCGCGTCAATTAATTCAAGTTTTGCATCCTCTTCCTCTAGCTTTGTTCGAATCGTCGCTCCGCTGTCCGGCATCAGGATTACGGTCTTCACGGACGATGTCTTCAGACGTTCGATGAGAGGCATAAAGTCGTAGCCTCGGTCCTGACCGCCGAGAATGAGTGTGCCGACGCGGTCACCGAGCGCATCGAGCGCTGCGATTGCTGACTGTGGAGTTGTCGAGATCGAATCATTCACCCACTCGATTCCATGTTGTCTGCCGAGCGACTCAAGTCGGTGAGGCAGGTTTTTAAAAGTTTTGATTGCTTCGATTGCATTTTTTCGATCGATACCCAGATGCATGGCAACTTTGAACGCAGCTGCGATATTTCCGAGATTGTGTTCGCCCTTGAGTTGGATTTCTTTCAGAGTCACAGGAGAATCTTTGGTGTTGAAGGGAATTTTCTTTCCCTTGCTCTCCTCTGCGATTTCTTTTGCGCCTTCCGAGTCGGCATTGAAAAAGACAACATTCTCTTTGGATTGGAACCTCGTGATGTGTTTCTTTGCTTCGAGATATTTCTCGAGTGAACCGTGATAATCCAAATGTTCCGGGAAGAAACTTGTGATCACCGCTATCTGCGGACTCGACGTGAGATTCATGAGTTGATAACTGCTCATTTCATGAACAAAAAATGTATTCAATCCTGCATCTGCAATATGAGAAATCGCAGGCTCTCCGATGTTGCCGACGAGAAAGGATTTCTTTGCGGACGAGATGAGGATGTGATGAATGAGTGAGGCAGTCGTGCTTTTTCCTTTCGATCCGGTCACACCGATGACGGTGGAGCCGGAGGAGGCGATGGAGTCGAGGAAGATTTGTGTTGCAGTGGTTAGAGAGTAGTGGTTAGTACCTGCCCGTCCGTAGCCCTTAGGCGAAGGCGGGGGTAGTTCCTTCGGAGGAATGCCCGGTGATTTGATGATCACATCAAATTCATCGAGGGTATCTAAATATTTTTCTCCGTTCCTTAATTCATAATTCATAATTCGTAATTCACTGTTCTTATCTGCAATCGTTATTTTGCATCCCTTCGCATGCTTCTCCAGCGCCTCTGCCATCGCACGTCCCTCACGTCCGTAGCCGAGAATGCAGACGGATTTGCCGGAGAGCGAGCGGATATCCATGCGAAGCGGGTAGCGATTAGCGGGTAGCGATGAGCGGTACAAATGCTTGCGGAATACAGTGCTGTTCACTTGTCTTCATCACCGATGCGATCAGTGCTTCAGGGTCTTTGATTGTCGGCAGCACTTCCTTTAGGAACATCTTCATCACGGGTGTGTCATTCAATTCTTTCTTCTTCATCGTAAGCAAAAACGCTGCTTTCGTTTCATCGGGAGTGCCGACACACTCGAACGGCTTGAAGTTGAGGGTTCCCAGTAGTTCACGATACAGCTGCATGAGCCAGTCGTGACTAAAGAGATTGGCACCGAACATCTTCTCGAGTTCTGCTTTCGAGAGGAAAGCAGCCATGCAGGCAAATACGAAAGCACATTTCGGGCATTTCCCGCACCATCGACTATCTCCCCCCCGCTCTTCACTCTCGGCTTTTTTTGTCAGAACCTTCCAGTTCGTATTGCAGCTCGTGACATGATCAAGATACTGCGGGAATCCAGAGAACATTTCCGTGATCTTCAGTTCCGACAGCGGTCGAAGCAGGCTGAAGTACTCGATGTTCGTTTCGACCGAGTCGATAAGATAGCGACGAAACGCGCGTTCAAATGCTAGGGACTTGCTCCACTGATGGTTGATGTCCATTCCTTTGAATTTCACGTTCCCCTCATTCGCACTTCGCTCGTTGCTCATGACGACGGCATCGAAGTCATAGAGCTGCGCAATCAGTACCGAGAGGATCGAGAGGTACGCGGTGATCGGCACATGACCGTTCAGAGCTCCCTCTGCATTCAGATCGAAGAGATTTCCGGAGATCGATCTCTTCACGGTGATCATCGGCAGCCCCGAGAGATGTGCGAGTTCGTCGATGAGCGGATGTGAGCCCATTCTAAGGAGCGTGACCTGTGCACCGAATTTTTTCAGAAGTTCGATGGTGACGATCGAATCTTTCCCTCCGCCAATCGGCACGAGCACTCGTTTCATTGCGTTCGGCGGGAGTCTCTTTCGCATCATGTTCGGCTGCTCCACTTTCATTTCCTTGGAGGGAAAATGAAGGAGGCTCCGGAAGTCGATGTTGTTTTTGAAGAAGAATTCCCCGAGTCCGTTCTCGTAGACCGAGTTCCAGAATTGTGCGTCGACCTTCGTGAGATTCATGTAGGGAATCTCGATCTTCTTGGGGAGGCACGTTTTGTAGTAGCTGATACCGCCGATCAGATGCAGGGCATTCAGACATCGTTCGATCTCCCATTCATATTTCTTCAACCGTTCATCGCTCACGGGTTCGGGAAGCAAAAGCGTCTCCTCGAAATCGATACTTCGGTCCAGCGAATATCGCAGCGAGATTTTCCCTGCATGATGGTTCCACGTGTGCTCGGTGAAGATGAAGGAGGAATAGGTTTTCATCGGAAACAGCAGTGTACAGGAAACCGTGAAAGAGTTCTCACTGCAAGTGCCGGAGCCACACGCAATTTCCATCCCGATGGATCAGCGCGAATTTCTTCGACTCGACGTACGCTTTGGGATCGACGGTTTGGTCACGCAACGTGACGATGAGAATCCCCGCAGGGGAAAGAAGTGCATGCATGTCACTCATGATGCGATCGCAGAGATTCGGATCATGCTCGAACGGGCTCTCCGGGGCATTGAAGAGACTGAGACAGGCAATGATGTCGTAGGGCGGATCGAGTGTATTTATCCAATTTTCTTTCGTGAGATCGATGACATGGTGAAGATACGTCGCCGACGGATTGTTCCTCCAGTCGATGCCGGTGACGTCCGCCCCAAGCGCTGTCATCATTTCGGCGAAGAACGGCGGATAGCGGTCGCGAAACGTATCTTCAAGGACGTACGGTTCCGTCGATCCGCAGCCGACATCGAGCACGCGTACTCCTCTCACGTTTCCGAGTGCTGCGACGGCATGAACTTCGCGCATGTCTGCAATGTCGAAATCGACGTTTCCGCCGAGTCTATGAACGGTGTCGAAAAAAAGTTTTTGCGCAGTCAGGAATTTGGGTTCTCGAAGAATCGAAGCTGGGCTTTCGCGTTCCGCAATGCGCTGGAGGTAGGGGAGGTCCACGTTCATTCTTCCATGCTACCCCATCTATTGTGGAACCTCAGTAGGAAACGCTGTAGGCTGAGTGTCGTGCCTGCCATGGTGGCGGAATGGTATACGCGCGCGACTCAAAATCGCGTTCCCGCAAGGGATTGAGGGTTCAAGTCCCTCCCATGGCACCATTCTGCAATTTGCAGTACTGTTTTTGCATGTGTTGGAACATGGGAGCATCGGTTGCGTTGACTGCGGTCGGTACCGCAGGTCTCTCTGTCGGGGTTCATAGGAAGCAGCCGAATGAATTACTTCTTCCACTTGGTTATTTTACCCTCATGGAGGGCATTCAAGCGCTGACCTATCCCGTTATTGATGCGTGCGGCATTCCACTGAATCAAATACTCACGGTGCTCGGATTCATCCATATCGCTTTTCAGCCGTTCTTCATCAACATGGTGATGATGTATTTCATCCCTGCAGAGCGCAGGAAAAGGATCCAATTTCCCGTGTACATATTTTGTGGGCTTGCTGCAATCGTGACACTGTTGCAGTTGTATCCGTTTGCATGGGCGGGAATGTGTTCTGCAGGTACGCCGTTATGCGGAAATCCACTTTGTTCGGTGACTGGTACGTGGCATCTTGCCTGGAACATACCGCTCAATGGGCTTATGAATGCTCTCTGGCCAATGCCGTTCATGGGATTACCCGGATATTTTTTCATTGGTCTTGTGTTGCCATTTTTGTACGGTTCATGGAGGGCAAATCTGTTCCATATCGTTCTCGGTCCTTTATTGGCGTATTTTTTGACGAACAATATCAATGAAGCAGGTGCGATTTGGTGCACGTTTTCAATCGCGTTGTTGCTTTCGCTTGTTGGCGAGAAGCCAATCAGAAAATATTTAAGGGTACAGTAGGATTATGCGCATCGCCTCCCTCTCTCCCGCTGTCACAGAAATCCTCTTCGCGATGGAGCAGCAGAAGAACATCGTCTGTACGGATCAGTTCAGCGATTTTCCGGAGGGAGCCAAGGCAATTCCTCATCTGAAGGACCATCAGAAGATCGATATTGAAGCACTCAGAGAGTTTAATCCTGAGGTTGTATTTACCTCCACGCTGGTGCAAGAAAAGCTAGCGAAGAACTTAAAAGAAGAAGGGTTTGGAGTGATCTACCAAGACCCGCGTTCGATTTTCGAGATTTACGACTCGATACGCGAAATCGGTGTGATTCTTGGATGCGAGCCGAGAGCACAGGCGTTGATTGCGACGATGCAGCAGGGCTTCAATGATACGAAGAAGAAGTCAGGATTGTTTTTCCGAAAACCGAAGGTGTACATAGAGGAATGGCACAACCCTCCGATGGTCTCTGGGAATTGGGTACCGGAGGTTGTGAAGATTGCGGGCGGAATAGCATTGCAAGCGAGTAGCGGAGAGCGAGTAGCGGGTAGCAGCGGAAAAAATCCGCCAAGCCGTGAAGTATCACTTCAGGAGATTCAAACATTCGATCCGGATCTGATCGTGCTCAGTATTTGCGGAGCCGGTTCCATCGCAAGCAAGGAACTGCTGACCGGTCGTGCGGAATGGAATCAGCTTCGTGCCGTACAAGAGAATCATCTGTTCGTGATCGACGATTCTTTCCTCAATCGACCGGGACCGCGTCTGACCGAAGGTGCGAAGCGGATTTTTGGGTGGATGTTTCAAGTGCTACACTAATCGTATGTTTGATGTCGTCATCGTCGGTCTTGGAATCGCAGGCTACACCGCGGCGATCTACTGTGCCCGCTACAAGCTCAAAGTGCTTCTGGTTGGTGCCGAAGCAGGAGGCATGGGCAATACTGCGGCAGAGGTCGGAAATTGGCCCGGGGAAATAGAGATCCGCGGTCCCGATCTCATGGAGAAGTTCAAGAACCATGCGGTGAGCTTCAAAGATCTTGTGACGTTCAAGATCGCGCACGTAAAGGATGTGAAAAAGTCGGAAGAGGGATTCGAGCTCATGCTGGAAGGTAACGAGAAAGTGACAGGCAAGACGATCATCTTCGCAACGGGGAGCAACAAGCGTCATCTTGGGATCAAGGGCGAAACGGAGTTCTCGGGAAAGGGCGTGACGTACTGCGCCACCTGCGACGCGTTCTTTTACAAGAACAAGACCGTCGCGGTGATCGGAGGAGGAGACAGTGCTGTGGAAGGTGCTGCGATTGCGGCTCAGGTGGCAGCCAAAGTCTATCTTGTGCATCGAAAGAAGGATTTCCGCGCAGAGCCGTACTGGGTCGAGAAGGTAAAAGAGAAGAAGAATATCGAATTTGTGCTTGAGACGAATGTGCTCGAGGTGTTGGGTGATAAGAAGGTCGCAGCAATCAAGCTCGATAAGCCCCATAACGGCTCCGATATGCTCGCGGTCGACGGCGTGTTCATCGAGATCGGATCGAATCCTGCCGTGGAACTTCCTCAGAAAATCGGATGTGCTTTGGATACCAAAGGTTTTCTGAAGGTCGATGAAGCGCAACGTTCTTCCGTAATGGGCGTCTTTGGAGCAGGGGATCTCACCAGTGCCAGCAATCATTTTGCTCAGTTCACAACAGCTGCGGGCGAGGCGACCGTCGCGGCAAACAGTGCGTTCAATTATCTGCAGAGCGGAAGGTAGAGGCTGTTTCAGGTCATTCCATTGGCCTTGCACTTCTTTCTTTCTCCCAGTAAAGTAGCGCGGCTATGCCAAGAGGAAAGAGGACCAATTATGCGGCTTTCTGTGCTGAGTGCGCTGCGCGCACGGGCTTGTTTAAGATTTTGAAGGCCAAGAAGGCAGATTTCAAAGTACCTGAGAGATTCTGCAAAGTGTGCAGGAAGAAGACCAAATTGAAGTTGAAGGAGGAGAAGCACAGCAGCTGATTCGTGGACCCGCGAGACCCGCTCGTTTGGAACGCTTTTTTCTTGTACGCTGCGGCGTATGAATGCACCGAAGAAGTATCGACGTGCCGTTTCCGTTCTTGTGCTGAAGGAAACCGAGGTATGCACACCGACGGGGTGTGGCATCGTCGACCAGATTCTTCTCGTGCGGAAACCCCGTCCCTCCGATGCATGGCAGCTTCCCCAAGGGGGGATCGAGGAAGGGGAGACGTGCGAGCAGGCAGCGCTTCGGGAACTTGCCGAGGAAACGGGTCTCCATCTCGATGCCGTCATTCATGCGAGCTCCGAAACATATTGTTACGATTTTCCGCCGGATTTCATCGCCCGAAATAATCCAGTCAACGACGGTCAAACACTGTGTTTTGTAGCAGCCAGAGTGCGCAGGGATGCCGTTGTGCAAGTTGATCACCATGAGATCGATCAGTTCGTTTGGGTTCTTCCGGAACAGCTTCCCCAGTATGTTAAACGTCGTGAGTATTTGAAGGTGATAGAAAAGGTGCTGGAGGAGGTGAGGAACATTCGATTGTAAGGAATCCAAGGATTCCAAAGAATCCAACGAATTCTGGTACGATTCTTCCGTCCTTTGGTTTCTTTGGATGCCTTGGACTCTTCGCTTTCCTTTGTCCATGCGTTTTACCTCTCTTTCCCTCGAGCATTTCAGGTCTTACGACCGACTCGATCTTCGGCTTCCCGAATGCGATCTGCAATTGTTCGTCGGATGCAACGGCGCGGGGAAAACCAATCTCATCGAGGCGATTTCTTTTCTCTCGATCGGTCGCTCCTGCCTGAGGGCTGAGCCTGCGGAAGCTTTGCGTTGGGGAGAGGATTTCTTTCGCATTCGTGCGAATACTATCGGTGATGCCGGTGAAGCTTCAGGTTTGGAGTACGTCTGGCAACGAACCCCGAAAAAGCAGTCGGCGCTCTTCATTCGAGATGTTAGAACGCCGCTGCTGCAGTTTATCGGCGCACTCCCTACGATCGTTTTTCTTCCGCAGGATCTCGATATCTTCACCGGTGCCCCATCGCATCGTCGCGCTTTTCTGGATATGCTTCTGTCACAGCTGAAACCGGATTTTGCAGCAGGCAGAATCGAGTATGAACGCATTTTGAAGCAGAGGAATGCAGTCCTGTCGGCTATCGGGGACGGTGCGGCGTGTCTCGACGATCTGGCGCTTTGGGATAGCCGTCTTGCATCGAACGCAGCGCGTCTCATCCGCTTTCGCGAGGAGGTCATCCGTCTTTTTGGCGAGCATATGGAGAAGAACATCAGCAGTCTTGGAGAAAAAACATGGACTGATGTGTGCATGATTCATGATCGGAAGACGACCGGTGAAACGGCTAAGGCGATCGAAGAAGAGATGATCGCTCTTCTCCTCGATTCCAGAAATCGCGATCTTGTTCTCCGGACGACGACGGTCGGTCCTCATCGCGATGACTGGCACTTGCGTGCGCTTGGACGTGACATTGCTGTCTTCGCCTCTCGCGGCCAGCAACGCAGTGCGTTCATAGCGCTCCTGCTGACGAGCGCCGCTCTCCTTAAAGACATTCGCGGGGAGCGACCGGTCATTCTTCTCGATGATGTGCTCTCGGAACTGGACGATGCGCACCAGCACGCACTCCTCTCCTCTCTGTCAGGACATCAGGTGTTCATCACGACGACGCATCCTGTCAAAGTAGCCGCAGAGAGTGCTCTTTGGAACGTGTCGGGAGGGATGGTGACGATTTCATCGTGAACGCTCCGTACAGTGCAAGCGCAAGTCCGTCAGCGGCATCTGCTGGCGTCGGAACTTCCTTCAGTTTTAGAATTCGCTTCACCATCGTTTGCATCTGCTGCTTGTCAGCCCGTCCATCTCCGGTGATCGTTGTCTTCAGCTGGAGCGGTGTTGCTTCCATCACTTCGATTCCGTGTGCACTCAGCATCGAGAGGATCACCCCTCGCGCCTGCGAAACATCCATCGCGGTTCTCTTGTTCGTCATGAAGAACAGTTTTTCGACAACGGCGAGATCGGGTTTCATCTCGGAGAGATAGCTTTCCAGATCCTTCGAAAGTTCGCGTAGCCGGATCGCAAGGGGAAGTCCCGCAGGGGTTTCGATCGTGAGCCAGTCGAGAGCCTCCGGTCCGTCGATCATAGAAGTTTCGATCAATCCCAGCCCTGTTCTGGTCATGCCGGGATCGACACCGAGAATGCGCACGGAGGTAGTGTAACCTACTTTTTTCTGCTATAATAAGAGGATTTCCCCATGACACAAACATCCCTTCGCCATCGTCATTTTGTCGCAATGCCGCTCATGGCCATCCTTCTTCTTGGAGTAGGCGGGCTGGGGACGCTGACGAAGGCGGCAATTCCCGATGTGCCTCGGAGTGGCGAGGAAGAGATCGTCTCACAGGATGAGGAGAGGCAATTCTCCTTCACCGAGCGTTCGTTGAGTGTGTTATTGCAGCCGCATTCGAAGGTGACTCTCCTCGATCGTTCGCAGGCACTGCGCATGGAAGGTGGGTCCGCGACGCTGAAGACATCCGGTCTCGTATCCATCGATCTTGGTTTTGGTGCAGTAGCAACGCTTCTCCTCAGCTCTGCGACCTTCCTTAAGGATACTCAGTCAGTAACGGTTGTCGCTCTCACTACTCCGCTTATCGTGAGTAGAGCCGGTAGCGACTGGATACTGCCACCGCAGTATCAAGTGCGTATCGCATCCGATGGATCCGTGCAGCGCTCGAAGGTTCCACAAGAGTGGTTTTTAGATCAGCAAGCCGAAAGTCAGGCACTTCCGGTTATTTCGCTGCCGCAGCTGACGGAGGATCGCACATCGCTTATCGAAGCCCTACTTTCCTCCGATGCTCCTTCGAACGATGTGCTTCAGAGCATCCGGTCTCTCTCCGATACCGATCGTCGGACGCTTGTTGCGATGTTCATAGACGAATCCAGTCCGGAGATTTCCTTCGCGAAGATGAACGCTGCCTTTACCGTTGCCGATACATTTGTCGATCATCGGATACAGCAACTTGTTTTCCTACGCTTCCTCCTTCTGCAGGATCGTATGCATGAAGACACCGCCAATAGCATGACACTCCGATTGGCATCGGCTTCGTTTGATCCTTCGGAATTCGTTTTTGCCGTTCCTTCTACCGCGCTTTCAACGCTGCGTCCACTTTCTCCCTCCCTCATTGAAGCATGGACGAACATCGCTCTGGAATCGGGTGCTCTGGATCCTTCCCGCACCGCATCGGTTCTTGAGCCGCTTCTTTCTCGTTTGCCTGCATCGTATGACATGCAAGGCTATCCGAAGCAGTCGATGCTCTGGCAGGAAGCGACTGCACGCATTGCTGCTGTTCTCACCCCTCTCCTGTCTGGAGAGAGGAGTATTTCCATTACTTCTTCCGTCAGTACGTTGCCTGCGTCTGTCGCAGAGAGTGCCTCGTCATCTTCCGTCGCTGCGCAAAAGTCGTACACTCAGGAAATTGAGCGCGTACGAAATTTTCTTCTCCAGAAGAACGTGCTATTTACTACGGGAACGACGATCGAATTCGATTCAGATGTTTCCGGTTGCATGAGAGTATCCGATGTCTATCTCGCAGATGCATCGTCAGACCAATCCTTTACTTTCTCGCTCTGTCTGGACGACGGGATGGTTCGTAGGATTGTGCGGGACGGAAAGAAGCTCCCGAACGACGTTTCACTTCTCTCTTTCTTTCGATAAAAAAAGCTCTCCGCAGAGGAGAGCTTTGAGCATCGATTCTTGTTGAACATTACTTGCAGCAGCAGGGTGCTTTCGAGCAGCAACCGATTGTTCCGTAGAGGCTGGCCAGACCGATGAGCAGATACAGGGATGTTTCAAAGACGGGGGCGCCTCCGAATACCATGTGCAGTACGTTCCAGTCAGCTCCTCCCGCAAAATGTCCCGCACCGATGAGGCCCCAGTTGAGGGCGCCGATCGTGACGAGGATATGCGTCATTTCTTTTGCAGTGGGTTTCTGCGACATAGGGGAGAGAGGGAAGGAAATATGATGACGCATTTCATTCTACACGACATCATCCGTCTTCATGCAAGTTCTTCATTTGTACAAGCGCAATCATTTATGTTGATTTACAATAATGATCACATTATTTGAACAATCATGAAGATACTTCATGAAATGTGTATTGTGCAGTGAAGAAAGATGGCTTGCCATATATCCGAGCCGCAGCGAGCGGTACGTGGTGGGCGATGGCTGATTTGAACAGCCGACCTCGACATTATCAGTGTCGCGCTCTAACCAACTGAGCTAATCGCCCGAAGCCTGCGTACAATACTGGACGCCATGCAGAGACTCAAGGCATCGCGATCGTGATCGATTATTTCCTGTACATCTCCGTCACACTCTCTCCGCTTTCGATGTGCTTGATCACCGTTGCAAGCATCGGAGCGATCGTCAGAACCTTCAGCCCGGGAATTTTCTTCGGACTCCCCGGAATGCTGTCGCTGACAACGATCTCCTTAAATTTTGCTTTCGTGAGATTTTTAACTGCGTCCCCCGAGAAGACTGCATGCGTTGCAACCGCATAGACGTCTTTATTCGCCCCTCTCTTCAGGAGAGCTTCTTTGGCTTTGACGAGCGTCCCTGCCGTATCGATGATGTCATCGAAGAGGATGCATGTCTTACCCTCGATTTCTCCCACCACTTCCAGAATCTCCGCTTCGTGATGGGCGACTCTGTTCTTGTGCATGATGGCGAGATCCGCATCCATCAGGTCGGCTAGTTTCTTCGCACGCTTCGCGCCTCCTGCATCCGGTGCGACGACGACGGGGTTCTTGAGCTTCTTCGATTTCAGGTAATCAGCGAAGATGGGCCTGCCGTCGAGTGCGTCCACGGGTATGGTGAAGAATCCCTGTACCTGCTCGGAATGCAGGTCGAGCGTGATGATGTGGTCTGCTCCGGCGTGTTCGAGGAGCGATGCCATCAGCTTTGCGGAGATCGGTTCTCTCGGCTCCGCCACGCGATCCTGACGCGCGTAGGGGAAATGTGGGATGAGGACGTGCACCGTTTTCGCGAAGCTCAGCTTTGCCGCTTGGCACATGAGAAACAGTTCCATCATATCTTCATTCGGTTGTGCGCTTCCAGTTTGTAGAATGTACACTTCCTTTCCACGAATTGTTTCTTCGTAGCGCACATAGCGTTCTCCGCAACTGAAGGCTTTCAGCTTCACTTTTCCGCGTGTACAGCCAAGTTCCCGAGCAAGTGCGAGAGCAAGTGCCGGATGCGATGATCCTGCGAAGAGGTGCATATGCCTCCATTATAGCACAAAAACTCAGATCCTTCATCGACGCTCTGTTACAATTTCTGCCATGCACGTCCGTTGGTCTTCCATGCGAGGCATGTCGGTGATCGATGATGAGACGCAGGAGAACGTTGCAATGCTCACGCATCCGCTCATCGATCCGGATAGCGGAAGGATTCTAGGTTTCTTCGTACAGGGGTTATCAGGAATTGCTACAGGTGTTTTTTTTCTCTCGACGCTGGATGTAGTGAGTATCGGCACGAAGGTTCATGTTCGTTCGGCAGACAAGCTGTCGCCTCCCGAGGAAATCGTGCGTTTGCAGAAAAATCTTCAGGATCCCCGTTCGTTTTTGGGTCAACACATTCGCATTCGTTCGTCCGGTCGCACGATCGGTAGATGCAGCGACGTACAGTTCGATACCGGTCGTTTCGTCGTTGAATGGATGTTTCCAAAACGCTTGTTTTTCTCTGTGCGGCCGATTGCCGTGAGCGAGATCATCGAAGTGACGGAAGAAGCGATCTGGATACAAGACCCTCTTCGTCTTCGGAAGGAGAAGGCCTCGGAGGTGTTGCAGGAAATCCCGCGTGTGATCGCCGATGTGACACCTGCGTAAGGCAAGACAAAAAAATCCCCCCGCGTCTGCGGGGGGATGTGTAGCATTCTTCGAAGGAAATTAGCTTCGGAAGAAGTTGTCTGCGAAGTTCACGATGACGCGTGCGAAGATCACGACGATGATACCCACGATGACGTAGATGATCGTCTGCTTCGACTTGTCTTTCTCACCCTCGTCGCCACCCGAGACGATCAGGCGAAGACCGGCGATGATGACGTATACGATACCGATGATCAGCACGAGGTCGAGAACGAACTGGATGATATCGATGATGATGCTTCGGATGCTTCCTGAGTCACCTGCCTGTGTTTCAAGCCCTGGGATGGCTCCCGGATCAGGCAGTGAGCCGGCGGCAAGAGCGTTCTTCATGAAGAAGACGGATGAGCCGACGATGCTCGAAGCTTTAAGGAGAAGGTTTTTCATAGAATATGGAAATGGGAAGAAGAGTAAATTTCTCATATTATCCGAGGCGTTTCTTTCGATTGCAAGAGCATATCGAAAAAAAGCCCTCCGCGAGGCGGAGGGCTTTTCATGATTCCGAAATGAATTAGGCTCGGAAGAAGTTGTCTGCAAAGTTCACGATGACGCGTGCGAAGATCACGACGATGATACCCACGATGACGTAGATGATCGTCTGCTTCGACTTGTCTTTCTCACCCTCGTCGCCACCCGAGACGATGAGGCGAAGACCGGCGATGATGATGTATACGATACCGATGATCAGCACGAGGTCGAGAACGTAGGTGATGACTTTCACAATGACCGACTGAATGTTTGCCGAAGAACCACCAGTCGTTTCAAGACCGGCAATATCAGCGGGTGGTGGAAGCTCTGCAGCAATGGCACTGCTGACGTAGGCGACTGACGAGCCAATGGCGCTCGAAACAGTGGCGAAGAGTTTCTTCATAGAAGAATGTTGGGAGGAGTTAAAGAAATATTAATATTTATTATCCGATCTCCTCTCGGAATGTACAAGAGAAATTATACCGCAAAAGTGGATAAAACACAAGAGCTTGGGGAATGAATTTTTGGGGTCAATCGTTGTGTACAAGCCCAACAGCCACGATGAGAAAGGCTGGCAGCGTGAACCAAATGTCCTGATTCAGAATCATGAGTTGCATGAGCGTGCTGCTTTGGATGAGAGGCGTGAGTACATTCGAGGAGACGATGTTGCTGTCCAAAATTCCATTCCCTCCCGCGTACGTCAGGACCGTCGAGACGATCAGTCCTGCGGTCGAAAATCCGAAGAGCGCGGTGTAGAGAATGCTGAGGATCGTTCCGGTATCTTTTCCATGGGTCAGTTCGATGCCGCTCCTCGTCACGAAGATGATGATGCATACGGCGAAGACGAAAATCTTCGACAGTGATACGAGTGTGATGTCGAGAGGAATGCCGACGGTCCGGAAGACCATCTCGCCGTTGCCGATCAGTCGGATCAGCACGTTGCCGATGCCTTGCGTTGCGATGACTGCGATGTAGGCCGCGATGATCACCTTCATCGATTGATCTTTTCCTATCAGAAAGCTGTAGCTCATGACGATCGCGAAGAACACGACGATGAAGAGATCCCAACTCAGTGTCAGCGATAGCATGGATACAGTGTACACTCCCTGCATGCGTCACGGTTTTCTCCTTATCCACAAACCTCTCGGCCCGACCAGTCATGACGTCGTTGCCCAAGTGCGGAGGATTCTCTCGGAACGGAAGATCGGTCATCTCGGGACGCTCGATCCGCTGGCGTCCGGACTCATGATTCTCGCCGTTGGAGCACAGGCGCTGAAGGTCGTGGAACTCTTCAACACACTGCCGAAAGTGTACGAGGCAGAGGTGACGCTTGGCATCGAGAGTTCGACGTACGATAGCGAGGGAGTGCTCGAGACGCTGAAGCCGAAGGCCGGCTGGTTGCCTCCGGATGATGCGTCGAGAATTCAGGCGATCATTGACGATCGGTTCCTCGGAAAAATATCGCAGGTGCCTCCCGCTTTTTCTGCGATTCACGTTGACGGCGAGCGCGCATACCGGAAGGCGATGCGAGGAGAAAACGTGGAGATGAAAGCGAGGGAGACGAAGATCACTGTGTGCAAGGTGATCGACTACCGTTACCCGATCGTTCGTCTCGGCGTGCACTGCGACAGCGGCACCTACATCCGTTCGCTCGCGCATGATCTCGGTTTCAGTCTCCGATGCGGCGGCTATCTCTCCGCTCTCGTTCGTACCGCAGTGGGGGAGTGGAACCTCAGGAATGCTTACCCACCCGAGGCGGTGAATTGGACACATGTTCTGCCGCTCAAAGATATTCTTTTGGGTCTTGAGAAACGCGATCTCAGTCCGGCCGAGTGGGAGGAGATACGGAACGGTCGTCCGATCGAAGGTGATATGAACCCTGAAATTCCTTGCATCGCATGGTTTGAGGATCTTCCGGTGGCACTCCTCGAACGATCAAGAAAGCGCGAAGGGATGCTGAAACCGAGGAAGGTGCTGTAGAATGTTTGACAAAAAGATAGTTCGTATCATAGTAGATTTACTATGCTGGAACGTTTTGAGTTTACAGACATCGTCGGGGGCTTTTCCAAAGAAGAAGTCGCCGCAGGAGGTTCGATCATCATTGAGGATCGAGACGATTTTCCTCTTCCTGTCGTTCTGTCGCGTCAGCAACAACAAGTTGAAAATGCAGTCATTGATTTACTCAACTCCATTCATAATCCCGATCCGACGGATCAAATGAGGCGGAATTTGATGGTCAGGGAGGCGCTTGCAAATCAGATGATTCACGGCAATGCCGGAAATGCGATCCTTCAATCGGATGTGCATCTCATTGTCGAACGACATCGTAATGAGGCAGGTCTTCAAATACTTTCTTGCGTACTGCTCCTTGATGATCATTCTCCGCGTTTCGATCTCGATAAAGTCCCGAATCCGGCCGATGAAGAAAATCTGGAACGGACCACCGGCAGGGGACTCATGTTCATCCGGGAAGTCGGAAAGGCCACCATGGTTCAAATTCCTCTTGAAAATAACGGAAAGACCATCGTCTACCATTGGACCGAGCGCACGGAATCGACGAAAGATACGGATGAATCAGTGGATCCTAAGTGAACAATGGTGGATCGGGTGGGACTTGAACCCACGACCAAGAGATTAAGAGTCTCCTGCTCTACCAACTGAGCTACCGATCCAGAAAGAGCTCATGAATCTTACTCGCAAATGTCTTTTGCTTCAACATCACCGGTAGGGCTGATTATTGAGGCATCGTCTTTCGCAGCTCCGTTCGAAGTGATTCCGCAAAATCCCGTGCCGCCTTCAGTTCATCGGCGCTGAGAGCGCTCTCGATGCTGTCGATCGCTTCCTGCGCTCTCTCATGCCCACCTTCCTTTGCGAGGACGAACCACGCGTACGCTTGTTCGATCCGGATATCTCCCCCCTCTCCTTTTGCTTCCATCACGCCGAGGTTGAATTGCGCTTCCCCGAAGCCCTTCTTTGCGGACTCCAGGAAGAGCTCTTTTGCTGTGGCGAAATTCTGCTTCACACCTTCTCCTGAGTAATAGAGGGCTCCGAGGTTGAATTGTGCGCGCTCGTTTCCTGCCGCCGCCGCTTTCTCGAAGAGGGCACGCGCTTTCGCGAGATCCTGCTTCACTCCTTCTCCCGAGTAGTACATCACTCCGAGATTGAACGTTGCGAATACTTCTCCGAGAGCAGACGCTTTCTCGAACCACTGTTTTGCGAGTGCCAGATCTCTCCCCACTCCTTCTCCGTTGTAGTAGAGGGCGCCAAGACTGAATTGTGCATGTTGGTCACCCGACTTCGCACGCTCTTCGAGCTCTTCTTGCGTTTCCACGCTTTCGCTCGAGGAAGATGAGGAGAGGTCTTGTCCCGGGTTTTCATTCTTCTTTGTGCAGGCGGTGACCAGAGAGCAGGTCACGAGGAGAATTGTCAGAGTTCGGGTGAGTTGCATAGGTCGAGAGCCTACACTACTCGAAGAAAGAGATGCGAGCAGCCATTCTCGACATTTTCGAATTCTATTTTTAAATAAACTTGCATCGAACATGAGGACGATTATACTTCGCGCGTTTCCAGTCTTTCCCCCTCCTCATGATGTCGGACCTTGAATTCATCACACAGTCATTCGGCGATGATGACGATGACGACGATCCGGTGGACCTTGATGATCTTGACGACACAGATTCGTTCGATGATGAAGAAGAGGATGATGATTCCAACGGACTCAGTAGATTGGGTGAAAACGATGACGATATGTAAGAGCATTCCTCCTCTTACTTTTTTTGAGCGTCTTTCCTGTCCATGCATTCCATGGCATTTCGCTGAATCGTACGCCAATCGTGAGGGAATTTAAACGTCTCCAGAGCCCGAACAAGTGATGCAAAGCCCTGCCACACCGTCGCTTCGGCATACACGAATGCGTTCCCGCTCTCCTGTACGGGATTGTAGTTTTCGAGCAGTGCGTGCGGGAGCGAAATCGGTATCACTCCGTACCGAAGTGAATTTTCCAGATCCTCTTCCTCCGGATTAGAGAAGAACATCGCGATATCGGACCCGGACAGCATCGTGCGTAGGTTCACTTCGTTGTCCTGCAGTATGGAGATGCGGTGGCTGTGTGTCTTACTTAGCTTCGTGAAGAGTTCACCGTATTTTTTCGATCCGCGTCCGCGGATCACAAGAGAGATCGGCAACTCGAGGAGTCCTTCCATCATTTTTTCCAATAGCTCTCCTCCGAGAGCGTCCGTCATGCCGCTGATGATGGATACGATGGGCTGCTTCGGCTCATCGACCCAACCGACGTTCTCCTGGAGAGCAATTTTGTTGTCCACTTTATGTTCGATCGTGCGCGCAGAGTACTTACGCACAATCTTGTTGTCGTAGGCAGGAGAGAGGACAGGCATAGGGGAGGGTTTTTGTTTCGATGTATCTCATTATTATAGCATATTTTGACTTCTCCTTCATGCGTCATCAGTTGTGAAACTGGCATATTGTTATGCATTATGAGATCGAATAAGAACAGCTTTTGGCTTTCCGTATTAGGCTCTAAGCTTTGTCTATGGAGCACCTTCTCATCGTTGACGGACACCACCTCCTCTATAGGGCGTATTGGGCGATTCCACGGACGATGAAAACTTCTTCCGGGGAACAGGTGAATACGGCATTCGGAGTCGCATCCATGTTGCTCCAAATGCTACGGACCGAGGAACCCGATGCACTTCTCTTTTGCTTCGATGCCGACGAGAAAACATTCCGTCATGAGGAATTTTCGGAATACAAAGCCGGTCGCTCCGAGACTCCGGAGGATTTCTACCCTCAAGTACACCGCGCATTACAGCTGATCGATGCGTTCGGCATCAAGAGTGTCTCGGGCAGCAGGATGGAGGCTGATGATTTCGCCTGCACGTACGCACGCAGGGCCGAGGAGGCCGGATCGCGGGTAACCATCGTGACGGGGGATCGCGATCTTTTTCAAACGGCATCCGATCGGATTCGCGTCGCCATCCCCCATAAGGGGTACAGCGCTCCGGAGTACATGGGACCTGCCGAGGTCTTTCGGAAGTACGGCGTTACTCCCGCGCAGATTCCGGCATACAAAGGACTTGTCGGAGATGCTTCCGACAATTTATCCGGCGTCCGGGGGATCGGACCCAAGGCTGCGGAGGCCTTGCTTCAGAAATACGGCACACTCGAGGAGATGTATGCAAATTTACCTGCCGTGAAGTCCTCGTGGCGGGCGAAGCTGGAGCAGGGGAGGGAGCAAGCTTTCTTCTGTCAGCGCATGGCGACACTGCAATCGGATATTCCTCTGCCTGTTACGCTCGAAGAGTTGTATTTCTCCGGTGTTTCCTCGGGGAGGGTGTGTTCGTTCTTCGCCGAGATGGAATTCACTTTGGTCATGAAGAGGTTCGAAAATCTTTTGCAGACGCCCTACGGACAGTGTCACTTTCTGCATGATGGAAAGAAGCCGGCTGATGTTGTTCCGATGCAGAATGTGAAGGTGGCTCCGAAGGAAAATGCACAGATGTCACTTCTCTAGCAATCGATTGCTTCGTATACGAATGGGAGAATCAGGCAAGAAATCAAGTATGGCTTTCTCTTGCGCAATTTCATATGTTGTCTACTTTTTGTGTTCTTTTAAATTTTGATGAACAAATAATGTGAAATGCGACTGTTTTTTTCTTTATCTTACTCGCGATCATGAAAAATATTTTGAAGAAAAATTTGCCTTTTTGAATACCAAACGTAGTCAAAACACTATTGCGACAGCTTCGCTCCGTTCTCTAGACTGATCGCCATTACCACACGAGATGATTTTTCATCGTCATCTCCTGTGATGAGTCTTCCTTCCACCATCACCAACTTCTCCCTATGGCCAAAGAACGCGTACTGTCGAGTCTCGATATCGGAAGTGCCAAAATCCGTGTCGTTGTTGCCGTTGTCGACGATCGGGACGGCGGTCAAATCCCCAGCGTCATCGGCGTAGGCCTTTCGCCAAGTCTTGGGATGCGGAAGGGACATGTCATCGACATCGAGGAAACCATTCACAACATCATCTCGGCTCTCGAGGATGCCGAGCGCATGGCGGGTGTTCCCATCAACCATGTGTTCGTCGGCATGAGCGGTAGTCACATTGAGGCATTCGATAGTCGCGGTGTCATCGCGATTTCGGGAAGCGAGATCACCGTTGAGGATGTAGCGCGAGTGCTCGAGGCGGCGCAGGCCGTCAGCATTCCGAGTAACAGGAGGATTCTGCACATCGAGCCGAAGTCGTATGCCGTCGACGAGCAGCGAGGGATCAAAAACCCGGTCGGCATGACGGGCATCCGACTTGAGGTCGAGGCGCACATCATCACCGGACAGATCCAGCACGTGAAGAACATGGAGAAGTGCATCGACCAGGCCGGAGTGGACATCGACTCGCTCGTCCCGGCAACCATCGCGATTTCCGAGGCGGTGCTCACGAAGCGTCAGAAAGAATTGGGCGTGGTGACGATCGACGTCGGAGCGGGGTCCACTAGTGTCTCCGTCTTCGAAGAGGGGACGATTCTGCATTCGGTCTGTCTTCCTGTCGGAGGAGAGAATGTCACGAACGACATCGCTATCGGCCTTCGAACGTCCATCGATACGGCTGAGAAGATCAAGATTGAGTTCGGGTCCGTTCTTCCTGCAGAGATTCAGGAGCGTGAGATGATCGACCTCTCCACTGTAAGCAAGATGGATACTCAGACTGTCAGCAAGAAGTACATGGCCGAGATCATGCAGGCGAGGTACTACGAGATCTTCTCTCTCGTCAAAGAGGAGCTGAAGCGACTTGGGCGAGATGGTCTTCTGCCTGCAGGAGCCCTCCTGACCGGTGCAGCCGTGAAGGCGCCGGGCGTGCTCGACATCGCTCGCGAAGTTCTCGGACTACCTGTGCAAATGGGTTTCCCGATCGAGATCGGCGGAGTCATCGAAAAAGTAGACGATCCAGCGTATGCAACGGCTCTCGGAACGTTGCTCTGGGGCGTACGTGAAGGCCATCGAAGGAGCAGCAGTTTCTCGATCGCAGATTTCGACATGAAGCGCGCATTCGGTCAGGTTGGTTCATGGCTTAAAAATCTTCTTCCGTAATCGCGGGTCGGGAGACTCGCACTTTCGCATCTTATTCACCCCCATTCCCATGTCAGACACGCTCCGCTCACTCTTCTCCGGTTCCAAGAGCTCTTCCTCATCCGGGTCCGGAAGTTCATTCACTTCTCAGAGCAAATCCACTTCGGGTTCCGATGAAGGACTTCCGTCAGCGTCTTCGGGATATCAGGAGGTGCGTCCGGAGATCGCTCCGAATGCCATCATCCGTGTAATCGGTGTGGGCGGCGGCGGGACGAATGCGGTATCGAGAATGATCAGCAGCAAGGTAGGAGGAGTGGAGTTCATCGCTGTGAATACCGATGCGCAGGCGCTCTTTCACAATGCGGCTGCAACGAAGGTGAACATCGGTCGCGGAACGACGCGAGGCCTCGGTGCCGGCGCCAATCCTGACATCGGTTTGCAGGCAGCGAAGGAGAGCTCGGAGGAGCTCAAGAAAGTGATGGAAGGTGCAGACCTGATCTTCATCACCGCGGGTCTTGGCGGTGGAACGGGTTCTGGAGGCGCACCGTACATTGCAGAGCTTGCACGCAGCATGGGTATCCTGACGGTGGGTGTTGTGACGAGACCTTTCAGTTTCGAGGGTCTTCGTCGCAGGAAGCAGGCCGACGAGGCGCTTGAGGCACTGAAGGGTAAGGTCGACACGCTGATCACGATTCCCAATGACAAGGTTCTCTCTCTGATCGATAAAACCACTCCTTTGACCGAGGCATTCCAGATCGTCGACGAAATTCTTCGTCACGGTATCGAGGGCA
>SXGS01041368.1_pt1 | contig 38581 bp, 27 predicted proteins | sample 3174681 | NCBI WGS metagenome assembly SXGS01 (sample SAMN11356861, study PRJNA531348) | freshwater metagenome | isolation source: freshwater sample F1-80 | place: China: Fuxian Lake, Yuxi | collected 2017-12-25
CGGGGCAGCAGCGCTACGGGAAGGTGGTGCGCACCTTCGTCGGTGAAGTCGAAAAGATCCTGGAGGTGGAGACGGCAGACGGCGCCCGCGTGAAGGCGACGGAAGGGCACCCGTTCTTCGTGGAGGGCCGCGGCTTCGTCGCGGCGCGGAAACTGGCGCGCGGGGACCTGCTGCGCCGCGTGGACGGACGGCGCGTGGCGGTGGTGGGCCTGGGGTGGGAGGAGACGCGCACCCGGGTCTACAACTTTGAGGTGGAGGGGACGCACACCTACTACGCCAGAGCGGGGCACGTTCAGCGCGGCGATCCCGCTGTCCAACCCGCGGTCTCCCGCAGGATCGCCTCCACCACCGGTCCGTCCGCCGGCTGGCCGGTGATCGCCGCGATGCCGGCACGCGGATCGGTCGCCAGTCGGCAGATCAGCGGGTCGTCCGGCTGATGGTGCGCGGCGAAGCGGAGGGCAGCGGCGATGCCGGGATAGATCGGCGCCGGATCCACCCCCTGTTCCCGGCAGGCGCGGACGGCCCCGATGAGGCGATCATCCGCGCTGAGTTTCCGGAGTGGGTCCCGGCCGACGCGGGACACCGGGTCGGTGAGGGAAGGATTCCGAAATCTCCGGTCCAGATCGTCGAGCAGATGGGCGACTTCGGCTTCGGAGAACCCGTGGCGTCGAGCCACTGCCGTCGCTCCCGCCTGCATGGCCCGGCTTACCTGATCGGCGATCGCCGGCTGCAGCATCGCTTCCTGTACCGTGGCGCATCCCGCCGCCGCTCCAAGATAAGCCGCGACCGCGTGGGCCATGTTGTGGACGAGGAGTTTGCGTTCTACGATAGGAATCAGATCCGGCACTGGGTCCAGTCCGGGCACATCCGGGAGGGCGCCGCGAAAGCTGGGTGCATGCACCGGCAGGGAGGGATAGTCGTCGGCAGCGAGGCGGAGGGGATCACCATCCGGCGGTGCCCCGGCGGGCGTGGGAATGGTGCGCCCGACGACGCACTCGACCAGTCCCAGACCGGCGAGTTCCTCCGGAAGCAGCAGTGCGGACAGCGCCGCGTGCAGGGGACGAGCGCAGTGCAGTTGGTTTTCGCACAGCAGCACATCCAACGAGGCAGCGGCATCCGCACCGCGCCGGCGGCGCAGTCCGGCGGCGAGAGACGGCGCCAGGCGCGGCAGGACTGCCGGGCCGACCGCCGTCGCTGCAAAACGGCAGCGGCCGAGTTCCGCCGCCACTGCTTCGAGGTCGCGTGCGGAGACGGCACGGACCGGGCGCACTTCCAGAGATTCGTGGCGGGTGGGCCCGACGAGATCCAGGCAATAGGCCCGCCGCGCATTCAGTGCGGCAACCAGCGTGGGGTCCACATCCACATAGACCACCTCCAGTCCGGCCTCCGTCCAGAGTTGGCCCAGAAAGCCTCGCCCGACGGCGCCGGCGCCGAATTGCACGACAGTAGGTCTCATTCGTCACCTCCAGGGGCCGGCGGTCGGGCCAGGGGATACTCCGCCATTTCGCCGGCCTCCAGATCGGCGTAGAGCAGGCGTCCCTGAATCAATTCTCCCTGGTCCAGCAGCAGGCAGGTCGTCTGCTCGGCCATCCAGTTGCCTACCATGAGCGCCGCGCGGTCGTCTACGTCACTCCCCCGCCGTTCCTTCTCCAGATGCGGGTGCTCGGGGCGATAGACCAGTGCCACACCGGGATCGCCGGGAAACACCACGAGCGCCTGCCCTGCCTGAGCTGCCGCTGCCCCCAGCACGAGCGGCACCTGGAGCAAACGACAGGTGAACTGCAGGAGCTGCTCTTCCTGAGCGCTTTCAAGCGAGGCAACGACCGCATGGGACTCCCCGAGGGCGGTGCGCGGATCTCCCTCGCGCAGGGACAACACCTCGACATCCGTCTCGCTGCTCGGATTGCGGCGCTGCACCATATCCAGCAACTGCTCCCCGGCCTTGCGCGCCGCCCCGGCCTCTTCGTTTCTTCCCAGGGGCACACGCACTGCGATACGTCCCACACCGTTGCCCGCCAGCAGCTCCGCAGTGCGCGCGAGCACCGGCCCCCGTCCTGCCACCACGATGCGCGAGTGGAGCAGGCGGATCTGACCTTCTTCGCCAAACCCGGCGAGGTTCCTGAGATAGGCGAGCGGCCGAACGCCACACCGGAGGGCCAGGGCCTCCACCTGCCAGCGCCTGCACCCGCTCGATCTCGCGAGTGTCTGCACTGCGAGGGGCGTCAACACACGGGAGGGTCCAATCCCCGGAGTTGCGAGCGGTTGTGATGCCGCCAGAATCTCCGCCTCCAGGTTTCGACCGGTCTCGTCGTCCACTGCTGCCCCTCCTTACCGTGAGAGTATTCCGCATTGGCGGGTGGGATGCCTTTCCTCTTTGCACAATCCCAATGCCGCCCGGTGCGTCATTCCACCCGGTACCCGCCGTCCATAACTCTGATAAAACAGGTATCAGAGATACCTGTTTTATCAGGCCGGTCGAACGGTACGGGATTGGGGGACTCAACAACGATGGAGAAACGCATGTGGGAACGGTGGACGCTCACGGCCGCCGTGATCGGAGTTGTCGGCAGCCTGGCGGGGTCGGGGCGAGCCCAGGAAGGCGCTGCAAAGCCGGTGCGGATGCCGCTGGACGAAGCGCGTCGCACAGTCGCGATGCTGAACGATGCCTACGTCAATGCCGTGGTTGGTATGCACACTACCTATGTCAAGGATGCCGGCAGCACACCCGCGGCGTCGGTGGCGCGACAACTGTTCGTGGCAATGAAGAAGCAGGGCTGGCCGGAAACGCGCTGGCTCAGCACCACCGGCCGTCCGCTCAACCCCGACGCGGCTCCCAAAGACGCGTTCGAGCGGGACGCCGTCGCCGCATTGAACAAGAAGCAGGCCCGTTTTGAGCGAGTGGAAAAGGGGCGCCTGCGGGTGGTGACCGTGATTCCGCTGGTGGACAAGAGCTGCCAGACCTGCCATGCCCGCGACAAAGTGGGCGACCCGGTGGGTGGCCTGTCTTACACGGTATACCTGAAACAGTAGGCGCTTCGCCGCCGGCGTTGACGCCGGGAGTCGCGCCGGCTTGCGGCAGCTTCTCGTCAGGAAGCCAAGCGGGGACGGATCCGTCCCCGCTTTGTCGTTACCGCTCCCGCCCGCCACAGTTCGTTCCGGCAGGCCCCGCCGGACTCGCTGCACAGACTACAGCACCTCCTCGCGGGTCAGTCGTATCTGCACCACGGACTATCGCGCACCCGTCGCACGTCCCGCCGGAACCGTCCGAGGGACTGCCACACCACGCTGGAAATCTCGCCGAAGCCGGCGCAGCGCCTCTGCCGCCACCTCGCAAGTCTCGCCGTAGTCCGAGGCGTTCACCTCGTCCCCTCATCAGCGAGTCCGTCGTCCCAGATCATCCACTATCCCTTGGGCTCACAGGGAGGTCCGAGCCCCGGGGCGTGGGGCGCGTGAGTTGGAGGTCTTGGCGGCGGCGAAGTGCCGATGGGGCTGTGGAAGTCGCCGGCGTGGACGAGGCTGCCGTTGCGGACTACGGCGAAACTCGCGAGGTGGGCGCGCGCGCATCGGAGGTTCTGAGGTTGGTGGACGCTCAGGTTGCTCATGGCGCGGAGCAAGCGAACCTGCCGGCGGCCTGCCAGGTGTTCTCGGAGCTTCGCTATAATGACCCACAGGTATCCGAGATCCTGAGAGGACGGAGGATGGCGCTGCAATCGGCGTGGACGCGGGAAGGGTGGGCGGACGAAACGGCGCGGGTAATCGCCGAACGCGTAGCTGCCCCGAAGGCGGAAGGGCTCGCGGAAGGCAATGCTGAATCCGTGGTGCAGGTGCTGCGACGCCGGTTCACGGATGTGCCGCCGGAGTTGGAAGCGCGGGCGTGTAAGATTGGCAACGTGGCTTTGCTGAATACCCCGCTCAGCTACGCACTGAGCTGCCGCAGTTTGCAGGCCTTCGTACGGCTGCCGCAGCACTGCCGCGATCTTCTGCGGCGCCGCTACTCGCTGTGAAAGGGAAGGTCGCCGGTGCAGTTGGGGAGGTGGTCGGCGTTCGGCCAGAGGGGTTCCGTGGGGTTCCCGCAGAGGATCGGGGCCGAGGAACACTCACTGCGGGCGCCGCACCGGGGACGACAGAGGGTTTACCAGGCATCGGCGCGAGATTGAGGGGGGCCGGGCACTCATCATCGGGGCGTGGTTGGGTCCGGCGTTCCCGGCGGTGGGTTGGGGTACCGGTGCGTGCCGAGATGCGTGCCTCCCGTCCCGTTCGTCCACTGCCTGACGGGAGACGAGCTTGAGGACCGCCACGACCAGCCGGACTCCATACTTTCCGCCAGAAACTCGAATGCACGACCTGCCGGCAGGGCTCCTCGATCTGGGTGCGCCCGTTGTTTTTATGCCGGTGCGCCATCACAGTCCGGGGTGCGCGCGGGTGACGCGGGGGTTGATTCGGCGCCTCCGGCCGGCGGCGGTCCTGATCGAGGGGCCGAGCGACTACAATTCTCGCTTCACCGAATTGCACCTGGACCATCAGTTGCCCATTGCTATCTACAGTTACTTCCGCAGCGAGGATGGACGTCGCCGGGGAGCGTACTATCCCTTCTGCGTGTACTCGCCGGAGTGGCAGGCCATCCGCACCGCGCATGAACTGGGCATCCCCACCTGGTTCATGGATGCCCCCTGGTACGCCCTCGACGGCGCTGAACTTCCGGCGCACCGGTATTCGGACGGCGACCTGCGGGCCAGTGACTATGTGCGGGCACTCTGCCGGGAACTGGGCGTAGAGGACTTCGACGCTGCCTGGGACCTCCTCTTTGAGTGCGACCCGGACCCACATTCGGCCGACTGGTTTCGGCGCTGCCACGAGCTCTGTTTCCGGACGCGCACCATTGACGCGATGCAACTCCCGGCTGATCTGCTGCGCGAGCGATTCATGGCGGCGGAGATCCGGCGGGCCCGGGAGAAATTCGACGGGCAGATTCTGGTGGTCTCGGGAGGCTTCCACTCCAGCGCGCTGCATCAGCGGCTGCAGGAGCCTCCCGACGACCCGGACCTGGGGGAGGCGCCGGAGGAGCACGGCATTGCTCTCACCCCCTACTCCTACGCGCGCCTCGACAGTCTCACCGGTTACGAGTCCGGGATGCCGAACCCGGGCTTCTATCACGAGGTGTGGCAGGATCACGAGCAGGGACGGAAGCAGACCTACCGAAGGCTACTGGCGCAGGCGGCTCGCGCCCTGCGGCGGAAGGGTCAGCTCGCCGGGACCGCCGATCTGATCGCAGTGGAAACGACCGCTCGGAGCCTGGCGGCGCTGCGGGGGCGCGCGGAGGTCTGGCGGCTGGATCTCGTGGATGGGATTCTGGGGGCGCTGGTCAAGGAAGAAGTAGGGCAGGGGGTGCGGCATCCGTTCCTTGAGGTCATCTACGAGGTATTTCGGGGAACCGAACGGGGCCGCGTCGCCGACGGCGCGGAACTCCCCCCGCTCGTGCGTGACATCCGGCGCACCCTGACCGAGCACGAACTCCAGCCGGAGCAGGCGCCGCGCGCGGTGGTTTTGGAACTGACAGAGCATTCCGCCCGCGCGAAGAGCCGCATTCTGCACTGCCTGCTCGGGCTCGGCATCGCCGGGTTCGAGCGCACCGGGGGCACCGACTTTGCTGTGCGCGATGACCTGGTACAGCCGCATGAGTCGTGGCGCGTGCAGTGGGCTCCCGAGTTCGACGCGCACTGCATTGAGGCGGCACTCTACGGTCCCACGCTGGGAGAAGCCGCCGCTGCCCGGTTGCTGGAGCGGGTGGAGCAACTGGAACGAGATGCGGCAGGGGCGGCATTGCTGCTGGTTGCGGCGGCGCAGATGGGACTGGACGACCTGGCGCCGGAATTGCTGACAGCGGTGACGGCGCGCCTGCGGGAGGACGCCGCCTTCGAGAGCGTTGCGGGGGCGATCGGCCACCTCCTCTACCTCTACCGCTACGACGAAACTCTCGGTACTCTGCGCGGCCAAAAGCTGGGAACGGTGCTGCGGGAAGCCTGGACGCGCGGGCTCTGGCTGCTCGACATGGCGGGGGATACGGGAGACGCTCGGGCGCAGGGGGTGCGGATCCTCGTGGACTCGCTGGACCGGGCGGGCGCCGATCTGGACCTGAACCGTGAGGATCTGGTGACGGTTCTGCGCCGGGTCAGCACGGACGTAGAGCGGGCCCCGGCGCTCCGGGGTGTGGCCGCCGGGGCGCTTTGGACCCTGGGCGAGACCGATGTTCCGGCGCTGGTAGAGGGCCTGCGCGGACTGCCCGAACCTACCCATCTGGGCGACTACCTGGCGGGCTTATTCAGCATCGCGCGCGAGGCCGCCCAACGTTACCCGGCACTGCTCCTGGCTCTGAACAAGCACCTGATGGAGTTTGATGAAGATGCGTTTCTCGAAGCGCTCCCCGCGCTTCGTCTCGCTTTCTCGTACTTCGCACCCCGTGAAAAGCACCACCTCGCGGGAACCCTCTTCCGGACCCTCGGATACGACGCCGCGGCTTCCCTGCCGCCGCTTTCCGTCACTGCCGACGTTGCCGCCCGCGCGATGCACCTCGAAAATCGGGTGTTTCGCCTGATCGAGCGTTTCGGCCTTGGGGCGCCACCATGAACGAACAGGATCTCTGCCGATTGCGCTGGCGTCTGGTGCTCGGAGCGGGCGCCGAGGAGTGTTGTTCCACGATGCCGGGCGCCTGGTGTGAGCGGGACACGGTGCTTGGATTTCTGTACGACCGGGAGTATGGTCCGAAGCGCAACGTACGGACCGGCCCAAAAGGGCCGGGAACGCTCGATCCCTCGCAACTCACGGTGCCGGACTGGATCAACGCCGTCCACGAACTGTTCCCGCGCAAGACCGTGGAACGCATCGAGAAGGACGCCCTGGAACGGTACGGCCTGCACGAGATGGTCACCAACCCGGAACTGCTCCGGCGCGCGGAGCCGAGTCAGACCCTGCTCCGGGCCGTTTTGCGCACGAAGCACCTGATGAATCAGGAGGTGCTCACCCTCGCTCGGAATCTGGTCCGCCAGGTGGTGGACCAGCTCGTCGAGAAACTGGCCCGGCCGGTACACGCGCCGTTCCTGGGAGCCGTGGACCGACGGCGGCGTTCGTTCTTGAAAGCCGCAAAGAACTTCGACGCGCCGACGACCGTGCGGCGCAACCTGCGCCACTATGACCGCGAAACCAGCCGCCTCTACATCCACACCCCCTACTTCTCCTCCCGCGTGCGCAGTCAGGTGGATCGCTGGCAGCTCATCCTACTCGTGGATGAGTCCGGCAGCATGCTCAACAGCATCATTCACTCTGCTGTCACCGCATCCGTCTTTTGGGGAATTCCCTCGCTGCGCACACACCTGGTACTCTTCGACACAGAGATTGTGGATGTGACCGAGCATTGCACCGACCCCGTGGAAACGCTGATGAAGGTGCAACTGGGAGGCGGGACGGATATCGGAAACGCACTCTCGTATGGGGCCACGCTGGTGGAGAACCCGCGGCGCACGATCGTGGTGCTGATCACCGATTTCTTCGAGGGGGCGCCCCAGCACCGCCTGCTCAGTGTGGCGAAGGAGATGCTGGCGAGCGGTGTCAACCTGCTCGGCCTTGCCGCACTGGACGAGGAGGCCTATCCGGCCTACGACTGCGATCTTGCCCAACGCCTGGTAGGACTGGGCGCCCACGTGGCCGCGATGACGCCCGGCGAACTGGCGGAGTGGGTCGCCGAAAAGGTGCGCTGACATGCCTCGCGCCGACCTGCTCGCGCTCGACGCCGAAAGCCTGGCGGTCCTGGCCAATCGAGGACTGGTCCGCCGGGCGCTCTCCGAACTGACCAGTAGTCAGTACACCTGCGAACTCGCTGATACGGCCGGCACAGTCACGGTGCGCTGGTCCGACCCGGTCGAATGCGTATTCCCCGCCGGAAAGACGATCCGCGAGGCCCGCTGCAGTTGCCCGGCCACGGCTCTCTGCCGGCACATTCTGCGCTCCGTTTTCGCGTACCAACGCACTGCGGTGGACGGTAGAACAGCGAGTGGCGAACGGCAAGCGGCGAACGGTGACGAACCGCCCGCACCGAGCCGCGCGGGTGAGCAAGCGCCCCCCCCTCAGACGGACCCCTCGCTGCGGCCCTTCGTACAGGAGCAAGCGGACCGTCTCGTACCCGCCCCCCTGCCGCGGCCCTCGGTGCGAGAGCAAGAGAGCCACCCAACGGATCGGGAGCACGTGAACGGCAACCGGGCTACATCGCCGGCTGCTCCGCTCCCGGGTTCTCCGGCAGCGGAGCAGCCGGGTGAAGTCCAGCCCTGGGACCCGGGAACAATCCCCGATGCAGAGATTGCGAAAGCCTATCGTTCCACGGTGCTCGCACGAATCCGAAGTACCTACGAGCAGGGACACGTCCTCGAACTCGCCCGCACACAGCGACCCACCGCGCGCATCCGCACGTTGTCCTGCACCGTGCGCTTTCTCGTGCCGGGGGACTTGCGTTACACCCGGTGTGACTGTGCCGAACGAGCGCCGTGTAGTCATGTCCCACTCGCAATCTGGGCATTCCGGGCCCTGCCCGACGACCAGCCCGGAGGGCTCATCTCGACGCGGCGCGACCCGCTTCCCGTGCCGGAGCCGGTGCTGGACGCGCTGGAAACGGCGCTGACGGAATGGGCGATCGTCGGCGTGTCAAACACGCCCTCGATACTCACCGATCGCCTGCGCCGCCTGGAAGAAGAAGCCCGGAACGAGGGGCTCGTGTGGCCGGCCGAGATCGTCGCCGACTTGCTGGTCCAGCATCGCGCCTATGCGGACCGGAATGCGCAGTTCCACCCTCCGCGCATTCCGGAACTGGCGGGGGAGCTTGCGGTCAGGATCGCCGCCATTCGGGCCAACACCGGCGGGGCGCCGCCCCTGTTCGTGCGGGGCTCCAGTGCCGATCGCACGACCGAGGTTGGAGCGGCCCGGCTGGTGGGAATCGGCTGCGGCGCAACTCTGCGCCGCGGGCAGGTGGAGGTCACCGCGTGCATGCAGGACATCAGCACCGGCTCCGTCATTGCACTCTCCCGAGCGTTCGCGGACCCGCCGGCCGACACAGGACAGGATCCCGAAGATCTCTGGCGGCTGGCCGGGCGGCCGGTGCTCAACGGGTTTTCCCTGTCTGCCCTCGGCGCCGGCCAGATGCTCACCCGAGGAGGGAAACGCACCGCTGCCGGCGTGTTTCTGCCTCCCCGCACCCTGGCATCCGTGTCGTGCAGCCCACAGGCCTATCGCTGGGAAGCACTGCATGGCCCGTTGCTGGTCGAGGACCTCGCCGAGCTAGAGGCGCGACTGGCGGGACAGCTTCCGAGTTGCCTCTCTCCCCGCCGGATCACGGAAAACCTGGTGGTGTGCCCGGTGGCCGGAGTGCGGCAGGCCGGCTTCTCTGCACCCCAGCAGGTGGTGTACGCAGTGATCGTGGATACCCGGGGGAACGTGGGCCACCTGTTGCATCCCTACACGACCCGCGGTCGGGCCGGCGCCGAAGCGATGCTTCAGCGGCTAACAGCCGACGGAGAGGCGCTCCGCTTCGTTGCGGCCCGCGTACAGCGTGCGGTTGCCGGAGTACGCCTGGCCCCTGTGGGACTGGTGTTCGAGGAAGGAAGCACGCGCACTCTCGTGCAGCCGTGGGTAGAACGCCCGACTGCCGCTGCCGAGGTTTCCGACCCTGCAGTGGCACCCGGTGGGAGCAGCGCAGCGCGTGATCCGCTCGCCGAGTTCCTCTCCGAACTCGGTGACTTACTGGGTGAGCAGTGGCTCTTGGGGTTGGAACGCCGCGATGAACGGTTGGTGCACAACTGGCGAGCCCTGCTGGACCGGGGCGGGGCGCTGGGCTTCCACCGGCTGCTCGCCCCAATCCGGGTGTTTTGCAGCCTTCTGGAAGCGCGCCGCCACATCGTCCAATGGCAACCAATGCCGGCGGCACGAGCGTTGGTGGAACTTTCTCTGGTGGTCCGCGCCGCGGCGGAGGAGGTGGCCCTGGTCTGAAAGGGTGCGGCCGCGCACTGCGGCGCCATGAGGGCGCCGAGAATTGTTCCGGGAGCGGTGACAACCGAGATTCACAGTGCGGAAGGAGGAGGCAGGCATGGGTGAGTTTGACGGCGGGTCCGCCTGGTTGGTGCAGCACTTCGGCCGGGCGTTGCTCGGCCTGGCCGGAGTCACCCTCTCGGGCGGGGTGACGGCCCTCGCCCCCAAAATTGGTGTTGCCACCCGCGTGCCCGACGGCCTGCTGCAGGCCGACGCGACCGATCCCGCTGCGGTGCCGGAACTCTACCTGTTGGAAATCGCCACGCGGGGTGAGACCCGGTTGCCGCAGCAGATGCACGACGATCTGGCGCTGTCCCGGCTGGCCTTGAAGCGCGTGCCCAACGGGGTCGCCTTCGTCCTCTGGCCGCATGCCGCGGCGGGCCTGGTCGAGCGGCACCGGGAAGAGAGTTCGCGCGGGTGGTCTTCTGTGGAGACTCGGTGGAAGGTGATCCGGTGCTACGAACTGGATGCCGCCGCAGTCCTGGTGCGTGGAGAACCAGGGTTGGCGCCGATCGCCCTGGTGGCGCAGACAACCGAGCCGGCACCCCGGCTGGCGGAGCAGGTGCGGCAGTTGGTGGACGTCCAGGTGCCAGATGGGGTGGAGCAAGCGAACCTGCTGGCGGTGTGTCAGGTGTTTGCGGAGCTTCGCTATAAGGTTGCTGCCGCACTGACCTCATCGTCGCGTCCGGCGTCCGTGCCCAGGCGAGATAGCAGTCTCCGCGCGGTTGGTGCCGCATTGGCCCGACTTCCGCCCCGGTAGTGCTGATTGCCGCAGCGACGGTCGCCGACGCACATCGGGAAGTGGTCAGCGTTCGCTGTCCACCCGGAGAGGGCGGAACCCGTTCACGTTGAAGCGGCTGTCAGGAGTGCCGTAGCCGCGCGCAGTGATGCGCAGGTTGGCGGGGTTGCCCATCCACGACGAACCACGCAACACTCGAGAACTGCGATTCGGATCGTCGGGGCCCTGTGGATCTTGCGCGGGACTCTGCCGGTAGTAGCTGGAAATGTACCGATCAGCGCACCACTCCCAGATGTTTCCTGCCATGTCCAATACCCCGCACCAACTGGCGCCCCGGGGCCTGGATCCCACTGGTGCAGGCTTTTCCGCACGATACACGGCAAGTTCGGGGGTGATCACCTGTGAGCCCCAGGGATGGCGGCGACTTTCCGGTCCACGCGCCGCGTACTCCCACTCCGCCTCGGTCGGCAAACGGTAGAGAACCTGCCCGCCGCTTTTCCGGGACGCCAGTGTCAGCCAGGCACAATAGAGGACGGCATCCCACCAGTTGACTCCGACAACCGGCTGGTCCGGGCTGTTGAAACGTTCGTCCTGCCAGAATTGCGGTTCGGCCACCGCCGGATTCCGGGCCAGCAGGTCCGCCAGGTGGGGATACTGCTGCGCTTCGGCAGCCAGGTCCGCCGGGAGGTTCCCGAGAAGGGGAGGAGCTTCACGTAGAAACTGTGCATAGCGGGCATTTGTGACGGGGTGCTGGTAGACCCAGAACCCGCTGGTGATCTCGACCGGATGGGATGGCTGCTCTGAAGCTTCGCCCCGATCGGCGCCCATCGAGAACGTCCCGGGCGGTACCCACAGCAATGGAGCCCCGTCCACGGAGTTCTCCACCACCTCGCCGGCGGCGCGCGTGGGAGCTGCCGCGGCGTCCCGGAGCACCTGAACGGTAAGGTGGAGGTCTCCTGTCTTACCGCCGTTCCGACCGGCCCCGCCTCCGCCGGGGAAAAGGAGGCGCTGCCCGTGGGTCACCCCGGGAGAAACCGGTACGCGCGGCATCACGGCTCCTGGAAGCGCATCGAAGGTCCCGCCCGCCTGCGCTTGCGCCGGGGTCAGGCGCAGCTCCCCGTGCAGTTCGGCGCCGGGAGTGGGGCCGTACACCGCCCGGCCCGCCCGAGTCAATTCTGCGCGCATCTCTGCCGCGGTCTTGAAGCGTTTCTCCCGATCCCGGTCCAGGGCCTGCTGCACGACGGCAGCTACCGCCTCCGGTACCCCCGCCGGCAGGGGTGGGAGCGGGGCAGCGAGAATGCCGCCCATCAGCGCAGCCAGATCCGCTCCGACAAACGGTAACTTTCCCGCCAGCAATTCGTACAGGATCACCCCGGTGGCCCAGATATCCGTCTGGCGGCTGATCGTACCGGAGAACGCCTCCGGCGGCATGTAGGGCAACGTTCCTGCCCAATTGGACGTGTGGAAAGAGGTGGTGCCGAGCCGGGCGATCCCGAAATCCGACAAACGAGGGCTGCCTGCTTGAAGCAAAATATTGGCCGGCTTCAAATCCTGGTGGAGAATCTGGCGAGAGTGAAGGTGCTCGAGACCTTCCAGAATCCCTTCAACCAGGTCCACAGCCTCGGCCACAGGCAGCCGGCGCTCTGCCTGACTCCGCAGCCGGTCTTCGAGCGCGCCACCGTCCACGAACTCGCTTACCAGGACGAACTCACCGTCGTACACGTTCGCATCAAGAACCGGAACGATGTTCGGATGACCGCTGGCCCGGACCCAAACACGGGCTTCTTCCAAAAACCGTTCGGCTCCCGCGGATCGGTCGAGCGCCACTTTGAGGGCAACCGGAATTGCGACCGGGCCCTCGCGCACTGCACGGAAGACGAGTCCGAACGCCCCGCGCCCGAGTTCTTGTTCCAGCCGATACGGCCCCACAGTTCCGCCAGATCGAAGCATAATCGCGAGTGAGTTCACGAACGAGGCGGGAAGTTCCTGCACTACCCGGATTCGGGCAACGCTACGGATTCCACCGCAGCACCGACGCTTCCGCGGGCGTGACCAGGCGTATGGAACCGTCCGCAAAACCGACACAGGCAGCCCCAAGATGACGGAAATCCAGCTTTCCATCGGCTCCTTCGTAGAAGACGACGGTGGCGCCCGGTCGAAACATCTTTTGCTGCGAGGCGGCTTCGATCTTCGGATTCAGCGTGTACGGAGTGCGGGTCTCCGGGCACACAAAATGGGCGGGGTCCTTCCGCACATACGGGAGCAGCCGGGACTGGTAGTTTTTCCGGCTGAAGGCGAAGCGATCCTCATGGTCATCCACGAAGAACCGCACCCCGACCAGAAGATTGCGCATGTTCAAACGGCACAGTTCCCGCCTGGCTGCCTGACGGGACGCCAGTACCGCATCCGGATCGGTGAGGGAGGCGAAAATGGGCGCCAGCATGCCCGTGGGCGATCCGAGGGACACAGGCGCTCCCGGCGGGCGGACTTTCCAGCCCTGAGGCCCCCGCACGAGTTCAACGCGATCTTCCAGCGACTGCCGCGGTGCTGTGGGGGGTGTCACCTCCACGATGACCTTGAGCGCAACCGTCGCACGTTCGCCGTATTCCTCGGCACGGACCTGCTCCACGTTCAGGGTCACACGGCCGGCGCGCTGCGACTTCAGATCCACTTCCAGGGTTGCCAGGGCAGGTGCTGGCCCGGCCGTGGTCAGGAACCCGGCGGCGCGTTTCAGGTCCAGGGCGTTGAGCGCCTCGATCAGGCTCCGGACGGCCGCTTCGGGAGTCGTTCCCCCCGGCGGCTCTCCGGTGGAGTGGGTCATTCCACCCTGTGCCAGGATCCAGAGGATGAGGATAACCGGAAGTATCGCTCTCATCGCGTGCGGCGCACCTCCAGCGAAAGCTCCCCCCCGGTTCCGGGAGAGAGCGTAATCTGGGGAAAGCGGCGCGGCGCCGGATCCGCCAGCAGGAGTTTGCCGTTGCCCACGGCCAAGACCGGTGCGTACCCCTCCGGTCGCACCTGCGCAATCCGCCCTGCCTCGACCATCAGGCGCCCCCCCGCCTTCCAGCGCAGGCCGTCCGTCACCTCCTCCGGTCGAGAATGGCACCAGACGGTCCACTCTTCAGGATTCCGGCGGCGCAGATGCACGCGGCGGGCCTGCCGATCCAGCTCGATGACCAGTGCTTCCTGTCCGCCCAGCCGGACACGGATGATGGCGAGACGGCCATCGTCACTCAGTTCCGGGCGGACTTCAGCGGCGGAGGTCGTTCCGTTGCTCCCGGCGACCAGCACCGCCTCACCGCCGGCATGGATCACGACCTGATCCCTTCGCACGCCCACGAGCAGATCGCCCGGTTCCCAAGAGGCCCGCGCATAGGCTTCCCCCACCGACGGGAAGGCGTACGAGAGCTTCTCCTCGCCAGGCTGCTGCGCGGCAGAAGGCTCGCACCAGAGGTAGGCATAGGGGCCCAGGCAGAAGAGCAGTTGTTCCCCTTTCGCGGTCACGTAGCGTGTTTTCTGGAGCGATCCGAGCGTGCGATCCCAGAGTGCCAGGCGCCGCAGGGTCGGACGGTGGTACTCCCGGGCCAGTGCGAGCAGAACGGGAGCGTAGTAGTCAAGCTGCCCGTAGCCCGGCTCCAGCACGACACTGCCGTGCTCAATCCAGTGCTCCGGCCGGTGCTCTCCCGCCACGGCGGCAAGCGCCAGATCGGCATTCATGGTGGCGGCGAACGGCTGGTAAAGATCGCGGCCCGTCACCCGGCGCAGAGCGTCCATGAAGAACAGGCGGTATTGCAGCGTGGAAGCCCAGAAGGTGGATCCTTCCGTCTGGGCGCCATCCGGCGCGAGGCCTGTGGGCAAGAGGTGGGTCTCAAACTTGCGGACGGTGGCGGCGAGCCAGGCGTCTGCGTCCGGCACCTCTCCCAGCAGCGCCAGCGCCAGCACCCCAAACGAGCTCCATTCCACAATGGCGTGATGGGTGTGAAAGCCGGGTCCGGCAATGGTGGGGGTCGAAAAGTAGCCCTCGAAGTACCGACGGCCGATGCGCGTCAGCACATCCCGGATCTCATCCCGTTCGCCCACGGTCATCCGACCATACACGCAGTCGTAGCCTACAGCGACGCCTTTCAGCAAACGGGTAACCGCATAGGCTTTGCCGCCATCCGGCTCGCCGTCCGCTTCCCGCTGCCACGCCCGGCAACTGGCCAGCAGCCAGCGTCGCGCAGCAACGGCAAAGCGTTCCTCTTCGCCCAGCGCCGACGCAAACGCCAGATGCTCGGTGATGGCCAGATCGCCCATGATCGCGTAGAAGCGGTCGTACAGGTTTTCGTAGACCGGGTCCGGCGTTACGGGGGCGATCCAGGCCTGGCGCGGTTCCCGGCCTAGGCACTCTTCCGCCGAACGCTGCAGATTGCGCCAGATGCGGGCAGGCACACCGCTCTTTCGCTGCGCGCGCAGCCCGGGCAACTCGGTCGCCGTGAAGTAGAGGCGGGGATGCCCGGATTGCGGTCGCATGTCAAGTTTCACGTCTTGGGAACGGGTCTCGGCCGCCTGCAAGGTAGAATCCATCCCGATCCCGAGTCCTGCGATCGCTCCCAATAACCGTCGGCGGGACAGAGGGTCGGCGGGGGAAGAGTGCTGGGTCATGATGGGTGTCATCCTCGAACTTCAACTCGAACTGGTCCTCGAATCCGGCGCGGTGGTCTGAGAAGCAGGACCGGGTGAGCAGGGTTGTCGTTCCCGAATCGGCGCAATCCTCGAACTCAGTCGCGTGCGATCAATTTGCCGCCGGGCGTCCGGGTTTCCTTCGTCCCAGAGCGGTCTAACTCCGATCACCCATGTTCCGGCTCCTGCTCTCCTATGCCGTCGCCAGGTTTCGCAGACTCTTGACGAGGGGCGGCAGCACAGCGAGCACCCTTTCGACTTCTGCAGCGGTACTGTGCCGGCCGAGGGTGAGGCGCAGGGCTCCGTGGGCTTCGGCACGAGTGTAGCCCATCGCCAGCAGCACATGGCTTGGTTCTATCTCTCCGGTGGCACAGGCTGCGCCGCTGCTGCCGCAGATACCCCGCATGTCCAGATTCAGCAGTAACGGCTCCCCCTCAATGCCCGGGAACCGAAAGCTGGCATGATTGGGGAGGCGCAATGTGGGGTGTCCGGTCAGTTCCGCTCCGGGAACGGAGGCAAGCACTCCGGCGATGAGCCGGTGACGGAGCCCACGCAGGCGCTCCGGCTCTCCTTGCTGCATCGCGGCAAAGGCGAGTTCCAGGGCTTTCCCCAGTCCGACTATGCCGGGAACATTCTCGGTTCCGGCCCTCAAGTTGAACTCCTGATCCCCCCCCGCAATTTGTGACACGAGCGGCACACCCCCGCGCCGGTACAGCAGGCCGATGCCCTGGGGCCCGTACAGCTTGTGCGCCGACAGGGAGAGAAGGTCGCAGGGAAGATCGCGAACCGCCAGTGGAAGGTGTCCGGCAGTCTGTACCGCGTCGGTGTGGAACAAGATGCCGCGTTCCTGCGCCAGCCGCCCGATCTCCTCCACCGGCTGCAGCGTCCCCACTTCATTGTTGCCGTGCATCACGCTGATGAGCGTCGTGCGCGGCGTGATTGCCTCCTCTACCTGGGCTGCTGTGATGCGGCCCAGGCGGTCCGGCTGCAAGAGGGACACTTCGAAGCCCTGGTTGGCAAGCGCCCGTGCCGCGTGGAGCACTGCATGGTGCTCGACCGCGGTGGTGATGAGGTGCCCACCGCGGTCGCGCAGGGCCCAGAGCACACCCCGCAGCGCCAGGTTGTCGCTCTCGCTACCCCCGCTGGTAAAGAGAATCTCCTGCGGACGACATCCCAGGAATGCGGCAGCGAGTTCACGGGCCACCTCTACGGCTTTCCGGCTCTGCCGCCCGAGGGAGTAGAGGCTGCTGGCGTTGCCGAAGGAGGCGCCGAAGTAGGGCAGCATGGCGTCCAGCACTTCCGGCGCACAGGGAGTGCTTGCGGCGTGGTCCAGGTAGATCATTTCTGACGCTCCGCGATTTATACTGAATTCAGTATGACTGCTTTTGACTCCGTGCTCTTCGTCGGATTCGGGGCTCCGAAACGACTCGACCAGATTCTGCCGTTCCTCCGCCGGGTGGTGAGAGGGCGGAATGTGCCGGACGCACGCCTGCAAGAGGTTGCCCACCACTACGAGATGATGGGGGGCTCTCCGTACAACGAGCTCGCATTTCGTCAGGTAGTGGCCCTCCGGCGCCGTCTCCGAACCATCCACTCGCTGCCGCTGCCGGTCTATGCCGGGATGCGCAACTGGCATCCGTTTCTGGAGCAGGTGATCGGGGCCATGAACCACGCCGGCCGCCGTCGCGCGGTGGGGGTGATCCTCGCGGCGCACCGTTCCAGCACCAGTCTGGAGCGCTACCAGCAGGATGTGGCGGACGCAATCGCGACCTGCGGCAGCGGGCCCGAGGTGACCTACCTTGAACCCTGGTTTGCGGACCCGCTGTTCCTGGAAGCCAACGCTGCCCGGATCGAAGAGGCATCTCCCCACCGCCGCGGCAAGTGGCCGGCGGATGTACCCGTGCTCTTCACGGCCCATTCCATCCCCTTGAGTATGGCAAACGGGTCGCCCTATTTGGAGGATCTCCTTGCATCGTGCCGGGGAGTGGCGGGTATCCTGGGCACAGCGAACTGGCGCCTGGTGTACCAGAGTCGCAGTGGGGACGGGCGTGTCCCGTGGCTGGAACCGGACATCTGCGATACGCTGCGCGAAGTGGCGGCAGCCGGAGTACGAGAGGTGGTGGTGCAGCCCATCGGGTTCCTGCATGACCATGTCGAGGTCCTGTTCGATCTAGACGTGGAAGCGCGAGAGGCAGCCGACGAATTGGGGCTCTGCATGTACCGGGCAGGGACCGTAGGCGATCACCCCACTTTCATCGAACTGCTGGCGAACCGGGTCGTGGCGCTGGCGCAAAACACGGGCGGGGCGGGAGTGTGAGATGAAGTGCGTCGTCGTGGGCGGAGGGGTGAGCGGTCTGGCGGCGGCGCATCGTCTCACGGAGCTGGCACAGGAGACAGGAGAGGCGCCGGACTTGCTGCTGGTGGAAGCCGGCGGGCACCTCGGCGGCGTGATCGAAACCGAACTGCGCGACGGCTACGTGCTTGAGGGCGGGCCGGACTCGATGATTACCGACAAGCCGTGGGGACTGGCACTCGCCCGGCGGCTGGGATTGGACAGCGAACTCATCGGCACGCAGGAGCAGCACCGGCGCAGTTTCGTGGTGCACCAGGGACGTCTGGAGCCGGTCCCGGAAGGATTCCAGTTGCTGGCGCCTTCCCGCTTCGGCCCGCTGGTGGGCACACGAATCTTCTCCTGGGCCGGCAAGGGGCGCATGGCACTGGATCTGATTCTGCCGCGGCGGGACGGTGACGACGACGAAAGTCTCGGGAGCTTCGTCACCCGTCGGCTCGGCCGGGAAGCGCTCGAACGCATGGCACAGCCGATGATCGCCGGGATCTACGGCGCCGATCCGATGAAGCTCAGCCTCCAGGCAACGCTTCCCCGGTTTCTGGACATGGAACGGCAGCATGGCAGCGTGATTCGTGCGATGCTGCGCGCCCGTGCTCGCCAGGCCAAAAGTGCGCCGCACAACGCCAACTCCCAGACCGGGGTCAGCGGCGCCCGGTACGGCCTCTTTGTGTCGTTTCGGAACGGAATGCAGACGTTGACCGACGCGCTGGCACAACGCCTCCCGGCCGGGGCCGTGCGCCTGCGCACCCGGGCCACCGACCTCACCCGGAGCGGGGATCGGTGGAACCTGACTCTGGAGCCGGGAGGCGTGCTGGAGGCGGATCGGGTCATTCTCGCCCTTCCCGCGTACCAGAGCGCTTCCCTGGTGCGACCTCTGGATGCAGAACTGGCGGACCACCTGGCGTGCATCCCCTACGCCGCCAGCGGCACGATGAGCCTGGCGTATCGAGAAGAGCAGGTTCCCCACCCGCTGGACGGCTTCGGGTTTGTCACCCCGAGCCGCGAAGGGCTGACCATTCTGGGCTGTACGTTCACACACCGAAAGTACGCGCACCGGGCGCCGGCGGGCATCGCCCTGCTCCGGGCTTTCCTCGGAGAACAGGCGCTCACGGGACGCGATGATGCCGAATTGGACCGCCTGGTGCGCGAGGATCTGCGCCGGCTGCTCGGCATTACTGCAGCCCCGCTCTGGACGAAGATCGCCCGACACCCCCGCAGCATGGCGCAGTACGACGTGGGGCACCTCGTTCGCGTCGCCGAAATGGAGCGCCGGGTGGCGGCATTCCCAGGACTGGCGCTCTGTGGCAACGGATTTCGGGGCATCGGCATCCCGGATTGCGTCCGTGCCGGCGAGGCAGCCGCGGAGGCAATCCGCGCTTGAACCGGATCCCGGCGCGAGTCGATCCCCGCGCACGCCTTTCCACGGTCAGGGCGGGGCCACGGTGCACCCCAATCGGCGGGTATCGTCGGGTAGCGCGCGGGGTATCACCCGCCGCACGAGCCGGGCACCCGACCTATTTTTGACGGGACGGTGCGCTGGGCAGTATCACTGTCTTTGCCTGGACCGGGGATCGCCTACCCAGACGGGCTCGTGGGAGACCACCGCGGCCGGACGGGCGAGAGATCTACCGCCACGGGAAGCACGGCCAACTGCGTCGGGAAACACAACGCACGATGCCTGCGGGACTCGGGAGGCGGTTCAAGCGGCCCTGCGACGCCGACAGGCAGGCGGGCGCTTGTCCTGCCCCGAGGCGGCATCAGGAGAACAATTCCAGGATCGGCTCCCCCGTGCTGGCGGGCTGTGTGAAACCATCGAGGCCTAACCGCGTGGCGGGATTGATTCCCAGCGCGTGGTACAGGGTGGCGCCGAACTGTTCCGGAGTCACCGGATCGGAGTCCACATAGGCGCCGATCTTGTCGGAGGCGCCGTAAACCGCGCCTCGGCGGACACCACCGCCGGCCAGGAGCGCCGAGTAGCAGTGCGGCCAGTGGTCCCGTCCGGGAAACGGGTTATTCACGATTTTCGGGGTGCGGCCGAATTCGCCCACCATCACCACCAGCGTTCTTTCAAGGTGGCCCCTCTGCTCCAGATCCTCCAGCAAGGCGGACACGGCCTGATCCAGGCGCGGCAGGGCGAAACCGAGCCCATACTGGCTGGCGCCGAAGATGCTTTCCTGGTTGGCGGTGCCGTGCATGTCCCAACCCTGGGTAAAAATGAACTTTTCCCCCGCGGGAAAGCCGGGCCAGGCATTCACGGTAACCAGACGCACGCCGCCTTCCACCAGCCGGCGTGCCATCAGCAAGTTCTGACCCAACGGGTGGCGTCCGTACCGATCCCGGACCCAGGACGGTTCATGCTGCAGGTCGAAGGCCCGTGCCGCCGCGCCGGAGTTGATGAGATCAAAGGCACGTTCCCGCATCCCGGCGCTCACCGCATCCGCGGCGGATGCGGCGTCTCCTTCTACCCGACCGACAAGCTGCCGGCGTCGCGCGAGACGATCCGCAGGAACGCCCGAGGGCGGATCGAAGGCAGTCACCTGAAATCCCGGGTTGGACGGATTGTCGAGCTTCTTTGCCACGAACATCGGGGCATACTGTGCCCCGAGAAACCCGCCGTGAAGGTACCGGGGTTCTACATCCCCATCCAGATCCTGGATCCAGACGTAGGGAGGAATCGCGCGGCCCGTAGGCCGCAGGCGGGCTACGACCGAGCCAAAATAAGGCGTTTCTCGATCCGGTCGGGATCGGCCCGTCATGCAAACGTGCATGCCGCCGTTGTGCTCCCCGTTCTCGTGGGTCATCGAGCGTACGACGGTATAGTGCGGGGCCAGACGCGCAAGGCGCGGCAGCAGTTCACAGACTCGAATGCCGTCTACGGGCGTAGGGATCGGCCGGTAGGGGCCGCGAATCTCGGCCGGGGCCTCGGGCTTCAGATCGAACGTATCGTGGTGGCTTGCGCCTCCGTATTGCACGATGAAGATGCAAGAGTCGGCTCGGGAAGCCTCGGCAGCAGCGGCCCGACCCGACAGCAAGTCAGAGAGGGTGAGTCCGACCATGCCGAGCGCACCCGCCTGAACCAGGGATCGCCGGTTCACTTGTGGGGACAGTTGCAACGCTTCCATACTGCTGGCCTCTCTCGAGCGTTTTTCGTTCTCACCGGGCGTTCTTTGTCAAACCCGTATCTGCCTGTCGGGACCGCGGTGCATTGCAGCCGGCCCGCGCACCGCGGCCATTCACAAGGACCCCTCTTCCCCGCACGGCGGATCGGTTCTGCCCGATCCCTTCAGAGCGAGTCCGGGACCGTCACCCGGATGCGGGTCGCCTCTTCGATGACGTTGGCCCAGGTGGCATCATCCACGTCTATGCCGGCGGCGGCCCGGTGGCGGGCCGTGCGAAATTCGGGCTCGCCGGGTGCGAGGATCTCAGCAAATCCGGGGGCCAGGCGGCTTGTCCGCAGATGTGCGAGGAGGCCCTCAACCTCATCATAGAATGTTGCCAGTTCGGTGAAGAACTCAATATCGTAGACCATAAAGAGCAGCCCGTTGCTCCGCATGATCGTTTCGCCCCGAGCCGTTCCCTGGCCGGACAGCGCCCCGGCCAGGAGTTCGACCATGAAGCCGAGGCTGTAGCCTTTGTGCGCCGCAACCCCACCGAGAGGGAGGATCGCACCGGGAGGGTCTCCTTTGAACGCCCGGGGATCCGTTGTGGGACGGCCCTCGTGGTCAATGATCCACCCCTCCGGGACCGACTTCCCCTGATTGATCGCCACCCGCAGCTTTCCCTCGGCCACCACCGACGCGGTGAGATCCACCAGAATCGGATCGGTGTCCCGCCGGGGAGCGGCGAAAGCAATGGGATTGGTGCTGAGGCGCCCGTCAATGCCGCCGAAGGGCGCGATCTGGTAGCCGAGGCGTCCGGCGTTCACGAATGCCAGCCCGAGCATGCCTGCGCGTGCAGCCGCCTGCGGATAGGCGCCGATGCGTCCGAGGTGGCTGCAATTCTTCAGGGTGACGACCCCGACCCCATGCAGGCGCGCTTTCTCGATCGCCAGACGCGCGGCCAGGGCGCCGCCCACCTGACCCATCGCCCCGCCCCCGTCCACCAACGCAGCGCAGGGCGCGTCCCGCACGACGAACGGAGCCGCTGCCGGAGAGAAGACCCCCGAGCGTATCTGGCGCAGGTATTCGTAGAAGCGGATGATCCCGTGGGAGTCGTGCCCCATCAGGGCCGCCTCCACGAGATGATCCACCACCACCGTTGCATCGTCCGCACTACACCCGGCCGCGACAAAGAGTCTGTAGCCGAATCCTCGCAGGGTATCCGGGAAGAACCGGGGCATCAGCCCGCAGTGCCTTCCGCTTTTCCGGCGACACCGTCGGACGACATCGCGGGAAGAGCCTCCGATTCGGTGTGGGAAGCGGATTCGCCTGCTCCCGGCTCCAGCGGGGGGAGGGAGATGCTTGCCGCGACCGGGGATGTACCGGACGTTTCGGTGCAGGGCGAGACGGGAGCCACTCCAGCGTCCGGAATGCCCTCGCCGGCTGCCGGTTCGTGCTGCTCCGCCTGTAGAGCCACCGGATCGCCGGCCTCCGGTTCGCCGGAATCGGGAGGCACGGCGGCGGGTCTCGCTGGTGGCGCCGGGGCCACGGACTCGTCGTCGTGCGTTGTAGCCCCGGACGGCGCAGCCGGTTTGGGAACCTCGTCGTCGTCCACAGTTGCGCGCCCTTCGACATCATCCTCTGCGCCGTCGTCGTCTACGGTGGCACGCCCGGTGACGTCGTCATCCTCCTCGGGATCGTCCCCTGTCGGAAGTCCACTCGCTCCCCCATCCTCGGCGTCCTCGTCCACGGTGGCCGCGTATGCCGCTCCCTCGGTATCGTCCTCGGACGGCGTGCCGCTCGAAGCAACGCCGGGAGGGGACGGTTTGACCCCTTCGTAGAGCCGGTGTTCGATGGAAGAACCGTCCGGCCCGACCTGTACCTCTGCGAGTGGCTCGCCGGTTTTCCGGCCGCAGATCACCACCACTCGTCCTTCTAAGAGCGTCCCTGCCTCATGCACCGTGCCGACCAGGCCAAAGCGGAAGAGGTGACGAATGCCGGTGAGGGCGGCCTGGATAAGCCGATGATTCCCCTTGCAATCATCACACCGGCGCGGAAGTTCCCAACCCTTCTCGCGGCACCGGAGCTGGGTGGCAGTGGAAATCGTGAAGGGGTTGGCGCAGTCAGGGCACTGCACCTCGCGCGGGGCAAACTCGGCGAGGCACTCCTTGTGGGCGCGCGGTGCGCGTGCCCACCCACGATGGACCTTCATCGGCTCGGAGCAGATCTCGCAGGGGCGCTCGTGCCAGGCACACTCGTCGTGATACTCGGGCTTGTGCTTCCAATCACGGTGCAGGCGGATCATTTTCCCGCAATGCCGGCAGGCCTGCTCGTACCACTTGGCGTCCTCTGCTTCTTTGCAAGTTTTGCAGAAAAGCGGAGGGTTGCGCCAATCCTTCCGGATGCGCAACTTGACGCCGCACCCCCGGCAGGGGCGTTCGATCCACAAGGCGTCTTCGATTTCCTTGCAGGCCTTGCAGAACATCGGCGGCTGACGCCAGTCCCGATGCACTCGCATCTTGGCGCCGCACTTGCGGCAGGGGCGCTCCAGCCAGTTGGCCGCCTCTGCGTCCCGGCATTCCTTGTGCACCCGCGGGGGATGGCCCCAATCGCGACGCACCCGCAGCGGCTGTTTGCACAGTTCGCAAGGAACTTCGTACCACAAACAGTCCCGGCAGTATGCCGAGGTGTTTTGCCAGTCCTCGTGAACGGAGAACTCAGCCGAGCAGTTTTTGCAGACTACCGAAATCCAGCCGGGCATCCTGGGGCTCTCCCCGCCGTGCGACAGCCAGGGTGCCCAGAGAGGCCCCGGCTATCCAATTCACAAGGAGCGTTCAGCAAGTGAGGAGACGATCCCTTCTCGCGATTACGCCTTCTCCATCAAGGGGCTGAAAAGAGTTGCATCTTGCACCCGCTGCGCCGATCCGGCTCTCAATCTGCTTCCCGCGCAGGCGTCAGTCGCCGATCCGGCGAACAGACTGCTCGACGCGGTCCTCCCCGGGGTGGGCCGGCGCCAGGAAGCAGGGAGGTCATGCGATGCGTACTGTGTGGGGAGGCCTGGCGCTGCTGTGCGCGCTGGGGATGCTGGGTTGCGGCGGGGGAGAAGATACGGTTTCGTCGAGCGGTCCGGGAGGAGTGGCTCCTCCGGAGGCGCCGGGTGGGACCGCCGCTCCCGCACCATCCGGCGCAGGAGCGGCGGCCAGGGGGACCATCGGGGTGTCGCTTCTGACCCTGGACAATCCCTTCTTCAAGGTGATCGGCGACCACATCACCGCGGAAGGGAAAAAGCATGGGTACGAGACCATCGTGGTCAGTGCCGACAAGGACGTGGCGAAGCAGGGGAACCAGGTCAAAGATTTTCTGGTGAAAAAGGTGGCTGCGATTGTCCTCAGTCCCTGTGAGTCGCGCGCCATTGTGCCTGTCATCCAGGAAGCCAACCAGGCCGGAGTGCCGGTCTTTACGGTGGATATCCCGTGTAACGAGCCCGGGGTCAAGATCGCGACGCAGATCGCAACCGACAACCTGGGAGGCGGCCGTGAGGCTGCCGGTGCAATGATCGAGGCGCTTGGTGCCGATGGGGGAAAGGTGGCAATCCTCCATTTCAAGCAAGCGGAGTCCTGCCGGCTGCGCGTGCAGGGCTTCCGGGAAGTGGTCGCGGAGCACAACAAGGCGAAGCCCGGGAAGATCGAGATCGTGACCGAACTGGAGGGCGGTGGGGCAAAGGATGCCGGCTACCGCGGGGCCGAGGATGCGCTCCAGGCGCATCCCGACCTGGAAGGCATCTTCGCCATCAACGATCCATCTGCATTGGGCGCCCGGGCAGCGCTGGAGAAGGCGGGAAAAGCGGAGCGAATCAAGATTGTCGGTTTCGATGGTCAGCCCGAAGGCAAGCAAGCAATCAAAGAAGGGAAGATCTACGCCGACCCCATCCAGTTCCCCGACCGTATGGGCGTCGAGATCGTCCAGGCCATTCTGAAACACTCACGGGGGGAAGACCTCCCGCCGCAGACTCTGATCCCGACCCGTCTGTATCGAAGGGCGGATGGGGAGAAGGACCCGGAACTGAAGTAGGAGCCCGAATTCAATGCGCTTCCAACTCTCCCTGCCCCGCGGTCGAATGGCGCACTCCTGGGCCGCCGCCGCGCTGGCGGGAAGTGCCGGCCTGGGCTGTGTCCTTGCAGCCGGCGCCCAGACGCCCGAACCGCGCGTCGTGCATGGCCAGCCCGCGTGGATCCTGCGCAACGGCAGCGTGGAACTCTCGGTAACGCGCCGTGGGGGGCATATGGCGCCCGTGACGTTCTACCGGAACACCCGCGAGCCCGTGCAGCCCTATTATGTCAGCCCCTGGCAAGCCGAGAAGCTGCAACTGGATGAGCCGGTACTGATTCCACTGCGAGGAGATTTCTTCTGCCTGCCGTTCGGCGGCAATCAGGAAGCAGTCGGGGCCGAGAAGCACCCGGTACACGGCGAAGTCGCCGGAGCGGAATGGACGTACGCCGGGCAACAGCGGCGTCGGGACATCACTTCCCTCACGCTGACCCTGGACACACGCATCCGGAAGGGCAGAGTGACGAAGCAGTTGTTCCTGGTGGACGGCGAGAATGTGTTGTATTCCCGCCACCGGATTGAAGGCTTCGCCGGTCCGACGCCGCTCGGGCATCACGCCACCCTCGCACTCCCCGAGAAAGAAGGCTCGATGCGCATCGCGACCAGCGCCATTCAGTTCGGCATGACTGCACCGGGTGTATTCAGCGACCCAGCAAAGCGAGAGTACCAGTCGTTTCAGGCAGGGAGACGATTCCAGGACCTCCGGCGGGTCCCGTTGGCAGCAAAGGGAGCGCCGGATGCGGATGTCACCCGTCTGCCGGCGCGCATCGGCTTCTGCGACCTGCTCCTGCTGGCGAGTCAGCCTCCGGCGAAGCTCGGCGCCTCGGCGTGGGTCGCCGCAGTCGTTCCCGACCAACGCTATCTCTGGTTTTCACTGCGGGATCCTGAGGTGCTCCCTTCTACGGTCTTCTGGATCGAGAACCACGGGCGGCACGGATCCCCCTGGAACGGCAGGAATCGGTGCCTGGGTCTGGAGGACGTCTGCGCGTACTTCGCCGATGGCCTGGCCGCGTCAACTCGTCCGAATGTACTGAACCGCGCCGGAGTGCGGACGGCGGTGGAACTTTCCGGCGAGCGCCCGACGGCGGTGAACTACATCCAGGGTGCGGCGCGGATTCCGGCCGATTTTGACGCAGTGAGTCGTGCCGAGTTCGCCCCGGGATCAGTCACGTTCATCTCCCCGCACGGTGCGCGTGTGCAGGTCCCGGTGCGCCACGAGTTCCTGCGGAGCGGCTCCCTGTAGGTCGTGGGCGGGGCGCAACCGATGCAGATAGGCGGGACCATTCGGCGGCTGCTTTCCGAATATGGCATGCTGGGCGTGCTGCTGGGTATCTGTGTGGTGCTGAGCCTGCTTACTCAGGCTGAGCAGCGACCCACGGGCGCCGGGGCGGCCGGCCGGGTGGTGGGCGTGCTTCCGGCCGGGGGCGGAACGGGACGCCGGCTACTCGTGGTGGTGCGCGACCAGCCGGATGATGTGGCGTTTGCGGAGGCAGTGGCGCAAAAGGCGCCCGCCAGGGGGTGGACGGTAGCCGGAGTGGTCCGGGGGGAGCCGCGCGACGCCCGTCGCGCCCTGCTGGAACTCACTGCGTCGGGCGTCGGTGTCGAGATCATCGTGTGTGATCCGGTGGCGGCCACGTGGCAGGTCTTCAGCGGGATGGGGCAAGATTTCCCGTTGCTGGCGCGCACCCGGGTTGTCTCACCACGCAGCTACCGGTGGCCCAATTTCCTGAAGCAGGAGAACCTGCTGAACGTCGCCAATCAGATTGCTGTTATCGCTATCGTAGCGATCGGCATGACGCTCGTGATCCTGACCGGCGGCGTGGATCTCTCTGTGGGCAGTCTGATCGCACTGGCGGCTGTGCTGACGGCGCTTTTCATCCGCGATGCCGCGGGTGGCGTGCAGGCAACAGCGGCCGGCCTGACGCTTGCCTGTGCCGTGGCCGTGGGAGCCTGCGGGATGGCCGGCTTGCTCACGGGGACGCTGGTCACCTATGCCGGAATTCCCCCAGTCATCGTCACCCTGGCGATGATGCTCGTCGCGAGTGGCCTCGCGTACATCCTGGCGGGCGGCGAGTCGATCTACCAGGTCCCGGACTCGTTTGTCTGGCTCGGTCGCGGCGCCGATCTTCCGGGGATGCCGAATGCCGTGGTGCTGACTGCACTGTTGTACGGCGCTACCCATGTGCTCACCACCCGGACGCGCCTCGGCCGAGCCATCTATGCTGTCGGGGCGAATTCGGATGCAGCACGCCTGTCCGGACTGCCTGTACATCGCATCCGATTGTTTGTCTATGCTGCGTCGGGTGGGTTGGCCGGCCTCGGCGGTGTGGTGCTGGCTTCGCAGTTGAAGAGCGGCTCACCAACCTACGGACAGATGTACGAACTCTATGTCATCGCAGCGGTGGTCGTAGGCGGTGCGAGCCTGTCCGGCGGCAGAGGCACACTCGCCGGAACACTCATCGGAGCCCTCACCATTGCGGTGATCCAGAACGGCATGAACCTGCTCGGGATTGAGAGCTTCACGCAGAAGGTCGTGCTGGGATTGGTGATTTTGGGTGCGGTGATGGTGGATCGGGTGCGCAGCCGGGGGGAATGATCGCCGCACCCGATCTCGTCTAATTGTCCCCGGCAGGAGCTTCCTGGCCAGGTGAATCTACCGCCGGCGCCGCCGGAGCAGAGTCCGCGGCGGGGGCTCTCCCGCCGGGGGTCTCCGTGCTTTCCGAACGACGGCTCCGCCTCCGGCGGCCGGAGTCCGAACGCCGGCGCCGGCTGGAGGAACCATGAACAGTACACCAGGCAGTGGGCTCCGTGCCCGGAGCAAACGACTGCCGGGTGCCCGTACAGCCGCGGCGGGCGCGCGAACCGGAGGTGGAGCAGATGCGAATCTTGACCGCGTCGTCGCCGGTATAGTTCCCGGCCGGAACTGCGGCCTCCCCCGGTTTCTTCCCGGAAATATTGGCGGCGAGCAGGGCCTTATTGCGCACTTTCTCGCGACGGGCGGGGTTCAATTCAATGGCCTGTCGCATAAACCGCGCCCACAGCGGCGTGCACACTTCGCCTCCATAGCCGCTCCGCATGCGCGAGTTGTCGCGATTGCCGGCCCAGATCGCGGTGCAGAGGTCCGGCGTGTACCCGACAAACCAGGCGTCGGTATAGTCTTCGGTGGTACCCGTTTTGCCGCGTGCGTCCGGCACGCCACTGGCAGCCTTACCGGTCCCACTCGTGACCACTGCTCGGGTCAGAATGTTCATGTTCGCCACAGTGCGCGAACTCAACACCCCCGATTTGACCTCCGGCTTGACGTCATCCACTGCCTGGTTGTCCAGATCACGAATTTCCTGGATGAAGGTCGGAGTAGCCCGCCGTCCCCCCGCGGCGAAGATCCCGTAGGCGGAAGCCATCTCAAGCACCGTTACTTCCGAAGTGCCGAGGGCGAGGGAAATCACAGGACGGAGTTTGCTCTTGATGCCCATCTTGCGGGCGATGGCAAGGGTGTCTTGTCGGCCGGCAACCCCTCTTTGGTTGTAGACGTTCACAGCGGCCCCGTTGACCGATCCGGCGAACGCGCTCACGTAGGAAATCGGTCCCGCCATGCCGCCGTGGTTGTGCGGCGTCCAGACGCGTCCACGTCCCAGCCGAATGCGAGGCCCGGCAGCCTGCACGGACGAATAGGCATTCTTGTCGTGGCGTTCGATGGCGGCGGCATACACGATGCCTTTGAAGGTCGAGCCGGGCTGGCGGTGTGCCTGAGTAGCGCAGTCGAACTGCCACTTTTCCCAGGGCTCTCGGATGCCCCCCACCACGGACCGCACATACCCGGTGTGCGGGTCAACACAAACGAGCGCCCCTTCCGAGAGGTTACGCCAGCGCTGACCACGGATACCGTCACGCATCACCTGCTCCGCCAGGGACTGCATCTTCATGTCCACGGTGAGGGTGATCTTGTAGCCCCCATTGGCAAGGTCGTCTTCGTCCAGTCCGTAGCGCTCGCGCAATTCCTCAATGGCGTTCTTCACCGCGTAGTGAGCACGAAAGTAGCCGATGGCCTTCGGGCGCGTAAGAGCCACCTGCACCGGAGTTTCACGGGCTTTCTTCCAGGCGTCGGGCTTGATGAACCCGTTATCCAGCATCAGATCCAGCACGGTATCTCGGCGAGCCTTCGGCCCTTTCAGCGTTCCCTTCGTCCGCTTCACCCGGAACGGCGACAGTTCGCTGGGCCGCTGAATCAGTCCGGCCAGGAGAGCGCACTCTTCCAGCTTCAGGTCTTTGAGCTCCTTGCCGAAGTAGGTCCTGGCCGCCGTCTTGACCCCATAGGCGCCGGAGCCGAAGTAGACCAGGTTCATGTACCCCTGGAGAATCTGCCGTTTCGTCCAGTTCCGCTCGATCTGGACTGCCAGCAGCACTTCTTTGATTTTGCGCGAGATCTCCCGGCGCTGATTGAGGAACATGTTGCGCGCCAGTTGCTGGGTGATCGTGCTGGCGCCCTGGGACGTCTCCCCTCCCTGCAGGTTGACCCACAGCGCCCGGGCGATGCCCCGGTAATCCAGCCCGCGATGCTGGTAGAACCGGCGATCCTCGACAGCCACAATGGCGTTGCGCAGATTCTCGGGTACCTGGTCCAATTTCACCGGCTCACGGTTTTGGGTGGCCAGGCGAGCAAGCAACACCCCGTCGGACGAGAAGATCCGGGTGCCGACCGGCGGACGGTAGCGATCAATTGCCTCGGGGGGAGGCAGAAGCTTGTTGAACTGGTACACCGCGCCGAGCACGACGCTGCCGGCTGCCACCAGCCCCAGGATGATCAGCACCTCGGTCCACAGCACCAACTTCTTGATGCGACGCCGCGCGGTGGGACTGAACATAGGCTTCGTTCGGATCCTCCGGGGCAGGCAACACCCAGGCGTACTGCCCCCTGACGGGAAGAATGCCCTCCCAATTTATAATAGTCTCATGACTGCACCGCTGAGTTCACCTTTCGCCCTGCTTCTACGGCGTTTTCGGCTCATTCTCGTCGTTTCCGCGGTCGTGGGGGCCGTTTCAGCCGCCGGAGACGGTGTGCCGGAACGCCGCGAGCGCGGGATCGGCCCCGGCGCCCGCCTGCTGGAATGGCGGCGGGCCGCAGGGCCGCAGTGGCTGCAGGCCGTCGAAGCAGACCTGGGGAGCCCGCTTCTCGGGGTTGGAATCAGCGTCGGGCGCGGGGACGCGCTCGGGCTCCAGCCGCTGTCGCAGCAGGTGAGCCGGTTGGCGCAGCCGGGCCGGCAGCCCATTGCTGCGGTCAACGCCGACTTCTTCTTCTATCCATCCGCAGAGCAGCCCGGCATACCGGCGGGGGCGACCGTGCTGGCGGGTGAAGTCATCCGCACGCCGTTCCCACGCTCGGTCCTCATCCTCCGACCGGGCGCCCCGCCGTCCATCACGCTTCTTTCCGCCCGAGGGAGTGTCTCCGCCGGTGAGCGCACGGCAGGGTTGGACATGGTCAACCAGCCGCGCCGGACCGGGGCCCTGGTGCTCTACACCCCGTGGTTCGGCGCCGGCACTCGCACCAATGCGCGCGGTACGGAGGTCGTGCTCGAACCGGAGGATCGCCGGTTCCGGCATGGCGTCTCACAGGGAGTTCGCGTGGTGGAGGTGCGGCCGAACGCGGGAAACACCGGAATGACCGCGGGGCGATGGGTGCTGTCCGGCAGCGGCGCCGCGGCAGGGTTTCTTGACACACTCAAGGCAGGCCAGCGCCTGGAACTGCGGCTGGACTTTGAGCCGGCGCTCGGGCCGGAGGACCAGGTGGTGGCGGGAGGTCCGCGACTGGTCCGGGACGGTAAGGCGGCGGTAGAAGCCGAAGGCGGCACGTTGGGAGGCGCGTTTGCCGGCACGCGACACCCGCGCACAGCGGTCGGCCTGGCCGGCAGCCGGTTGGTGCTGCTGGTGGTGGATGGTCGCCAGCCGGGATACAGCGTGGGGATGTCTCTGACGGAGCTGGCCGAGGAACTGGTGGCGCTGGGCTGCACGGACGGTCTCAACCTGGATGGTGGGGGCTCCACGACCCTCTGGGTCCGCGGCGCCGTGCTGAATCGCCCATCCGATCGGCGAGAGCGCCCGGTGGCGAATGGGCTCGTGTTGTTCAGCGAGGCACCCCAGGAAGAGCCTATCCGCCTCACCATCATGCCGACGGAGGTCCGCGCGCTCGCCGGAGCCCGGGTGAAGCTGGTTGTGGGGGGCGAGGACCGGCATTTCAACCCCACACCTCTCCCCGTTCCGCCGCTGCGGTGGGTACTCCCCGCCGAATTAGGCAGCGTCGAGAACTTCGAGTTTCGTGCTGCCCCCGCAGTGGCGCCCCCGCCGGGCGCCGAGGCCGTGTCCGGGCAACTGGAGGCGACTATGGGAGCACTGTCGGGACGGATCACGGTCCGGGTGTATCCGAAGCCCGCGCAGGTTTTCGTCTCGCCGGCGGTCATTCGCGTGAAGGTGGGTTCCCCTACCGCACTTCAGGTGCGTGCCTACGACACCGCTGGAAATCCGCTGGAGCTGCCGGACGACGTCCGTTGGGAAGCCGATCCGGCCCTGGGGCAGGTGGGGCCGGACGGCATTCTCACGGCAGCGGGGGAGGCCGGGAAAGGCGCCGTCCGGGTAACGGTGGCAGGCGTGACGGCGGAGGCGCCGGGTGAGGTGTCGGCCGACCGCTAGAGCGAAGCGGGCGCGATGGGGCGGCCCTCCCGCGCGCTCTGGTTCATCGCGAGGCTGATGGCCAGGCTCTTCACCGCGTCTGAATACGGGGAGCGAATGGTGCTGCCGTTTCCGGAACGCACGGCCTGAACGAAGGTTTCATCAATGCTCCCTGTGGGGCCCGTGAACTCTTCGATCTGTCCGCCACGGAAGAGGGTCAGCTTGCCGTAGCTCCAGTTCAGTCCTTCGTCTTCATACAAGACGTCGAGAATGTTGGAATTGCTCCAGCCCTGGGTATAGCACCAACTGGTGGTCAGGGAGCCCACTGCCCCTCCGGCGAAGCGGATCGCGATGGCGTTGAAGTCCGGACAATCAATTTCCTTCAACACCTGCTGGGTGGAGTTGCAGTGGACCTCGGTCACCTCGCCGGCGAGGAAGCGCATCATGTCAATGGTGTGCGTGGCCTGTTCCACCAACTGGCCGCCCGATCGGCCCATCTGTCGCATCCAGCGGGTCGGGTCGCCCACCCCACTGTTGCACCAGTACCTGCCGTTGACCAGACCCACTCGCTTGCCGGCCAATACTTCGCGGGCGCGATCGGCGGTGGCAGCATATCGGAGCTGATAGCCTACTGCGGTCAGGAGGCCCTTTTCCTCCACCTTTGCTTCGATCTGGCGCGCGGTTCCCATGTCAATCGCCACGGGTTTCTCGACCAGGAAGGGAAGCCCCCGCTCGATCACCGCCATTTCCGGGTCCCCGTGCGCAAACACCGGGATGCTGAGGTAGGCGGCGTGCAGGTCCGAACGATCCAGGAGGGCCCGCAAATTCGTATAGGCCGTCGCGCCGGTTTCTTCCGCGGCCCGGTTCGCCAGTTCCGGCACCACGTCACACACTCCCACGAGTTTCGCGTGGGGGAGTTCGGTGAGGCGCTTCATGTGCCCGCGGGCATTTCCCCCACAGCCGATGAAACCGATGTTCACCACGTCCAGCATTCCCAATACTCCTGTCGCCCAACCTGATGTCGTCCGGGCCGAGGAAGTGTAGCAGAACCCGAGAGGGAAGAGGAACGGGGGAGGACGAAAGATAGTATGGGAGTCCCGATGCCCTGCTCTGAAACAGAGACCGTGAATTACCTTGACCTTCTTCGTTCCGGCCCCCATGAGGCGCGGGCACGTGCTGCGCTGGCGTTGGGGGAGGCGCGTGCCGGCGCGGCGGTGCCGGCACTCATCCACGCGCTGGAGGATCGAGACGTGGAGGTACGGCGAGAGGCGGCGCTCGCGCTCGGGCGTATCGGAGATGACCGTGCTGTCCCGGCGCTGCTGCGGGCTGCGCGCAGCCCGCGCACCCGGGTGAGGGCTGCAGCCGCCACAGCACTGGAAGGCTTCCGCGACGAAGCCGCGTTGGCTGCCCTGGCATTCGCGCTGGAGGACGGGCACCGGGAAGTCCGGAAAGCGGCGAGGGCGGCGCTGATCCGGTGGGGTGCCGATGCCGTCCCCCTCCTGGAACCGCTCCTGGCACACTCCGTCCGGCGCGTCCGGGCGGAAGCCGCGCTGGCGCTCGAAGCACTCGGCTGGGTTGCACCGGCGCCCGAACTGCGGGCGAACTTTGCGGTGGCGGCGGAGGACTGGCCGAATGTGTTGGCCGCAGGCGCCGCCGCGATCCCTGCCCTTGTGCGGGCTGCCCTGGATCTGGACCCCCAAGGACTGGATCTCCGGCTCACAGCGGTGCGGATGCTGGTGCGGCTACGAAACCCAGCCACCATTCCCGGGCTCACTGCGGCGCTGTGTGACGCCGAGCAGTCCGTCCGAATAGCCGCCTCGTCGGGACTGGCGGGACTCGGGGACGAAGCGGTCCCGGCGCTGGTGCTCGCGCTCGGCGAGTTGAACCCGTCGGCGCGCGCGGCGGCCACGGAGGCTTTGATCCGCCTGGGGGCGACCGCCGTTCCGGTGCTGACGCTGGCTCTGCGAGACCCCCAGCGCCAGGTGCGCCGCACCGCCGCCGCGGTGCTGAAGGAAATCGGTCCCCCAGCGGTGCCGGGTCTCATTCGGGCGCTCAGCGCGCCGCAGCCGACGGCGCGGATCCTCGCGGCTGAGGTGCTGGGCCAGATGCGCAGCTCACAGGCGCAGGAGGAGTTGGTTCTCTGCCTGGGAGACCATGACGCGGAGGTGGCTCTCGAGGCAGCCCGGGCGCTCGACCGCCTGGGATGGCGCCCACGTACGCCGGCCGAACGGGCGCGGCGCGCCATTGCGTGTCAACAGTGGGACGTCGCCGCGGCTCAGGGTGAGGGAGCCCTCCCGGCGCTCACGGCCGCCCTGCACAGCACGTATCGTGCAGTGCGCCGCGCCGCCGCGGGAGTGCTGGGTCAGATTGGGCTCCCGGGTGCGTCTGCCGCTCTGTGTGCGTTGCTCGCCGACGCCGACGATTCCGTGCGCGCCGCGGCGGCGCGTTCCCTCGGCAAGATCGGTGTGCCCGCCGCCTGTGCCGATCTGCTGCCGCTGCTCCGGGACGACAGCGCCGCGGTCCGGGAGAGCACGGTCTTCTCCCTGGGGGAACTGGGTGGCCGCGATGTGCTCCCGGCACTGCGCACCACGCTGTCCGATCCGGATTGGCGTGTGCGCGCGTGTGCGGCGCTGGCGCTGGGGCGGGTGCGGGACCCCGGCGCCCTTCCGGATCTCCTGGAACTGAGCGGCGATGCGGCGGCGCGGGTCCGCGCCGCGGCGGCAGCGGCTCTGGGCCGATTTGACGACCCCGCGGTGCGGACGGCGCTCCTGCGGCTCCGATCGGAGCCGCACCCGGCGGTGCGCGCAGCAGCACTCGCTGCGCTGGGCCGGCCCGGCGCGGTGCTCATCCTGCCCGCGCTGCTGGAGGGGCTGACCGACTCGGTGGCTGCCGTCTGGAATGCGGCGGTGTCTGCGCTTGTGGAGGTCGGTAGTCATCGTGTGCTGCCGGTGCTCCGAACCCGTCTGAACCGGCGTGACCCGGGCAGCGAAGCCGACCCGAATGTGCGGGCAGCGATTCGAGAGGCGATCCGGAGTATCCGGAGCACTCCTCGCCGGCGGGAAGACAGCCTGCCTCTGGCGACCACGGAGTCCGAACCCGATGCCCATCAACTCCCGATTGTTTTCCGCCCGTGAGGCTTGATGATGTGTCGGAACCTGTCCGCGCCGGTGCCGGCAGGATGCCGGCGTTCCCGGGGGACGGGTGTGGGCGCTTGGCGGTGCCGGCAGGATGCCGGCGTTCCCGGGGATTGGGAGTGCGGAGGCCCGGTATCTGCATCTCTTCCCGCAGACGCTGCGCTCCGACACGGGATCAGCCGGGAGACGAGGCAGAGCAAGGGGGTTTCCCGTTCCGTGCATTGCCTTCCCGGGTGAGGATGGGCTAAAGTTCCGGGAGGCACCCGGCGTGCTTGGGCCGAATGGTCTGGAGTGCTGCGAGGACGGCAGGGCCTCGGGCAGACCAGGAACCGGAGTGAAACGGCAGTTGAGCTCTTGACGGCTTGAAAACAGGCGCTGCGGAATGGAGTTAGAGGTCCACTGCTGGAACGGGGTGGCTCCCGGGGAAGTTCGGGAGGCGATTGCCGCCCACCGAAATGCGCTCGCCGGAACGATGCCGGAGCAACCCGCGGCAGTCGTGCTCGCGCGGCCGTGGCGCAGCGTCACCCGAACTGCCTGCGGAGCCGGCGATGCGGCAGTGAAAGAGTACCGCCACGGACAACTGCGCCTGGCCCTCACCGGCATCGGACTGCCTTCGCGGGCGGGGGCGGCCCGGCAGGCATACGAGCGCTTTTGTCGCAGTGGGTTGCCCGTGGCGCCGCTTCTGGCCACCGCGGAGGAGCGACGCGGGCACGTCTGCCCGACCAGCTACCTGTTGACCCGCTGGGTGGAGGGCGGCATCTGCCTGCGGGACCTCCTGCGCGCCACGCCGGAACTGCTGGCCGACGGGGTGACGCTGAACCCGGTGTGGGCGGACCTGGTGCGCAGTATGGTCGCGCATCTCACCCAGATGCAGCGTCGCGGGCTCTTCATGAGTGACTATCACGCTCCGAACCTCACGTGCGTGGAGCGGCACGGGGCGGACGGCATTCCGCGACAGGAACTGGTCCTGATTGACTTCGACGATGTGCAAACGATACGCATTACCTGGAGCCGCCGCTTTCTGAACCTGTACACCTGCCGCAAATCCCTGGGGCGGGACCTGCAAGATCCCGGTCGCTGCTATCTGGCGCGCACGTACCTCGAACTGCTGGAGCCCGAGCATCCGTTTTGCGAGGCACAATATGAGCGGCTGCAGGAGTTTCTCCACCCCTTTGTGGTGGGCCGCCACCTGCGCCGGCGGGTCGCCGAATTCTCCCGGCGCGAGCGGCATACCTTTCCGGAGCGCCCCTGACCCATCCGGGCTCCGGCCGGAGGGATATCATGAAGTCGCCTCCGCCGCCGGGTTGGTACCATGAACCTCATTCTCATCGTCAGCGACACGCTCCGCCGCGATCACGTCGGCTGCTACGGCAGTGCGACCGTGCAGACCCCCACCCTGGACCGGCTGGCGCAGGAGAGCATGGTCTTTGATCGGGCGTATTCCGGCAGTTTTCCTACGCTCCCATGCCGCGCGGAGCTCTTCACCGGGCGTTTCGTCTTTCCCTATCTGAATTGGGGTCCGCTGCCGCAAAACGAGGTCCTGCTCTCCGAAACACTGGCAAGGGCGGGCTACACCTGCACCGCGGTCACCGACAACCTGCCGCTGTGTCGCTCGGACTATGGCTACAGCCGCGGTTTCCACTCCCTGACTCGGATCCGGGGGCAGTGGTATGATAACTTCCAGCAGTTGAAGGGGCCGTTTGAATGGCCCTGCACGCGGCAAAAACTGCGGGACAGCGATGATGGGCGCATCATCCAATACCTGCGGAACACCTCCATTCGCCGCCGTGAGGAGGACTGCTTCGCTCCACAGGTAGTGCGCGAAGCGGTCCACTGGCTCGAGCAGAACCACGATCGCAGCCCTTTCTTCCTCTATGTAGACATTTTTGACCCGCACGAACCCTGGGACCCTCCGCAGTCCTATGTAGACCTGTACGACCCGGACGGTGTGGGGGAGAACATCATCTATCCGATCTACGGGCCTTCCGGCATCTACTCGCCCGAGGACCTGCAGCGGATCCGGGCCCTCTATGCGGGCGAAGTCACGCTGATGGACCGGTGGCTGGGGAAACTGCTGGAAGCGGTGGACGCGCTGGGCAGGCGGGACGATACGGTGATCGCGTTTCTCTCGGACCACGGCATTTTGCTTGGCGAGCGGGGCTTGATCGGGAAGATGGGGCGGAAGGACAAGGACATCCGGGGCTGGCCCACCTACTGCGAGGTCTCCCGTATCCCCCTGCTGATCCGGGCGCCGGGCATCGCGCCCGGTCGGAGCGGCGCCTATGTGCATCCGGGGGACGTCACCCCGACCTTGCTCGATCTGGCCGGGGTCCGGGTGCCTTCGACCATGAAGACGGCATCGCTGGCGCCGCTGCTGAAACGAGACCGGGAGCGCGTGCGCGATATGGCCGTATCCTCCTGGTCACTGCGGGGCTGGAGCGTCCACCGGCCCAGCATGATCCGCACCGACGAGTGGGCGATGGTCTTCTGGCGCAGCGGGATCGCCCCGGAGCTCTACCACCTGCCGACCGACCCGGGCGAAACGACCAACGTCTTTCCGAAGCACCAGGCGGTGGCGCGCGACCTGCACCGGCGCTACGTGGAGTTCCTTCAGGCCAACGACGCGCCGCCGGGCCAGCTCCTCCCGCGCCGCTTTTTCATGAACTGGGATCGCACGACCCGCGAGGGACTGATGTGAGCCCCACATCTTCGCCTCGTCCCGACGGCGCCGCCTGGGAGCGAGACGGCTGGGTGCTGGCGGTGGATGCCCTGGACGCCGTGACGCTGGACGTGGTGCGGCAGGCGGCAGACGTCCTGATCGAGGCGCAGAGCGCGGATGCCGGCAGCGGGGCGCCTCCCGGACACCGCGGAGTCCTGCACCGCTCACCCGTGCTCGCCGTGATTGCCCGCTCCGCCTCCCTGCGCGCCCTCGTTGAGCCGATCCTCGGTCCCCGCTGGAGGCCCGTCCGCGGCCTGCTGTTCGACAAGACGCCGGCGGCGAATTGGAAAGTGCCGTGGCATCAGGATCGGGTGATCGCCGTGCGGGAGCGACGGCCGGCGCCGGGCTACCGGGCCTGGTCCCGCAAAGAAGGCGTCTGGCACGTCCAACCTCCTCCCGAGGTTCCGGCGAACATGCTGGCGGTGCGTCTCCACCTGGACGATTGCGGCCCGGATTCCGGTCCCCTGCGCGTCCTCCCCGGCTCACACACCGCCGGCTATCTGGACCCGGACGCAATTCGCGCCTGGCGCGCGCGCGTTCCCGAGGTCACGCTGTGTGCGCCGGCCGGCGCCGCCATCCTCTTCCGCCCGCTCCTCCTCCACGCCTCAGCCGCCGCCCTCCGCCCCACCCACCGCCGGGTCCTCCACCTCGAATACGCCGCATTGCCGCTGCCGGGCGGGCTGGAGTTCGCGCACTTGCCGGGGATCTCCGAATCGGAGTTCGGAGACTCCACATCCGCTTCCCCTCCCGCAGGCGCCGCGTTCTGGTAAGCACTGTGGGTCGGGCTCTCGAGTGACTCGTGACCGCGCAGCCCGCGTGCTACGGCGCGATCGGCATCTGCCGCATCAGCCCCCGGATCTGCTCTGCTTCCGGCAGCCGCATCTGCTCCGCCGCCGCCAGCGCCAGCCGCAGCAGCCGCGTCGCTTCCTCGCGATCTCCCGGGGCGCTGCGCCGGAACAGATTGATCGCCTGGTTTGCCCTCCCCACCAGCAACGAGCGCACGTCCTGCAGCCGCTCAAAGACGGAAGGAAGGATTTCTCGATATCC
>SXGS01412641.1_pt1 | contig 38569 bp, 33 predicted proteins | sample 3174681 | NCBI WGS metagenome assembly SXGS01 (sample SAMN11356861, study PRJNA531348) | freshwater metagenome | isolation source: freshwater sample F1-80 | place: China: Fuxian Lake, Yuxi | collected 2017-12-25
CCACGGCACCTATCCGTTTGTGACCTCGTCGAACCCGACGGCCGGTGGGGCTTCGGTCGGATCCGGGATCGGTCCGACCCGGATCACCCGCGTGGTCGGCATCATCAAGGCGTACACGACTCGGGTCGGTGCGGGTCCGTTCCCGACCGAGTTGTTCGACGAGATGGGCGAATACCTGCAGAAAACCGGCGGCGAGTTCGGTGTGAACACCGGACGTCCGCGGCGTTGCGGCTGGTACGACGCGGTGCTGGCCCGGCACGCTTCGCGGATCAACGGCTTCACTGATTACTTCCTGACCAAGCTGGACGTACTGACCGGGATCGAAAGAATTCCGGTGTGCGTGGCCTACGATGTGGACGGCGTGCGGCACGACGAGATGCCGATGACGCAAACCGAGTTCCATCACGCCAAGCCGATTTTCGAGTATTTCGACGGTTGGACCGAGGACATTTCCGAAGCGAAGTCTTTGGACGATTTGCCGGAGAACGCGCGCAACTACGTCCTGGAATTGGAAAAGATGTCCGGGACCCGTTTTTCGGCGATCGGCGTCGGCCCGGACCGAGACCAGACGATCGTCGTGCACGACTTGATCGACTGATCAGTTCGCCAAGGGTTCACGTAACTCAGCTTTCCGTCCCAGTCACGCCGGTTATGCTGGCTGAACACAGCAAGGGGGCCCGGCGGGTCCCGCAAAGAGGAAGCGAGCGCTTGGATGAAAGTCAGCGTGGGTCAGTTCAGCCCGACCGGGGACGTTGCTGAAAACATCGAGACCATGCGTCGTCTTGCCGCTGCGGCGGCTCGGGAAGGCAGCGGGCTCATCCTGTTTCCGGAAGAAGCCATGTTCACGGTGGGCAAGGTCGACGGGGATTTCCGGGCGGCGGTGGATGCCGGCTGGAGCATTTTCGTCCAGCGGCTGACGCTGGCCGCGGCGGAGTTCCGCATCGCGATCATCGCAGGCGGGTATGAATCGAGCGGTGAAGACCGTCCGTACAACACCTTGGTGGCGATCGGTGCCGATGGTGCAATCCTCGGGACCTATCGGAAGCTCCACCTTTACGATGCGTTCTCCTATCAGGAGTCCAAGCGGATCATGCCCGGCGACGACGGGTTGACCGTGGTGCGGGTCGGCGAGCTGAACATCGGGATGATGACTTGCTACGACTTGCGTTTCCCGGAGCTTGCCCGTGCCCTCACCGAGCAGGACGTCGATTTGATCTGCGTTCCGGCGGCTTGGTTCAAGGGCGAGCACAAGATCGACCACTGGGAGACCTTGCTCAAGGCCCGCGCGATCGAAAACACCTGTTGGGTTGCTGCGGCGGGCTCGATGAGCTCGCACTGCATCGGGCATTCGGTGATCTTGGATCCGATGGGAGTCCCGGCGGCTTTCCTGGACGAGGAACCGGAGAGCATCGCGAGTGCAGATGTGACGGTCAAGCGGATCGAAGAGGTCCGCGAGTTCCTGCCGGTCCTGAAGAACCGGCGGATCAAATCGGTGCGGGAGATCGTCCCGGCGCACTGAGCGTGATCAGCTCAGTCGCCGTGCCCGGCAGAATTTGCGCTCATCGCGCGTCTCCGGTCTTGCGCTTCCTGGTAAGCACGACGCAGCCCAGACCTGTAACCAGGAGCAAAGCTGCTGCGACGAAAAGGTTCTGCCCATTTGCCAGCCCGGTTTCGGCCAGTTCTTCGGTAGCGGAGGCCGGGACCACGACGGCGGGCGAAGCCTGCACGCAGACTGTTTCGCTCGGTTCACCGAAGTCGCTTTGCCAAGCCTCCAGTTCTTCCGAAGCATCGAAGGAAGCCACGACGGTGTAGCAGCCGGGGTCAAGCAGTGGTCCGAACTCGGCGGTAGCCCCATCGACCGCAGGCACGGTCTTGGTTTGGAACAGCGGGCTCTGCTCCGGGATGACCGAAGTCTGCGCCGGGAGCTGGGGCAGCGGCCCGTACATGCGCAGGGTCAGCGGTACCGGGTTGCGCCCGGCAGCCGGCGGCAATCCGCTGACGCTGACCCGGTCGGTCACCGTGCTGCCCGGGGTCACCTCGTGGCTGGAGAGCTCAGTCGACAGTGTGGGCGACCAGGTCAGCAGCGAGGTCTCAGAAGCTTTGCCGAAGACCGATTGCCACGGCTTGACGAAATCCCTGGCGCTTTCCGGTACCGCGCTGGCGGGATCGATCCGTTCAGTCCATACGTAGTAACCGGGTTCGGACACCGGGATCGACGCGGTCCGGTATTCCCCGGGACCGCTGACCAGACTGCGTACCGAACCCGCTTCCGGGGCGCCGTCCGGGATCTCGGCCGATTCCGAGGGCCGCTCCGGAAACGGACCCCACAGGGTGGAAACCACCTCCAGGCGGACCGGATCCCCGTTCATCGGGTCGGTCAGCCACCCGGTGCCGTCGGCGGCCGACACCGTCAGGTTGTCGTAAAGCGCGCCGGGCGCCGTGATCCGGGATTCTGAAGTCTGTGTGGCGACGAGCGGCTGGAAAGCCTGCTCCGCGGCCAAACGTGCGACCGCTTCGAGCTTGATGGTCACTCCGGTGGTAATCAGGCGCTGCGCTTTCGGCGAATTCGGAACCAGCCAGTTGATCGCGGCCGTCGGCGCGGCGGCCACTTCCGCACTGAGGCTTCCGACGCCGAATGCCAGACGTTGCAGGGGCAGTACCTCCGGGCCGCTGCCGGTGACCCATGAGTACTCGGATCCAGCGGCAGCGAACTGAAGCGAGCCACCGGCCCGGGCTTGCATGCCCAAGCCGGGGACTTGGGTCCCCGCCGGAGTCAGCAGACTCGCCCGAGCTTCGCTTGCGGCCCGCAGGTCCAGTTCGATCCGGTACGGTCCGGCGTAGGCCAAGGACTGCTCGGTCAACGACCGGCCGAGCGCAACCGCCGATTCCGGCAGGTCTGCTTTGCGGATGATTTCCTGCATGCCGGAGCTGCCCTATTCGCGGCCGGGCGAACTGAGCGCCCAGACGGAAAGCTGCACCGCCGCCGCGGTTTCATTGTCGTTGCTCGGTCCCCAGCGCAGCAGCAGGTAGGACAGTGCACCGTTTTGCTGCTCCGAAAGCGCGCTTCCGTCACTGCGCACGAAACCACCCGGCGAGCTCTCCCGGTAACCTCCGGAATAGCCGGGACCGAGCAGCTCGTAATCCGAGCAGTAGGCGATCACGCCGTCGTCGTTCACTTGTTGCCCGACGAAGAGATTCGCCGAACCCAGGCCGGCGGCCAGGCGCCAGCCCGGGGCGACGGCTTGGACCGGCGCGATGGCCCAAGCCAGCAGCAATCCTGCCAGGGCAATCGCGGTGACGGTCGAACTCAAAAGTCGTTTCACGGGGTTCCTTTCAATCAGTGGCTTCACTCGGGTGTGCACCCACTGTGCCAAGCGGGAAACCCGTGATCGGCGAAAATCCGTGACGGATGAAGCAATGTGTGGAAAGCAGCCGAAACCTGTGATTGTGGGGGAGTAGTGGGTTGCGCCGGCCGGCGTATGCTGATCGGATGAGCCATCACAATGACCCTGAAACCATTCGTCGACTGCTCACCGGAAAGGGCCGCTGGGCCGTCGTCGGGCTGTCCACGAACACCGCCCGTCCGGCCCATTCGGTGGCGCGCTTCCTGCAGCAGGACCTCGGCGTGGAGATCATCCCGGTGAACCGCAAAGGAGAACCAGTGCACGGGGCTGCCGGATTCCGGACGCTCGAGGAGGTCCCCGGGGAGCTCGACGTGGTCGATTGCTTCGTCAATTCGGAGCGGGTCGGCGAGGTGGTCGATCAAGCGATCGCGGTTGGCGCCAAGGCAGTCTGGCTGCAGTTGGGCGTCATCGACGAAGCCGCCGCAGCCCGCGCCGCGGAGGCCGGGCTGGACGTGGTGATGGACACGTGCCCGGCAATTGAAGCGCCACGACTGGGAATCGTCTGAACTGTCCGCACTGACTGCTAATCTGCTGGAGTAGGGGGAATCTACACGTCAGATCACTCATCCGAGGTCGCCCAGTGCCACGTCATCTCTCATTCCGCACCCTGAAGCTGAAGTGGCTGTGGGCGCTTGTCGCTTTGCTGCTCGTGGTGGCATTGGCCTCCGGTGGAATTTGGGTCGCGCGGGCGCTCAGCGACGAGACCCCGGCGGCATCGGCGCCGGATGCCGCACCTGCCACCGCGGCGCCCCCGGTGCCGTCGGCAAGCCCGACGGCGAGTGCGCTGCCGACGAAGCCTGCGATCGCTCCGGATTTCAGTCTGCCGCCGATCGAAGACGGCATGGTCCCGGTACTGACCAAAATTCCGACCGCGCAAAAGGTAGTCTTCCTGACCATCGACGACGGTGGGGCGAAGTTGCCCGAGGACGTCGCGCTGCTCCGGGCGAACAAGATCAAGGCGTCTTTGTTCTTGGCAAAAATGTTCATCGCCAACGATCCGGATTACTTCAAACAATTCCTGACCGATGGCAGCAAGATCGAAAACCACACGATGTCGCATCAACTCAATTTCATCAAGCTCGGCTATCAAGAGCAGAAGAACGAGATTTGCAAGATGGCGGACTTCGAAGAGCAGACCTACGGCCGGCGACCGGTGTTTTTCCGGCCGCCCGGCGGGCCTTACACCAATGCCATCCGCAAAGCCGCGGCAGAGTGCGGGATGAAGGCCATCGTCACCTGGGAGGCCAAGGCGAATGCCGGGCGAGTGGACTACCAGGTAGGCCAGGCATTACGGCCCGGAGACATCGTGTTGATGCATTTCCGGCCGGAATTCGCCCAGGACTTCCAGGCTTTCCTGGACGCGAAGAATGCGGCCGGACTCGAAGTGGTGTTGCTCGAAGATTTCCTGAAAGTGCCCTGACGATGGATTCCGGAACCTTGCGGTCGCTGTGTTTGCGGCTTCCCGGCGCGTTCGAAGATTTTCCGTTCGGCCCGGATGCTTCGGTGATCAAGATCGCTCCCTCGGCCTCGGCCGGCAGCAACGTGGAGTTCAAGATGTTCGCGCTCTTCCGGGCGGCCAAAACCCCGCTGAGCGTCAATCTCAAATGCGATCCAGCGCTGGCAGAACAGTTGCGGGCAGCACATCCGGAAATCACGCCGGGCTACCACATGAACAAAAAGCACTGGAACACCGTGGATTGCACGGGAGGTCTTTCGGAACAGACGATTGCCGATCTGATCGAAGATTCCTACGACCTGGTGGTTGCATCGCTGCCGCGTCCGCAGCGGGAAGCGCTTGGTTGGACCGGGTTGGTGGAGCGTGGCTGAACTGACCTACCCGCAGATCGGCTTGACCAGGGAACTCCTGCGCGATGGACCCGAATCGGTTGCGGGGTGGCCCGGCGGCAACCAGCGGGTTTTCGAACGGATCGAAGTGGGGCGCGGAGCCGAGAGCTTCGGCCGGCTCAGCAGTGGAATCCTGGACTGGGGCATTCAGGAAGCTGCCGGCTTGCGGCCGCGCGCGGAGGGTCCCGCGGTGCTTGGCGCACGGGTGGTCTGCGGCTTCGGCGTCGGTCCGATCCGTTTGCCGGTGCCCTGCGAAGTGGTTTGGTCCGAACGCGGCGAACGCTTCGGCGGCTTCGGTTACGGAACCCTGACCGGCCATCCGGCAAGTGGCGAGGAGGCGTTTGCCGCTGAGCTGGACGAGGCCGATCGGGTGTGGTTCTCAGTACTCGCCTTCAGTCGTCCCCGACCCGGAATCTACACCCTGGCGGCGCCGGTGAGCCGGCTGATGCAAAAGTTCGTGACCCGGAAGTATTTGGTGGCGGCCAGGGCCTTGGCCGAGTAGCCGGCCCGCGGAGAGGACATCCGGATGTTGCACCGTGCTTTGACGGTTTTGGCCGCGCCCAGCAACTTGGGCCTGCGCCCGCCGGAACCCGGCTCGGTTCCCGGCGTGGTCAAAGCACCGGAGGCCTTGCGGGAAGCGGGCTTGCATGCCGGCTTGGTGTCCCGGGGTGCGAACGAGGCCGGTGTGGTCCTGTCCGGGCCGTATCGCGACGATTGGCAGCCCGGATCCGGAAGGATCCGGAACCAGGAAGCCCTTTTGGAGCATGCGGCCAGCTTGGCCGCCCGGCTGGCCGGCTTGCTCGACGACGGAGCCTGGCCGCTGGTGCTGGGCGGGGATTGTTCGATTCTGCTCGGCATCGGGGTGGCCTTGAAGCAGCGCGGCAGGTTCGGCTTGATCCATCTGGACGGCCACACCGATTTCCGGAATCCCGGGAATTCGGACGATTGCGCCTCCCTGGCCGGCGAGGACCTCGCCGCAGTCACCGGGAAACATTGGCCGCAGATCAGCGATGTGGCCGGGTTGGGCCCGTATTTCGACTCGGCGGACGCGGTGCACGCGGGTTGCCGGGACGATGATGCGGAGCTCGACGAAGTCCGGTGCCATCTTGCCGGGCTGTTCACCAGCGCGCAGATCCGCCAGTCGCCGTCGGCCGTTGCCGGGGGCCTTCTCAACAGCCTGCCCAGCGGCTTGGACGGGGTCTGGTTGCAACTCGACGTCGACATCCTCGACCCGGAGATCATGCCGGCGGTCGATGCTCCGGACCCGGATGGCATCGACTGGGTGCAGCTGGAAGCGCTGTTGGCAGTGCTTTTGCCGCGGGTCAGCGGAATGAGCTTGACCGTATTCGACCCGGAGCTGGACCCGGGCGGTTCGCTGGCCAGGAGGCTCAGCAGCATGCTGCTGAGCCTCCTGGCCGATGAATCCTGAGGACCTGCAAGAAGCCTATTTGGAACCGAAGACCGGGTAGTGGTCGGAGTAGTCGGTGAAGGTCTGGCTGCCGGCCGACCAGGGTGCGGAATGCAGTTGACGGGTGTTGACCCGCCAGCTGCTCGGTGATCCGTAGCCCTTGATCGGCAAGACGTAGTCCAACTGTTCGGCCGGGTGGTCGCCGTAGAAGTAGTTCGCCATGGAATTGCCCGCGTAGTCGAAGGACGGTCCACCGCTGAACTCGGGCTGCACCGCGTTCAGCGTGCGGTAGACCGCGCTTTCCTCCGGGGTGCCGGCGATGACATTGAGATCGCCTACGACGAAAAGCGGCTGGTCTTTCGGGAAATTCTGGGCATCGATGAATCGCTTCATTTCTGCGAATTGGCTTTTGCGCATCTCAGCGGGGGCGACCTTGCAGGTTGAATCTTCGGCCTGGGTGTGAGTTCCGATGACGTTGACCAAGCCCGCCGGCGTCTTGATTTGCGCGTAAGCGAAACCTTTGTTGGTCAGCGGCTCCACCATGCCGCAGCTGTCCTTGTAGATGAATTGCTTCTTCACGGTGATCGGCCAACGGCTGACGATCGATACACCGCCGTCCTCTGGCGTCAGGGTTCCATAACTGCCCAAGGTCTCATCCCAGCCGGATTTGCTGCGTCCGATCCAGGGCGTTTGGTTGGGGTATTCGGCGGCGAGATTCGTCTGCAGTCTTTCCGAACCGGTGTTGTCGAAGCCTTCTTGGAAAACCACGACGTCCTGTCCGGAAACGACTTTGTCCTTGGCGATCAGATCTGCCCGCATGGCTTGGTCCCAGCCTGCGGCCGCAATCGGCGGCAGCATCCGCAGGTTCATCGAACCGATCTTCAGATCGTCGTAACTGAATCCGGATTTCTGGCCCGCTGCCTGAGCAGGGAGGCCGAAACCGGTGAGGCCGAGTCCGACGGCGGCGATGGCCGCAAGGCGTTTGAGTGTCATGACTCCAGCCAATCGCCCAAAGGTGTATATACAGGTCCGCTCAGATTAACGCCGAAAGAACCGAAGCTGGGAATTTCCCGGACTCCAATCCCCGGCTTAACGACGCGCGAGTGCACACGTGTGCACTCGCGCGTCGAAGAAGGGGTGAGCGGCGGTGAAGGCGGATCAGCCGAAGTACTTCGGCAGGGTCCCCTCATGGGCTTCGCGCAGCTCGTCCAAGCTCAGTGTGAAAGCTCCCTGCACATCGAGCGAGCCGGATTCGGCATCGACCACGCCGAGGCGGAGGTGCTCGAAGCCCCGTGCGGTGCACATGTCGTTGAACCGGACCTCTTCGGAACGCGGCACCGAAACCAGCGCCCGGCCCTGGGACTCGGAGAACAAAGCCTCGAAAACCGAAATCCCATCGCGGGCAGCCAATTCGTCCAAGCCAACCCGGGCGCCGACGCCGAAGCGCAGCGAGGACTCGACCAGCGCCGCAGCCAAACCGCCTTCAGACAGGTCATGTGCCGCATCGACCATGCCGTCACGGGAAGCGTTGATCAGGATCTCGGCCAAGGCCTTTTCCCGGCCCAAGTCGACAACTGGCGGCTGGCCACCGAGGTGCCCGCGCAGATTGGACCATTCCGAGCCATCCAATTCAGCCCGGGTGGTGCCCAGCAGGTAAATTGCCTGACCGTCTTCACGCCAACCGGACGGGGTGCGCCGAGCAACGTCGTCGAACACGCCCAGCACGCCGACCACTGGGGTCGGATGGATCGGCACGCCGCCGGTCTGGTTGTACAAGGAGACGTTGCCGCCGGTGACCGGCACACCGAGTTCCTGGCAGGCATCAGCCAGCCCGGTCACCGATTCGGCAAACTGCCACATGACCTCGGGATCCTCCGGCGAGCCGAAGTTCAAGCAGTCAGTGACGGCCAACGGACGCGCACCCGACGTCGCGACATTCCGGTAGGCCTCGGCCAGCGCCAATTTCGCACCTTCGCGCGGGTTCAGGTAGCAGTAGCGGCCGTTTGCGTCCGTGGACAAAGCCACACCCAGGCCGGTGCTTTCGTCCACCCGGATCACGCCGGCGTCGTCGGGCATGGCCTGTGCGGTGTTGCCCTGAACATAGCGATCGTACTGGTCGGTGACCCAGGACTTCGAGGCCATGTTCGGCGAGGACATCAGTTCGACGACGGCGGCCCCCAAGTCAGCGGGCACCTCACCTTTGAACGAGTCGGCTTGCAGAGCGTCGAGCCACTCCGGGCGGTGGAACGGCCGGTTGTACACCGGTCCGTCGTGCGCCACGGTGCGCGGATCGACGTCGACGATCGTCTCGCCATCCCAGTCAATGATCAGCCGGCCGGTGTCGGTCACTTCGCCCAGCCAGGAGTATTCCACGTCCCACTTGGCCATCACGGCCTCAAAAGCCGCGACATTTTCCGGTGTGACGACCGCCATCATGCGTTCTTGCGATTCGGACATCAGGATTTCGCCCGGAGTCAGCGTTGGGTCGCGCAGCAGCACCGAGGTCAGCTCAACGTGCATGCCGCCTTCGCCGTTGGATGCCAGCTCGGAGGTGGCGCAGGAGATACCCGCGGCACCGAGGTCTTGGATGCCATCCACGATCGATGCCTTGAACAGTTCCAGGCAGCACTCGATGAGCACTTTCTCCGCGAACGGATCGCCCACTTGAACCGCGGGCCGCTTGGACGGCTTAGCGTCGTCGAACGACTCCGAGGCCAGCACCGAGGCGCCGCCAATGCCATCGCCACCGGTACGCGCACCGAACAGGACCACGCGATTGCCCACGCCGGAGGCATTGGCCAAGCGGATGTCCTCGTGCCGCAGCACGCCGACTGCGAGTGCGTTGACCAGCGGATTGCCCTGGTACACCGAGTCGAAAACCACTTCGCCACCGATATTCGGCAGGCCCAGCGAGTTGCCGTAGCCGCCGATGCCGGAGACGATGCCGTGCACCAAACGGGCGGTGTCCGGGTGGTCAATCGCACCGAAGCGCAGCGGATCCATCACGGCAACCGGGCGGGCACCCATCGAGATGATGTCACGGACAATGCCGCCGATGCCGGTCGCGGCACCCTGGTAAGGCTCGACGAAGGACGGGTGGTTGTGCGATTCGACCTTGAAGGTCACCGCCCAACCGTCGCCAATGTCCACGACGCCGGCGTTCTCGCCGATGCCGACCAGCAGGTGCTCTTTCATCTCCGGAGTGACCTTGTCGCCGAACTGACGCAAGTGCACCTGGGAGGACTTGTAGGAGCAGTGCTCGCTCCACATGACCGAATACATCGCCAGCTCGGCAGCGGTGGGCCGGCGGCCCAGAATCTCGTTGATCCGAGCGAACTCATTGTCCTTCAGGCCCAGCTCGGCCCAGGGCAGCTCGGTTTCCGGAGTCGAAGCCGCGTTCGCGACGGTATCGATGTTGAAACTGGTTTTCTCAGCAGAAGAGTTGGTCACGCGCGGGCTCCCGAAAGAATCGTGTGCAGAACAGAGGAAAAGAAGCCCAAGCCGTCGGTGCCGGTGTGATCCGGCCCGAAGCCGGTTTCCACCGCGTGCTCCGGGTGCGGCATGAGTCCGACGACGTTGCCCGCGGCATTGGAGATGCCTGCGATGTCGCGGCGGGATCCATTCGGGTTGAATCCGACATAGCGGAACACCACGCGGCCTTCAGCCTCCAGGGCGTCCAGTGTTTTTTCGTCCGCGATGTATTGGCCGTCCTGGTTCTTCAACGGAACGGTGATCTCTTGGCCGGCGTCGAAAGCGCTGGTCCAAGCGGTGGCCGCGTTTTCAACCCGCAGCACCTGATCCCGGCAGATGAACTTCAGATGATCGTTCTTCACCATCGAGCCCGGCAGCAGATGCGATTCAGTGAGGATCTGGAAGCCGTTGCAGATACCCAGCACCGGCAGCTTGGCCTCCGAATTCGCGGCGTCGATGACCTTGGCCATCAGCGGCGCGAAGCGCGAGATCGCACCAGCACGCAGGTAATCACCGTAGGAGAAACCGCCGGGGATCACCACTGCGTCCACGTCTTTCAGCTCGGCATCGGCGTGCCAGAGTTCGACGGCGGTCGCGCCGGAAAGCCGGACCGCGCGGGATGCGTCGCGGTCGTCGAGCGTGCCCGGAAAAGTAATGACGCCGACGCGTGCGCTGGACAGGTCAGCCGAAGACAGGTCAGTGGACAAATCAGTATTCAGCTCAGTCATCGACGGCCTCGACCTTGACCACGTCTTCGATCACCGGGTTGGAGAGCAGGGTTTCGGCGGCTTCGCGGGCTTTGGCCAGCACGGCTTCGGTGATCTCGCCGTCGACCGTCAGTTCAAAGCGCTTGCCTTGGCGGACGCCGCTGAATTCGGTGAAGCCGAGCCGGGGGAGCGCCCCGACAATGGCCTTACCCTGCGGATCGAGGATTTCGGGTTTGAGCATGACATCGACAACGATCCGGGGCATCCGGTGACTCCTGTTTTTCGAAGCGAGGGGTCGCGGAGGCTGGTGAACAGCGGGAAAACTGTGCCGTCTCACGCTGGTTCCGGTCCGGAGGCATCAGCGCTCCGCGAGCTTGCAACACTATTCTACCGGCAGCGGCGCGATGGATTGTCCGCCTCCGGACGGGGGTCTGCGGGTTACCGCTTAACTTGCTGCGCGCAAGCTGTGTCTTCGCTATGCTTCGGGCAACTCCTTGAATCATGCAAGGGGTTCGAACGCTCTGTTTCTCCTGGTGAGACGGTGTTTTTGGGGGAACATGGTTCGCAAACCATTGAGAGGTGGTAGTCACGTGTTTAAACGCAAGACGAGCAGAGTCAGAAGTTTCGGGGTAGTTGCAGCTGCAGTTCTCTTGGCGGTCGGCGGATTCGTTCCGGCGGCCGTTGCGGCGCCCGGGGATGCGCAAACATTTCCGGACGGCCGGTACATCGTGGTGATGGCGAAAGAAGCCGTGGCCGCTTACGACGGCGGAGTCCCGGGACTTGCGCCGACCAAACCGGAGCTCGGGTCCAAGGTCGATGCGGCGGATCCGGACGTGCAGAAGTACCAGCGGTACCTCACCCAAGAACAGCAACGGGTTGCCGGGGCCAAAAATGTGCGGATCGAGAAGAATTTGACCGTGGCGCTCAACGGCTTCGTGGCGAGCTTGACCGGGCAGCAGGCCAAGGAGCTCGCGGCATCGAAAGGCGTGGTGACGGTGGCCCCGGACACGCTGCTGCAACCGGATTCCAGCAGCGCCCAGTGGCTGGGGCTCAGCGGAGGCAACGGCATTTGGCAGGACCAGTACGGCGGGTCGGCGAATGCCGGGAAAGGCGTCGTGGTCGGCGTGCTGGACACCGGCTATACCCCCGGCAACCCTTTGGTGGCGGGCAATCAGGTGCAGCCACTGCAGGGCGAAGCAAAAATGGGCGAGCCCTACCGGGACGCGGCCGGCGGCATTTCGATGCTCAAGGCCGACGGCGACACCTTCCGCGGCGAATGCCAGAGCGGCCAGGGCTTCGCCGGGACCGAGTGTAATTCCAAAGTGATCAGCGCCCGGTATTACGGGGAGACCTATTTGGCGAACACGTTGATCGGGGACCGGGACCCGAAGGAGCTCGTCTCACCGGTGGACACCAATAACCACGGCACGCACACCGCCGGAACCGCGGTGGGCAGCGAAGGCGTGCAGGTGAACATGCCCGGCCGCAGCCCGGATATTGCTTCCGGAGTCGCGCCCGGTGCCAAATTGGCGGTTTACAAGGTCTGCTGGACCACCGGGTGCTACACGTCGGACTCGGTGCAGGCCATCGACCAGGCGGTTTTGGACGGGGTCGACGTGATCAACTTTTCGATCTCCGGGTCCAATACCCGGGTGAATGATCCGGTCTCCTTGGCCTTCCTCTCCGCGGCGTCCGCGGGCATCGTGGTTTCCGCTTCGGCCGGCAACAGCGGTCCGGAAGCCAATACCGTCAACCACGGCGGCCCCTGGGTGACCACAGTGGCTGCAACCACCTGGCCGGATGAGGCGAAAGGGACCTTGGAGCTCGCCGATGGGACCCGTTACCGCGGCTCCTCCATCGCGAGTGCTTCGGTGTTCAACAAGCCTCTGGTCCTGGCCGAGACGCTCGCTCCCGCCGGGGCCAGCGCCTCGAAACTCTGCATGCCCGGGTCTTTGGATCCGGCCAAGACAGCAGACAAGATCGTGGTCTGCGAACGCGGCGTGAATGCCCGGGTGGAAAAGAGCCAGGTGGTCAAGGATGCCGGCGGCGTCGGAATGGTGCTTGGCAATCCGACGCCGAACAGCTCCGATTTGGATGTGCATGCGGTGCCTTCGGTGCACCTGGACGCGCCGGACTACCTGGCGTTGCGCGCCACGTTGGTCAGTGCGCCCGGCCAACCCGGCAACATCGTGAACCGGGACACCTCCGGAAAACCCGTGGACAAGACGCCGCAGATCGCCGGCTTCTCCTCGCGCGGACCGCACAATGCCGCCGGCGGCGATATTTTGAAGCCTGATCTGGCCGCCACCGGAGTCAATGTGCTTTCCGGATTCTCGCCGATCGCGTCGGGGGGAAGCCAATTCGGCTATGCTTCCGGGACGTCGATGGCGGCACCCCATGTGGCCGGCTACGCGGCGATGATTCTGGGCAAGTATCCGACCGCCTCGCCGGCCGCGGTGAAGTCCGCGATGATGACCACCGCGGGGAATGTGCTGAACGCGGACGGCTCGCGGAACACCGACAAGCTCGCGGTCGGTGCCGGTCAGGTCGATCCGCTCAGGTTCTTGAGCCCGGGCCTCTACTTCGAGGCGGGCAACAAGGACTATCTCGGCTATCTCCTGGGACTCGGCTACAACTTGGGCATCGATGGTCTGAGCCCGGTCAAAGCCCGGGATTTCAACCAGGCTTCGGTGGCGGTGGGCAATCTCGACGGCCGGGTGGAAACCAGCCGGACGGCGACCGCGCTCACCCCGGGGGTGTACCAGATCTCGGTGGATACCCCGGGCGTGCGGGTGCGCACGATTCCGTCGATCCTGGTCTTCGAACAGGCCGGGGCCAGCAAAACGTTCAAGATCGTCATTGAACGTTCCGGTGGTGCTTCCGGCCAGATCTACAACGGCGACATCACCTTGTCCGGCGCCGGGGTCAAGGTCAAGATGCCGGTTTCGATCCGGAACCGCTAGTCCTTATGCGGTGATTGTGCCCGTGGTCTGGAGCGGTTGACTTTCCGGTTCCAGACCACGGGTGCGGCACGGTGGATTTCTCCCAGGGATTCCTGGGCATGATACCGATGGTGAAAAGTTCCGGAACAAGCTCACAGCTTTTTCATTACTCTGTGGCGGATTCGTACCCAGTCAAAAGGCTTAGGCTGTGTCTGAGCGTGGTTTTGAATGCATGTGATTTTGACTGTGGGCGAAACTTCGAAGACGGGGCTGACGATGACTTCTACCACGCGTAGAGATTTTTTGGTGGGTTCTACGGCGTTACCATTCACCCCAATTTTCTTTCCCCCGACGTCGGGCCAGGAATCTGTGGAGCTGGTTGATGTCTCTGCTTTGGGCAGTTATTTCACGACTGCATCCGAGGAATATGGGGTGCCGGTGGCAGTGCTTCTTGCCTGTGCTCGGGTCCAGTCGCAAGACGATGTTGCGGCGGCGAGTTCTCCGCTTACCGGCGGCGGCCAAGGTCCGATGAAGCTTGTGGACGGCGCAATTGCCAAGGAGAAAAGATCCGTTGCGGGCAAGCCCGATGCGGCAGTGATCGATTCCATGGGTGAGGCTGCTGCGATCACGGGTCAGAGCAAGGATCAAATACGCACGGATGTGAAGGCGAATATTTCGGGGGCAGCAGCCGTACTCGCGGCGACGCAGAAAAAACTTGGCGGTCCGGTGGGGAGCGAAACGCCGGAGAACTCCTGGTATGCCGCGATTGCCATGTCTAGCGGGGCCGCCCTGCCCACGGTGCAACGGCAATTTTCGGACGATGTCATGAAGGCCTTAATGCAAGGAGGTCAGGTGGACATCGGAGGTGCACAGGTTCCGGTACCGCGGAAAGAGATCGGTGACGTCTCAGGCCAGAAAAATCTTCTCACCAGCCGGGAAACCGCGGCACAGGCTATTGAAGCCGGCGGCATGGTCGAGGCCCCGCCCGGGCTCAGCAGTGAATGGGTTCCGGCACCCTATGTGCAGTACGGGGCTACGCCTTCCGAGTATGGAAACCACGATGTTGCCAATCGCCCGGTCAGCCCAGAACTGAACCAGATAGTGATGCATTCGACGGAGGCTTCCTTTGCGGAAACCCTGAATTTGGTTCAAGATCCGACGTATCTTGGCTGGCATTATTCTTTTCGCTCCAGCGATGGCTTTTTCGCCCAGCATATCCGCACAAAAGACCTCGGCTGGCATGCCGGAAACTGGTACGTCAATTCCCATTCGATTGGCATCGAACACGAAGGCTATGCTGCCCAGGGAGCTCAATGGTTTACCGAAGCCATGTATTCCACCTCGGCGAAACTAGTTTCCTATTTGGCCAAAAAATACCAGATCCCTTTGGACCGGGCTCATATTATCGAGCACGGACAAGTACCGGCGATAAATAGGGCCGGCATTCCAGCCATGCACTGGGACCCGGGCCCCTACTGGGACTGGGAACGCTACTTCGCTCTCCTGGGCGCCCCGTTGGACCGCGGGACTGTGCTCCGGCTTCCCAGCGCGGGTGAGGTGGTGCGGATTCTGCCTGGATTTGCCAACAACTTCCAGGACGTTTCCGGGTGCGGTTCCGATCCGGGTGCGGCCTGCCCGGTGCAGGGGACGAATTTTGTCCCGATCCGGGTGTCTCCCGATGCCGGAGCCGCTCTGGTCAATGATCTCGGCCTCCATCAAACCGGGCAGCCGGCATCGACGGAAATTTCCGATATCAGTTCCCGGGCCTCGGCGGGCACCGACTATGTGGTGGCTGAGGTGAAAGGGGATTGGACCGCTATCTGGTATCTGGGAGTGCAGGGCTGGTTCAAGAATCCGGCAAAATCCCCCACCGCGAGGGTAGTGCTCGCCGGAAAGGCGATCACACCGAAACCGGAACTGGCTACCGTAAAAACTTATGGCACGGCGTACCCGGAAGCATCCGCTTACCCAGATCCGGCGACCGCGAAGCCGATTAGCCCGCTCGGATATGAGATTCCCTCCGGTCAGCGTTACCCCCTGCTTGACGCCCTGGTTCCAACGGACGCCTATCTGACGAATGGCTATGATGCCAGCGGCACCGGGAAGCTCAATACCGATGTCCATGGGCGCACCAAATACTACTTAATCAATATCGGACACCGACTGGCGTATGTCCAGAGCTCTGATGTGGCCATTGTGTAACCGCTAGGCGGGGACGGTCACAAACCGCTTCCGGCACTTTCCCCGAACAAAGCCGCGAAGCTGTTCCAGTCCGAGATTTCGCAACCGTCGGTCAACGAGAACGATTTGGCGACTGCCTGGCCCTTGACTGTGCCGGTGACCTGGGCGGTCTGCGGGCCGCCGAATTGCATGGTGCATTGCCGGTTCGGTACCGTGGGCGAAAAGATCGCCGAACCGAATTTCTGCACCGCAGCGCAGGCTGCTGCCGGGTCGCTGACCGAGCTCTCCGGCAGCGGGCTGCTGCCATTGCAGATCAAGGTGGTCGCCTTTGCCGGATCCTCCGGGCCGGCCTTGACCGCGATGGACAAGCCGATATCGGCTCCGGCGGGCAAGCTGATCGCGGGTGAAGGATTGGCCGATCCGGGCAGACCGGTGCTTGCCGACGGCGGCAATCCCGGCCCGGAAGTCGCAGCCGGCGGGGCGTTCGTCGGGTTGTCGGTGCCTGACGGCGGGCTGGCGCAACCGGCCAACAACGCGGCGCCCGTCAGGATCAGGAGCGCCGAAGCCGTGGGGACACCGTATCGTCCTGTGCTGCTGCGTTTCACGGGACCTCCGTTCGGGATCTTCCCAGCCTAGGCCTGTGGGACCGGGAGTTCCAGCCGTTCCCGCAGATCGTTCAGCAACCGTGACCGCAGACCGGCGGATTCCTCGCTGAAGCCGCGCTGGGCGGCCACGTACTCGGCTTTGCCTTCCGCGGATTCGATGGGGATCGCCGGATAGCCCCAATCGGACAAGTCATAAGGCGCTGCCCGCATGTCCATCGCCCGGATTCGCCAGGAGAGCTCGAAAGCGTCCATCAGCATTTCGCTGGGCAGCATCGGGATGAGTTTGTACGCCCATTTGTAGAGGTCCATATTGGCGTGCAGGCAGCCCGGCTGTTCCATGGTCCGCTGGTTTTCCCGATTCGGCGAGAGTTCGTTCAGCGGCACGGCTTGCGGGGTGTAGAACCGGAACGCGTCGAAGTGCGAGCAGCGGATCCGATTCGACTCCACCACCTGGTCGGTACCCGCCGCGCCGAGGCGCAATGGCAGGTATTCGTGCCGGATGCCGTTTTCTTCGCTGCGGTAGGCCATCGCCCATTCATGCAGTCCGAAGCAGCCGAACTGAGCCGGCCGGGCCGCGGTTCCGGCCAAGATCAGCAGCGCGAAGTCCAGGGCACTGCGCCGGGCGGCCAGGAACTCCACGACGTCCACGGTCACCGCGGGCTCGGCCGGGTCCAGGCCCAGCGCCTCGCGTTCGCCGTCGTCGGCGGTCCGGTAGAACCGCCAGGCCAAGCGCTCCGCTGCGGCCTCGCCGAGCAGGACCACTCCGCTGCCTGGGTGCCAGCGCCGCAACTGGGCCGGTTTGAGCGTGTAATAGGTGAACAGGAAGTCCTCGACCGGGTGTTTTTCGCCGTGCGAGCGCCGTTGCAGGTAAGGCGCGGCGTAGCCGTCCACCCGCTCGGCATGCGTCCGGGCAAGCGGCAGCCACTCGGCTGGGCTGAGCGCGCGGAGCTGGCAAGTCACCCGACCATTCTCCCAGCCCCGGCGGGTTTTCAATACGCCGAGGATATGCCCCGGCTCTTAGGATGGAGTCCATGCGGGTGCTGGTGGTCGAGGACGAGCCTTATATGGCGGACGCCATCCGCGATGGGCTGCGGCTGGAAGCGATCGCGGCAGACGTGGCCGGGGACGGCGACGCCGCCCTGGAATTGCTGGCCACCAACGCCTACGACATCGCGATCCTGGACCGGGACATCCCCGGGCCCTCCGGCGACGAGATCGCCAAAGCCATCGTGCGCTCCGGCAGCGGCATTCCGGTCATCATGCTCACGGCCGCCGACCGGCTCGACGACAAGGCTTCCGGTTTCGAACTCGGCGCCGACGATTACCTCACCAAGCCGTTCGAGTTGCGCGAGTTGGTGCTCCGGCTGCGGGCATTGGACCGCAGGCGGGGCAGCAGCCGGCCCCCGGTCCAGGAACTGGCCGGCCTGCGCCTGGACCCGTTCCGGCGCGAGGTCTACCGGGACGGCCGCTATGTGGCGCTGACCCGGAAACAATTCGCGGTTCTCGAAGTGCTGATCGCGGCCGGCGGCGGGGTGATCAGCGCCGAAGAGCTGTTGGAGAAGGCCTGGGACGAGAATGCCGACCCGTTCACCAATGCGGTGCGGATCACCGTCTCGGCGCTTCGCAAACGCCTCGGTGAACCGTGGATCATCGCCACCGTGCCGGGCGTCGGCTACCGGATCGACCTCGGCCCGGAGGCCGGCGAAAACCGTGGCTAGGAAATCCGGGATGAGCGTCCGGCTCAAGCTCACCTTGAGCTACGCCGGCTTCCTGATGCTCGCCGGCGTGCTGCTGCTCGCCGTGGTCTGGCTCTTCCTGCTGCGCTATGTGCCCGAGGTGGTGGCCAATCCCGTGGACTCCGGATTCTTCCCGGGGTACAACATGCCCAGCCGCTCCGATCTGCTCGACGCCTTCGCGCCCCGGGCCGCCGTCGCGCTGGGCTTCCTGCTGGTCTTCGGCCTGGTCGGCGGTTGGCTGCTCGCCGGCCGGATGCTGGCGCCACTTGCCCGGTTGACCAAGGCCACCCGCGAAGCTGCCGGAGGGTCGCTGTCGCACCGGATTCAGCTGGAAGGCCGCAAAGACGAGTTCCGCGCACTCGCCGACGACTTCGACGCGATGCTCGAGCGGATCGAAACGCACGACGCCGAGCAACGCAGGTTCGCGGCCAATGCCTCGCACGAACTGCGCACGCCGTTGGCGATCACCCAGACGCTTCTGGAAGTGGCGCGCAGCGGCCCCGGGCAGGAGAACTCGGAGCTGCTGGAACGGCTGCAATACGTCAACACGCGGGCGATCGAGCTCACCGAGGCATTGCTCCTGTTGAGCCGGGCCGAGCAGCAGTCGTTCACCCGGGAACCCGTCGATTTGTCGCTCATCGCGGAGGAAGCCACCGAAACGCTGCATGCGCTCGCCGAAAAGCACGGGGTGACGGTCACCACCACGGGAGAGATCACGCCCACCACCGGCTCGCCCACGCTCTTGTTGCAGTTGGCCACGAATCTGGTGCACAACGCGATCGTGCACAATCTCCCGGAGCACGGAACCGTGGAGGTCAGCACCGCCGTCGAAACGGATTCGGTGACCCTGATCGTGAAAAACACCGGGGTGCAGCTGGCGCCGCAACTGGTGGCGACCTTCACCGAACCGTTCCAGCGCGGCAACGGCCGGATCCGGAAAGACCATTCGGGCGTCGGGCTGGGCCTGGCGATCGTGAAAAGCATCACCGAAGCCCACCAGGGAAAACTCAGCGTGGTCCCGCGGCCGGGCGGCGGACTCTGGATCGGGGTGCGGCTGCCCGGCGGCCAGCAATGAGACCGAGCACGCGCCCGGCCAAATCGGCATCCGCGTGGGGCGTGCCGAAGGCAGCTGCCCGGGACGACATCCGGCGCAACCGTCCGGCATCGGTGAGGACCGGAATCACCTGCCGCTCGACCCAGGCCGCATCGGCCTCGGCGTCCTCGGCGAGCAACGCCCCGCCGAGTGCAACCAGCGGCTCGGCGTTCCGCCGCTGCTCGCCGCCGCGCAGCGGCAACGGGACGTAGGCGGCGGGCAGGCCGACCGCGGCCAGCTCCGCGCAGGTCATCGCCCCCGACCGGCAGATCACGAAGTCGGCCGCGGCATAGGCGAACCGCATTTCCTCGAGGTAGGGCAGCAGCACGTAAGGCGGATCGGTTGGGAGGCCTTCCGGCACGGTCACGGACCTGCCCGGGCCGGCGATGTGCAGCACTTGCACACCGGCCGAACGCAAGGCCGGTGCGGCGCCGGAGACTGCCCGGTTGAGCGTCTGGGCACCTTGCGAACCACCGGTGACCAGCAGCACCGGCCCTGCGGCGCGCAGGCCGAACCGGCTCCGGGCTTCGGCCCGGAGGGATGCCCGGTCCAGCCCGGCAATCGAAGGCCGCAGCGGAATGCCGATCGCGGAAGCGTGCGCCAAACGCACGTCCGGCGTGCCGGTGAAGACCTGGCGGGTCAGCCGGGCGGCCAGGCGATTGGCCAATCCGGGACGGGCGTTCGCTTCGTGGACGACGATCGGCAGGCCCCGGCAGAATGCTGCGAGATAGCCGGACAGGGCCACGTAGCCGCCGAACCCCACAACGGCCTCGGCGCGCGTCCGGTCCAGCACCGAGCCGGCCGCGCGCACCGACCGGACCAGCCGGGCCGGAGTGCGCAGCAGTTCCCGGCCCAGAGCCCGGGGCAGGGGAGCCGCTGGAATCAGCTCGAGCGGATAACCCCGTGCCGGGATCAGCGCCGTGTCCAAACCCCTGCTGGTGCCGAGCGCGGTGACCTCGGCGTCGGGGGCCAGCCGGCGCAGCGCATCGGCGAAGTTCATCGCCGGTTCGATGTGCCCGGCCGAATGCCCGCCGGCCACCACGACGCGCGGCCCGGCCACTGCCGGCGGAAGGGCCGCGGGATCATGCGGCAAGGTTCACCGCCGACCAGGCGATCGGGAAATCGAAATAGGAATCCGGGTACGGTTCGTCGACCAGCGTGTAGTGCCACCATTCGACGTCGTACCTGCGGAAGCCGCTTTCCTCCATCACCGCGCAGAGCTGCGCACGGTCCCTGGCCTCGGCACTGGTGATGCCGGGCGCGCCGTGATGCGAGATCGGATCCATCAGATCGTGGCGGCCGCCCATCGCCACCTGTTCGCCGGTAGCCAGGTGGAACAGGCTCAGGTCGACGGTGCTGCCCCGGCTGTGCCCAGACCGCGCAGCCACATACCCGCGGTCGAACATCTCGGCGCGGTCGATGTTCGGATAGTGCCGCATTTTGGTTTCGCCGGTTTCCGGTTGTTCCGACCAGCGCAGGAAGCTGTCCACGGCGCGCTGCGGGCGGTAACCATCCCACAGCAGCAGGCCGAAACCCAGCGCCGCCGCATTGTCCCTGGCCCGGGCCAACCCGGCGCACAACGCCCGGGTCCCGACGATGCGGTTCGCCAAATAGCCGTCCACCGGTTTCCCGGTGAAGTTGTCCCAGGTGGCGTACTTGGCGTCCCAGCGGATGCCGGCCACGGCCTCGTCGACGAAAACGAAATCCCGGTTCATCGGTTTCCTTCGGCCAGGGCCAGCGATATGAGCCGGTCGATCACTTCGGCCAGCGGCAGCCCGGCGGCCTGCATCATCCGGGGGTAACGGCTGTACGAGGTCAACCCGGGCAAGGTGTTGACTTCGTTGAGCACGACCGAGCCGTCTGCCTTGAGGAACATGTCCACCCGGGCCAGCCCGCGGCAGCCCAATGCCCGGTAAACGGCTTTCGCCGTGGTCTGGACGAGCGAGCGCGCGGCCACCGAAATATCCGCCGGCACGATCGGCGTGGAGTTTTCCGAGCCGCGCTCCGGTTCGAATTCCTGGTGGATCCGGAAGAAGCCGTGCGAGAGCGCGATCCGGTCCACCTCGCCCGCGATCTGGGCCAGACCATTGCCCAAGATGGCGCAACCGACTTCATCGCCGTCCACCGCGGCCTCGACGAGCACTTTCGAGTCATATTGCCGGGCCGCGTCCAGGGCGGCCGACAGCTCGGCTTTGCCGGTTACCTTGCTGACTCCGAAGGAAGACCCCGAACGCGCGGGTTTGACGAAGACCGGGTAGCTGAACTGATCCGGATCGGGGCTTTCCTGCGGGTGCACGGTCCAGCAGGCCGGGGTCGCGATGCCGGCGTCCCGGGCGACGAGGTAGGCCAAAGACTTGTCCATGCACAGTGCGGAACTCGGTACGTCGCAGCCCACATAGGGGATGCCGGAAAGTTCCAACAGGCCTTGTACCGCACCGTCCTCGCCGAGCGTGCCGTGCAGCACCGGGAACACCACATCGAGGCGGACCGGGCGGAAACCAGCATCGTCCAAGACCAGCAAGCCGTGCACATCCCGGTCGGGCGAGATCAGGACCGAGGATCCGTCCTGATCCTGCCAGCCGGGTTCCGGGCCGCTGCAGAGCTGCCAGCGGCCGGCCGCTGTGATGCCGATCCAGTATGGCTCATACTTTGCGGTATCCAGGTTCTTCGCCACTTCTTGTGCCGACTTGACGGAGATCGAATGCTCCTCCGACGAGCCGCCGAAGAGAATTCCGACTCTGGTCTTGTTCATTGCGATTCCTTCTTTCGAATATCAGGCAGTTGTTGAGGCTGTCCTCGACGATGTCGCGCAAGGCGTGGTCGGTGTAATAGGCGGTGTGCGGGCTGATCAGCACATTGGGCAGTTTCTGCAACTGCAGGATCTGCTGGTTCTCCGGCGGCCGGCCGCCGTGGTCGGTGTAGAAGATCCGTTCCTCGCCTTCAACGACGTCGAGCGCGGCGCCGCCCAGCTTTCCGCTCGCCAAAGCCGAGGCAAGGGCCTCGGTGTCCAGCAGCCCGCCCCGGCCGGTGTTGATCAGGTACGCGCCGGATTTCAACATCCCGATCCGTTCGCGATCCAGCAGGTGCTGGGTTTCCGCGGTGAGCGGCAGGTGCAGGGTGACGATGTCGCTGTGCCGCAGCAGGTGATCGAGCGGCATGCTCCGGATCGGGCCGGTTGCTCGTTTGTCGGAGGTCAGGATCCGGCAACCGAAGCCGCGCAGCCGCTCGATCACCGCGTTCCCGATCCGCCCGGTGCCGACCACCCCGACGGTGAGGTCGCGCAATTCCTTGCCGCGTACTTCGTTCAGCCGGTAGTCATGGGCATCGGTGCGGCGGACCATGGATTTGGCCTGCCGCAGCGTCATCAGGATCAGCATCAAGGTGTAGTCGGCGACACTGTCCGGCGAATAGGCGACGTTGCCGACCGCGAGGCCGAGCTGCTGCGCGTATGCCAGGTCGAGGTGGTTGAATCCGATGCTCCGGGTCGAAAGGTACTCCACGCCGGCCCGGCGAAGCATCAACAGTGCGGCATTGCTGACGCCGGTTTTGTGTCCGATGCTGACGCAACGGGTTCCCGCGGCCAGCCGGGCGTTCTGTTCCGTGACCGGCTCTGCGACAATCGTGGGAAGCACGCCGAAGCCCGGCGCCAATTCCTGGAAGAGCGCAACCTCGTCCGGCTCGGCGCCATAGACGGTCAGCCCCGGGTTACCCGCGGCTGACGGGTGCTGGGCCCGAGGGTGGGCCGCCGCGATTCGCCTTGCGCTCCGGTCATCCATGCATCCCAGTCAAGCGGGCCCGCTGTTGCCGGGGCGTATCCGGTTTTCGATATCCGGACGATATGTGCGGCCGGGCGGAATCCGACGGCCGAATCCAGCAGCCAGGCTCAGTAAACCACCGGTATCCGGTAGGCAGCGGCCGCGGTCTGCCAGCCGACCGCAGCGCGCTCCGCCCCGGAGAGCCCGGAGATCAGTTCCTCGCTCGCCGTCCAGATCCGGGCATAGTCCCCAGCCAGCGTGCTGACCGGCCAATCCGAACCGATCATCAGCCGGTCCGGGCCGAAGCTGGCCAGCAGGCGCTCCACGACCGGGCGCAGATCGCCGATGGTCCAGGAATCCCAGGCCGCCTCGGTCATCAGCCCGGAAAGCTTGCAGCGCAGGTTCGGCGCCGTGCCGAGTTCTGCGAGATCCGTGTGCCAGCGGGTCAGCTCGCCGGAGGCGATGGGCGGCTTTCCCGCGTGGTCGAGCACGAAGCCGACGTCGGGCAGCCGGCGCACGGCCCGGGCCGCCATGCCGAGCTGGTCCGGCCGGAGGACCAGATCGAATTGCAGTCCGGCCCGGCCCACGGCCTGCAAGCCGCGCTGGACCGCGGGCCGGAGCAACCAGTCCGGATCGGCCTCGCTTTGCACCTGGTGCCGGATCCCGCGCAGGTATCTGCCGCCGGGCAAAGCGCTGAGTTCGGCGAGCCGATCGACGACGTCGGGCGATTCCAGATCCACCCAGCCGACCACCGCCTGGATGAGCGGTGACCGCTCCGCGATCGCCAAGAACTCCGGAGTCTCCGCCGGCACGCAGACGGTCTGCACCAGAACGCTCGCGTGGACGCCGTTCGCGGCAGCCAGTGATTCGAACTCCTCGATCAGGAAGTCCCGGTCGATTGCCGCCATCTCGGGGCCGCTGATCCAGTCCTGGGGCCGGACGGCCAAATCCCAGAGGTGGTGGTGCGCGTCGATCCTCGGGTTCATCCGATCAGGGTACCGGAGTACCGAAGGACAGTTGCCAGCCCTTGACGGTGTACGGGGCCAGCACTTCACTGGCCGGCTTGCCGCCGATGCTCGGTTCCGCGGTTCCGGCATAACCGGTCGCGGTGATCGGCAGCTGGGCAGTGCCGTAGCCCCAGATCCCGGATCCGCCGGCGGCGCAATCGGTGCCGGACTTGATCCGCAGGAAACTTCCCGGCGCCAAGGTGACCTGGCGGAGTTGTTCCAGGGAATTGAACGGCGCCAACCGGGAACCATCGCCGGCCCGTGAGGCGGAGCAATCGAGGTAGGTTTCTGCCGGCTGCGGCAGGGCTACCGCTGATTCGCCCCAGAGCGAGAGGGCGGCAAGCTGCACCGGAGCGCGGGAGGCTTTGACCGAGAGCCGGAACTTCTGCGCGGTGACGGTTGCCGGCAAGACCAGGATCCGGGATTGGCCCACCGCACCGGATTGGGCGATTTCCTTCCAGGTTCCGTTCTGCTCCGCCTCGATGGTGATTTTCTCTGCGGTCTGGCCGAAGTTCAGTACATTTTCGGCCAGCGAAATCCGTTTCACCGGCTTCGGCGCACCGAGGTCCACGGTGACGCTGCCGGCGCCGGTCTGGCCGGAACTCCATGACGTCAGCGGATTGTCGTCGGTGAGCGTGCGGACCACGGTGCCGTCCGCGGATACCGCATCCCGGCCACGGGCGAAGTCGGTGGCGTAGGCCTTGTCCCGTTCGGCCTTGAAGTCTTTCAGGGCTTGGACCGAAGCTGCTGAGAACGAACCATTCGTGGTCGGCGGCACGTTCATCAGGAACACCGCATTGCGACCCACCGATTCTTCGTATTTCTGAAGCTGCTGTTTTCCAGTGAGCGGTTTGTCGTTGGGGTGCGCGAACCAGCCTTGGGTCAATTTGAAGTCGGCTTCGGCGGGCCACCAGTGCAAGGTATTGGCGCCCTGCCTGACGGCGGAGATCAAGCTGGACCGATCGCCCAGGGCTTGGGCGTCGGTGGGGATGATTTCGGTGAACTTCCCTTTGTCCGCGGGATCGCCCACGGCTAGCGGACTCCACTCATTGTCCGCCCGGGCCTGCCCGGCTTCGTTGCCGACCCAGCGGACGTCGCGGCCGCCTACCGCGACGACGGCATTCGGCTGCAACTTGCCGATCAGGTCGTAGAAGGCCGGGTAATCGTACTTTTCGGTCTTCGCGGTATTGCCGTTCGAGCCGTCGAACCAGACTTCGCTGATCTTCCCGTACTGGGTCAGGATCTCGTAGAGCGTGTTCAGGAAGTAGGCGCCGTAATCAGTCGCCTGGTAGCTGAAGCTGGGCAGGTTGGGCTGGCCCGCTCGGGTGTCCCCGGGGACCAGAGTCGGGATGCTCCGGGTGCTCGGGGCGCTGCCGTTGCCGTACACGCCGCGCACTTCCTGGTTGGAATCCGCCGGGGAGAGGTACAGGCCGACGTCGAGCCCGTACTTCCGGGCCGAATCGGTGAGCTGCTTGACCACATCGCCTTTGCCGTCCAACCACGGTGAGGATGCCACCGAATAGTCCGTGTAACGGCTCGGATAGAGCAGGAACCCGTCGTGGTGTTTCACGGTCAGGATGACCCGCCGGAAGCCGGCGTCGGCCAGGCTGCTGACCCACTGGTCGGTATTGACCGGGCCGGTGGGGTTGAAACGCTTCGGATCTTCGGTTCCGTTGCCCCACTCCTGGTTGTAGAAAGTATTGATGCCGAAGTGCACGAACGCGCTCAGCCGGTCGTCCTGCCACTGCCACTGCTGCGCGGTGGGCCGGACCATCGTCGACTTGGTCACGATGTCCTGGTCGCAATCATCGGCGCTGACCGGGATGTAATTCCCGGGTGAAAGTTGGCTGAGATCGGTGCATTTTCCGCCCGGCCCGGGGCCGGTCCCGCCGTCGCCGAGCACGAAGGCCTTCGGGTCGAAGGCGTCCGGACCGGTGGTCACCCGGAGTTGCTGCAAGGAGCCGACGAAGCCCCGGCTGGTTCCGCTCGGGTGCACTTCGTTGCCGAAACCGAAGGCTTTCTCCCCGCCCGAGACCAGGCCGAAGCCCTTGCTGGCAGTCACCGTGGGCAACTGCTTGCCGTCGAGGATCACGTAGAGCGAGGCTCCGGTGCTGCTGGGCAGGTATTGCAAGGACAAGGTGTGCTTCTGATTGAGCGTCGGGAACGCGGTCGATGCCGAGTTGTTGGTCCATTGGCTGCCATTGGGCGAATTGAATCCGTAGCGCAGCTGCCCGGCTTCGGCCCGGACATAGAAATTGCCGCCAGCGGACAGCAAAGTGCTGAGGCTCGCCGGCGTCGCCGTCGGTGTGAATTGCAGCTCCGCGATGAAATTCTTCGTCGCGGTGCCTTGGCCCAGAGTCCAGTCACTGGGCTCGAAGCGCAATCCCTGGGTTCCGCCGGAGAGCTTCACCCCGGTGCCGACGACCTGTTCTTCGCCGCCTTGGACCCGGCGCAGCGAGCCGCGCAACTGCTCATCGCCGGCAGTGGTGTAAGCGGTGGTGCCGACGAGTGACCCGGCGAAGCGGACCTTCAAGTCGTCGCTCGCCGGCACTGCTGCGGAGCTGTCCGCGACGGCTGGTGGCACCAATCCTCCCAACAGAAGGGCTCCGATGGCCAGTGCCGCGCAGAACCCGGCAGCCCGTCGTCGAACTCGCATCATTGCGCACCCCTTATTCATACATCAGACCTTTAAGAATCAAGAATGAGCTACTGTGAATCAGCTGTCAAGCAATTTAAAAGAGATTTCCTTTTCAGATCTTGCAAGAGGGTGAGCAAATTGATTGAATTCATCTGATGTACATCCAAATTTTCCCTTCTTACTTTTAAGGAATCGCATGCCACGAATCGCGCTGCACACCAAGCTCAAACCCGGTATGGCCGCAGATTACGAGCGGGCGCATGCGGTGATCCCGGCCGAGCTCGATCAGCTGCTCCGCCAGCACGGCGTCACCGCCTGGCGGATCTGGCGCTCGGGCGAAGACCTCTTCCACGAAGTCGAGGTCCGGGATTGGGCGCAGTTCAAAGCCGCAATGGCGGCCGAGCCGGTGGACCGGGCATGGCAGGAGCGGATGAACGTCTTCCTGGACACCACCGAGGGGCAGAGCTACCAGCGCGAGCTCGGCCAGGTCTGGCAGCTGCCGGAGTCCTGAACCCCGGTCCCGCAGCTCAGGAACGCATCCGCGACTGCCAAGACTTGTCCAGGGCGAACTCTTCGGTGTCCAGCTCCAGCAATACGGTACGCATGACTTCTTCATCGAGGTTGCCTTGGTCCCGCTCCTCGATCAGCACCTTCCGGCGCAGTTCGTTCATCTGCCGGCGGGCATCGGTCATGTATTTCGCCATTTGCTGCTGCGGCACCCGGTCCAAGCCGAGCCGGCTCGGCTGCGCGGCTGCAGCGCCGTCGTCGTCGTCCTGCAAGGCCGCCATCCTGGCGGCTGCCGAGCCCTGGATCCGGGCCATCAATTTGTCCGCTTTGTCCTGGCCGATTTTCGCGGCGAGCTTTTCCCAGGTCGGCTGCATTTGTTCCATGGCCACCTTGAAGGTCTTCGACATCAAGGCCTGCTCGGCGGCCAAGTCCCGCGCTTCCTGGTCGGGATCGCTGACTTTGAGCGCTTTGATCACCCAGGGCAGCGTCAGCCCTTGCAACAGCAAAGTACCGATGGTGACCACGAAGGCGATCAGGAAGATCAAATCGCCGGCCGGCCCCAGGGCAGCTTTCGCAGCCGCCGCGGCAGCCAAAGTCACCACCCCGCGCATGCCGGTCCAGGAGACTACGGTCAGATCCTGCCAGCTCATTTCCGGCTCGGCCTGGCCGCGGCGGATCCTGCGTTCCTTGAACACCGGGATCTGTCTGCGGTAGTAGGAGAAGAAGACGTAAGCCGGCCGGATCAGGATCACCACGCCCAGCACGATGAAGGCGACGCCCAGACTGTAGCCCAGCCCGCGCTCGCTGTTGATCGCTTCGATCAGCACGTTCTTGAATTGCAGGCCGATCAGGGCGAAGACGAAGGCTTCGAGCAGGACATCCAACGAGGCCCAGATCGGCTGCTCCTGGAGCCGCATCACATAGCTGGCTTTGGGCGCGTTGTAACCGAGGTAGAGCCCGGCCGCGACGACGGCGAGCACCCCGGAGCCCTGCAGCTCTTCGGCCAGCAGATAGGCCGCGAACGGCACCAGCAAACCGATCACGGTTTCGATCAGCGGATCGTTGATCCGGATCCGGACGAACTGGATCACGAAAGCAATCGCCAAACCCACCCCGACGCCGACCACGATATTGACCAGGAGCAGCACGAAGCCTTGGCCGAAATTCACCTCGGTGTGCTGGTTGAGCCCGGTCAGGAAGAGCGTGAACATGGTCAGCGCCGCAGCGTCGTTGATCAGGCTTTCGCCGGAGAGCACCGTCATCACCCGACGCGGCAGGCCCAGCTTCTTGCCGATCGCGGTGGCCGATACGGCGTCCGGCGGGGCCACGATGGCACCGAGCAGCAGCGCGGCGAGCAACCCGATTTCGCCGATCAGGATGTTCGCCATGCCGCCGACCACCAGGGCTGTGATGATCACCAGCCCGATGCCCAAACGGCGGATTTGCCGCAACGACGTCCGGAAGTCCTGGAACGAGATGTCCAGGGCCGCCGAATACAGCAGCGGCGGCAGGACCAGGGTCAGGATCAGTTCCGGCTCGATTTCGACATTCAGATTGGGCAGGAAAGAGACCGCGATCGCCACCGCGGTGACCAGCAGCGGCGCCGGCCAGCCGAGTTTCCGGGCCAAAGCGGTCACCGCGAGGGCTCCGACGAGCAGGAGCAGGAGCATTTCCGGATTCAACGGACCTCCAAGGGTCGGGGGCGTGGTCAAACCTCAGCATACTGTCCGCCTCGCGCTCGGAATTCGCGTACTGGAATCCCGGATGCGCATCGAATTCAGCATGCGAAAGGGATTTCCCTACGCGAAAACGTAGGCTGGTCCGGTGATCACCTCGATTCGACTATCCGAAGACCTCGAGCTGCGGCTCGTCGCGGCAAGCGATGCGGCCTCCCTGGCGGCGGCCTACCGGCGCAATCGGGAGCATCTAGCGCCCTGGGACCCGGCGCGCCCGGAGGAGTTCTACACCGATCCGGGCCAAGCCGAACGGATCGCGGGCTTGCTTGCGGGCTACGCTGCCGGGACCACCCTGCCGCTGCTGATCACGAAAGCCGGTGCGGCGATCGGTGCGGTCACGATCAGCGACATCGTCCGGGGGCCCTTCGAGAACGGCCATCTCGGTTACTGGATCGATGCCGCAGAGCAAGGCCGAGGGTCGATGACCAGAGCTGTGAACGCCGTCATCGGCCTCGCTTTCGGCACCCTCGGCCTGCACCGGCTGCAAGCCGGCACCCTGCTGCACAACACCGGTTCGCAGCAGGTCCTGGCGAACTGCGGATTCCAGCGGATCGGCGTGGCCGAGAAATACCTGCGGATCCAGAACCGCTGGCAGGACAACGTGTTGTTCCAGTTGGTCGCTCCGGGCGACTGATCGCCGGCGGTTGCTGCTAGCGGCCGGTTCCGGCGTACACCGTGGCTTCTTCGGTGCCGTCCAGGTCGAAGGCTTTGTGCACGGCGCGCACCGCGATGTCCAGAAGATCGGCCCGGGTGACCACGGAGATCCTGATCTCCGAGGTGGAGATCAAGTCGATGTTCACCCCGGCGTCGGAGAGCGCCTTGAAGAACTTGAAGGAAACCCCCGGATGCGAGCGCATTCCGGCGCCGATGAGCGAGAGCTTGCCGATCTTGTCGTCGTAGATGATGTCTTCGAAGCCGACCGCGGACTGGGCGTCCTTGAGCGCCTGCAGGGCGTCGGCCCCTTCGACCATCGGCAAGGTGAAGGAGATGTCGGTGCGTCCGGAGCCCTGGGTCGAGATGTTCTGCACGATCATGTCGATGTTCGAGTGGGCGGCGGCGATGATGCCGAAGATCTCCGCGGCCTTGCCCGGGATGTCCGGCACGCCGACCACGGTGACTTTGCCTTCGGACCGGTCGTGCGCGACGCCGGAAATGATGGGCTGTTCCAAAGCAACTCCTTGGGACCTGGTGATTTTGTCGTCGGGACTGGGCAGCACCCAAGTGCCTTCGTGATCGCTGAACGAGGACCGGACGTGGATCGGCAAGCCGAAGCGGCGGGCGTATTCGACGCTGCGCAGGTGCAGGATCTTGGCCCCGGAAGCAGCCAGCTCGAGCATCTCTTCGCTGGAGATCCGGTCGATCTTCTTGGCGCTGGGCACCACCCGCGGATCCGCGGTGTACACGCCGTCGACGTCGGGGTAGATCTCGCAGACGTCGGCGTCCAGGGCGGCAGCCAGTGCCACCGCAGTGGTGTCCGAGCCGCCCCGGCCCATCGTGGTGATTTCGTTGGTGCTCCGGCTCATGCCCTGGAATCCGGCAACGATCGCAATGTGCCCCTTGTCCAAGGCGGTGCGCACCCGGTGCGGATCGACGTCGATGATCCGGGCCTTGCCGTGGATCCCGTCCGTGATCATGCCGGCCTGACTGCCGGTGAACGATTGGGCGATGCGGTTCTGGGCGCTGATCGCCATCGCGAGCAAAGCCATCGAAATCCGCTCGCCCGCGGTCATCAGCATGTCCAATTCGCGGGCCGGCGGGTGTTCCGAAACCTGCGCGGCCAGGTCCAGCAGTTCATCCGTGGTGTCGCCCATCGCCGAAACCACGACGACGACGTCGTTCCCGGCTTGCTGTGTGGCGACCACACGCTGGGCCACCCGCTTGATTCCGGCGGCATCGGAGACGGAGGATCCGCCGTATTTCTGCACGATCAGACCCATGACGGCAGCCAGGGCAAAACGGGGCTTCGGAAAAGCACGGGGACTCCTGAGCGAAGGGACAAGATTGTGGCCAGTTTATCCGCCGGCCCGCGTGACGGTGAATCCGCGGCCGAAGATTGCGCAGGAAGTTCTGCGCTGCCGGACCGCCTGAGCCCAGCTCGGCGGCACGCCGACCCTTCCGGTCTCCCGGCAATGCCCCTAGGATGAGCGGAAAGGGGTCGGCACCCGGCTCCTGCCGATGAAGGAGTTTTGACATGGCCGTTCGGCTCAACCCTTATCTGAGCTTCCAAGACACCGCGAAAGACGCGATGACGTTCTACCAGTCGGTGTTCGGCGGTGAGCTCACGATGTCCAGTTTCGGAGAATTCCAGGTGAGCGAAGACCCGGCTGAGCAGGACAAAATCATGCACGGGATGCTCGTGGCGGACAACGGTTTGGTGCTGATGGGGGCGGACACCCCGAACAGCATGGAACTCGGCGCCAACGGCACGTTGTCGCTCAGCGGCGAGGACGAATCCGTGCTGCGCGGGTATTGGGAGAAGCTCATCGCCGGCGGGGTCGTCGCGATGCCTCTGGAACAGGCCCCGTGGGGCGACTTCTTCGGCCAATGCAAAGACAAGTTCGGCGTGGACTGGATGGTCAACATCACCGGAACCCCGGCCGGCTGAATCCACACCGCACCCGGCCTGCCCGCGGAGCGCGGGCCGGGTTACTTTCCGGAGCCGGCAGTCAGCCCGCCCACGATGAACCGCTGCAGCCAGAGGAACAGCAGTACCACCGGGATCGCGATCAGCAGCGAGCCGGCCGCGAAAATGCCCAGGTTGTTGCTCCGGTCGCCGGTGATGATCGAGTAAAGCCCGACGGCGAGGGTCTTCACCGAATTATCGGTCAAGAAGATGCTGGCCAACAGAAATTCGCCGATCACGCCGACGAATGCCAGTAGTACGGTCACGGCCAGGACCGGGCGGATCAGCGGCAGGATGATCCGCAGGAAGATCTGGAAATGGCCGGCGCCGTCGAGCCGGGCCGCCTCATCCAGCTCTTGGGGCAAGGAATCAAAAAAGCCTTTGATCAGCCAGACTTGGCCCAGGGCGCCGCCCATCAGGACCAGACCGTAGCCGGCCAGGGTGTTCAGGCCGACCGCCGGAAGCACATCGCCGATCGCGCCGATCATCGCATACAGCGCAACGATGGCCAAGAACGCTGGGAACATCTGGATCAACAGGATCGCCAACAAGCCGGTCCGCCGGCCCCGGAACCGCATCCGGGAGAAGGCGTAGGCGGCGAGCGTGCTCGCGGCCACTTGGGCCAAGGAAACCACCGCGCAGATCAGCAGCGTGTTCAGGTACCACTGGGCGAAGGGGAATTGCTGGGAGCTGAGCAGCGCGCTGAAATTGTCCAGCCCGAGGCTCGAAGGGATCAGTGATGTGCTCGCCACCGTGCCCAGCGGGTTGAAGGCCGCGGACAGGATGTAGACCACGGGGAACAAGGAAAATACCACTGCGAAAAGCCCGACCAGGTGCCGCCAACCGATCTCCCGCCACCACCGGCCGCCGGTGGGAACCTCGAGACCGTCTTTGCGCACTTTGCTGCGCCGTTTGGCCGGTCGGGTAGCCGTGGGAATGCTCATCGGACGTCCTCCAGAGCTTTGGTGAACTTGAATTGGATGCTGGCCAGAACTGCGGTGACCACGAACAACAACACCGAAATCGCCGCCGCGAAGCCGAAGTCCGCCCCGGAGCTGCCGAAAGCCACCCGGTAGGTGGCGCTGATCATGATGTCGGTGGAGCCGATTTGCGCGCCGTCGCTCGGGAACGGCGCGCCTCCGGTGAGCAGTTGGATGATCGCGAAGTTATTGAAATTGAAGGCAAAGGATGCCACCAGCAAAGGTGCCACCGCGACCATCACCAAGGGGAATTTGACCCGGGTGAACGACTGGAAAGCCGAAGCGCCGTCGATCTTCGCCGCCTCATCGACGTCGCCGGGCAAGGACTGCAGTGCGCCGAGGCAGATCAGGAACATGTAGGGGAACCCGACCCAGAGATTGGTCAGCAGAATGGCGACCTTGGCCAAGGTCGGGTCGCCGAGCCAGTCGATTTGGGCGCCGCCGAGGAAGCCGTTGATCAGGCCGAAATCCTTGTTGTAGAAACTCGCCCAGACCAGGAAGGAAATGAACGTGGGGATTGCATATGGGATGAGCATCGCGGCGCGGTAGTACCTCAGTCCGCGCATCCTGCGTTCGTTGAGGGTCAGGGCGAGCAGCAACCCCAGCAGGAACGTGCTGGCCACCGAGACCACCGCGAACACTACGGTCCAGAGGAAGGTGCCGGCAAAGGCGTCGCGCAGCGAGCTATCGGTGAACAACTTCAGATAGTTGCTTGCGCCGACGTACTTCTGCCAACTCTGGTCGAAGGCCGGGCTGCCGTCCGCTCGCACGAAGTAATCTTTGCCGTTGATTTCGCGCACCGGATACAGCTCCCCGGTGGCGCTGTTGCGCATCGAGTCGCTGGCCTGGTCGTAACGGTATTGCTGACTGCCTTCGAATGCGAAACTCAGCCCGATCAGATGGATGCTTTCCCGACCGGACGGGAACTCGGCTGCCGCAAGGGCTTTCCCGGCCTGCGCCACTTGGCGGGGGTCCAAGAAAGCGAAGCCCGGCGCGCTGCGCACGAAGCCGTCTTGGATCTGGGCCTGCGGGGCCGGCTCGGTGCCGTTGGCATCGGCGCGAAGTGCTTCGCCGTTCTTCTGGTCCACGAGGAACAAAGTGAACGGCCCGTCACTGTTCGCGGTGCTGCCGGGAACCGCGATCGACAAGTTGAAATTGCGGGATTCGGGGCCCTGCAAAACTGAGTTCCGTTCGATCGTCTGAATCGTCTCGGCCTTGCTGCCTCTGGTCCCATCCGCTTGATTGGTGGTGGAAATCTGTACCGTGTAAAGAATCGGCACGATCACGAAGACCGCAAGGAAGACGGTTCCTGGAGCAAGATACTTCGCCGGGATCAGACGTTTTCCGGCGTAAATGACGAACAGGGCGATCGTGGCCAGCCACAGGCCGCCCAGCAACAGCCAGCTTCCGGAGGCCAAGAGCACCGGAGTGGCTCCGATCGCCAACGCTGCGGCGAGGCCCAAACCGAGGATCTTCACGGTCAGTCCGATCACGGAATTCGTGCTGCCCAAGCGCAGCGGAAGTTCCGGGGCGGAGCTTTTCGGGCCGCTTTTCGCAGTGGGCATGGTTCCTTTTCCCCGGATCATCCGATCGCCTTGCGGATCGCGGCGCCGGTTTGTTCGATGGTGCTCTCTGCCGCGGATCCCGCGATGATCGAGGAAAAGGCATTGCCCAACGGCGCCCAGACGGCGTTCATCGCCGGGATCGACGGCAGCGGGACGCCGGTCGCTGCGGATTGCAGGACCGTGGCGATGTTTTTGTCTTGGGCGGAGATCTCATCCGCCAACGCCGACAGCGACGGCGGCAAGGGGTTCGCGTCGTAAAGCTGGCGCTGCGCCTGCGGCGAGGTGAGGATGGTGCGCACGAATTCCTGGGCGAAGACTTTGTTCCGGGCCTTCGATGCCACGTAGAAGGCATTCACGCCGACGAACGGCTGAGCCGGAGACTTGCCTTCGAACCCCGGGATCAGGCTGGTCGCAAAGGGGAAGCCGGCCTTCGCGACGTCGGCCAGGGCCCACGGGCCGCTGACCATGAACGGGATCTTGCCTTGGGTGAAGAGCGAGATGTAGTTGTCGTTGGTCACCGAACGGCTGAAGACCCCGTTGCCGGTTTCGCCGTACTGGGCGATCAGCTTCGCCGCTTCGACGGAACCCGGTTTGCCGATGCCCAGATCTTTCGGGTCGGGCGTCCCGTCGGCCGCGGAGCCGAAGATGTAGCCGCCCGCCGAGGAGAACACCGGCTGCATGTGGTAAGCATCGCCAATGGTGCCGACCGGCAGGCTGAGCACCCGTTCCGCGCCCTGGGATTGCCGGGCCGCCTGGCCGATCGCCACCAGTTCTTCGAAGCTGGCCGGTGCCTGCGGCGCGAGGTTCTGGTTCCGGAACAGCACCAGGGTCTCCATCGAATACGGCACGCCATAGGCTTGGCCGTTGAACTCGATCGCGGTCATCGCGATCGGTGCGATCGCGGACCGCTGTTCTGCGCTGATCAGCACCGGGTCGATCGCGGAGTTCTGCACCAGGTTGCCGATCCAGTCATTGGCGGCCAGCAACACGTCCGGGCCTTTGCCGGCTTGGTTGGCAGTGATGAAGTTCGGTTGCAGGTTGGTGCCGACGGTCTGCACCGCGACTTTGATGCCCCAGCGGGTTCCGAACTCGGCCGCGACCGGTGCTACCGCAGCGGCCTTTTTCGCATCTGCCCAGACCACCAGATCGGCGTCGCCGGGTTTTTCCGGGGGAACGGTGGCCGATTCATCCGGTCCGGCCGCTCCGGCTGTGGGATTTGCGGCCGGAGCGGTGCAGGCGGCGAGCGCTGCGGCGCCCGCGGCAAACGTGGCACCGAGGAACATTCTGCGGCGGACCGCTGCCGCTGCGGCAGGGCTCTGGTCGATGGCGCTTCCGGCCGCAATGGTGCTGCCCGGAATCGGGGCGGTTCCAAGACCGGGGCCTTGGCGGTTCGTCTTCGAGCCGCTTGACATGTGTTGCCTGCTTCGGGTGGGACGGTGATCAGAGTCATGTCACCGTAACAGGCGTTAAGGCCGTGTGCAAGCGTTTGCGCAAAGCCACATCAACGTGGTTTGTGGCAGCCATTTTCCTTGATTATCAGGGGTTTTGCGGCTAATTTCGAGATTGCACCGCCGCGATGCGCCCGGGGCTCGGTCAGCATGTCCCAACCCGTTGACCGGCTCCTCGGGCGACAATGGGGTTGTCCCAGCGGCCCCGCAACCCAGTGGGGTATCGCCGCAGTACGCCGGGCTCAGTTCAAGGCGTTGCGGCGGCCTTCGAAGGCCCGGCCCAAGGTGATTTCGTCCGCGTATTCGAGGTCGCCGCCGACCGGCAGGCCGGAGGCCAATCTGGTGACCGTGATGCCGATGGTTTTGAGCATCCGGGCGAGATAGGTCGCGGTCGCTTCGCCTTCGAGGTTGGGATCGGTGGCGATGATGACTTCTTCGATCTGGCTGTCGTTGAGCCGGCCCAAAAGTTCCCGGATGCGCAACTGGTCGGGGCCAACGCCGGCGATCGGGTTGATCGCGCCGCCGAGCACATGGTAGCGGCCACGGAAACTGCGGGTCCGTTCGACGGCGATCACGTCTTTGGACTCTTCCACGACGCAGATCACGGTGGGATCGCGACGCGGATCGCGGCAGATGCCGCAGGTTTCCTGCTCTGCGACATTGCCGCAGATGGTGCAGAACTTCACCCGTTCTTTGACGGTGACGATCGATGCGACCAGCCGTTTGATGTCTTCCGGATCCGCCTCGAGGACATGGAATGCCAGGCGTTGCGCTGATTTCGGGCCGATTCCGGGCAACCGCCCCAATTCGTCGATCAGTTCTTGGACTGCGCCTTCGTACACTGTCTGTTCTGCTTCCCTAGGATCCGCGCGGCAGGCCCGGGAGGATGCGCTGTACCTGGCCTGCCGGGCTGCTGTTTCAGTTCTTGTTGCTGAGGCGTTCTTCGATCAGTCTGCCACCGAGGATCCGTTCCACTGCGGCCCGACCCACCAACCCGGACTCCTCAATGGTCTCATCGTCGGCACTCGGAATGTCCTCGACATAGGTTACCGGCTCCGGCGCTGCTTCGGGAGCCGCTTTCTTGGCCTGTTCGCTCAACCGTTGGTAGAGGCTGGTCTTGCCGGGGCCCTCGGGTTGCTCCGCTGCCGATGGTGCGGTTTCGGCAGGAGCGGACGAGGACCCTCCCGGGGTTGCCGGCGCGGCCGGCGCCGCCGGATCGGCGGCGCCGCTGATCCAATCCGGCGCTGCCGAAATCTCGCCCCAGCCGGGTTCGGCCACCGGGGTGGCGCGGCTCAGCGCAGTGGGCTGGGCCGTCGGCGCGGGCACGGGCGCGGTCGCTGCGCTTGGTTCAGCCGGGCGGCGCCAGATCTGTTCCCGCGGATCGTCCTCCGGAGCCGGTGGTTCCTCCGGGAAGCCGCCCTCGTCGTCCACTGGCGGAACGTCGTCCGGTGCCGACAGCTCCGCCGGCTCAACCGGAGTGCTCAGGCCTTTTGGGTTTGGTTCAGAGCTCGCTGTGCTGTTGAAGGCCGCCGGAGCACTGGCCCCGGCGGTCGCGGAGACCTGGCAATCCATGCCGAGCGTCGCTTTGATCGCGGAGCGCAGATTCTCGGCGTGCTCGCCGCGGCTGAATGCGGCGGCCAGGCCATCGGTGCTGAAGGCCAAGGCCAAAGCGCCGCCGGTGAAGCTCTGCGGTGTCGAGTTGGGGGCGATGAGCGCCCAACTCGAGCGTTTGATCTTGCTCAGCTGGTCCAGGACATCCGGCCAGGCGCGGCGGATCATTTCAATGCCCTGCGCGGAACCGGGGTCGTTGCCGGACGCCGGGCCCGCAGCGGGTGCCGGGTCGGCAGCGGGCGGGGGAGCCGGCGTCGAGGTGGCCGGAGCGGATGGCGCGGCTGTCGAATCCGCCGGCTCCGAGGCGATCGGAGCCGGGGTTGCCGATTCCCGGGGTTGCATCGGGATGCCCCAGTCGTCCAACTCGGTCGAAGCTGCCGGTGCGGCAGGTGTCGCCGGTTCCGGCTCAGCCGGTGGCTGCGGCTCTTGGCGCACCGGCTCGGCCGCGGCCGGACGGGAGTCCGGCGCGGCAACCGGAACCTCGGCGGCCGGAGCTGCGGCCGCCGGTGCGGAGGCGACCGGTGCTGAGACAACCGGCGCGGAGGCGACCGGTGCTGCCGACCGTGGCGCAGCGGGGTTGCTCGCCGGTTGTTCGCGTTGCGGTGCCGGCTGCGCGGCCGCGGGTGCCGCATCGGCGGGAGCGGTCCCCGCATAGGAGAGCCGCCGTTCGATCCGGTCCACCCTGGCGGCCATGCCGCGTTCGCTCTGTTCTGCACCCGGGAGCAGCAAGCGGGCGCAGAGCAGTTCCAAATGCAGCCGGGGAGAGGTGGCTCCGGTCATTTCGGTCAATGCAGTATTGCTGACGTCGGCCGCCCGGGAGAGTTCCGCCCGGCCCAGTTGCGCGGACTGGTTCTGCATCCGGGCGATTTGGTCGTCCGGCATGCCGCGCAGGATCGCCGGCGCGCTTTCCGGCATGGCCTGCACGATAATCAGGTCGCGGAAGCGTTCCAACAGGTCTTCCACGAAGCGCCGCGGGTCCAGCCCGGTCTGGATGATGCGGTCTACCGCTCGGAACACGGTAGCTGCGTCGGCGGCGGCCAGGGCGTCCACCACATCGTCGAGCAACGAGGCATGCGTATAGCCGAGCAGCGAAACCGCGAGCTCGTAATCGAGGCCCTGTTCACCGGCGCCCGCCATGAGCTGGTCCAGCACGGAGAGCGAGTCCCGCACCGAGCCGCCGCCGGCCCGCACCACCAGCGAGAGCACCCCGGGGGCGACCTTGACGTGTTCCTGGTCGGACAGCAACTGGAGGTAGGCCATCAAGGGCTCCGGCGGCACCAAGCGGAAGGGGTAGTGGTGGGTGCGCG
>SXGS01116390.1_pt1 | contig 38519 bp, 27 predicted proteins | sample 3174681 | NCBI WGS metagenome assembly SXGS01 (sample SAMN11356861, study PRJNA531348) | freshwater metagenome | isolation source: freshwater sample F1-80 | place: China: Fuxian Lake, Yuxi | collected 2017-12-25
AACGGCACCTGCGGGTGAACATTCCGCCTCGACCGGCGCCGCCGCACACGGGCTGCCTCCGGGAGCGGGCGCGCATTCCAATCCGAGCGCCACGCCAGCCGCGGGTTTGGACCCCGCCCAGGCGGCTGCAGCCGGTCACGGGCTCCCCGCCGGTGAGGCGGCGCATTCGTCCGAAGCGCCTTCCGATCCCCTGGCGCGGGGCCGGACCACACCGGATGATCGAAAGCGTGCGGAGCATTGGGTCTGGCTCCTGGCGCTCGCTGCGCTCCTCATCTTCTGTGGTTCGATCGGCAAGAGCGCGCAGTTCCCGCTCCACGTCTGGCTGCCGGATGCAATGGAAGGTCCGACTCCCGTATCGGCATTGATCCATGCCGCCACAATGGTCGCTGCGGGCGTTTACCTGGTCGCCCGGATGTATCCGGTGTTCGACATGCCCGGCGAACAGGCGTGGTTCGGAGTCATGCACTTCCGACCGCTGGACGTAGTGGCCTGGATCGGTACCTTCACGGCCCTCATGTCCGCGCTGATCGCTTTGACTCAGCCGGACATCAAGCGTATCCTGGCCTACTCGACCTGTTCGCAGCTCGGGTTCATGCTGGCCGGCTTGGGCTGCGGTGGCGTGAAGATGCACGGTGAGCACCCGGAATTCCTGCAACTCGGGTTCACCGCAGGCATTTTCCACCTGATGACCCACGCCTTCTTCAAGGGACTCCTCTTCCTGGGATCCGGAAGTGTCATCCACGGCACAGGCACGCAGGATGTGTGGGAGATGGGCGCCATCCGGCGGTACATGCCCAAAACCACAATCACCTATACGCTCGGGTACATCGCCCTCGCGGGGGTCCCGTTTGTGGCCGCCGGTTTTTACAGCAAGGATCTGATCCTGGATGCGGCCTACGAAGCGCAGCCGTTGATCTTCTGGATCTTGTTGGGGACTGCAGGCCTGACTGCCTTCTACATGACCCGCCAGATGATGCTGGTGTTCATGGGTGAGTGGAGCGGTGGCCCGAAGAGCCCGGCCGACGGGCACGGAAGCCACGGCGGAGGGCACGCTGCCGCCCACGCTCCGGACGACCACGGGCATGCCCACGGCGCTGACGACCACGGACACGGGCACGATGCGCACGCTCACGCGGCCAGTGCGGCGCATGACACGCACGGCCACACGGCCGGCCACGACGACTCCGGAGGGGGTCACGGCGGGCACGGACACCACGGCGAGCCGCACGAGAGCGGAATGCTGATGGTGGGGCCGTTGATGCTGCTGGCGGTCCTCGCCGTATGCAGCGGATGGGTGGGCTTCCCGGCCGGCGTGGCGGCACAACTCGGCATGAAGGACATGGGGATGAAGATCTTCCCGTTCCTTCACTACGAGCGCCCCGGATTCCACGCCGAGGTGCATGCGGCGATCAACCCGATTGTGTTCATCCCCGGCCTGATTGTCCCGTTTATCGGGATTGCCGCCGGGTGGGTCATGTATCGGGATCGTGTGTTCCAGCCGACAAAGGGCCGGACCCCGGGCGGACTCGGTTATGCGCTTTACCGGGGCTCACTCAATAAATTCTACTTCGACGAACTGTACTGGCAGATCCTCATCGTCCCGCTGTTTTGGATCACCACGTTGTTCAAGCTCGTGGACATCCAGATCGTGGACGGCATCGTGCGTGGGACCGGATGGGTAGGTGTCCGCCTCGCGGATCTCTGGGGCTGGTTCGATCGCACCGTCGTGGACGGCATCGTCAACCTGGTCGGATGGATCTCGATGCGGAGCGGCAACGCGCTCCGCTCACTCCAGACCGGTCAGATTCAGAACTACATCCTGCTCGTATTCTGCGGCGCGATGGTCTTCATTGCGCTGCTCATCAAGAACTACCTGGCGCCATAGGCGCAGGCCGGGGCATCAGGCCCCGGCGTAGAGCGTCGCGTGGACGCCTGGCGGACGAGAATGAGCCTCGAAAAGCTTCCCCTGAACTTCCTGGTCTGGTGGCCGGTACTGGCGTTCCTGGTGGTAATCTGCCTCCCCCGGGATCGGGCGCCCTCGCACTATCGGGGGTGGGCGCTGGCCCTCAGCGTGCCGCCGGTGTTCGTCTCGCTCTACCTGGTGGCGCTGTTTGCCCAGGCGGGCTGGGGCGCCAAGGCAGGTGAGCCGTTCACGGTGTTCGCCCCATGGTTTGCGGTGGGCCAACTCTCCGTCACGTATGCGCTGTTCGTAGACGGGTTGAGTTTGCCGCTCATCGCACTCACCACGGTGCTCACCACGCTCGTCATCCTCTACTCGAACATCACGGACCGGGCTCGCGAGTACTACGCCCTATTCCTGCTGCTCGAAGTCGGGATGCTCGGCACCTTCCTGGCCGTGGACTTTTTCCTCTTCTACGTCTACTGGGAAATCAGCCTCGTTCCGATGTACTTCATCATCGGAATCTGGGGCGGTTCGAACCGGGAATACGCCGCGATCAAGTTCTTCCTCTATACGCTGGTCGGCTCGGTCGCGATGCTGCTGGCGTTTATCTGGATCTACCTGGTCGTACCGCAGAAGACACTCCTGTTCATCAACGATATTCCCGGCCAGACCAGCCTGCTCGCGCAGACCGCCCCGGCGGTGCGGGCCTTCCCCGGTCTGGCGCTGTGCGCCTGGTGGGGCATCTTTCTTGCCTTTGCGATCAAGGTGCCGACATGGCCATTCCATACCTGGCTACCGGACGCTCACACCGAAGCGCCAACCGGCGGCTCGGTCATTCTGGCCGGAATCCTGCTGAAGATGGGGGGATATGGGATCTTCCGGATCCTGCTGCCGATCCTCCCCGAGCAGAGCTATCAGATGCGCTACGTACTGTTGTTGATGGCAGTGGTCGGTGTCGTCTACGGCGCCTTTGTCGCGATGGCGCAGCAGGATCTGAAAAAGCTGATCGCGTATTCCTCCGTCAACCACATGGGGTACGTGATGATGGGGATCGCTTCGGCGGCGGCCGTGCTCTATCCGGGAGCCACCGGCCCACAGATTGAGGCGGCTAAAACCGCGACGGCCGGTGCGATCTATCAGATGTTCGCCCACGGCCTGCTCACCAGCGGGCTCTTCCTGCTCGTGGGCGTCATCTACGACCGGACCCACACCCGTGACCTCCAGATGTTCGGAGGTCTGGGCCAGAATCTGCCTGAATACGCCGGGTACTTCCGGTTGTTCGTGTTTGGTTCGCTGGGTCTCCCGGGCCTCGCCGGCTTCGTGGCGGAGTTTCTCGTCTTCATGGGCTGCTTCTCCTCGGATCAGCCGGGGGAGGGCATCTTCCGCATGGGATCGGTCATTGCGGGCTTGGGGATCGTCGTGACCGCGGCCTTTCTGCTCTGGACGATCCAGCGGGTCCTGCTCGGGCCGCTCAACCCACGTTGGGCGCGGCTCCCCGACATCGAGCTGCGGGAGCGTATTCCGCTCCTCGTGCTGGGGGTGCTCTCCCTGGTGTTCGGACTGCTGCCGAACCTGCTGCTCGGCTCGATGAACAGTTACCTTCAAGATCTCCCGACCTATCTGCCGGCGGAAGCGACCCGCCCGCCGATCAGCGGACGGAGGTAAGGCGGGCATGTCCAGGAACCTGCTAGACAGTCCCGGCGCCGCAGACATGGCGCTGCTCCTCCCGGAGTTGGCGCTGATGCTCTTCGGTTGCCTGGTGCTCCTCTGGGAGATGGCCCGGCCCAAGGACAAAGTCTGGCCCGGCTGGGTCACGATTCTAGGCCATGTCGTGGCGCTGGGGTGTCTGGTGCCCGGCTTCAACCTTCTGGGGAAGACGCCGTTTCTGCCGGATGAAGCCAGTGCCGTCGTGAAGTTCCATGGCAACCTGGTCGCCGACGGCTTCGGGCTGACGATGAAGGGCGTCGTGCTGGTGGGAAGCATGCTCGCCACGCTGCTTGCCCTTCGCTATTCAGAGCGGTTCAAGAATCCCGGCGAGTTCTTCGCGATGCTCCTGTTTGCATCGTCCGCCGCCGTGCTGCTCTGCGGCGCCTCCGACCTGCTGATGATCTACCTCGCGGTCGAGTTCTTGAGTCTGGCATCGTATGTGCTGGTCGGCTACCTCAAGTTCCAGCCGCGCAGCACCGAAGCGGCACTCAAGTACTTCCTCTACGGCGCAATCACGGCCGCCGTCATGCTCTATGGCATGTCGCTCGTCTACGGGATGGCGGGCTCCACCAACCTGTATACGGTCCCCGGCGAGGAAAACCGCCCTGCTGTCGGCGGCGCACTCGCCCAACTCGCCCTGCAGTACGAGCAGGCGGGGGGCGTGGTGTTGGTGGCGCTGGGATTGATCGCGGTCGGCCTCGGGTTCAAGAGCGGCATGGCGCCCTTCCACCAATGGGTTCCGGACGTGTACGATGGTGCGCCGCTCCCGGTCATGGCCTGGCTGTCGGTTTCCTCGAAGGCAGCGGCGATGGCGGTGTTTGTCCGGGTGCTCTGGGTCGTGTTCCCGCACGACCAGTGGTTCCTGCCGGTCGCGGTGCTGTCAGCGATTACGATGACGGTCGGCAACCTCGCCGCGCTGCCGCAGACGAACGTCAAGCGGATGCTCGCCTACTCCAGCATCGCCCACGCCGGCTACGCCCTGATGGCCGTGGCTGCCCTGGGCGCGGGGCAGTTCAATCCCAGCGTGTTGCTCGGCCCGGACGCCGTGCAGATGAAGCCGACCGTGCAGGCCACGGCGAGTGTGTGGCAGCACGCCGGACTGCCGGTGTACCTGGCTACCTACATCTTCATGAATCTCGGCGCTCTGGCCGTCGTGATGGCGGTGTACCAGAAAACGAAGAGCCACAGCATCAACGACTATGCTGGCCTCGCGCAACGCGCCCCCGGCCTCGCGTGGCTCATGCTGTTCTTCCTTCTGTCGCTGGCGGGGATTCCACCCACCGCGGGGTTCTGGGGCAAGTTCGTGCTGTTCGCGGCCACACTCGAGGCCGGTCCGCATCTCGTCTGGCTGGCAATCTGCGGGTTCCTCAACAGCGTTGTCTCGGTCTACTACTACTGGAACGTAGTGCGGGCCATGTTCATCATGAAACCGGTATCGCAAGAGGCGATGGGTCCCACCGCCGACGTGCGGCTGACGCTCGCAGTGGCAGCAGTCGGCACGATCGCGATTTTCGTGCTCGCGGGTCCGTTCATGACCTTGTTCAACGTGCAGTAGGTACATCGCCGTGGCCACCCGGGTTCGGGCGCTGGGGGAGATCGCACTCAGAGTGAGCGACCTCCCCCGCGCGCGCCGGTTCTATGACACGGTGCTCGGGCTGGACCTCCTCGGGGAATTCCCGCATGCAGTATTCTACCGGATCGGTCCGGTATGCGCGGGTCACACACAGGCCTTCGTGCTGTTCGATCGGAGCGCGCCGGTAAACGCAGGTGCTTCCACGCTGGATCACGTGGCATTCACCATCCACCTCACTGACTTCGAGCCGGAACGTGAGCGCCTTGAGGCCCTCGGGCTGACTGTTCGGGTCACGCAGCACGCCTGGGTCCAATGGAGATCTCTGTACATTCAGGACCCCGACGGCAACCAGGTGGAGTTCGTCTGCCACGACCCGTCACTGTGACGACCGACCCGGGCAGGAACGCCACGGCGTCCGAGCGGCCGATCACCGGGTGGATCGCCGCAATGACAACGGCCCTGACTGAACCACCGATGGCTTCCAGCCAGCCCGCATTCGGGGTTCACACCGCGGTCACCTACACGCCGCGCTCCATCCGGTGAACCAGAAGCCCGACAGTGGCCAGCAACTGTTCCTGAAACGCGAGATGCAGCCGGTACCGGCGCTGCTCTTCCCACTGCAAACCACCGATGTAGGGCCGGAAGACGAAGGCATCCACCTGATCCAGGAGCGCTGCCGAAGAGAGCACATACCCCTGCTCAGAGCTCACCTGCCACAGGTGAACCAGGAAGGGGCGCGGGATCATCTCCCCGCCCGGCCTCGCCGTCGGGTTCCACAGATGAAACGGCGGCTGATCCGACACCAGAATGTCCGGCCGCATCGCGAACGCTCGCTGCTCCACGTTCTCGGGGTCATCCATCACCTCGATCCGGTGCCCCCTCCGCAGGAGGAATCCCGCCGCGTCTCTGACGGCTTCCATCTCCTCCGGCCACCCACGCGACTCCCTCGTGCGCCCGACAACATCCGCAAAGAGAATACTCGCCACGTCTTCCCCCTTGCTTCCCGGATGCCTGCCCGCTTCCAGCCGCCGGCCGGTGGCCCGGCACGGGCGCTGTTCAACGGGGAATCTGGCATCACCCCTATTCTCCGTTGTTCGGAAGCCCGTACCACAATGACCGGCCGAGGAAAAAGCCGTCTATTGTTGGCGGATCACCTCGAAGGCGTGAATGATCTGTCCCTGCGGGCGATTTGACCGGTCTACCACCCCAAGCACCAGACGGTACACTCCCGGCGGCAACCCTGCCGTGGGGAGAACAGCGTTGACCGTGAATCCGCCGACGAGATTCGCAAACGGAATCTGCTGCAGCACTTGCATCTGCGGCGGCGTGCTTTCGAACCGCGTCAGTTGCAGTGTCGCGGATCCGCGCAGGCGACGTGCATCCAACGGGTTGAGCGCGTAGAATACGACCGAGTAGTCAAGCGGTTCTCCGGCCGCCACCTGTGAGCGCGACTCCAGGATCCCGCCCACCTTCGGCGCATTCTTCTTGCAACTAATGGTTCCACTCCCATAGTTTCGCCCGGCCGTTGCACATTCGACCGCCACACTCGCGGAGCCGGGCCCCGCAGTGCCGTCCGCGAGAATCAGGCGACATTGTGCATCGCACCGCACTGTCACTTTCACCGCTCGCGTGACGTAATTGCCCGCCGCATCACCACCCCGCAAGGGGAACCGCAGGGGTGCGAGCGCGTCATCCGAGAAGAACCCCTGGACCACGAGGGTGCAGGCGATCTGGCCGGCGACGATGTCGGCGTTGCCCAGGGTGCCCCCAACCGCGACCCACACATCGGCCGCTCCCGGGCACGGGATGACCACCTCTTTGGGGGAAATCGTCGCAATCTCGATCTCGAACGCCCGGGCGGGCGTCACGAGCCCCATCAGCACAAGCCCGCACAGGAGTCCCCACGCCCGGCGTCCGCGCACGGAGACGCGCTGAACCTGACCGCAGATCCGGAAAAGACCCGACATGGCACGATTCTCCCGGTCCCTGCGAGTACGGGGCTGCCCCCCGCACGGAGGGATCCGGACTCAGTGTGCCCATTCCACGAGGAGACGCAGGGGCCGATGCCGAACCGAAGCGTATCATGAGCAAGAAAGTAGTCGTCACCGGGGGAGCAGGGCGTCTCGGGCGCCTTGCGATCACAACACTGATGGCGCATGACTGGGACGTGCTCGCGGTGGATCGCGTGCGTCCGCAAGGCCTGCCCTGCCGGTTCCTACAGACGGACCTGACGGCCTCCGGAGCGGTCCTGGACGTCCTCGCCGGGGCGCATGCGGTCCTCCATCTGGGCGCCATCCCAGGCCCGGGCTCGCATCCCGGCGCGGCAATCTTCCACAACAACGTCACCAGTACCTACCACGTCGTGCAGGCGGCAGCGGCGCTCGGGATCGGGAGGCTGGTGTTCGCGTCTACCGTCTTCGCCCTCGGATGGGTGGAGGCGGGGGATCGGTACTGGCCCCAATACGCGCCGGTAGACGAAGCCCATCCTCTGACGCCCTTTGAGGGGTACGGGCTCTCCAAACAGGTCGGTGAAGAGATCTGTGCCGCTGCCAGTCGCCGCACCGGGATGGCGACGGTAAGCCTCCGGATCATGAATGTGATCCACCCCGACGGATACGGCGCGCTCCCCTGGCCGGCGCCGACCGGGGATGCCCCGGTTCGCTTCGTTATGTGGCCCTACGTGGATGCCCGCGACGTCGCACGGGCCTGCCGCCTCGCGCTGGAAGCGGACACCACCGGGCATGAGCCGTTCTACCTTGCCGCACGAGACATCCGGTTCGATCGCCCTACCACGGACCTTCTCAGGGAACTGGCGCCGCCATCACTCGAAATTCGCGAGCCGCTGGAGGGGCAGACCAGCGTCATTTGCACTCGGAAAGCACAGGAACTTCTCGGATGGGAGCCGGAGTTCGGCTGGCGGAACCCGGGCCCGTAGATCAGCACACGGGCAGCGGGGCTTCGTGAAGAGGGTCCCGCCTGCTGCGCCGCCGGGGGATCGGCAAACAGCGGGGCAGCGCGACACTTCGCTAGCCACGCTGCCCCGGTCCCTACAGAGTATCCGGGTAGTCGCGCCCGGAGATCAACGGAAACTCCTCTTTCGGTTCCAGACCGGTGTAGCGGCACAGGCCGCTGACATAGTGGGTGGCGTACCCGCGCCGGCGCTGCCCGGAGCGGTTTTCGCCGCTGCAATGCAGCAGGTGGCCGTGGTGAAAGCTCGCCTCACCCGGCTCCAACTCCAACGGTACCTGGGCTTCCTGTTCGCCCGCCAGCGCTCTCTCTTCGTATTCCTGCATCTCCGCGCGCGACAGCGCCCCACGAATATGGGAGCCGGGAATCACCCACAGGCAGCCGTTCTCCCGCGTGGAAGGGTCCAGTGCTGTCCAGCATGTAGTCATGCGGTCCGGTGGAGCGATCCAGAAGCCGAGCGGCTGATCCTGGTGGTAGGCCTGGCGCGAGCCGATTTGCGGTGGCTTCATGAAAAGCTGGTCCTGGTAGAGTTTCAGGTCCGGCCCGAGGAGTTGCTGCATCCGTGTCACGATGCTCGGGCGCCGCGCGTGGTCCAGCATCATCGGGTCGTGCCAGGCGAGGTGGTACATCTTGCGGAGCGACAGTTCGTAGTTCTCAGCAGCGCGCTCCCCTTGGGCCACCCGTGGTTCCACCTGAAGCCGACCGGCGGGGACATGCGCCGCCTCCCCGCTCGCGATCCACTCCACATGCCGGCGCAGCGCCTCCAACTCCGTGTCGTCGAGCACCCGGCCGACGCGGAGATAGCCGTTCTCACGAAAGAATTGAATCTGATCCTGGGTCAGCATGGGTTCCCCCGATCCGCCGCGATCACTCGCATTCCCGTGCTACACGGGAGTCACTGTCACAGCCGTAAGCACACTGAGCACCCCAAACATCAGACAGGCTTTGCACTGTCGCCACCTCACAGAAAGAAGACGTATGCCGGCCGGTCCAGAAGGATGCCCCAGACGGTCCAGCCCATTCCCACGACCAGGTCACCGAGCATGAGACCGAGGAAGAACGGAAGCGCGCCCCGGTAGGCCCGCAGGCCGCCGAGGTGCAGCGTGACGGCCTTGCACACGAACGCCACAAAGACGGCGCAGGACACATCGCCCACACCCGAGCCGCTGTCCGCCAGGGCGAGCCCCAGCGGATGGAATGGGCAACCGACCCATCGAAGGCGCAGGACCATGAGGCTCCAGGCGAACAGAAAACTCCCGGCCATGACGAGCAGCGAGAGGCCGTTCGGGCCACGATACACCTCGGAGTGGCTCCACGCCGGCAGGATGGACTGCCACATATACATGCCCGACTGCCCAAGACGAATGTGTGCAGAGGAAGCACCGTAACGGTAGGTTTGATCCAGGTACGCCACGAAGGTCAAGGGCACCGCCACCAGAATCGCCACGCCGATGCCGCGGGCCAGGGAGTTGGACGCCAGGCCCGCCCGATCCGCCAGGCGGAACCCCTCGAGTTGATGGGGCAGAATGTGGTTCTGGTTGGCCAGGGTGAAGGAGTTGAACAACCCGAGGAGCGACACATTTCGCGCACCCAGCGCCTCAGCGCCACCGGTGACCAGCAGCAGGTTGGGACCGTTCATGCGCAGCAATTCGTGCATCGGGAAGCCGAGTTCGCACCGGATCCGACCCACCACCAGGCCCATCAGCACGTAGCCCGCGTAGACAGCGAACGCCATCCAGCCGGGAAGTCCTGCGGCCATCAGGAACGACGGAGCGATGATGGAACCCACGCCGAGTACCACGAATCGCTGCCGCCAGGTACGTACTTCCGCTGCGGCGTCCGGGCTGGCGCCCGCCGCGGCTCCGCTCCAGGCCAGTCGCCAGGCCCGGCTCAGGTGATCGCGCCCGGACCAGAGCGCCATCGCAACAATCGCAACCGCGGCTCCAAACTGCTGGTCGCGGGTGAACGGGTAGTTCGGAATCTCCGTCCAGCCGATCATGGCGCCACCCACCAACTGCACCTTGTGCAACAGGTAGAAGAACCAGAGCGAGAAGGAGAGGTCGAGCGGGATCAGGTAGCAGAGCCCGATAATGAACGGGTAGAAGGAGAGATTGGTCTCTCCCAATGCGTTCCAGGGAGGATCGGTCCACATCTGATCCAGACGAATGCGCCGCAGCGGGAGCTGCGGCACAGCCGGATAGAGGTAGTTCAGGCCGTTGACGAGTTCGCCGGTCGCCGCGAGGCCGAAACCCAACCACATTGTCCGGCTGCGCCAGAAGGCATCTCCGCCCGCCGTCATCTGGAACGGCAATTCCACTACAGGGTAACTGAGACGCTCTTTCCGCGACCACTGTTCGGTGAACAGGCCCGCCACCGCAGTCAGCACCGCACCCAATGTCCAGAAGAGGATCGTCCACACAACCACCGGCGCCGCCCAGGCACGCAGATTTTCCGGGCGGAAGAAACTGGATTGGCCGAGGTAATACCCCCGGAGCGCCTCCGCGTCGCGCACCAGGAGCCAGTCCGGCATGTGCACCAGCCACTCGCCCACCGACCGGGTCTTTTGCAAGTCCACCCACGGCCCCCAGGTGATGGAGCCCATCAACCAGTGGAGACAGTGGGCGGAGCCCAGCCCGGTCTGCACCGAGAGCATTACGTATATAGCCAGCAGATCCGTAGCCGGCAATGCGACCCGGGGCGCGAGCCTCCGCACAAGGGCATTCAATCCCGTGAGCAAGAACAATAGAAAAATGACGTTGGCGAACGGGGAAGAATTGGAGAGCCAGACCTGGCGCATCTCCTCGGCGCGAAAGCAGAGATGCACGTTGACCCAGAGTGCCGCCACCCCCACGCACAGGCCCCGCCACGTGAAGGGCTGCACCGCGCGCGGGTTCGCTTCCCCGCTCGCCGCTCCGTCTCCCATCGAGCTGAGCGGGCGAGGAGCCGCGACCGCGCTCCCTGCCTCCGGCGCCGATGGGGCGAACGCCCGCGGCCTCACGCTGCCCACACGCCGTCCCGGGCCCCGCGCGCAACGTGTCGTGTCTGCACAAATCGCATTGCGTTGGTCGAACTCACGACAACCACAAGGCTCCCACCTGCGATTACTCCGGGACCTCAATCCCCATCGCCTGGAGCTTCTCGCGCAGGCGGGCTACACGCGCTTCCGCTTCCTGCCGGAGACGGGCTTCCTCCGCTGCCTGCGCCTCCGCACGTGATGCGCGGCGCCCGGCGTCTTCCGCCAGGCGCGCCACTTCCGCCGCGCGCCGAGCTTCTTCCTCGGCACGCTGCGTCTGCACCGCTGCGCGCCGGGCCTCTTCGTCGGCACGCTGCGTCTGCGCCGCTGCGCGCCTGGCTTCTTCTTCGGCACGCTGCGTCTGCGCCGCTGCGCGCCGGTCAGCCTGCTCCACCCGCGCCGCCTGTTCGGCGGCATGCTGGGCTTCCACCTCTCGCTGCTCCTCCGTGGTAAGCAACAGCGTACCATCCGGGTACGCCCAGCGCAGCCACCGCCGCCGGTGACCGTCATACACGCCGTCCCAAAGGACCAGTTTCAGGTGCAGCGTTTCGCACCAACGGCTCCCATCCGCCTCCAATGGGATGTCCACGTACCGGCTTCCCTGCAGGCGATAGCCCGCCCACGTATTGTCCTGGGGGTCGAACCAATAGTACTCCACGACCCCCAGTGCGGCGTAGTCGTACAACTTCGTGTCCTGGTCACGCTGCCGGCTGGTGGGCGACACCATCTCCACCACGACGTCCGGCGCCTTGCCTTCCGTCCAGGTCTCCCAGTGCTCGCGATGGCGCGGCGGCACGCCGACCGCCGCCCAGAAGTCCGGCCCCTTGTGCCGATGCTGGTTGGTCGGGTCGTAATAGAGGAACTGGTTGAAACCCACATCCAGGTCCGGACGGAGCCCGGCGTGGATGAGCACGTGCCGCAGCAACTGGGCCGCGTTGGCTACGGTCCGCGATTCCATCGGGATACCATCTGAACTGGGAAATGCCTCCGGCGGCAGGCTCCGCACCGGCAGGGCAGCCGGACGGGGGAGCAAGACGGTTCTGGCCATGAGTCACCTCGCAGAAGGACGGACGCGGACACTCACGCCCCGCCATCCCCACTATTCTAATTGAGTTAGCCGCGGAAGGGGGAGCATTTACACACACCGGCCCGCCGTGCGCGACGGGGGAGCACCCGCCGTCGGCCGCATCCGCAGTCGCACTCGCGCAGGAAGCGGCTGTTTCCGGAACGGGCGCCCGCCGCCGGGAGACCAACAGGCTGGGCCCTCCCGCAGACGACACTCCGGCGGGCTACCGCCGGCGCGGGAGTGTCGTTGGGCAGGTCCGTGTATCCGCTGACCGGGTGATGGAGCCGCAGCGGCGCTTCTCATCCGCGCGAGGCGTCAACAAGTTGGTAGCCCGGTAACGGGACTCCCGCGCCGTGCAACCTCGTCCCCAGGTTATCATGGAGAAGACCGGCAGCCCGGAACGGGCACGGACTGCGCAGGCCGGTACGGTGAGCGCGCACCGGGCTGTTCCACGGTCTCCCCCCGATCCGCGCCGGGCGTGAACCTACCGGAAAAGCACTATCCAACCCGTCGCCTCGGCCTCATCCCGGATCGAAGACGGCATCCGACACCCCACACCCCAATGACAGACCCCTTTCACCTTCTCGGTCCGGAGTTTGACGCACCCCGAGAGTTCGGCGACGCCTATCACGCCGCAGTTGCCCGGCTGGAAGCCGCGTCGATGCGTTTCGACGCGCTATCGGAGCAACTGCCCGAGAGCAGCTATGATGACGAGGAATGGACGATTGTGGAGCGTGCGGCGCGGGACCTGGAGGAAGCAGTAGAGCGCGCGGAAGAGGGGTTTGTCGCGGTGCAATACGACAGCCACGCCTGGTACCGGATCATGGAAACCCTCACCGTGGCGGCCAGCCGCCTGGAGTCCGCAATTGGAATCATGGAACGCGTCCGAGCCAGGGGGGCGCCGGGGGACAGCCTCGTCTGATCTGTCCCCGAAGACGCTTCTACGCCGTGGTAGGGGGAGGAAGGCGGAGTTGTTGCCGCAGGTCCTCATAGACCGCATCCACGGGCCGCGAGGCATCCACAGACAGTACGAGTTCCTTCCTGCGAAAAAGCTCCAGGATCGGGAATGTCCGATCGCGGTACTCCGCCAGACGTTTCTGGAGTGCGTCCGGGTGATCGTCGGCGCGAGCAATCAGGGTGCCGCCGCAGACATCGCAGCGGTCCGGAGCCGCGGGCCGGTGAAAGATCAGATTGTAGTCCAGGCCGCATGACGAACAGAGGCGGCGGGCCAGAACGCGGGCAGTGACGATCGCATCCGGCACCTCAAGGTGGATCACCGCGTCCGTATCATAGCTTTCCAGGAAGAAGCGCGCCTGTGACTCGTTCCGGGGAAAGCCGTCAATCGTGAATCCGAAGTTCCAGTCGTGCTGATCCAGGCGCTCCTTCACGACCCGTTCCACGATATCGTCCGGGACGAGGAGCCCCTCCGCTACCAGCCGGCCGATCTGGGCGCCCAGTTTGGTCCGGTTCTTCGCGTGCCAGCGGAAGATGTCACCCACGCTGATGTGGACAATGCTGTACTCCTGTTCGAGGAGTTTCGCCTGAGTTCCCTTGCCGCATCCCTGCGGCCCCAGGATGACGTATTTTCGCACTCTTCGCCCTCCGCACTTCGGCGAACTCGGGCAAGCCGCCGCACCTCAGGGTTCCCGGTTAACGGCGACATGCCCTGCTTCCGGCAGGGAGCGTGTATCATCAGGAAGAAACTGCTTTTCATCACCCGACCGCGACGTTCTCCAACCATGCAACCGCGCATTCTGCTCACGCTGCTTGTTCTCGCCGGCCTCCTGCTGCCGCACTACGCCTCCGCAGGCGGAGGGACAACCTCCCGCCCGAACATCGTGCTGTTCCTGGCTGATGATCTGGGTTGGGGAGACCTCGCCTGCTACGGGCATCCGGTGATGCGCACCCCACATCTGGACCGCTTCGCCACAGAAGGCGTGCGGTTCACCCAGTGCTACTCCGCTTGCGGGGTCTGCTCCCCGTCCCGTTCCGCCATTCTCACCGGGAGAACTCCCTACCGAAACGGCGTCTTCCGCTGGATTCCTGAAGGAAGCGAAGTCCACCTCCGTACGAGCGAGATCACATTGCCGAGACTCCTGCGGGAGCACGGCTATCAGACGTGTCACGTGGGGAAATGGCACCTGAACGGCAAGTTCAACTCTCCGGACCACCCGCAGCCGAACGATCACGGCTTTGACCACTGGTTTGCCACCCAAAACAATGCCGGCCCGAGCCACAAGAATCCTACGAACTTTGTGCGCAATGGGCAGCCGGTGGGTCCACTCACCGGATTCTCCGCGCCGCTGGTAGTGGATGAGGCAATCCGCTGGCTGCGCGGGAGGGATACAAAGCGTCCCTTCTACCTCCAGGTCTGGACCCACGAGCCCCATCTGCCGATCGAAAGCGCCCCGCAGTTCATGGCACCCTACGCGGCACAGGTTCAGGACCCGGATACGCGGCAGCATCATGGCAATGTCACCCAGATGGATCACGCCTTTGGAACGTTGATGCGCACCCTCGACGAGATGGGATTGCGGGAAAACACCGTCGTTGTCTTTACAGCCGACAACGGACCGGAGGGCGACGGCACAAAGGGCCGCACCCGGGGCTCCACTGGTGGCCTGCGCGGTCGGAAGCGCGCGGACTACGAGGGGGGTATCCGCGTGCCCGGCTTGATTCGCTGGCCCGGTCGTGTGCGTCCTGGTACCGTCAGCGATGTTCCAGTGATCGGCACCGACCTCTTCCCTACCTTCTGCAAGATTGCCGGAACGACGTTGCCCAGAGACCGTGTTCTGGACGGTGGCGACCTGCGCCCTGCGCTGGAAGGAAAAGCAGTACAACGTCCTCGCCCGCTGTACTGGCGCACCCACATTTCGCCTCCCTCCAACCGGGTCGCCATGCGTCAGGATGACTGGAAGATCGTCGGCAACGAGGATTTGAGCCGTTTTGAACTCTACAACGTAAAGAATGATCCCCGAGAGACCGCCGACTTGTCCACCCGGGAGCCGGAGCGGCTCGAAAGAATGAAGGCTGCGCTGCTGAAACTGGATGCAGAGATCAAAGCCGAAGGGCCAGACTGGTGGAAGCGCGACAAAGACGGTGGATGGAAGTAGCGAGAGGACACGCACTGAGGCGACAGAGTTTGGATCCTCCAGTCCTGCCTCCGGCGGTCTACGGGGTGCCGCCCGACCGGAACGTCCGTGGGATCTCCCGAAACTCCGAATACGGAATGCCAGTCACCTCGTACACAACATACCGGGCCACACCGGAGTAGGGCGCGTCCGGCGCGCAGAGATCAACTAGGCCCTGGGTGCTTCCGCTCAGTGCAAGGTCATTCATCTGCTCGAGCGCCCGAATCCAGATCTCGGCCTGGTGTTTGGCGTGTAGGTAGATTCGCTTGCGCTCTTTCGCCAGCGAAGGTCGGTGCAGCCCGCAGGTCCGGATTGTGACTTCTCCGTACGGCGACTCTGGCCGTGGGCCGATCGCGCCCAGGTCGTCGTAGACGAGGTGGGTCTCCGGGTCGGGACCATCGAAGGGATTGAGCAATAAGGGCTCCGGCCGGTAGCTACTGTGGAGGCGCGCTGTGTGTCCCGGTGCGAGCCCCTGCACCGGGAAGAAGCACTTCTTCCACCGAGAATTGCAGACTCCGCAGGCTGCCAGCCAGTTGTCCCAGTTGAAGGCTAGCCACCAGAAGCCGATCGGCGATATCCGGCGCTGTGCTCGTTTGCGGACTCGTTGGGTACCCCACTCGATGCCCTGTGCCTGGAGTTCGTCCCAGGAACTCTTTGGGTAGAAGTGCTCCAATTGGGGAGCCGCGCCGATCAACCTGGACTCGCAGAACCCACATTTTCGTTCCTGCGCGTTCCAGAAGTCGCCGGTGTACGTCTGCCAGAACTTGCTCTCTGCTTCGATTGCAGCAGACAGTTGACTGGCGAGGTCCTGGACCCGTGTGGGGTCAGGACTGGACTTGCCGACCTCTCCATCCAGTTCTTCGCCGAGCGCCCGGACTGTCATAGTGATCTCAAATACCCGATCCTTGAAGTCACTCGGCTGTGCCGGACGACCGCAGAGAATCATGGCGCGCTCTTCAGCCGGGCGGCGATCAGTTCTCGCACTCTCTGGTGGGTTTGGTTCCGCTCATCGGCACCTCGTGGGGTACTGCCCCGCTCCCGCAGCGCTTGTTCCAGTGCGTCCAGCGCGAGGCACTCCAACGACGTGTTGGGCGAACCGGCGGCGAGTCTGGCGCGGAGCTCAGACTCCCCTGCAGTATGGGTTCCGGTGCGCGCATACTCATTGAGGTGCTGTTGAAGAGCCTGAAACGTCGCCCGGTCGAGGGTGGATGGTAGGTCGAACAGCGGCCCGGTGAGGAGCCCGTCCACATCGGCACCCTGCGGGATGTCTAACTGCGCCAGATGAATCTCGTCTGCTTCGCGGGAGAGGGTGAACACCTCGCCAGACCGCGCGGAGAGAAGCGTGACCGGGTTGTGAGTGGTGACGACGAAGGCGATGCGCGGGAACGTACGGCGCAGGTCCACCATCAGATTACGCTGCCACTCCGGGTGCAGGTGTTGATCCACCTCGTCCACGAGCACCACGCCGGTCATCGTTTGCGCGAAGTCATTCTCCAGCACGACGCCTGCCCGAACGGCACGTTCGGCCCAGCGAGCGATCAGGTCCAGCACCCAGCCCGCCGTAGTCAGGTAGCCGTCGCTCAAATCCTCCAACGGGATGCTTACCCCAATGCCATCACCAGACACCCGAATGCCGCTCCCATTCACGTGTAGTTCGGAGACACCCGGGAGCAGGCCGGTACCACTTGGCTGCTGCGTTTCGGGGGATCGGCCTGTGAGGGTGGCCAGGACCGCGGAGAGAAACCGTGCTGCGGGTGACCTGGGTCCACCGGTTGCGGCGTCCAGCGCCCGTCGCTGCAGCCAGGACGCAACATGAAGCAGGGGTGCATGCTCGTCGAATAGCGTGCCCATCGCCGAAAATTGGGAGAATTGCTCCTCTCGTTCGGCATCCCCCAATGCAGAGCCCCGGCACGCGCCATAGGCCGCCACGAAAGGAGGCAGCCACTCCTCGCGGGGGGAAAGACGGGAACTGCTATCGCCTGTGCCCGCCGGCGGTTCAGCCACGATGCGGACCGGCGGCACCTCCCAGGATCCTTCCAGAAGGATCGCGCTCTGATCGGCGCCGCTCCGCAGAAACCGGCCGGCGCTGCGCGCGCGGAGCAGTTCCGTGGTCCCGGCTCCGGTCGAGAGCGCCAGGCAGATCGCCCGCAGCACAGTACTCTTGCCCGCACCGTTGGGACCGATGAGAAAGGTCACCGGCGCCGACGATTCTTTCGCCTGAGGAAATCGGAATTCCAGCGCAGGGAAACAACCAACGTCCCGCATGACCAATCGCCGCAGGTACCATGGACGGCGAAACAGCACCGCTTCGAGTGGTCGCAGCGCCTCCCGGTCCGGTGGTGTCACCAGCCCCTGGGCCTCCAGAATCACCCGGGCTGCATTGGGGGTGTCGGTAGCGAGAGCGAGAGCGGCGGCACGTACGGCCGCACTGCTCCTGATTGCCGGCAGTTCGGCTCGCCCCGCCGCCGGGATGATCCCCTCCCGGTACACGCGCAGCGCATCCAGTTCCGAACTGACGGCAATAGTATCGGCAATCGGGCCCATCGCAGCGAGATGCTGTTCCGTACGTGTGGATTTCTCCAGGAACTGACTGGCTCCGAGCAGCACCTCGGCAGCCGCAGTCGGGTTTCCCGACTTGACCAGCGTGCGAGCACGACCCAACTCCTGGTCCAGACGCTCGTCGGGCGAGGGTGTGGATTTGACAAGGGGGTCTGGACCCGAGGTGGCAGGATGGGGAGCCGTCGCACCGGGTTCCGCCCCGGCCATGACATCCAGGAGCTCGATCACCGACGCAACGCCCCCCGGGCGATCCTGGACGCACTGAATCAGCGCGGCAGCGCGGCTCCCTTGCGGCGCGTGCTGCCCCGGCAGCACTTCCGCCGGGAGATTGATCGCCACCACCAACTGATCGAACTCAGCCGCCTGCAGCCGGCTGAGCCGTTGTACCAAGCGAAGACGTTCCACGGGTCCCATCAACGGAGCACTGATGTTCGCCTCTGGGCGAGCGAAACTCCGTCCCTGTCCCGATCCGGTTGACGCTGCAACCGGGGACTTCGCGGGGAACTCGTCCGCTTCGAACGCTGCGAGATCAGGGTTGGACTGGTTCGCAGCGCGTGCGGCGGCGACGAGCTCTGCGACGCGCCCTTGGGCATCTGCCCATTGAACCAGGTCGAAGACCACATCCGAAAGCCCGCCCGCGCCACTGATGATGTTGAGGTTTTCTCCCAGATAGTGGGCTACCATCCGTTCCAATGCTCCGCGGTTGGGAAACGCGAACAGTAGCACTTCGTGCAAACGGCGGAACGTACTGGCGGAGAATCTGCTCACTGCTTTTTCCTCCTACTCCCGTACAGGATGGTCTCCCGTGGAGAAACCAGGTGTCCCGAACCGCGGGAGTCGGTGTTTCCGGCCCACGACACGGGAGATGGCACTGGGGGTACCAGAGTTCCTGTCCCCAGTTTACCACGAGGCGCAATATGGGGCGCAACGTCCAGGACCCTGCCGCAGGGTGCTCACCGTGGTAGAACTCCCCTGCTATGGAGGAGCAAAGCATGAGCACGGAAGCAAATCGGTTGCCCCGTCGGGCGCTGGGTCGCCTGGGTCGGGAAGTGGTGACGCTTGGGCTGGGGGGCGCCTGGTTGGGGCATTTTCCGGAGCGAGATCCGGAGGAACAGGATGCGATTGCCGTCGCGGCGGTACACCGGGCCATCGAACTCGGCCTGGATTACCTCGACACGGCTCCGCTCTACGGGGAGAGCGAGCGGCGCGTGGGTCTGGCACTGTCGCAGCCGCACCCGAACGGCGGGACCTGGCGTGACCGGGTGTTCCTCGTGACTAAGACGGGCACTCATCCGACCCGTCGCAGGGACTATTCCGCTGCAGCTACCCGGTGGACGGTCGAGAATAGCCTGAAGCAACTGCGTACCGATCGGTTCGATGCCGTGCTCGTGCATGACCCAGCCGATATGGGACCGGTGCTGGCGTCGGGAGGAGCGGCAGAGGAATTGGTTCGTCTCAAGAACGAAGGGATTGTCGGAGGGATCGGCATCGGAGTGGCGGGCCACGCCCACCTGCTCGCTGCGGCGACGGATGGACGCTTCGACCTGATCCAGACCACCTACGACTACACCCTGATCCGTACGAGCGCCCTCGAAACGGTGATTCCTACCGCCCATGCACGCAACCTGGGGATCATCAACGCCTCGCCGTTCCACTCCGGGCTACTCGCGATTGCGGCGGATCTCGACGACTTCGCACAACTGCCGGCCGATCGGTGGGAAGCCCCCGACGTTGAACGTGCCCGGTTGCTGTGGGAGTGGGCCCGGATCCGCGATCTCGACCTCACTGCACTGGCACTCCAGTTCAGTTTCCGGGAGCCGCGTTTCGCTATGACGTTGATCGGGCCCCGGAACACCGCAGAGGTAGAGCGAAATGTTCGTGCCGCCACCACGCAGATTCCAGAGGCCGCGTGGAACGAACTTTTCGCCCTGCTCCCAACGCTTCCCACACCCTCCCCCGGCGGTGAGCGCACAGAAAAAAACTGAAGGCGGAAGAATAACCATGCGGACCGCCTGTTACCCCCAGGGGCAACGCGGCAGGGTTGTGGTCGCAGGGGGCGAATGACCCGGCAACGCGGAGCCACGCCGGGTGTCCCTGGGGCAGCACGTGGCCCGATACGCTGCGGCCCAGGAACAACCGGCAGAGTGGCCTACTGGCCCGGCTGCGCTCCCGTGCCGTTGGTAGCGATACCTACGTCTTCCAGCGTGCCCGCGTTCAGGGCTCGCTGGTGCCACGCCAACAACCTCCCCAGATCGGCGGCGTCCAGCGCCCCACGGATACCCCCGGACACCTCTCCGAAGCGCTGGCCCAGCAACCCGACGAGGGCCTCCCGCAGCGCCGACTCCCCTTCTCCCCGTCCGAGCTGCAACCCACGCTGTTCGCCGAGCTGCAATCCACGCTGTTCGCCGAGCTGCAACCCACGCTGTTCGCCGAGCTGCAATCCGCGCTGTTCGCCGAGCTGCAACCCACGCTGTTCGCCTTCTTCTTGGTGGATCTTTGCCATGCTCCGGATCATGCTTTGAATCTCCCGTCGAAACTCAAACTTCGACCGCTTGCCCCAGTCCTGGATCTGCGGCAACAGTCGCGCGTACTCTGCATCGCTCCGCCGATGGTACAGGTGTTGTACCACATACCACAGCACTCGTTCCACCTCTTCCCGGGCTTCCCCCGGCGCCGCTTCCAGTCCCGGTAGTACTTCCTGCAGCAACGTGACTGCATACACGGCAACCGTGCCGGCCTCTACCTGAGTGAGACGGAAGGCCCAGGCCATGGGAGTGCCGATGGCGTACAACTCCGCAGGCGGCAGCCGCGCCAGATCCAGGTGCGACCACTGCCAGGGCATGCCGCCGGGCATCAGCACCGGCGGCGCCCTGATGAGTTCGTGCAGGTTCGCCGTATCAGGCCACGGGGTCTGCCCGGTGTAAATCAGGAAGACTGCGGCGGGCGAGAGGTGGGGTTCTTCCATGTGTCCGGGGTGCCGGCGCGGGGCTTGCTCGGACCACACGGGAGTGAGATACTCCAGCGCCTGCACCGGAGCCCGCCGATCCGGTTGGGCTTTGTGCTCCAGCAGACCGAGGAGCGGACGCTCCGGATCGGTGTGGGGGATGCCGGACAGGAAGGGGAGGGTGTACAGGGCATCGTTCTCCAGCTTACTGAGGTCGGCAGGAACGAGCAGTCGGGGCCGGCGCTCGACCCGCGAGAAATCCACGAGGGCCAGTAACTCCGGGCGCTTGAGGCGCATGACGGTGTGGAGGCAGGTAGGACTGTCGAGGAGCCACTGAAAGCCGCGATCGGGGAAGTCGCGTTGGATTTCCTTGCTCGGTCGCAGCAGTCGGGTCCGGGAGACCTTGGAACGACGCATCGGGTTGAGTTACCTCCGGGTCCCACGGGTCGCTTTACTCGACTTCAACGCATCCCGACCCGTTGAACAGGTCAGAATGGTCAACGAGATGCAGGCGAGACCGGCAGCGGCGATGAACACCGCCGTCACCGGGAGGCGATCCAGTGCAGCCCCGACGGCAATCGGTCCCATGATGCGTCCGGGAGACATCGCTGCCATCAACAGAGAAGTGGATTCGGCAGCGGTAGCGGGCCGCTCCGGGTCCCGCGCGGCGAGTTCGAGCGCGAGATTCGTGACCGGGACGAAAAGCCCGGGCATCCAGATGGCTGTGAGAAAGTAAGCGAGCAGGAGACCCGTTCGTTCCGTAAGCGTGAGGCAGAGCAGCAGTCCCCCGATGTAACCAATCAGCACGACGCCGAAGGACGTCCGGGAACCAAAGCGGTCACACAGCGCGCCCAGGAGCCAGGAGAAGATCAGGTTGGCGGCCATCACCAGGCCTCCCAGCAACCCGAGAATTTCCTCGCCAGCGTGGAGTCGCTCACGGATGAGCAAGCTGAGAAACGGAAACACCGCGACTGCAAGCGCGTAGATGACCGCCGCCGAGAGAAACTTCCGGAACTGCGGCCGGGCGGCCAACGGCAGGAGGTTCTCACGCAGAAAGCGCGCGAACGTATCCGGGTGTTCCTCCACGTGAGGCTCCTGGACCGGTTGCGCACGACGGCAGGCATGGAGGGCCTGGGTACTCGCAACGTACAGAAGTCCCCCCACAACGAACGACACACCGTAATTCATGGGGACGGGCGCAACCTTGAGCAATTGTTCGGCGAGCACCCCTCCCACGATGCCTCCGAGCCCGAGGAAGACCACCCGCAGGCCGAAGAAACGGCCCCGCAGAACGGGCGGGGCGGCCGACACCACCAGATCCATGTAGTGCGGGTCGCCGATGCCGGTGGCGATCGAGAAGAGCAGCGTAGTGAGGAGTGCGGCGGCAATCCCCAGCCCTGGAGCGCGCATGCCGCAAAGCACCGCGACCCCGAGCGCTACATAGACCCACGCGCCGGTGGCATAGACCCGTCGCAGCCAGCCGGCGTTGCCCCGATGGTGTCGAAACGCATACGCAGACCAGGGTTGGATCACCGCAACGATGCCGGAATGGAACGCAGGTCCCACACCGATCCAGGTGTTGGAAGCTCCCAAGTGGCGCAGAAATCCGGGCACCACCGTGGAGTAATACACGAATGGGATTGCGATCCCCCACATCATCTCGAAGGCGAGGACGGCAGCCCGGTTCCGGTCGAATAACAGCTCTCGTGCAGTCACAACCGAAAGCCTATCCGAAAGGTGCAGAAACCGGGGAACGAAGCGCGAGTATCACGGAGCGATAGCTATCTCTCAGACCGAGCGGGCGGGGCGCCGGTCACAGCCGGCCCCAATCCTACACATCACCACTCCGGCTCTCGCTGGCCGGCCCCGGAGCGTCCGCTTTCCGAATCTCGCGGTGCTGTGCCCGGCCCGGCACTCGGAATTCATCCCACAGGCATCCTGCTCCGGCGGCCGAGGCAACAGCATTCACACCGTCTCTGGGAGGCGCGCAGGCAGTGGCGTACGGGAGGTTTCCCCCGCACGCCACGCTTCCCGTTCGTTTAAGGCAGGGCCAGTGCGATCAGCCGCTGCGGATCGTTCACGCCGCCGACGGGAATGGCAACAAACTGCTTACCTCCTGCCATGTAGGTGATCGGGGCGCCGGTGGCCGGAGCGGGGATCGGGATCTCGCCCAGCAGACGCCCAGTGGTCTTGTCGAAGGCGCGCAGCCGGGGTTTCTCCTCGGGAGGCCCGCTCTGGAACCACGAACCTTCTTGCGCCACGAGCAGCAGCGTCTTCGTCACCACCACGTAGCTACGGCGGTGGTGCCCCAACCGCGGCAGATTCAGGTGCCGAAGCGCAGGATGGTTGCGCGGACCGTCGCCCACCGGCATCATCCAGCGATGGTCACCGGTGTTGACATCAATGGCTGTGATACGGCCGTACGGCGGCTTCACGATGGGCAGGCCTCGCGGTCCCGGCACATGGTCGCCGTTCTCGTCAATCTTGAGGCTCACATCGGCGAACGCGGACTTCGGTTTCGTCAGCGTGAGCCACATGGGATTCGAGACGGAGGGGACGTACAGCGTGCCCGTCTCCGGATCTACGGCGGCGCCGGCCCAACTGGCCCCACCCACCCAGCCGGGCATCTCAATACACTTCTTGCCCAGCACCGGCGGAAGATAGAGCTGCCCGTAGCTCCACCCGTCCTTCAGGAGTTCGCGCGCTTCCTGCTTCAATTCCGGGGTGAAGTCAATCAGGTCGGCATCGGTGAGGCCCTGCCGATCGAACGGTTTCGGCCGCGTAGGAATCGGCTGCGTCGGCCAAGTCTTCTCCCCGGGGAGTCGGCTCCCCGGCATGGGTCGCTCATCAATCGGCCAGAGAGGCTGTCCTGTAGCCCGGTCGAAGACAAAACAGAAAGCCTGCTTTGTGACCTGTGCAATGGCCTTCACCCGTCGCCCGTTGACCGTCACATCCAGCAGATTGGGCGCACATGGGAGGTCGTAGTCCCACACGCCGTGGTGGATCATCTGGAAGTGCCAGACTCGCTTACCGGTCTTCGCTTCCAGACAAACCAGACTCTCGCCGAAGAGCCCCGCACCCTTCCGGTGGCCCCCGTACCAGTCATTGTTCGGCGTGCCGAAGGGAAGATACACATAATCCAGTTCCGGATCGTAGCTCATTACGGTCCAGACGTTCGTAGCTCCCGTGTAGCGCCAGGACCCGTCCTCCCAGGTGTCGTTCCCGAACTCACCCGGTTGTGGAACAGACTGGAAGCGCCAGAGTTGCTTGCCGGTGCGGGCATCGTACCCGCGCACGTCCCCCGGCGGCATTTCTTTGCGGTCCTGGAAGTCGTCGACCGACCCGCCTACCACCACCACATCACCGCAGATGATGGGAGGCGAGGTGTTGGAAATCAGTTTCCGCACCACCGGCCGGCGCAGGCCGACGGTGAGATCCACCACACCGTTCTTCCCAAACCCACGGACGGGCTTCCCGGTGGCGGCGTCGAGCGCTACCAGGTGTCCGTCGTTGGCCGTCATGAAAATCCGGCGGTCCAACCCACCGCGGCGCCGGCTCTCCCAATACGCCACCCCGCGATGCACATAGCCTCCGCAGCCGGGATCATACGTCCACAGGGTTCGCCCGGTAGCGGCGTCCAGGGCCGCCACCTGGCTGAGGCCGGTGCTGGTGTACAGTACCCCGTCCACCATCAACGGAGTGGCCTCGTTCGGACCTGGTTTCAGATCCGGGCGGGTGCGACACAGGGCATTATCAATCGAGTCCCATTCCCAGGCAACCCGAAGCCCTCCGAAGTTTTCCGGAGTAATCTGGTCGAGGGGAGTGTACCGGGTGCCCCAGGCATCCCGGCCATACACCCGCCATTCACCGGCGGGCTGGGTGACGGACCCCGCGATCACACGGCGAGAACCGCCGGAACGGGCCACTCCGCCCAATGCGATCGCCAGCACCCCGATCGCCAGTCCTGCCCATAGTCTCCGCATGGATGTCCTCCCGGTCCCGACGCCGGCCGGGTCCAGGAGGACCGGGAGACTCAACGCCGGGCGCGTGTTGCCGTCTTCTTCGCTGCCGCTCTCTTGCGGGCCGCAGCCTTTTTCGTGGACGCTTTCCGAGCGGCGGCCTTCTTCTTCGTCGCCGCAATCCGAAGCTCCCTTGCTTTCCGAGCGGCGGCTCGCGCCGCTGCCTTCGCGGCGGACGCCCGGCCGGCAGTCGCGCCCTTCTGCAGACGATTCTTTGGCGCGCCAGCTTTGTTCGCACGAAGCCTGGCTGATCTTGCCTGGGCCGATGCGCTGCGTTCCGCCCGAGTCTTTCGCGCCCGGGCGGCGGCATCCCTCTTCGCACTGACGGAAGCCTGTCTCCTTGCTGTGGCCGCAGCCTTTTTCTTAGCGGCTGCAGCCTTTTTCGCTGAGGCCACAGCAGTCACGGAAGCACGACGGGCCGCACCGGCGGCGGCTCCTTTGCGAGCCGCCGGTTTGGTGTTTCGAGCCGCCTGCCGTTGCGCCCTGGCCCGGTGTGCGGCCTCGCGTGCGGCAAGACGGGCCAGGTGCCCATCCCAGGCCTTCTGTTTGCGCACAGCCGCATTTTTCGCCGCAGCCAGGCGAGTGGCCTTCAGACGTTGCAGCTTCGCCAGATACTTCTGCTGCCGCGCAGCCCGATTTCGCGCTGCGGCTTCGGCACGCCGACTTCGCGCGGCGCCCAGAGCAGCAACACGTGCTGCATGGAGCGCGGCGCGCCGCTGCGCCCGCCGCTGGGCGAGGGTCAGTCCGCCTTCCGACCCACTCGAACCGGATCCGGACGCAGCGTCCACCTGCAGAAACACTGTCCGGGCCGAGCGCGGCAGTTCCAACTCAGCTCCGGAGCCTGCACTCCATACATAGGCGGTACCGGCCGATTGGTCCGACGCTGCGTCCCAAAAACGCACCCGGTAGCGGCCCCGCCCGACGACGGGCAGACGAATCCTCTGAGTACCTTCCGGAGAAAGCCACCCCACCCAGGTACGTCCATAGCGGCAGAAGGAGCCGGGCATGTCCGCTCCCAGAACACCGGTGAGGGCCACCCCCGGTGCGTGGAACGGCACCGCACGCGCCGCATTGGCCAGCGCCTGCACACGACGCAATGCCGCCTCCCCTTCCGAAGTGCCTACGCGGTAGGGCTGTAGAGGCAGGCCAATTCCTCCCAGCACCAACATCTGCCAGGAGTCTTCTCCCGGCAGGGGCGCCATCGTTGTAGCAGCTCTCACCGCCTCCAGAATAGCGCGCTGATTGCCGGGACGACTCCAGTTCGCTGGACCGACTGCCAGATCTGCGCCGCTGTCTTGCACACCGACAGGCACCGCAACCAGATGACGGTACGGGCCGGCGGCGCGCGTCGCCTGAACCAGAGCGCGAAAATTCGTAATGGTCTCGCCGGGCAAATACCAGTTTGCTACCGCCGGCGAATGCCCCCACCGGCGCACGCAACGTTGGATCTGCTGTACATGCGCTTCGCTTCCGGCATCGCCGGCAGGACCTTCGATGCGGAGTTGGAGCCCGAAATGTCGTTCCCGGCCCGCCAAGCTTACCAGCGTATCAATATCGCGGGCCGCGGCACTGCCTTCGAACCCTGTGCCCTCCGCCGGCCACGGAATCGGCACGTCCAGAAAGTTCACCGAGGCCCGCCTGAAACGAATGAACTCGGTGTTCCAGTTTACCGAGCCGCGGAGATCATCCCGTTCCAACAGAAGTCCGAGCGGGAAAAGTGAAGACCCGCTGTGGCGTTGGAAGACCCGGCCGCCGACCGACCACCGAGGGCGGGAACTGATGCGCAGTTCGCCGCGGACGCGCGGCCCGCCGCGGACGCGCAGCACCGGGGTGAGACCGATCTCCTTTTCGTCTCCCCGTTCCAGCACAGCCGTCCCGGTGTAACGTCCGGGCCGCTGCGGCGTGAACCGGCCCTCCCAGACACCCGGTTGTCCAGTCGGTGTCAACTCAACCACGTACCGGTGGTCAGAGCCGTCGGCGATCGTTACCTGTACCGTGCGTCCGGTAGAACCCTCGCCGCCGCGCGGATCGGTGACGATCAGAGTAACCGGTTCAAATGCCGCGACCGAGAGTGGGTGCATCCGCACCTGGAGTTCAGCTCGGGCCGGAAGCGCCAGAAAGGCGAGCGTGAGAAACGGCAGAAACACTGCCCAGAGCAAACGCATCATCAGCGTGCGTCCATCGCGGACCACAGGGTGCTGTGCGGCCCGCGTGTATCGTCGCGATCTGGATAGTCGAGATTGTAGTGCAATCCCCGACTTTCTTTGCGCTGGAGTGCGCATTCGATGATGAGCTTCCCGACCTGGGTGATGTTTCGCAGTTCCAACAGTTCGACAGACGGGCGGCTGGTGGACACCAGGCTATCCACCGCACCCGCGAGGATGCTCACTTCGCGTAATGCCTGCCGCAACCGGTGATTGGTACGCACGATCCCGACGTGTGTCCACATCAGGGTTTGCACCAGCAACCGGAGCTGCGCCAGGAACTCAGGAGAAACCTCGGCAGCCTGTCGGGCGGGATCGTTTCCCGCCAGCCACCCCGAGAGATCGGTGGGGGGCACGACGGGGGGCTCCGCCTCCAGAAGCATCTGCGTGTCCGCAGCGGCGTGATCCGCGAAGACGAGTGCCTCCAGGAGAGAGTTGCTTGCCAGCCGGTTCGCTCCGTGAACGCCGGTGCAGGCGACCTCTCCTACTGCATAAAGTCGGTGCAATGAGGTGCGCGCCTGCAGGTCAGTACGCACGCCTCCACAGCTATAATGCGCGGCGGGAACGATGGGTATGGCCTCCCGGGTGATGTCGAGACCCAACTCGAGGCAGCGCTGGTAGATAGTGGGAAACCGATCGCGCACGTAGGCGGCATCGAGATGCGTGACGTCCAGATATACGAAATCATCGCCGCTGCGCTTGAGCTCGTTGTCAATCGCGCGAGCCACGATGTCACGGGGGGCCAGGGAGGCCATCGGATGGTAGCTATCCATGAACGGCGTCCCATCTTGCAGCCGCAGGATCCCCCCATCACCACGCACCGCTTCGGAAATGAGAAATGAGCGCGCCGTGGGGTGGTACAGTGTCGTCGGGTGGAACTGAATGAATTCCATGTTTCCGATCACCGCACCGGCCCGGGCGGCGATCGCCACACCGTCACCCGTAGCAATGTCGGGATTGGTCGTGTGCAGGTACACATGCCCGCAGCCACCCGTCGCGAGGACCGTTGCGTCAGCGAGAAGTGCCCGAAGCCGCCCACTGCCGGAATCCAGTACCGTGGCACCGAGCACGGTGCGACGCATACGCCCGCGCGCGTCCAATCGCGACTCCACCAGAAGTTCTACCGCGGCGTGGTGTTCCAGCACTTCAATATTGGAATGCTGCTGCACAGCAGCCACCAGAGTACGCTCAACCTCTCGCCCGGTCAGATCTTTGGCGTGGACGATACGATGCCGAGAGTGTCCGCCTTCACGTCCGAGGCTAAGACGGGGGGCAGGGGCTTCCAGATCACGAGAGAACTCAGCTCCCCACGCGATCAATTCGCGCACCCGATCCGGACCCTCGCGCACCATTTGCTCAACGGCATCGCGCTGACAGAGGCCGGCACCCGCCACCTCTGTGTCCTGCACGTGCAAATCGAGACTGTCGTCCACCGCCATCACGGCGGCAATGCCGCCCTGGGCGTAGTTGGTGTTCGACTCCCGATCCTCTTTCTTGGTGGCCAGCCGTACCCGGGCAAACTCGGCAGCCTTAAGGGCGTAGGTGAGGCCAGCGACGCCGCTGCCGATCACCAGGACCGTGGGTTCCATGAACTCTTAACTATCTCAGATTCACGTACGAGAACTGTCCGCCGCTGTCCTCCGCGATTCCCTGGAGCAACCGGATGCCGGGAAACTGCTCTCCCAGCCCCAGGGCAAGCGTGAGTACCCGGGCGCCGGTCGTGTTGAGCTGGCGGATCTCGGCCCGCAGCTGCGCATAGTCGCGCGTGCCCTCGGTAGGTTCGCCATCGGACAGCAGGAAAACGTGAGTGACGGCGGCCAGCGAAAAGACCGACCGGACGCCGGCGGAGAAATTCGTGGCCGGGCTCAGTGTCATGCCATCTACGAAGGCGAAAGCCCGGAGCAGATTCTCCCGGGTGGGAGCCAGCAACTGCGCCGAGAGCCGGGTCGCACTGCCGGAAAACGTGACCACGTTGAACCGATCTTCCGGTCCCAGGTCCGAAAGCGCTCGTTTCACCGCATCCTGAGCGCGCTGCAGCTTGCCGCGAAACAGCATGCTGGACGAAGCGTCCAGGAGGTAAACTACGCCGATCGGACCGCCTGCTCCTGCCGGGTTTCCCGATCCCCGCATTGGGCCGGGGGGCATGCGGAACGGGATACTTCCGCCTGTCGGATCGCCGGGTGGCGGAGTCAGACGAACAAGATCCGGGAATGGGATGCCGCGGAGTAGTCCTGTCCCCGCTCGACGCGGGGAGCCGAGCGGATGGAATTCCTCTTCCCCCGACGCTGTGACCGAAACGCGTGGGCCGGTGCGAAGCATCCCCGGCGTCTCTGGTCTTGCCGCGCGCGGAACGGGGGTCTCGGGCGTGGCGCGACTGTCTGCACGGGGGGAGCGGACGTCCAGGCTCTGCCGGGCGAGGCGCGGCTCCGGAGCGCTGCGGGATCTGCCGGCGGGGAGTTCGGGCGACCCCGGATCCGCGACACCCCCGAGCGGGTTCCCCGGCTGACCTTCCAACGCGAGCCGGGGGGAGCGGCGTGGATTGCCGGAACGCCGGCCATTCGACTCCCCCGACGCAACGGCCGCGGGCAGATCCGCCCCGCGCACCGGAGATGTGGTGCGGTTCGCCGGGACACCGGGCAGGATTCCGGTGAGGCGTGCAGTTTGCCGGACAAGCCGTCCCGGAGTCCCTCCACCCGCGCCCAAGTCCGGTCCGCCTGGTTCCCCGATCGTCCCGAGGGGGTTCGCGCCTGCCAGGCTCCCCAGACGCTCCGGACGCGGTGGGCGTGCAGCCGCCGCCGCCGCCTTCCTCGATCCATTGTTCCGGGAGCGATAACCGGACGCTACGGGCATTTCGGCACGCAGCCCGATGCGATCAGAAAGTGGGGTGTCTCCCGATACTGTCCGCATCACAGTACCGGGACGCCGGACAGAACTGGGAGGCCCGTTCGGTCCGGCGATCAGTCCGGGACTGCCGGGACCGGACACAAGTCCCCCCAACGGCGCATCCGCGCCGGAGATGCGGATTGTGTCGGAGCGCAGGCGCCGCTGACCAGGGAGGGCGGCCGCCAGGCGGGGTCCGGGATTCGAGGGAGCCTCCATACGCATCGCCGGTGGAGTGTCTCTGGAGTCTCCTCCCGCGATCGGATCCAGGCGCCGCGCGGTTCGTCCCGTCATGGCGACGGAAGTACCGGTGCTCACAACCAGTCCCGGCACACCGGCATCCGGGATCGCTCCAGCCAACGGGCTGCTGCCGGGCGCGGAAAGGAACAGGGCCCCGGGGGCCGAGGGACGCGAGTTGACGCCGGTCGCCGACATCCGCAAGGCGCCGCCCGGTGGTGCATCAGAGCGACCGGGCACACCAACTGCACCCAGATCACCGGCTGTGCCCGCAGGACCCGAGTACGGGAGCGCTGCCCGCCGTCCTCCGGTCGCCAGGCGCGGCTGAGCTGATGCGGGAGCCAGGCGCTCCACATTTAGGTGCGGCGTTTCTCCCGGGTCCCGCAGATCCATCGGGGCAGACACATCACCCCGCAACTCCGGGCGCAGATTTCCGGGGGTCCGTAGAGTGCGGGCGAGGGAAGTCCCCACCGACCGGTTACTGCCGCCCGCGAATTCCGGGGCATCGCGGGTCACAACCCTGGGTGCGTCCGATGGGCGGGGCAGCACTGGAGCGGGCAGCGCACCCCCATTCCGGCGCGAGATCTGCGACCTGGGTCTACCGGGCGAGGGCGCCGGCGGCTGTTCCGCGTCCAGGCGCGAATCCGCGAGAGAGAGGGGTGCTTCACCGGTCGGCACGGACAGCGTGTTTGCCCGGCGAGCTACTTGAGCGCCTCCCGGACGTGACGACGGGGACCCCATGCCCGGCTGGTCAGTTTCCCGACGGGGCGGCCCGGAAGCTGGCAATTGTCCCCCCAGCAGGGTCAGGCTGCCGGGACGCCGACCCAGGGCACGCCGGAGCGCGGCCGGTGCGGGCACCGCTGGTTGCTCGGTGTCCAGTCGAGGATCCGAGAGAGGGGGCGACGGCGCATCGGCCGGCAGGGACCGCCCGCCCACACGGTGTGCCTGGCGGATCGCTCCCGGCGTGGTGGTGGCCCGAAGCGGGCGTCCCAGGGCTGGCTGATCCACGCCGCGGCGGTCCGGCACAGCGCCAGGCGGCTGACGAGTTTCTGCTGCGGCCGGAGCGACGGGCCGACGGATGGCCGCCTGCCGGCGCTGCAGGAAGCGGGAGGCGCTGACGGCCGGCGCCTCGTCCTGCAGCCGGGCAGGGAGTCGGGCGAGACCGGGGCTGGCGGTCCGCGCCGGGCTTGGGGCTTCCCGCCGGGTCGCGGCAAGACGACGGGGTCGGGACGCCGGGCGAGAGGGTCGTTGCTCAATGGCGCGGCGCATCATGGCTGTTCGCGGTGCAGCGGGCCGCGAGAGCGAACGGGGGCGGACGACCGTGCGCCGGCGCGCCGGCCGCGGCTGAGGAGTGCGCACTCTGGTTCGCTGCGGCGCCCGCGCAGCGGGCGACACCGGCGCTGATTGGGGGCGCGGGACCGCTGTCTCGCTCTCAAATACGACTTCAATCTCGCGCGGAGGAGCGGCGGGGTAGGGCGTCATCACCCGGGGCCAGATCCACATCGCCAGCAGATGGAACGCAAGCGCTCCCCACACGAACCGACCCAGCAGGCCCTCGCCCCGCACTGTTCGGTTCATCGCCCGCCCCTCACTTCCCGCCGCCGAACACCGGGCGCACTTCAGTAGGGAGGACCACCCGGTTCAATCCCGCCTGGCGCACCATATCCATCACGTCCATCACCCGGGAATAGTTAACGCTGCGGTCCCCTTTGACGAGGACGCGAGCATCACGGTTCCGTGCGGCCAGTTCCCGCAGCCGGCGGCCGAGCACCGCCGCCGTGATGGTCCGCCCCTCCACACGAATGTCGCCCTCCGATGCAATAGCAATCACCAGATCCCTCTGTGTCTCCGGTGTGCCTTCGCGGGTGACCGATTGCGGGAGACGCAGGGCCACACCGGGATTGCGGACGAAGGCGGTGGTCACCATGAGAATGATGAGAAGCGTGAGTGCCACGTCAATCATCGGAATCAGGTTGATCTCAGCAATCGGCTCATCGGCCTCAACGTTGTGCCGGGAGGCCATGTCAGCGCTCCGGCCCCGGACGGGTGACCCGGGTAAAGAACGGCACGAGTTCCGCCGAATGCTCCTGCAGTTCCAGATACAGACGGTTGGTCCAGCCGACGAAGTAGTTGTAGGCGACGATGGCCGGGATCGCAACCAGAAGACCCAGTGCCGTCGCACTCAGCGCCTCCGAAATCCCCCGGGCCATCGCCTCGCCGCCCAGGCCGGAACTGCTCATTGCCTGGAACGACCGCATCACTCCCAGAACGGTGCCGAATAGCCCGAGGTAGGGGGCAGTGCTGCCGATGGTGGCAAGCGTGGGGAGGAACCGCCGGAACCGGAGACGCTGGGAGGCCAGCGCCAGGTCCACCGACTCGCGGATCAGATCGCCCGGTTGTCCGCGCAGGTGCACCACGGAATCCAGCACGCCGGCGATCGGGGATGGCGCCAGTTCCGGGTCATCCAGACGCGCCGGTTTGCCGTTTTGCACCGAGAATACCAGGCGCTCGAACGCCACGTGCTCGGTCCGGGCGATCCGCATCAGAGACCAGATGCGCTCCAGCACCACAGCGAGGACCGCAAGCGAGCAGACTCCGAGGGGCCAGGCAACCCAGCCTGCCTTGGTGAAAAGTTCCAGCATTCAGTAGTGCCGTTGAAGAGCCTGAGAAGCAGCGCTGCAGAGTTTGTGGACCCAATCGGGAGGCGCTTCGGCCCGCAGGCTAGTTGGTGACCGCTTTCAGCCCGGCCAGCCGCACCCGCGCATCTCCGACCCGGGCGTGCTTCGGGAACTCCGCCACGAGGCGCTCCAGGCGCATGATGGCGTCTTTCTTTCGATTACACCGCACCAGGGAAACACCGGACCAGTACAGGGATTCGGGCACCCATTGATCGGGCGGACGGGCGGACGTCACCCGATCCCACTCTGCCGCCGCTTCCTCATGTCTGTCAAGATGGTACAGGGTGGTGCCAAGTTTGAACCGAGCTTCCTGCGCAAAGTCGCCTTTGGGGGCCTCCATCACAGCCTGTGCGTACTGCTCCCGCGCTTCGGCATGCTTTTTCGCACGGAAGCGGGCGTCGCCGATACGAATCAGCGCCTCGACAGCGTATTCCGACCGCCGGTGCTGCTGCAGAAGTTGTTCCCAGGAGGGAAGCGCTTCGTCAATCTTGCCCAACTTCTCAAGCACCCAGGCAACCGTATACAAAAGGGCCGGACGGTTCTCCGGATCGGGGTTGCGCTCCAGGGCCGCACGTGCTTCAGTGAGTGACGGCTCCCAGCGTTCCTGCGCCAGCAAGCTCTGAATGAGCGCCTGTGTGGCTTGCTGGCGGATTGTAGCCGCAGGTTGGCTGTCGAGGCAGGCACGAGCGGCGCGTTCCGCATCCTGGGGTCGCTTCAGGTCGAGATAGAGCCAGGCGAGTCGGGTCTGGGCATCCGCGGCCCAGGTCGCGCGAGGTTCCCGCGAGACCGCGTCCACCAAGGCGGCCACTGCCGGCGCTGCACGATCTTGTCCTTCCAGCGCTACCCCGGTGAGATAGCGCGCCTCTGCGGGGATGTCAGCGGCCGCGATGCCTTTGAGGAAGTCCGTGAGTGCCTTTTCGGCGTCGGCGAAGGCGCGCTTCTCAAGATACAACCGGGCCAACCGAGCTGCACCGACGGCGCGCTGTTCCGGCCCCAGCGAACGAAGCAATTCGGTCAGCGCCACCGGATCTGCGATCTGATTGGTGAGATTTGCCAGCGCCTTGCGGGCGTCGTCCGCCTGGGGTGCATTGCTGAAGCGGGTGACCACCGCCCGGTAGGCAGCGGCCGCCTGCACCGGCTGTCGGGCCGCTGCGTAGGCATCTCCCATCCGCAGTAGGGCCCGCGCCGCGAGCTCATGTTCGGGGTAGCGCTTCAGGAAGCGTTCGAATTCGGCGGCGGCCTGTGCGTGCTGTTCCTGGGCTGAAAGCGTGTTGGCCAGCCAGTAGCTTGCCTCGCCGGCGACCACAGGTTCCCTGGCGTCAGCAGCTTCTCGATAGGCTGCCAGCGCGCCATCATACTGCTTCTGACGGAAACGACACGCGCCGAGGCTGAGCAACGCCCGCGCCCGGCGCGGGTCGCCGGCCGGAAGTCCGCCGATGAGTTTCTGCAGGCGATCTGCGGCGCCCGGCAGGTCCCCCAGTTCCAACAGGGTCTGCACTACGCCTTCAAGTGCCGCATCTCGGACAGCGGGCTGACGCGCCGCCTCGCTGGTGTCGTCCAGCACGGCCTCGAACCCGGAGCGTGCTTCCCGGAATTGCTTGGCTTCCAGATCAAGCTGGGCCAGCAACAGGCGGGCGCGTGGACGATCTTCGCTGCGGGGCGCCCGGTCGAGCACCCACTGTGCGTGCCGGCGCGCGTTTTGCGGTTTCTCTTGCTCCAGGGCGGCCAGGGCGGCCGAGTACGCTGCGCTTGCGGCAAGCGGATGATCGGAAAAGCGCATGACGACGCGGGCGTACGCTTCCTCGCTGGTCGAGTACTGCTTGAGCTCGAAGCGCGCCTCTCCCAACCAATACCAGACGACGACTTCTTGCTCAGGTTTCAGTGAACTGCGGCCAACTTCATCCAGGGCGCGGACTGCGCGGGCCCATTCGGAGGTCTGGATGGCTGCCTCCCCCAGTCCTAACAGCGCCGGCCCCCGGATTGCCGCATCCCGAGATACAGCGGCCTTCTCATAGGCGGGGAGAGCGCGCTTGAAGTCTTTCAGTTCGGTGCAGCAGCGGCCGAGTGCGAGCGCAACATTGGGGGTTCTCTCATGGGTCGGAAACAAAGCGAGAAACTGATCCAGCTTCTCCGCTGCCTGGTTGTACCGTTTCGCGTCGAAAAGCGCTGATGCTTCGGCAAGGCGTTCGTCGGCCGACTGCGCTCCTGCCGGGATAGCGAGGAGCAGTACCAGAATGGTGGTGAACAGGCGCATCCGTCTACTTCCCTCCGGGCGGCGAAAACGGGTGTCAGGGGGGAGGCATCGCGGGGCATCTGTCTCCCCAAGGTGGCGCAACCGCAGTGTCTGACGATCTCCAAATGATCCACACACCGTGTGTGTGCAACGGGACCGGCTGCATGTTACCGCGAATCGTCTGCGGCGGGCACGCGGCCCACGCGCGCGCCGCAGACGGAGGGTGTTTCAGGCTCCAGGCGCACCGGCCACGCGCGCGTTCCGTCAATGGGGAGAGATTCACACTGCGATGTTGTCCCAACCCCACACGTCGAGAGGAATGGTACTCCATCGGACGCAGGCGCAAGCGTCGCCTCATGACGTGTCGCTGACAGCGCTGCACGGGCCACCAACTTCGAAAAGCTGGCGCCCTGTTCGGGGAAGAGTGCCATTCCGAGCTGAAGAATGGCCCGGATCTCTTGCTTGGCACACAGCACGGCGACGCTCTCCATCACTCGAGCGACGAATGCTTCTGCGTCCGACACCCCGGAGTTTTCCAGCAACACGAGGAAATCAGCCACGCCATTGCGGCACGCGATGTCACCCCGCCGCCCGCTCTCGTGCAGTATCCGCGCGACGTCACGCACCAATTCGTCGCCCAGTCCCGCACGTTCCCGCTCGGCTCGGCGGTGTGTTTCCCCGAGGTCGAGCGAAATCAACGTCATGGGCCGTTCCTTCTCGTGCGCCTCGCGGAGCCGATCGTCCAATCGGAGAACCAGAGCCCGCATGGTGAACAGACCCGTCGTCGGGTCCAGCAGCACCGGAATCGGCAGGTCGCGGGAAGTCCGGCTTGCGTACAGTTCCGGCGCCAAATGCTGCGCCAATGCCGTCAGGCACGCCACATGGTGATCCTGGTAGATTTCATACGCCGAGCTGTACAGCGTGATCACAGCAATCGCCCGGTCCTGGTAGATCACCGGGACGGACAGGGTGTGTGTCAACTCGACGTTGGACAGCAGATCCAGCACCGGTCCCACGTCCCGAATGGCGGGCTGATTGACGAGAGGTTCTCGTTTCTGCGCCACCCGTCCGGAGATCCCGTCTCCCACCCGGAGGCGCATTCGCAAGAGGTCGTCGGCGCAGAGCCCCACGGCAACACTGGGGATCAACTCGCTTTCGCTCTCGTCCAGTTGCAGAATGACCGCCGCATCCCAGGGAATGCTGCCCTTCAAGAGTTCCAGCGCTCTCGCGTAGCCGCTCGGCGTCGGATCCTGGAAGATGCGCTCCACCAATTCAAAGGTCGCCAGCAGATCGTCGCTGCGCGCTCGAGCAATGTGATCATAGAACTGGTCCGGCAGCATCCCGAAGCCCGCGTTGGGAGCGGTCCCCACTTCACCTTCCTGCAACGCGAGTTGTTCGAGCGCCTCCAGCACCTGAGAGGCAATCTCCACGAACTTATCCAGCAGGGTCGGATCGAATTGCGTACCGCGCTGCTTGATCATCATCTCGATGGCGTCCGCCAGTGGGATCGACTTTCGATAGGGCCGGTCGCTTGTGAGAGCATCGAAGGTATCGGCAATCGTGATGATGCGGCCGCCGATCGGAATGTCCGCGCCCTTCAGCCGGTGCGGATAGCCGTTGCCGTCCCAGCGCTCGTGGTGGCTCTCGACGTAGGCAACTACGGGGAAGCGGAACTGGACCGGCTCGAGGATCATGGCGCCGACCACGACATGCTCCTGCATCCGTTGAAATTCTTCCTTAGTGAGCTTGTCCGGTTTGGTAAGAATGCGTTCCGGGATCGCGATCTTGCCCACATCATGCACCAGAGAAGCCAGGCGGATCGCTTCCAGCTCTCCGTCCCGAACCCCCACGGCTTCCGCAAGCAACATGGAGATTCGCTGTACGCGCTGTACATGCATCCGGGTGTGGGTGTCCTTCGCCTCGATGGTCGTCGCCAGACTCGCCATGACGCTTTCCATCGTCCGGTTCAACTCGCGCAGGCTCTCCTCTCGTTCCTGGAGCCGCTTCGCCTGCGTCTGAATTGCCGAGTGCGCGCAATAGATCAGCGGCAACGGGAGCAACGCCCAGCCGGGTCCCCGCTGCTCGAGGGCAAGCATCAGACCGGCCAGCGCCGCCGCTCCCAGGTAACCGGGCCAGGTCCAGGCACAGTGTTCCTGCCAAAGAGCGATGATCCGCGGCCGGTTCGGAGGGAAGGTGGAAAGCGCGACTGCCGTGGCGAAGGCAAAGGTGTTTACCGCAAAGTATGCGACTACCCAGAGGCCCAAGCTTGGGACCAACCAGGCGTTGTACTGCGCGAGGCTGTCTCCCGGCGGGCTCCCCACGAGCCTGCCCCCGAGCCAATACTGTGCAGTAGCATAGGCGGCTCCGGCCACAAGGGCGGACATAACACAATTGCTGACGTTAAAGGTCACCCGGTACAGCGAGATCGGCACATACCGCCCGGTCTTCGGCTCCCGCCTTCTGTTCATCAGGCTGCCGATGATGGCGCCGAAGGCAGCGGCTATCGCTGCGGCCAACACCCCGGTCGCAATCCCTTCGCGCCCAAGCACGACCTGAGCGAATGCAATTGGTGCAATATCGAGACTGACCGCCTGCTTCGGTAGTGAAAGGTGAATCTTACACGCCGCCAGGATTGTCGTGACCACCAACGCAACGAGGAGCCACAACACAGCAGCAGGCGTCCAGGCAGTCGCAGGGGTTATTGCGATAATAGCAATTGCTGTAATGGCAGCGAAAACCACCAGTGAATACTGTGCGGCCGCCGGAAGTGCGGCGAACCCGACGCGAGTGCTGGATCTGTTCGCAACGCCGGCGGGCGGAACCTCGACCCGCTTATCTGTGACGGGTTGAGCGACCTGGGGGGGAGTTTGCATTAGAGTCTACGCGTGCAGACGGCGGCTGCGGGCGTCTCGGTGATGAGATACTGCGACCGAGATCCCGGAGTCGTCATTGTGCAAGTTTCGTGCCCAAAATTGACACTTATGGGAATCCTTAGAAAGTCCAAGCCCCGAACACCCAGGGTGCTCGGGGCTTGGATCTGGACCCTCTTCCCCGCGAACAAGGGTCCCACTTTCGGCGAGGACGTCGCCCCCACCCGCGGAGATTCAGTCCGCGACGGGAACCGAGTCCGTCCACAGCATCGAGTCCGTCCACAACATCGAGTCTGTCCACAGCATCGAGTCTGTCCACAGCATCGAGTCTGTCCACAGCATCGAGTCCGTCCACAGCATCGAGTCCGTCCACAGCATCGAGTCCGTCCACAGCATCGAGTCCGTCCACAGCATCGAGTCTGTCCACAGCATCGAGTCTGTCCACAGCATCGAGTCTGTCCACAGCATCGAGTCTGTCCACAGCATCGAGTCTGTCCACAGCATTGAGTCTGTCCACAGCATCGAGTCTGTCCAC
>SXGS01295686.1_pt1 | contig 38516 bp, 27 predicted proteins | sample 3174681 | NCBI WGS metagenome assembly SXGS01 (sample SAMN11356861, study PRJNA531348) | freshwater metagenome | isolation source: freshwater sample F1-80 | place: China: Fuxian Lake, Yuxi | collected 2017-12-25
GAAGTCGGTGATCGCGGGCGAGGACACGGCGCCGCCGGCGCAGGGCCCGAGGATGGCCGACACCTGCGGGATCACCCCCGAGGCCATGGTGTTGCGCAGGAAGATGTCGGCGTAGCCACCGAGCGAGACCACACCCTCCTGGATGCGGGCGCCGCCGGAGTCGTTGAGGCCGACGACGGGCGCGCCGGTCTTCATGGCCAGGTCCATGATCTTGCAGATCTTTTTGGAGTAGGCGCCGGAGAGGCTGCCGCCGAAGACGGTGAAGTCCTGGGCGAAGAGGTAGATGAGCCGGCCGTCGACGCGGCCGTAGCCGGTCACGACGCCGTCGCCGGGGACGCGGGTGCGTTGCATGTCGAAGTCGGCGCACTGGTGCGTGACGAACTTGTCGAGCTCGGTGAAGGTGCCGGGGTCAAGGAGCATGTCGATGCGCTCGCGGGCGGTGTACTTGCCGGAGGCGTGCTGGCGGTCGACGCGGTCCTGGCCGCCGCCGAGCTCTGCGGCGCGGTCGAGGGCCATGAGGCGAGGGGTGTTGTCGGGGTTGCTGGGCATGAGCCGTGAGTCCTCGGCGCCGTCGGCGTCGGGGGGCGGCGGCGCGCAGTGTGTCAGTCAGGGTCGATGAGAGGGCGGGGGGGTCGGCGCGGGGGGTCAGTCCTCGTCGCCTTCGACGAGATCCTTGTAGATCTCGATGTACTGGTGGGCGACCTGGGCCCAGGAGAAGTTGGTGCTCATGCAGTGCTGGACGATGGTGCGCCAGGAGCGGGGCGTGCGGAGCATCTCGATGGTGTCCTCGATGGCGCCGGCCAGGGCGTCGGCGCTGAACTCATCGAAGAGGACGCCGGCGCCCTTGCCCTTGGGTGCGGCGCCGGCGCCGTCCCAGTCGGCCAGGGTGTCCTTGAGGGCGCCGGTGGCGCGAGCGACGGGGACGGTGCCGTAGCGCATGGCCTGCAGGTGGATGGGGGAGCCGGACTCCAGGCGGCTGGGCAGGAGGATGGCGTCGAGGCCGGCCATGAGGCGGTGCTTGAGGGCCTCGTCCTGGCCGAAGTGAAGGCTGACGGCGCGGGGGAAGCGGTCGCGCAGGGCGACGAGGGCCTGCTTGTAGCTGTCATTGCCCTCGGCCATGACGATGAACTGTGCCTCCAGGCCGTCGGAGAGGAGCTCGTCGAGGGCCTCGACGAGGATGCCGACGCCCTTGGCCTCCTCCAGGGGAGAGAGGAAGCCGAGCAGGGGGGTCATGGGTCGGGCGGGCAGGCCGAAGATGTGCTGGACGTCGGACTTGTTGCGGCGCTTGCCGTTGAGGCGCTCGACGCTGAAGTTGACGGCCAGCTGGGTGTCGCTGGCGGGGTTCCAGGCGTCGTAGTCGACGCCGTCGGTGACGCCGAAGAGGTCCTCCTCGCGCTCCTGGAGTGCGCCGTCGAGGCTGTAGCCGCCGGCGCCGCGGGCGAGCTCGCGGGCGAAGGAGTCGCTGTGGGTGGTGACGATGTCGGCAAAGAGGATGCCGCCCTTGGTGAAGTTGATCTTGCCGCCGTCCTCCAGGGCGTCGTCGGCGAAGTACTCGGTGGGCAGGCCGAGGGCCTTCATGGCGGAGGCGTCGAACTGGCCCTGGGCGTCGAGGTCGTGGAGGCTGAAGACCGTCATGATCTGGCCCAGGACGCCGTCCTGGCCGTAGGCGTCGAGGTAGACGGGGACGAGCCCGGTGGCCCAGTCGTGGCAGTGGATGACGTCGACCGGCAGGGTGCTGGTGCGGCAGAACTCGACGACGGCGCGCGAGAAGAAGGCGTAGTGGGCGGCGGCGTCGCCGTTGACGACCTCCTGGGAGAGGCGCGGGTGTTCGAGGAAGAAGACGCGGACGCGCTGGGGGGTGAGGCCCTCGTAGACGATCACGTCCTCGATCTTGCGGCCGACGGGGACCTTGACGGGGGTCAGTCGGCGCGCCAGTCGCAGCGCGTCCTTGTCGAGGGAGGCCGACAGGGGGGTGACGACCGACAGGGCGGCGACGGGGTTGGGGGCGGGGGTCTTGTCCTGGGAGAAGGCGGCCGGCTCGTAGGTGCGAAGCGCGCTGGCCAGCGCCGTGCAGTATTGCCCGAGGCCGGTGGTCTGGGTGAAGGGCGAGATCTCGGGGGTCGCAAAGAGGATGTGCATGACGCGGGGTCCTGGTCGATCAGGGCCGGGCGACGTCACCCGGCTCAGGCACCGACCTCCACGGCCCGCAGATACTCGGCGGCCCGCTCGGGAGGTGTCGGGTTGATATAAAATCCGCTGCCCCACTCAAAGCCCGCCACGTTCGTCAGGGCGGGCACGATCTCAAAGTGCCAGTGGTAGTGGGCCAGGGCCGGCTCCCCGAAGGGGGCCGTGTGCAACATGAAGTTGTAGGGGGGATCGTCGAGCGCGAGGCCGAGCTTCTGGAGCACGGTGCGCATGACCAGCGCCGTGTCCCGGTAGATGGCCGCGGGGCTGTCCTCGAAGCTGGAGGCGTGCTGTCGGGGGACGATCCAGGTCTCGAAGGGGGATCGGCTGGCGAAGGGCGCGACGGCCACGACGTGCTCGGCTTCGAAGACGATCCGCTCGCCGGAGCGGACCTCCTGCTCGACGATGTCGCAGTAGACGCAGCGGTCGCGGAAGCGGTGGTAGCGCAGGGCGCCGGCCATCTCCTCGGCGACGGTCTTGGGGACGACGGGCAGGGCGATGAGCTGGCTGTGGGAGTGGTGGAGGCTGGCGCCGGCGGCGGCGCCGTGGTTCTTGAAGATCATGCCGCAGCGCAGGCGCGTGTCGTTCTTCAGATCCAGCAGGCGGCCCCGGAAGGCCCACAGGACGTCCTCGACCTCGCGCAGGGAGAGATCGGCCAGGGTCCGGTCGTGGTCGGGCGTCTCGATGATGACCTCGTGGGCGCCGATGCCCTTCATCATGTCGTAGAGGCCGTGGCCGCGGCGGTCCAGATCCCCTTCGATCTTGAGGGCCGGGAACTTGTTGGGCACCACGCGCAGGGTCCAGCCGGGGCTGTTGGGGGTGCCGTGGTCGGGCCTGAAGGCCAGCACCTCGGGGGGCGTCGTCTCCTCGCTGCCGGCGCAGAAGGGGCAGAAGGTCTCGCTGGAGGGCTTGCGCTCGACGGTGAAGTCCTTCGGCCGCACGCCGCGCTCGGTGGCGATGATCACCCAGCGTCCGTTGATGGGATCCTTGCGCAGCTCAGGCATCGGGGCGTCGTCACCAGTTCAGGGCCAGCATCATCAATCCGTACTTCAGCGAGTGCGCCCGCAGCGCGGGCTCAGGCGCGCTAAAATAGATTTGGCCCCTCCCCGCTGTCAAGCAACGCGCCCAGGGCGCTCGGCGCGCCGCCCCTCGGCCAGGCCCGGGTCACGATTGCAAACCTCCCCCTCGCGGTGCACAGTCGGGCGCGGCCTGCCGCAGGACGCGGGGAGCGGCGGTCGCGGGGCGTCGAGGGGGAGGGGAGGGTGCCGGAGATCTCCAGCCGAGGTCGTTGGATCGTGAGAGCGGTCGCGGTGTCGGCGTCGCTGCTGTCGCCGGTGTGCTTCTTCGCCTGGATGGTCGCCATGCCCGGCGCGCCCCACAAGGGCCCCCGGCCTGCGATGACGGCCGCCGAGGTGGCCCTTGAGCCTCGGCTGCGCGGCCACGTCGAGGTTCTGGCGGGGGAGATCGGCCCCAGGAACGTCGTGGATCTGGGCGGCCTGAGGGCGGCCGAGGCGTACATCGACGGGGTCTGGAGGGGGCAGGGCCACGAGGTGCTTCGGCAGACCTTCCTGGCGCAGCACCTGGAGGTCTCCAACCTGGAGATCGTCCTGCCCGGCCATCGAGCGCCGGACGAGATCGTGATCATCGGGGCTCACTACGACACCCACATCGGGTCGCCGGGCGCGGACGACAACGGATCGGGCGTCGCCGCGCTGCTTGAGCTTGGGGCGCTGCTGCGGCGCCGGGCGCCAGGGCGCACGGTGCGCCTGGTGGCCTTCGTCAACGAGGAGTACCCCTTCGCGCGCACGGACATCATGGGCAGCGTCGTCTACGCGCGCCGGAGCAGGGCGCTGGGCGAGGACATCGTGGAGATGATCTCGCTGGAGATGCTGGGTAATTACAGCGACTTGCCCGGCAGCCAGACCCACCGTTGGTACTTCGAGCCCTTCTACTCGGATCGGGGCGACTTCATCGGGATCATGGGCGATCTGAGCTCGCGCGGGCGGGTGGCGCGCCTCGTCGAGACCTTCCGGGGGGTCTCGGCCTTTCCTTGCGACGGGCTGGCGGCGCCGGGGTGGCTGGCCGGGACCTACCGCTCGGATCACTGGGCCTTCTGGCTGGAGGGCTACCCGGGCGTCATGATCACGGACACGGCCTCCTTCCGCACGCCCGACTACCACACGGCTTCGGACACCCCGGACACGCTGGAGTACGATCAGCTCGCTCGCCTGACCGCCGCGCTGGCCGACGTCATCGAGGCGCTGGCCCGGTAGCGGCGCCCTCGGCTGCTCGCCCCCGGGCCTCGGTCGCCGCAGGATCGGCGGCCCTCCGCGTGCAGGTTCCTCGCCCTATTCGACGCCGAACTCCTCGCGGTAATTATCATTTTTGTCACCGCTGGAGGTTGGCTTGACCTTGTTCTTGGGGTCCACGCCGAGCTGCTCTTGCGGCGCGGCCTGGGAGGGCACGTCGCCGCTGAGCCCGGCGGGGGGCGCGTCGGCGTTCATGGGCGGGCTGGGGTCGTCCTGCGGGATGAGGCCCTGGCCTTTGGCGCCTTCGGCGCTTCCCTCGCCTCCCGCGCTGTCGTCCTGGGCCTCCTGGGCCTCCTGGCGGGGTTCGGAGGGCGCGTCGATGGTCCTGGAGGGCGCGTCGGCGGTGGTCTCGGAGGGTGGGGGGGCGTCCTCGGGGGGGGCCGCCGTCTTGTTGCAGGCCGTCGGGAGCAGGGTCAGCGCGGCGAGGATCGCGGCGCGGGCAAGGAGTCTGGCGAGGGCCGCGGGGATGGGGCCGGGTGTGGCGTTCATGGTGGAGGGCTCCGTGGTTGTGCGCCTGCTTGAGGGGCGGCAGGGTGTTGAGAACGCGCGGGCGAGCGCTTCGACTTGAGAAGGTGGCCGTGGCCCTGTCGACGGGGATCGATCGGTCTCCGAGGGACACTGATCCCACAGCGGTCGGGGGGAAGGCAAGGCTTGACGCCATATCGGGGCTCTGCTAACCGGATCTCGGCTGTGAGCAGCGGTGTCGAGGACAACAGAGCGAGGTGATGATGGCGCGGTATCTGGTGACAGGTGGTGCGGGGTTTATCGGCAGCAACATCGCGCGCAGGCTCCTGGAGGAGGGCCAGGAGGTGACCGTGCTGGACAACTTCAGCAGCGGCCACCGGCGCAACCTGGAGGGGCTTGAGTCCCGGATCCGGCTCATCGAGGGGGACGTGCGCAACGAGGAGGACGTGCGGGCGGCGCTCGAAGGGGTGCGCTACGTGATCCATCAGGCGGCGCTCCCTTCGGTGCAGCGCTCGGTGGCGGATCCCTTTCCGACCAACGACGCCAACGTCAACGGGACGCTGAGGCTCTTGTGGGAGTCTCACAAGGCGGGCGTGGCGCGGCTGGTGATGGCCTCGTCCTCGTCGGTCTACGGCGAGAGCCCGACCTTGCCCAAGCGGGAGGACATGGAGCCGGCGCCGATGAGCCCCTACGCGGTCTCGAAGCTGGCCGCCGAGGTCTACGGGCAGAGCTTCACGCGGACCTACGGCCTGGAGGTCGTGGCGCTGCGCTACTTCAACGTCTTTGGCCCGCACCAGGACCCCGAGGGGGCCTACGCGGCGGTGATCCCGAAGTTCATCGCCTTGATGATCGAGGGTCGTGCGCCGACGATCTACGGCGACGGGCGTCAGTCGAGGGACTTCAGCTACATCGACAACGTCGTGCAGGCCAACATCAAGGCGTGCACGGCGCCGGGCGCGGCCGGCGGGGTCTACAACGTGGCCTGCGGGGAGCGCACGGACCTGCTGGATCTGGTCGCGGTGCTCAACGAGATCCTGGGCACAGAGCTGGTGGCCAGGCACGAGGAGGATCGGACGGGGGACATCAAGCACTCTCTGGCGGACATCGAGGCGGCGCGGCGGGATCTGGGCTACGAGGTCGAGGTGGACTTCGCCGAGGGGATCCGCAAGACGGTGGCGTGGTATCGGGGTCAGCTGGCCGGCTAGAACGCTGATTGGTTTGAGGGACCGACGGGAGTCAAACCCATCCACGTTCCAGCCTGGGGAGGGCGGCGATGGCGCTCAGGAGCATGACAGGGTTCGGCAGCGTGAGCGGGCAGGTCTGCGGGGTGGACGTGGCGGTGGAGGCCCGCAGCGTCAACCACCGGGGGCTGGATCAGAAGATCGCGCTGCCGGCCTCGCTGGCGGCGTTGGAGACGCGGCTGATGGGGATCGTCCGCGATCGGGTCGATCGTGGGCGTGTCAACGTCAAGGTGGCCTTCGGGACCTCGGCCTCGGGCGGCGCCGGGCCGAGGGCGGTCTTCGATCTGGAGGCGGCCCGGACGCTGGGGGTGCAGCTCGAGGCGCTGCGCAAGGCGCTGGGGCTGGAGTCGCCGGTGACGCTGGCGCACATCGTGGCGCTGCCCGGGGCGGTGCTGCGCGAGCCGGACACGAGCATGGACGCCGAGCGGTGCCTGCCGGAGCTTGAGGTGCTGGTGGAGCGCGCGGTGTCGGCGATGCTCGAAGAGTGCGACCGGGAGGGCGAGGTGCTCGGGGCGGACATGAGGGCGCGCCTGGGGTCGATGGGTGCGGCGGTCGACCGGATCGAGGCGGAGCTGCCGAGGATCAAGGAGGCGTCGCTGGCGAGGCTGCGCGAGCGCGTCGGGGACATGGTGGCGCAGTTCGAGCTGGCCCAGATCCCGGAGGAGCGGCTGGCCCAGGAGGTCGTGCTGATCGCCGAGCGCAGCGACATTGCCGAGGAGTTGACGAGGGCCAGGGCGCACCTGTCGGTCCTGGGCCAGATCATCGAAGGTCACCGCCCGGCGGTCGACGGCCCCGTGGGCAAGAAGCTGGACTTCTACTTCCAGGAGTTGATCCGGGAGACGAACACGATGGGCTCCAAGAGCCAGTCGGAGGTGATCGCGGGGTGCGTCATCGAGATGCGCACCGAGATCGATCGGCTGCGCGAGCAGGGCCTCAACATTTCTTGAGTGTTCGCCGCCGCGGACCTCGCCCAGGATCACGCCAGGAGCAAGCGCCGTGAACGAGCCCGTCCAGCCCGCCCGAGGAGTCCTGTTGATCGTCTGCGGCCCGAGCGGTGTGGGCAAGAGCTCGCTGTGCGATCGGCTGCTGGCAGAGTCGCCCCGGCTCAAGCTGTCGATCTCGGTCACGACGCGGGCGCCGCGGGGCGCCGAGCGCGACGGGGTCCATTATCACTTCGTCGACCGGGAGAGCTTCGAGAGGCGAGCGTCGGAGGGCGAGTTCGCCGAGCACGCGGTCGTGCACGGCAACTGCTATGGGACGCTGCGCGCGAGCGTCGAGGCGGTCCTGTCGGCGGGCGACGACATGCTCTTTGACATCGACTATCAGGGGGCGCGCCAGCTCAAGGCGGCCTTCCCGCAGGCCCGCGGGGTGTTGCTGCTGCCGCCCTCGATGGCGGTGCTGGAGCGTCGGCTGCGGGATCGGGAGACGGACTCGGAGGCGGCGATCCTGAGGCGCCTGGCGGCGGCGCGGCACGAGCTGTCGCAGTTCGAGTCCTTCGACTACGCGATCGTCAACGACGACATCGAGCGGGCCTACGACGACCTCAAGGCGGTCTACCGGGGGCTGCGGCTGGCGGTCGACTACCAGCGGCCGCTCTTGCGCAGGCTGCTGTCGCCTTGAGCGGGGCGGAGTTTTCCGGCCCCCTCTGGCGTTGATCTGCGCAAGCGGAGGGCAGGGGCTGTCCGCTTGACCCCGATGGATCGCGAACCTACAACAGAGGGCCGGTGCGTCCGCCAGCCTCCTGGCGTGGTGTTGGGCGCATGACGGGGAGTCGCCCCATTCGAAGAGGCCGTGTCTCCCCATGGACGCGCAACTGGAACAACAGCTCTCGTCGATCATCCGCAAGGTCCAGAGCTACCACCCCGACCCTGACCTCGCCATGCTGCGCAAGGCCTTTGACCTTGCCCACGCCATGCACAAGGACCAGCACCGGCGCAGCGGCGAGGCCTACCTGACCCACCCGCTGTCGGTGGCCGAGATCATCGCGGAGCTCAAGCTCGACATCCCCTGCCTGTGCGCGGGCATCCTGCACGACATCGTCGAGGACACGGACACCTCGGTGGAGCAGATCCGCGAGATGTTCAACGCGGAGATCGCCTTCATCGTCGATGGGGTCACGAAGCTGTCGAAGTTCGCCTTCAACACGCGCGAGGAGCACCAGGCCGAGAGCTTCCGCAAGATGCTCATCGCGATGAGCTCGGACCTGCGGGTGATCCTGGTCAAGCTGGCCGACCGGCTGCACAACATGCGCACGCTGCTCCACATGCCGCAGGAGAAGCAGCGCTACATTGCGCAGGAGACGCTGGACATCTACGCGCCGCTGGCGCACCGGCTGGGGATCTACTGGATCAAGAGCGAGCTTGAGGATCTGGCCTTCAGGCATCTGTACCCGGAGGATTACTACCAGCTGGCCGATCAGGTGGCCAAGAAGAAGAACGAGCGCGAGCGCTACATCCAGGAGGCGATCTCGATCCTGGAGGGCAAGCTCGTCGAGCACGACATCCGGGCCAGCGTCACGGGCCGGCCCAAGCACTTCTTCTCGATCTGGCGCAAGATGCGCAACAACAACATCCCCTTCGAGCAGGTCTTCGACGTGCTGGCCTTCCGGGTGCTGACGGGCAACCTGACCCAGTGCTACGAGATCCTGGGGCTGGTCCACTTCCTGTGGAAGCCGGTCCCGGGCCGCTTCAAGGACTACGTGGCGATGCCCAAGCCCAACGGCTACCAGTCGCTGCACACCTCCGTCATCGGCCCCTACCACGAGCGCGTCGAGATCCAGATCCGCACCGTGGAGATGCACAAGATCGCCGAGGAGGGCGTGGCGGCGCACTGGCAGTACAAGGAGGGGCGGGTGGCGCCGGCCAGCGAGGCGCGCCACATCGCGTGGCTGCGCGAGCTGGTCGAGTGGCAGCAGGAGCTGGAAGATCCCAAAGAGTTCATGGACACGGTCAAGGTGGATCTCTTCCCCGAAGAGGTCTACGCGCTGACCCCCAACGGCGACATCAAGGTCCTGCGCAAGAACTCGACCCCCATCGACTTCGCCTACGCCGTCCACACGGAGGTCGGCCACCACTGCGTCGGCGCGCGCGTCAACGGCTCGATCGTCTCGCTCAAGCACCAGGTCAGCAACGGGGACACGATCGAGATCATGACCAGCCCGCACGCTCACCCGAGCAAGGACTGGCTCAAGTTCGTCAAGACCAGCCGGGCGCGCAACAAGATCCGCCACTACATCCGGTCCGAGGAGCGCGAGCGCTCGCGGACCTACGGCCTGGAGCTGCTCGACAAGGAGTTCAAGCGCTACAAGATCAACATGCGCAAGGTCACCAAGAGCGGCGAGCTGCTGCGCGCGGCCCAGGCGACCCGCTGCCAGAGCGTCGACGAGCTGTTGATCAACATCGGCTTCGGCCGCATCCAGCCCGACACCATCATCCGCCGCCTGGCCCCGGGCGTCGAGCCCAGGGCCGAGGGCGAGGGCGTCGTCGAGAAGGTCAAGCGGGTCATCTCGCGCAAGAAGCCCGGGATCGCCATCGACGGCATCGACGACATCATGGTGCACTACTCCCGGTGCTGCAGCCCCGTGCGCGGCGATCTCATCGTCGGCTTCATCACCCCCGGCCGGGGCCTGTCGGTCCACACCTCCGACTGCCCCCAGATCGACCACCTCGACGCCGAGCGCCGCCTCGACGTCCACTGGAACGACGAGGACAAGTCGGCCACTCGCCCGGTCACCGTCCGGGTCAACTGCACCGACAAGCCCGGCCTGCTGGCCGGCATCTCGCAGTGCTTCACCACCTGCAGCGTCAACATCGCCGAGGCCCATTGCCGCACCAGCAAGGACGGCCGCGCGGTCAACACCTTCGAGGTCCTCATCTCCGACGTGGCCCAGCTCAACAACGCCATGAGCGCCATCCGCCGCATCGACGGCGTCACGAGCGTCGAGCGCGTCCGCAGCTGACCCGCCCTCAGGGCCCCTTCTGCAGCACCCCGTAGCGCGCCCGGATCGGCCGCAGGTCGATGAAGACCTCCTCGGCCCGCTTGATCGCGTCGAGCCGCTCGGGCAGCGCGCGCTGCCGCTGGCTCTTGATCCACCGCGCCTCATACTCCGCCCGCTCGGCCGCGAAGCCCGTCCGCGTCGCCTCCCCCTTGTGCACCAGCGCCAGGACGTAGAGCTGCCCCTGGTGGAAGATCGGCGCGCTGATCGGTTTTTGAGGGCTCAGGGCCCTGGCCGCGATCATCACCGGCGGGGCGCTGCCGATCCCCGGGATGAAGCGGTCGTCCTCGGCCTCGACGCTGAAGGGGAAGGTGCGCCCTGTCCTGAGGGTCTCCTGGGTCAAAAATGCCTTGAAGGCCGCCGAGGGCTCGGCGGGGCTTGAGCCCTGAGCGGCCCAGAGGGCGGCGATCTTGCGCGCGTCGGCCTCGGCGTCCGGATCCGGGCCCTTGTCGCGCAGGATCCGGGCGGCGATCTCGCGCCGGGTGGGGGTCGTCAGCGGCTGCTGGTGCGCCGGCAGCTCCTCCTCGACCTTGAGGATGTAGAGGCCCTCCTTGTCGCGGTGGACCTCCGAGATCTCCCCGACCGCCACCTGGAAGGCCTCGGGCATCTGGCGCTTGACCACGTAGCCCATCGATCCCCCCGAAGCCGCCTCCGGAGCCTGGCTGCTGGCGCGGGCCAGCGCCTCGAAGTCCTCGCCGCCCATCGCCCGCAGCCGCAGGCCGTCGAGCTGCGCGCGGACGGCGGCCACCTCGTCGCTCAGGGCCCCTCGGGTCAGGGTGCGCCGCAAGGCGCGGACCTTGCGCGAGGGCGGCACGGCGAACTCCGACGGGTGATCCTTGTAATAGGCCTCGATCTCGGCCCCGTGCGCGGCGACGAAGGCGTCGAGCGTGCGCGAGGAGGGCGTGTTGGGCACCGCGACGAAGTGGAGCGTGATCTGCTCGCGCTCAAGCCGGTACGCGGTCCAGAGCGTCTCCTCGTCCGGCGACGGCGCCAGCGACACGCTGAGCTTCTCGGCCAGCGCGCTGTCGCGGCCGATCTCGTCCAGATCGGCGCCGCCGAGGCCAAACTCGGCCAGCAGCGACCGGCGCCCCGCCGCGTCCAGCGCCGCGAAGCGCGCCAGCCGCGCCTGCCGCGCCAGCCACGCCTCGCCCTCCTCGGCGGTGACCTCGACGCCGAGCTCCCGGGCCAGCCGCCGGGTCAGGTGGATGTCCAGCAGGCTGATCACGGTGCGCTGCTGGAAGTGCGGCGCCTTGACCAGCTCCGAGGGCAGCGCCCGCATGTCCGGCTCGGGCGAGAAGATCGCCGTCTGGCGCAAGTGTCGATCGTAGTCCGCCAAGGTCAGGGCGATGTCGCCCAGCCCCCCGACCTTCGAATCGTCGGCCGGGGCTGGGCCGGCCAGCCCCGCGTCGGCGGCGCGCCCCGCGTCGGCCGCCGAGGCGCTGGGGCCGGCGTCCTGGGCGCCGGCGTCGCGCTCCTGGACCGGGGGAGAGGGGCGGCAGGCCGCGGCGGCGCCCAGGGCGATCAGGATCAGCAGGCGGTGCGTCTTCTTGGGCATGGGCTCCCGGGGGGTTGGGTGTCGTCGACCTCACAGGCCGCAGGCCCTATTGATGACCCGCGTGGCGGTCGAGTTCAAGTCCTTGCGCGCCTCAAGGGGCCGTGGTAGAAACCCCGTCCGCCTGGCGATCCCGGATCGTCGGGCCCATGGCCGCCGCTCGCCCGGGCCGGCCTCCACAACGCGAAGACCCAAACCATGGCGCTCACAAGACGGGCGCCGGCTGCTCGGACCGACGGCGTCGGTCAAAGCGCACGTAGCGTCCTGCCGGGGCGAGCCGCTGGATGACGTGGCCGAGCACAGGAGAAGAGACAATGGCGAACATCCACCCCCACCAGATCGTCAAGGGGAAGTACGGCTCCAAGGAGAACCTCGTCGATCAGCTCACCGGCAAGCTGGAGCGCATCCAGGACGAGACCGACGAGGCCTTCAAGGCCCGCCTGTTGACGGTCAGCAACAAGAAGCTGCTGCGCCTGACCACGGCGGCCGACCGCGTCGCTGGCGACTTCGGCACCAAGGACAACCTGCTCGACGCCATCGTCGGCTTCAAGTTCTCCAAGCCCAACGCCGACTACCGCGCCAAGCTGGCCGGCTACCGGATCACGCGACTGCTTGACCTGCACGACAGCTTCAAGAAGCGCAGCAAGTAAGCCCCCCGCGCGAGCCGCTCCGCCGCCCCCCCATCACCCCGACAGCATCCGCCCGCCATCGATTCAGGCTCGCTCGACGCCTCGGGATCGAGGTGCCCCCGTGCGCGCCCCTCTCTCGACGCGGCCGCTCTGGGGTCGCTTCGGCGCGCGTGAGGCGCGGCGATCGCACACGCCCGTCCACTGGATCGCCTCCAGCCGGGCTGTGGTCGCTTTGGCGCGCGTGAGGCGCTGCGATCGCGCCATCGTGGCACGATCTGGCAACTGCCCCAGCCATCCGCCGATCCCCCGCGGCCTCGCCCTGGCCCCACGGGCGCGGCGCGCCTTGTCGAAGGTCGGGCCGCCGAGGGGCGCTGCGCCGAGGTCGGGCGATCGCCGTGGTCGGCGTGGGCCGGGATCGGCCGGCGGGCGACCGCTGGCACGTTCCTTGGAGGGACGGGAGGGTGTGTTGAGCGGGCTGGGGGCTCATTGGGGTCCCTGGCGTGCCTTTGCAGAGAGGCGGGCTTCATCAAAGCCCACACCCCATCTGGCTCTGTGCTATAATCTGCTGGCCCGAAGATGACCGGGCGAGGCGGCCTGCCACTCAGGCCGCGCCCATTGGCCAGCAGCGAAACCTCATGTGTGGAGGATGTTCGACATGTTGGCGGCCCAGAGCGTACCCAGGAGCTTTGAGATGACCCCTAAGATCGGCGATCTGGCTGTGTACCCCGCCCAAGGAGTCGCGGAGTTTACGGCCATCGAGTCCAAGGAGGTCATGGGGCGCAAGATGATGTTCTATGTCCTCAAGGTGCTCGACTCCAACAAGAAGATCATGATCCCGGTCGAGAAGCTCGACTCCGTCAGCCTCCGCCCCGTGATCAGCCTCAAGGAGGTCGCCGAGGTCTACGCCACGCTCCGGGCCAGGGACTTCAGCCTCAGCGACGAGACCTGGGTGCGCCGCTACCGCTCCTACGACGAGAAGATGAAGACCGGCTCGATCCACGAGATCTCCGAGGTGCTGCGCGACCTCAACCTGCGCAAGCACGAAAAAGAGCTCTCCTTCGGCGAGCGCCGCATGCTCGACACCGCCCGCCGGCTCATCATCCAGGAGATCTCCATCGCCAAGAATGTCTCGAAGGAAGAGATCGAAGAGGAGATCGATCACATCTTCGATTGACGCCCTGGCCGCATCCTCCTCGCTCTCCCTCCCCAGAAGTCAGCCGCCTCGCCTCAGCGTCGTGAATATCCCAAGGCCATCGCCGTCCATCCCACCGAGCGCCGGTTGTGATGATGTTGATCGGGGCGCTTGATGATGAACGCCGATGAACACGATCTGGTTGCCATGATTTTGGATGTCTTGTCTGGCCTTGTTCTGGATGCGATGGTGTTGTTGATCTTCTTTTGATTGAAGAAACAAGGCGATTTTCTGAAGTGATGGTTTGTCGGCTGGTTTGCTGATTTTGCTGATTTTTGCTGTAGAAAATGATGTTTTGTTCAACCCCCAGGGGAATCCGAAGGCTCGGATTCCCCTGGGGGCGTTGGCGTTCAGGGCGCGCCGAGCAGCGCGTTGATCCGCGCGCGGGCCACTTCGAGGCGCGCCTGGCCGCCGGCCCCGCGCCAGCGAAGCTCAAGCGATCGCGTCTGGCCCTGGTCGTAATCCAGCCTCAAGTCGAAGCCCTCGCGGGGCCACGCCGCCGGCAGCTTGTCGATCCACTCGACGAGCGCGAGGTCGGCCTCCTCGATGGCGTCCCAGTAGCCGGTGGACTCCAGGTCGTCCATGTCTTCCAGGCGGTAGAGGTCGGCGTGCAGGACGCGGACGAAGGGGGCCTGCGCCTTGTAGTGGTTCATCAGGGTGTAGGTCGGGCTGGAGACGTCGTGGCCGGGTTCAGGGCGCAAGCCGGCGAGGATCCCCCGCGTGATGCAGGTCTTGCCGGCGCCCAGCGGGCCGCTCAGGCCGATGAAGTCGCCGGGGCGGAGCGCCGCGCACAGGGCGGCGCCGATCTGCTCGGTCTGCTGGGCGTCGCGAAGGCGCCATCGGGTCGTGTCGCGCGTCATGGCTGGGTGAAGACCTCATCGAGGAAGATGATCCGGCACTGCCCGCCGTCGAGGTGTTCGACGCGGACCTCGCCGGCGGCGTCGCTGCTTCGTCCCAGCAGGACGCCGTCGGGCAGGACGAGGATGACGCGCTGGCTGACCATGCGTCGGCCTGCGTCGGTGAAGACGTAGCGTATCCAGCCCTCGCCGTCGGCGTCCGGGGGCGCGTCGCCCAGGAGGCGGTCGATCAGCGCGGTGGTGGCCGGGTCGGTGGCGCTCTGGCGCAGGCGCCGGGCGGCCTGGAGGTTCTCGTCGCCGCCCTGCTCGATGAGGACGCGGGCGACGGCCTCTTGCAGGCGGGGGTCGGCCTCCTGGTGGGCGAGCTTGAGCATGCGCTCGCGCGAGGGGGGCTGGCCGGCGCGGTGGAGGGCGAGCAGGGCGTTGACGCGCGCGAAGCTCGTCAGGCCCTCCAGGTTCTCGTCGAGGCCCTGGGCGGACTTGAGGCGGGCCAGCGCGGCGGCGGCGTTGCTGGCGACCGGCCAGCGATCGTCTGTCAGCAGCGGGGTCAGCAGCGCGGCGTCCGCGGGGTCGCCGAGCTGCCCCAGCGCCCAGGCCGCCTCGCCGCGCAGCGCGGGGCTGCGCGCTTTGAGGGCGTCGAGGAGGGTGTCTCGGGCGCTCGGGTCGCGCCAGTCGCCCAGGACCTGGACGATCCGGGTGCGCAGCATCACGCCGGCGGTCTTGTAGCGGCCCGCCAGGACCTTGACGCCGCCGGGCGCCGGGTGGGGGCCGAGGGCGTCGGCGGCGCGGGCGGCCACGCGCTCGTCGCGGGCGTCGTCGACGAGGTCCAGCAGCAGGGCGGCGGCCTCTGGCGTCGGCGCCCTGCGGTAGTGCTCGGCCAGCGCCTGGAGGGCGCTGAAGAGGACCTCGCCGCTGGTCCGGGTGGTGATCTCGAGCAGGGCGGCGGCGATCTCGGGGGAGGTGTTCGAGCCGAGCCCGAAGGCGACGTCGGCCAGCAGGTAGGACCTGTCGGCGCGCAGCTGTTCGAGCAGCAGGCGGCCGGCGCGGGGATCGTCGATGCGGCCGAGCGCGCGGGCGGCGGCGCGCTGGGCGTCGACGTCGCCTTCGCGCAGGGCGCCGCCGATGGGCTCGATGGCCTCCGGGGCGCCGGTCTTGCCCAGCGCCTCGATGGCGAGGCGCTGCTCTTCGGGGTTGAGCCTGGGCAGGAGCAGCAGCAGGGGGCGGGTCAGGCGCGCGTCCTCGAAGGCGCTCAGGCCTCGCAGGATGTCCAGGCGCAGGGGGTCGTCGATCTCGCCGGGGGCGTCCAGGAGCCCTTCGAGGAGCCCGAGGGCGGGGCCGAGGGCGTCTGGATCGCGCCCGGCGAGCAAGGCGGTCGCGGCGGCGTCGGTGGGCAGGCGCTGGGCGCCCAGCTCGGGGATGAGGGCCCTGGCGACGAGGCGGCGTTCGTCGCGACCGCACTCGGGCAGGGACTGGATGTACTGGAGGGCGCCGAGGCAGAGGCGCTGGAAGTTGGGGTCGTGGCTCAGGCGCAGGGCCTCCAGGATGGAGGCCGTGGCCGCGGGGCCGATCTTCTTGAGGGCGTCGGCGGCGGCGCGGGCCGTGTCGCCGAAGCGCATGACCTGGAGCAGCGGATCGGCGGCGGAGGGGTCGCCGATGTCGCCCAGGGCGTAGATGACGCGGCTGCCGAGGGGGGTCTTGTGCTCGGCCCACATCAGCTTGACGAGGTGGCCGGTGGCGCGCGGGTCCTTGAGGCGGCCGAGGGCGTCGACGACGGCGAACTGGATGTCGTCGTGGGGGCTGTAGAGCAGGCCGACGAGGGGCAGCACGGCGCGCGGGTCCTTGAGGCGGCCGAGGGCCTGGATGGCGGCGAGCTGGACGCGGACCTGGGGGTCCTTGACCTTCTCGAGCAGCGGGAAGACGGCGGTCTGGTCGCCGATGCGGGCCAGCACCTCGATGGCGACGATGACGACCTCCGGCTCGACGTCGGAGAGCATGGTGGCGATGGGGGCGCGGGCTCTGTCGAAGCCCAGCCGCCCGAGGGCCCGGACGGTGGCCGCGCGGACCTTCGGCTCGCCGTCGCCCAGGGTGCGGATCATGGCGTCGACCTCGGCGACGCCGCCGAGCTCGCTCAGGGCGTTGACGGCGCCGATGCGGAGGACCGGGTCGGTGTCGGTCAGGAAGCGGTGGAGCTTCGGGGCGGCGTCGTAGGCGCCGACCTCGACGAGGGAGTCCATGGCGGCGAGCTGGACCAGGGAGGCCTGATCGTCGAGGGCGTCGAGCAGGTGGCCCTGGACGCTGGCGAGGTCGAAGTAGACGAGGCCGCGCAGGGAGGCGGCGCGGCGGGCGGGGTCGGGGCTCTTGATCTCGCGGGTGGCCTCGGCCAGCTTGCCGGACCATTCGAAGGCCGCCGCCGGCAGGGCCGCCAGAGCGCAGAGCAGCGACGCGATCGCCGCCAGCGCGCGGGGGCTCAAGGCGAAGGAGGCACTGGGCGTCTGCGCGTGGGGCATGGCGACCTCCGGTTGGGCCAGGGCGAGGTCAACGTCGGCCCCCAGCGCGGCATTCCTCGCGGGAGGTCGGCGGCGGGGCGCCGGGGGCGCGTCGATGGCGTCTGGGGTTTGCGCGGGCGAGGGTTCAGTTGCCAAAGCCGAGCTTGGACTCGCGGCTGCTGGCCTCTTGATCGACGCGGATGGCGGCGATCTCGCTCTGGTCGGTGTAGATCCGGCCCTCGTCGGACTCCAGGGTGATGTAGGACTCCCCGAGGGTCAGGGCGGTGACCTTGCCGACGGGGAAGAGGGCGATGGGCGTGGCCAGGAAGACGGTGATGCGCGTGCCGGCCGGCAGCGTCCAGCGCCTGTCGTCGGCGGTGGCCTTGAGGTCGTTCTTGAGGATCGCGGTCAGGGTCTCGGATTTCATGTCGGCTCTCAGTGGGTGTCGGCCCTTGGAGGGCTCGACGGGGTCATCGTCTTGTGAACCCTCAGATGGGGTTGCGGGTGCAGTTTCGGAAGCAGACGTTTCCGATGACCTGCATGTTCTGGTCTTGAAGCTCGGTGCAGCTGTAGCCGACGGGGCAGGCGTCGAGGTTGTCGGGGTCGCAGGCGACGCCGCAGAAGTCGCCCAGGGCGTTGCCCTCGTCGTCGCTGATGCGCAGGCACTGGTTGGGCTCGCCGCCGCACTGGCCCTCGGCCTCGGCGTCGCAGGGGTCGCAGAAGGGGCCGTCGGGTTCGCCGCAGCGCCCGGTGTCGAAGTTGCAGACCTGGCCGAAGCCGCACAGGTGGTTGCCGTCGCAGGGGCGCACCTGGCACTGGTTGCTGCGACAGATCTGAAGGCTGGGGCAGTCGCTGTCGGCCTCGCAGCCCTCCAGGCAGCGCTGCTGCTCGACGTCGCAGAAGGTGCCGGCGTCGGGGCAGTCGCGGCTGGTGATGCAGCCGCCGGGGATCCTGCACAGGCCATCGGGCAGGCACTCGGCCCCGGGCGGGCACTCCGCGCTGGAGGCGCAGGGGGCCACGCAAGCGCCCGCGTCGCAGACCTCGCCGTTGGGGCAGGAGCCGGGGCTGCAGCCCGGCACGCAGGTCAGCTGGGCGCTGCATTGCTGGCCGCTGGGGCAGTCGTCGTTGTCGAGGCAGCCCTCGGGTGAGGCGCAGTCTCCGCTGGCGGGGACGCACTGGGAGCCGAGGCCCTCGATGGGGTCGCAGACGAAGCCGCGCGGGCAGTCGGTGAGGGAGGTGCAGGCGCGGCCGCAGAAGCGGCCGCCCTGGGTGAAGTCGAGGCAGAGGTCGTCGGCGGCGCCGCACTCGATGTCCTCGTTGCAGGGGTCGCAGGGGTCGCCGAGGGTGCGGCAGGTCTTGCGGCAGGGGTCGCAGAACTCCTCGACGAAGCAGTTGGTGTCCGTAGTGCAGGCGCGGGCGCCGGTCGGGGCGCGCTCGCAGCGGCCGAGGCAGGTGTCGCAGAGCTCGCCCTGGGCGCAGGCGCTCTGATCGTCGCAGCGGGCGCGCGAGACGCAGAAGCCGCCCTGGCCGCAGCGGGTCGTCAGGGCGCAGTCGTCGTCCGAGCCGCAGGCCTGCCGGCAGAGGCCCGCGTCCGTGTCGCAGACCTCGCCCTGGCCGCAGTCGGCGTCGGCGGTGCAGGCTGCGGGGGCGTTGTTGGGGGTGTTGTTGCCCGGATCGTTGTTGGGGGCGTTGTTGCCGGGATCGTTGTTGCCGGGGGCGTTGTTGTCGGGGGCGTCGCCGGGGGCGGCGGCCTCGTCGCTGCATCCGAGGGCGATCAGGGGGAGCAGGGCGGCCATCAGGGTTGCGATGTGGCGTCGGGCGGGGATCGTGGTCGGGTTCATGGTCATTACTGGATGAGCAGGGGGAAGATGACGCCCTTGTTGAAGCCGCCGTGGGCGGGGAACTGCATGCCTCGGAAGCGGTTCTTGAGGCAGTCTCCGACGGGGCCGGAGTTGTAGGCGGATTCGAGGACGGAGACGCCGGCGGTGGTGCCGGAGGGCTTGATGAAGAACTTGACGCGGACGCCGCGGAAGCCGGGGTTGCGCTTGAGCTCGGGCATCAGGCAGCCCTGGAGGCCGCCGAACTGGGACACGACGACGCGGGTGACCTCGCCGTCGGTCAGGACGTGGTCGGTGCCGCCGCCGGCGCCGTCGAAGTCGACGGTGTTGGTCAGGTCGTCGTCCTGGGGGTTGACGCCGCCGCCGTTCGTGGCCTTGTCGCCCTGGTTGCGTCGCCCGATGCCGCCGATGTTCTTGCGGACGGCGGCGCTGTTCTCGGAGAAGAGGGCGGCCATCATGTCCTTGTCGACGTTGATCTGGTCGAAGTCCTTCGGCGGCGGCAGGAGCTTGAAGCCTTCCGAGAGGTCGGCGATGAGGGTCTGCTCGGGCAGGGCCTCGGGCTTGGGGCGGATGAAGAACCAGTAGACGGCGAAGACGGCGCCGAGGAGCAGCCCGGCGCCGATGCCGGCGTAGGAGGTCCACTTGCCGGCCGTCTTGGCGGTCTGGACGCGCTGCGCGCGGCGCTCGTTCTCGATGCGCTGGCGCTCGGCGCGGACGGGGATGTACTTGAGGACGGCCTGGCGGAAGACGGGCATGTCCTGGAGGGCCATGCGGGTCTGCGTGGCGCGGTCCAGGACGGAGGTGAACTCGTCGATCTGATCGGAGCGGAGCTGTTCGAGGACCTGCTCGTGGGAGAAGGGCCCGTAGTCGAGGCCGTCGATGGAGACGAGGTAGCGGGTGCCGGCCTTGTCGCCCTCGGTGACCTGGATGGCGGAGATGGCGCCGGTCTTGCCGAGGATCTTGGCGGCCTTGGCGAAGGGGTCCTCGGTATCGGCGGGCTGTGGCGTCGGGGCGTCGTCGGCCAGAAGCTCCTGTCCGGGCTCGGGGCCGATGTCGACGGTGTTGGTCGAGGCGGGCTTCTCCGGCTCGGCGATCGCGGCGGCCAGCGGGGCCAGGGTGGGGGCCTCGACGATGACCTTGAGGCGCTCGCGGAAGTCGACGGCGGAGTTGGGCCTGCGGTTGGGGTCAAGGTCGGTGGAGGCCTCGATGAGGGCGAGGATCTCGGGTCCGAAGTCGGCGGCGATGGCCAGGGCGCGCTGTCGGGCGGGCTCGCCGTGGCCGGGGATGGGCTGTGGCGAGAGCATCTCGGCGGTGAGCATGCCGAGGGCGTAGATGTCGGCAGCGGGGCTGCGCATGGAGGGCGAGTCGCGCAGCTCGGGGGCGATGAAGGGGGAGTCGACGTAGGGGCCGAGGGCGCGCGCGTGGAGCGTGGCGGCCAGGGTGTGGCCGTAGGCGATGTTGACGATCTTGACGCGCCCCTGGTCGGTGACGAAGACGTGGCGGGCGGTCAGGGTGCCGTGGGCGCAGTGGGCGTGGAGGGCCTTGAGGCCGCTGCAGATGTGCCCGATGATGTTGAAGACGCCCTTGGGGTTGAGGCTCTCGCCGCGCTGGCGCCGCTTGTCGAGGTATTCGGCCAGCGGCAGGCCCTCGACGTGCTCCATGACGACGAAGGCGGCGCTGGTCTCGCGGCCGATGCCGTAGACCTTGGCGAGGTTCTTGTGAGGGACGCCGCTGACCAGCCGGACTTCGGCGCGCAGGCGGTCGTATTCGGCCTCGAAGTCCGCGTCCTGCCCTGTGATGGGCAGGGTCTTGAGGAGCATGGCGCGGTTGTTGTCGAGCTTTCGGGCGAGGTACGTGGTGCCGAGCTGGTTGTGGCCCAGGGCCTTGTCGACCTCGAACTGCCCGCCGATCTGCTGTCCGGCAAAGAAGGGGTCCAGAGATGAGGTCGCCGTGTCGCGCGGGTCGGTCATGGAGCCTTCGGGCCTCTCTCTTGGGTTCAGGATCCGGCGGGGGGCAGCGGGATTACGACGCGCCAGGTGTCGCTCTGGCGGATCATCTTGACGGTGTGCTCGCGCTTGTCGACGGTCTTGACGGTGAGCGTGGCGCTGTCGTCGTCTTCGGAGTCCGCCTGCTCGATCTGGAGGATATGGAGGGGGTCAAGGAGGCCGGCGCTGGTCAGGACGTCATGGGGTCGGACGGTGGCGGCCTTGGCGCCCGCGTTTGCGGCGTCGGCGCGCGCCTTGAGGGCCTGCTGGGCCTCGTCGGTGAGGAAGGGCCAGGCGGCCTCGCCGTCGGCGGCGCTGGCGGCCTGGACGAACTCCTCGAAGGCCTCTCTGGGGCCGATCTCGCGCTGACAGGCGGCGCTCAGGAGGCAGGCCAGGGCGATCAAGAGGGCGGTGGGGTTGTGGGCGAGTGGCACCTTGGTCGTCCTCTGGGCTCTTGGGGTCGCGTCGTGCGTTCTCAAGCGTCGGCGGTCCTGGGCGCGCCGTGGAGAGGATACGCCAAGCCCGGCGGGGGCGCAACGGGGTGCAGCGGTCGCCCAGGGCGATCGCATCGCAAGTCTGCGCGCTTCTTGTCCTTTCGGGTGTGGCGCGGTCGGCGACAGAGAGGCCCTGGTCTTCAGCACCTCAACCTCCCGGGGATCGGCGGTGAGGGTTTCGATCGCGACGGGGCCGAGGTCTCCGGGGCGAGCGGCCGCAAGCGGTCAACGCGCTGCTGCTGCGGCGAAGGCGAGCACGTCGGCCTCCAGGCGATCGACGGGGTTGTCGTCGTCGGGGCGCAGCAGGGCGGTGATGCACAGGAGCTGGGTGCCGTTGTGGACCTCGATGATCAGGAGGGTGAAGTCGCGGTCGAGGATGTTGGCGGAGAGGGTGCTCCTGAAGGCTTTTTTCCCGGCGAGGTCGATGGGCAGGGGGTCGTCGACGAGGTTGAGGCCGGCGCGGCCGAGCCGGTCGATCACGTCGGCGCGCCAGGCGGGCAGCTCCTCGGCGCTGACCTGGAGGCGCGCGGCCTCGGCGTGGGCGAGCGTCGCGGGGTGCTTGATGGCGGCGAGGCGGCCGGGCGCGTCGATCTGGACCCAGCCTTCGGGGGGCGGGATCTTCCCAGGGGGGCTCTGCGCGGCGGCAGAGGCGCCGATGAGCGAGACGAACGCGACCAGTGCGATGGCGAGGGCGGATCGTCGATCCATGGGGGTCACTGCTGCTTGAAGACCATGCCGTTGATCAGGGCCTCGAACTGAGGCTTGATCTTGCTCTCTTCCTTGTCCTGCATGTAGCCGACGACGAGCCAGGCGGTGGTGTCGCGGATGAAGGAGACGACGTAGACCTTGAGGGTGACCCCGGAGTGCGTGAAGCGGTAGGTGGTCTCCTGGGCCTTGTTGCCGCCGTACTCCTTGTCCGTGGTCTCCCCGATCTTCTCGAAGGTGGACTCGGTCAGGGTCTTGTGGAAGGTGCCGAAGAAGACCTCGGCGACGTCGGCGGTCATCAGGCGGGTGGGGACGATCTCGATCTGGGACTGGCTCTTGGGCTCGATGAAGACGGCCACGGCCTTCTCATTGCCGGAGTTCTCCTCCCAGCCCTTGGGCTTCTGGAGCTCGACGCCGTGCTCCTCGTTGGTGATCTTGTTCTCGTCCTGGGCCGCGGCGGTCGCGCTCAGGGCGGTCATCAAGGCCATGAGGGTGAAGGCGGCCGTCAGGGCGGGCGCGAAAGATCGGACAAGGTGCCTGCGCATGCTCAACATCTCCACAATCGCGTCTGGACGTCGGCCCGGCCCCGTGAACATTCAGCGGCCTTCGGTGGGCTCGATGGGCGAGCGACGTCGTGCGGCGTTCCACACCGCCTTATAACAGCGCCAGCGGCCGCGTTCAAGACCATGGGCGGCTTGTCGCGGTGGGGTGGTCGTGCTACACCGTGGCCCTTTGGTCGCCTTGAGCGCGATCGGTCTGGCGAATAGACGCCGCTTCATTCAAGGAGGAGGGTGCCATGCAACGGGTCCCCATGACGCCTCGCGGTTATCAAGCGCTTCAAGAGAGGCTCGACAACCTCAAGTCCATCGAGCGCCCGCAGAACATCGAAGACATCGAGACGGCCCGCGCCCACGGCGATCTGAGCGAGAACGCCGAGTACAAGTACGCCAAGAATCGCCAGAGCGAGATCGCCGGGGAGATCCGCTACTGCGAGACGCGCCTGGCGCTGGCGCAGGTCATCGATCCGGGCCAGCTCGACGGCGACAAGGTCGTCTTCGGGGCCATCGTGGAGCTGGTCGACGTCAGCACCGACGAGGAGTTCACCTACCAGATCGTCGGCGAGGACGAGGCCGACATCAAGAAGAACCTGCTGTCGATCACCAGCCCGCTGGCCCAGGGCCTCATCGGCAAGGAGGAGGGCGACATTGCCAGAATCCAGGCCCCCAAGGGCGTCCGTGAGATGGAGATCCTCGCCGTCCGCTTCCAGTCCGAGCCCTTCCATCAGGGCTGATCGAGCCCAATGAGCCTGCGCGACCTCGTCCTGGGCCCCTTCGTTCTGGAGTCTCCGCTTGGCCGGGGCGCCATGGGGGAGGTCTGGCGAGGGCGCCACGAGGCCCAGCAGGTGCCCGTGGCGGTCAAGATCCTCCACGCGCGCTTCGCGCGGGAGCTGCGCTACCGGGCGGCCTTCCGGCGCGAGGTGCGGGCCGTCGCGGGCCTGAACCACCCTGGCGTCGTGCACGTCCTGGACTGCGGGGAGATCACGGCGCGGGCCGCCCAGCGCGCCGGCGATCCGACCCTCTTCAACCGCCCCTATCTCGTGATGGAGCTGGCCTCGGGCGGCTCCATCGACAGGCTCGACAGGCCGATGCGCTGGCCGCAGATGAGGGCCGTGGCGCTCTCGCTGCTCGACGCTCTGGCGCACGCGCACGCCCGAGGGGTCATCCACCGCGACATCAAGCCGGCCAACGTCCTGCTGGCCCTGGACGGTGACGCGCGGCCGAAGCTGAAGCTGACGGACTTCGGCATCGCCCACGCGACCTCGCAGCGCCGCATGGCCGGCCACGCGGCGCTGGGGGACTCGGCCGGGACGCCCCAGTACATGGCGCCGGAGCAGTTCGTCGGGCGGCTGCGCGATCACGGCCCCTGGACCGATCTCTACGCCCTCGGGTGCCTGCTCTTCGAACTGTTGACCGGCGCGCCGCCCTTCGGGGCGCGGGAGATGGCGGCGCTGGCCCGCAGCCACATCGACGCGCCGGTGCCCCCGATCGACGTCACCCAGGCCGTGCCCGAGGGGCTCGACGCGTGGATGGGGCGGCTGCTGGCCAAGGAGCCCTCGCGGCGCTTCCAGCGGGCCGCCGACGCGGCCTTCGCGCTGTCCAGGCTCGAAGATCCCGCCTTCGTCGAGGAGCCGCTGGCGACCCGACGGCGCGGCGAGGCGTTCGATACGCAGGTGGGGGTGTCGGAGAGCTGGCTGGTGGAGATGGAGCGCGCACTCCAGGGCGCGCCGCTGACGTTGGACCGCGAGGCGGCCCCGACGCTGTCCAGCACGATCGCGCCGATGACCGCCGCCGAGGCGCAGGGGATCGCGCCGCCGGAGGATTCCGCAGTGATCTGGACACGTTGGCCGACGTTCCTGGCGGACGTGCCGCCGCTGCCGGAGACCTGGCGGCGACAGGACGACGCGACGGGGCGCGGGCGGCTGGTGGGGGCGGGGCTGGGGTTGTACGGGCTGCGGGCGGTGCCCTTCGTCGATCGGGAGATCGAGCGGGACGCGATCTGGGAGGCGCTCGGGGAGGTCGGCGGCGGCGGCGCGGGGATGGTGATCGTCAGCGGACAGGCGGGGGTGGGCAAGAGCCGGCTGGTCGAATGGATGTGCGAGAGGGCCCACGAGGTCGGCGCCGCCACGATCATGGTGGCGCTGCACGGCCCGACGCCCGGCCCCGGCGACGGCCTGCCCCGGATGCTGTTGCACCACCTGCGCTGCGAAGGGGTGCCGGTCGCCGAGGTGCTGGAGCACGTCGTGGAGGCGAGCCGCGCGGTGGGGATCGTCGATCCCTCGGTGTGGCGGGCGCTGGCCGCCTTCGTGGCGCCCGATGCAGACGCCCAGGCGGACCCGGGTCAGGCGGCGCGATCCCCCCAGCGAGGGCCGGGCTGGTGGCGAGGACCGCTGCGGCGCTTGATCGAGGGGGAGGCGCGGCGCCGCCCGGTGATGATCTGGCTCGACGACGTGCACTGGGGCGTCGAGTCGCTGGAGCTTGCCGAGGCGCTGCTGGTCGAGGGCGCCGAGGTGCCCGTCCTGCTGGCGCTGACCGCGCGGGCCGAGGCCGTGCGCGCGGGCTCGCCGCTCGGGGCGCGCTTCGAGCGCCTGGCGGCGCACCCCAGGTGCCGGTGGATCGAGCTGGCGCCGCTGTCCAGGGGGGCAAGCGGCGCGCTGGTCGAGGAGCTGCTGGGCCTCGAAGGGGCGCTGGTGGAGCAGATCGCCGAGCGCAGCGAGGGGATCCCGCTCTTCGCGGTGCAGCTCGTCGGGGACTGGGTCCAGCGCGGCGTCCTGGAGGTCGGCCCGCGCGGCTTCGTGCTGGCCGAGGGGGAGAGCGCGAAGGTCTCCGACGACATCCACCAGCTTTGGATGGCGCGGCTGTCCGGGTTGTCGCGCGGCGCCATCGAGGCGCTGGAGATCGCGGCGGTGCTCGGCCAGGAGGTCACCGCGGACGAGTGGGCGGCGGCGTGCAAGGAGGGCAGGCCCGATCACGGCCCTGAGGGCGCCGACGACCACGACGCTCACGATCGAGGCGACGCCGCCCTCGGGGCCACCCGGGTCGGCGGCGCTCCCCTCGGGGAGCCCGCGCGCCGCGAGGCGCTCGCGGCCCTGCTGGAGCGCCGGCTGGCCACGGGCGAGGGCGAGGCCTGGCGCTTCACCCACGGGATGATGCGCGAGAGCCTGGAGCGCTCCGCAGCCCAGGGCGGTCGCCTGTCAGGGCACCGGGCGCGCTGCGTCGAGGCGCTGCGGCCGCTCCAGGGTCGCCGCCGGGGCGTCTCGGAGCGCCTCGGCGGCCTCTTCGAAGCGCTCGGGCGCGACGACGAGGCGCTCGGCGGGCTGCTGGCGGCGACCCTGGAGGCGATCCGCGCGGTGGAGTACGCCCGCGTCGACGGCCTGCTGGATCGCTGTCGGGCGCTGGTCGTCAGGCTCGCAGGGCAGGCGGGGCCTCGCCGGGCCGAGGTGCTGCGAGCCGAGGGCCTGCTGCGGCGCCTCCAGGGCCGCCTGGACGAGGCCACGGCGCTGGCGCGGCGCGCCGCGGCGCTGGCCCTCGCCGAGGGTTGGGAGCAAGAGTGGGCCCTGGCCGTGCTGCTCCAGGCGCAGGTGCGCTTTGAGCGCTGGGCGCCGGAGGGCATGGTCGATCTGCTCAAGGACCCCCTTGAGATCCTCGAGCGGTGCGGTGACGAGCCCGGCGCCGTCGACGCGCTGATCATCCTGGCCCACATCCACATGCGCCAGGGGGATCTGGAGCAGGCCGAGGCGCTCTACGAGAGGGCCTGCGCCCTGAGCAGGGCCGCCCGCGATGACTTCCGGCTGGCCGAGTGCGTCCACGGGCTGGGCTTCGTGGCCCGCCAGCGCGGCGACCTGGAGCGCGCCGAGGCCCTGCACCGCGAGGCCCTGGAGGGCTTTGAGTGCTTCGGCAACCTCCTCGGCGCGGCCAGCTGCGTCAACAACCTCGCCGAGGTCTTGCGCTTTCGCGGCCAGCTCGATCAGGCCGAGACCGGCTACCGCCGCGCCCTGCACCTGCAGGAGATGATCGGCTCCGGCGCGGCGATCTACCCCAGGCTCAACCTGGGGCTCATCCTGACGCTGCGCGAGCGCTACGCGGAGGCGAGGCTGGTCTTCGAGGCGTGCCGCGAGCAGGCCGCGCGGGAGGGGCGCACCGGGCTGCTGGTCGGGGTCGAGGCCAACCTGCTGCCCTGCCTCGCGGTCGAGGGCCGCTGGGCCGAGTGGGACGCTCAGGCGCCCGGGATCCTGGAGCGGCTGGAGGCGCTCGGCCTCGTGGATCCCGATCTGGCGTGGCCGATCCAGCGGGCCGCCGAGCTGGCCGAGCGCGCGGGCCACGCCGCGCGAGCCCGGCCGCTCTACGTCTGCGCGGCGGCGCAATGGCGGGCGCTTGGGCAGCAGGGCGAGGCCCTCGAGATCGAGCGCCGCCTGTCGGCGGGCGAGGGGTTTGCTCAGTGAAGGTTCCAAGGCCCGCGACGCCACGGCATCCCACGCCACGATCGTGCCGACGGCGTATCGCCCCACGCTCCTCGCACCGCCCTTCGGGACGGGCTCGTCGGGTGGGGCTAGAAATCCAGGGTGGGCTGCGACCTGTCGGTCGCAGGCCAGCGCACGACCCAGGTCGACACCAGGGGGAGCGAAAACCCCAATCCACAGGCCCACTTCGACGCGCTGATCCGGCCCTTCGATCCGCACTGGCCCGCCCGCCGGCCTGCGCCCACCGGGCGCAGCCCCCCCGCGCATCCAAGCCCCACCCGACGAGCCCGTCCCCGCAGGGGGCGGTGCGAGGAGCGTGGGGCGATCGGCGAGCGCGGCAGGACTTCAGGCTTCACTGAGCAAACCTGGGCGGGCGAGGGGTCGGGTTGACTCTGCGGGCCGGGTCGTAGGACGATCTCGCCCGGAGTATCGACCCGAGACGCAGCGCGGTCATCGACACGGCGGGGCTCATGAGCGCGACATCCTTCACTCTGGGCGCCTTCATCCTCAGCGCGCGCATCGGCCAGGGGGCGATGGGGGAGGTCTGGCGCGGGGTCCACGCGACCACCGACCTGGCCGTGGCCGTCAAGATCCTCAAGCCCCGAGGGGCCAGGCCCGAGTCGCACCGGGAGTCGCTGCGCAACGAGGTCCGGGCCATCGCCCAGCTCCACCACCCCGGCATCATCGCCGTGCTGGAGCAGGGCGACGTCGACGCTCAGGCGGCCGAGGGCTCCGGCGGGGCGCTGACCGAGGGCAGCCCCTATCACGTCATGGAGTACGCCAGCTGCGGGGCGCTCTCGGATCTGCGCAAGCCGCTGCGCTGGTCCGACCTGCGCGCGATCCTGCTGTGTCTGCTCGACGCGCTGGCGCACGCGCACGCCCGCGGGCTCATCCACCGCGACATCAAGCCGGCCAACGTCCTGATGGCCGGGCCAGACGACGCTCGGCCGGGGCTGAAGCTGACCGACTTTGGCATCGCCCACGCCCTGGAGCCGGCGCGCTGGGATCAGGCCGAGGAGGTCTCGATCGGGACGCCGCGCTACATGGCCCCCGAGCAGTTCGACGGCCTGTGGCGCGATCACGGCCCCTGGACCGATCTCTACGCCCTCGGGGGCGTGGCCTACGAGCTGGCCACGGGCGAATTCCCCTATAAAGGCAACAACTTCATAACCTTGGCGCTGCAGCACCGCACCTTGCCGCTGCCGCGCCTGAGCGACGAGGTGGCGGTGCCGCCGGGCTTCGGCGCCTGGATCGCGCGGATGATGGCCAAGAAGCCCGCCGAGCGCTTCCAGCGGGCCGCCGACGCCGCCTGGGCCCTGCTGGAGCTGGAGGCCAGCGCCGACTGGGTCGACACCTCCGCGGCGATGCCCGCGCGGGTGGGGCGCGCCGTGAACCTCGCCCTTGGGCCGGTTCAGGAGGCGGCCTCGATGATCGGCCAGCGCTGGAGCCTGCCGCTGGCCACCCTGATGTCCGCCTCCCAGATCCGCAGGATCGGCGGGGACGTGGGGCCGACCGTCGCGCCCCTGCCCCAGAGCTGGCGGCCGACCGTGCCCATGGAGCCCTCGCTGGCGCTCGTGGGCGCGGGGATCGAGCTCTTCGGGCTGCGCTCGGTCCCGGTCGTGGGCCGCCTCGGGGAGCGCGACGCCCTGTGGGCGGCGCTCGGGCAGGTCCACGGGCGCTGGCGCCCGAGGCTCCTGGTGCTGCGCGGCGCCTCCGGGGTGGGCAAGAGCCGGCTGGCCGAGTGGCTCTGCGAGCGCGCCGACGAGCTCGGCGCCGCCAGCGCGATGAGCGCCCGCCACGCGCCGACGCTCGGGCCCTCCGACGGCCTGCCCGCGATGCTGGCTCGCCACACCCGCTGCGTCGGCCTGAGCCATGAGGACGCGGCCGCGCGCCTGTGCCGCACCCTGGCCGAGCAGGGGGTCGAGGACGAGCGCCTGCTCCGGGGGCTGCTGGCCATCATGGAGCCCGCGCTGGGGCAAGGCCAGGCCGCCGAGCCCGCGCAGAGCCCGTCCCAGTGGTACGAGCACCTGGCCCGCTACCTGGAGATCGTCGCGCGCGAGCGGCCGCTGATCCTCTGGCTCGACGACGTCCAGTGGGGCCGCGACGCGCTGGCCTTCGCCACCGCGCTGCTGGAGCGCGGCGTCCACAGGCCCGTCCGGGTGCTGATCGTGGCCACGGCGGACGAGGAGCCCCTCGTCGAGCGGGAGGTCGAGCGCGACCTGCTGGCCGAGGCGCTCGACTTCGAGGCCGCCGAGTCGATGGCGGTGCCGCCGCTGCCCGAGGAGGACTGCACGCGGCTCTTCGAGGCGCTGCTGGGCCTGGAGGGGGCGCTGGCCGCGGCGCTGGCCCGCCGTTGCGCCGGCCTGCCGGTCTTCGCGCTCACCCTCGTCGAGGACTGGGTCCAGCGAGGGCTGCTGGAGACGGGGCGCCACGGCTTCGTGCTGCGCGCCGGCGTCGAGGGGGCGATGCCCGAGGATCTCCAGGTGCTCTGGGCCGGCCGCGTCGACGGGCTGCTGGCCGATCAGCCGCCGTCGAGCGCCCTGGCGCTTGAGCTGGCCGCCACGCTCGGGCAGGACGTCGAGGACGCCGAGTGGGAGCTGGCCTGCCGCTGCGCGGGGGTCCCGGCGCCGACGGGGCTGTCCGAGGTGCTGGCGCAGGCGCGCTTCGCCGAGCCGACCGAGGGGGGCTGGCGCTTCGTCCACGGGGGCCTGCGCGAGAGCCTGGAGCGGCGCGCCGTCGAGGCCGGGCGCTGGCAGCGGCACAACCTGGCCTGCGCGCTGATGATCACCCGCAGGGCGGGCGGCGAGGGCGCCTCGGCGGCCGAGCGGCTCGGGCGCCACTTCCTCGCCGCCCGCGAGCACGAGGTGGCGCTGCGCTACTTGAACCAGGGCGCCGCCGAGCGCCAGCAGAGCGGCGATCACCGGGCGGTGCTGGCGCTGGCGGCGCTGATCGGCGCGGCGCTGCTGGCCCAGGCCGTCCCCGAGCGCGATCAGCGCTGGGGGCGGGTGTGGCTGCTTCAGTCCAGCGCTCTGGCGGGGCTGGGCAAGCTGTCTGAGGCCCAGACGCTGGCCAGCAAGGTCGAGGGGATGGCCATCGCCTGCGGCTGGCGGGCGATGGCGGCCGACACGGCGCGCGCGCAGGGGGAGATCGCGGCGGCGTGCGGCGATCTGAACGAGGCCGCGGCGTGCTTCAAGAGGGCCCTCGGGGTCCACCAGCGGGCCGGCGACCTGCAGGGGGTCGCGATGGAGACCCTCCGGCTCGGCGAGGTGAGCCTGTGGGCCGGGGAGCTGGCCCGGGCCTCGGAGCTGCTGCTGGCCGCGCGCGCCATGCTGGACGGCCTCGGCCAGGCGGCCATGACGCCCCGCACCATCCGCGGCCTGGGTCACGTGGAGCTGCGCCGGGGCGCCTTGACCCGAGCCCGGGAGCTGATGGAGTCGTCGCTGAGGCTGGCCGAGGCCCTTGGAGACAGCGACGCCCTCGTCCGGGCGCGGCGCGGGCTGGGCGACGTGGCCCGCTTCGAGGGCGCGCTCGACGAGGCCGAGGCCCTCTACAAGCGGGTCGAGGGGCAGGGCGACGAGGGCGCGCGGGCGCGGATGGGGCTGGCGATGCTCGCGCTCCAGGGGCGGCGGGTGTCGGAGGCGCTCGGGCTGCTCAAGGCCGCGCAGGCGACCTTCGAGCGACCCAGCCGGCCAGGGCTGCTGGCCATCGTCTGCGCGATGATGGCCCCTTGCGCCGCCCTGACGGGCGACTGGGCGGGCCTGGATCGGCACCTGGAGCGGATCGAGGCGCTGGCGTCCAGATCCGGGGTCGTCGATCTGGATCTGGCCACGCCGCTCGGGATGGCCGCGCAGGTGGCGACGCTGGGCGGCAGGCGCCCGGAGGCGCGCCGCGCCGCCGCCGCCTCGCTGGCACAATGGGAGCGGCTCGGCAGGCCAGACCGCGCGCGGGTGATGGAGGCGCTGCTCGGCGAGCTGGGGCCTTAAGGCCGCTCACTCCGAGAAGCAGCGCGGCAAGCCGTCCAGGCCGATGATGGCCAGGGAGAGGCGGTCGGGGGTGGCCAGGACGTCTTCGGTGGCTGACCCGGACAGGGCCAGGGCGAACCAACGGGGGGAGGGGTCGTCGCCGATGGCGGCCAGCGACATCGGCCGCGCGCTGAAGTGGTGCTCGCCCAGGTCGATCTCGACGGGCGCGAAGGCGGGTTCGCCGTTGTTGTCCAGGCGCACCATGAAGAAGCTCAGCGCGTCCCGGCGCTCGCTCCAGACGACGAGGACGCCTCTGGCGCCGTCGGGGATCATCTGCAGGGACTCGATGGCGCTCAGTCGATTGCTCAGCGTGATGGTGCCGCCGCGACGGCCGCCATCCTCGCGGATGCGGAAGCTCTGGATGCGGTCGCGATCGTTCTCGGTCCGGACGTAGGCGACGGTGAAGCCCTCTCGGAAGGGGGCCACGGCGATCAGCCCCGTGGCGTCGGAGTCGCTCAGCGTGTTGTTCTGCCCGGTGGGCTCCAGGTCCAGGTCGAGCATGCGCCACTTGATCCCGGGGGTGAGCTGGCGGACCAGGTAGACCACGAGCCCGCTCGTCTCCGACACCGCGGCGACGATGTTCGAGGCGCCCAAGGTGTTCATCTGGTGGATCTCGGACAGATCGCCGCCGGGTTGGATGGCGCGAGACATGAGGCGGCCGAAGTCGTCCTCGAGCCAGGTGACGAGGGCGGCGCCGTCCTGCCGCGAGGCCAGCGCCAGCTCGCTGATCTCCTGGCCCTGTTGGAGCGTCTCTTGAACCAGCAGCTCGCCGTCGTGGGACGAGCGGGCCCACCGTATCGACGCGTTGGCCGTGCCGTGGCTCGCGATGTAGACGTGATCGAAGCCTTCGGCGTGGGCCGCTGTCCTGGGAAAGCCGTGGGGCAGCGGGCCGTCCGCGTCGACGATCGGGGCCAGGAGCTGCCCCGAGAGGTCGAGCCTCGCCATGCGGGCGAGGCCGTCGGGGACGCCGATCAGCGCGCGGTCGCCGCTGGAGGTCTCAAGCCAGGTCGTGGCGGCGATGCGCCCTTGACCGCCCAGCGCGATCGAGGGGGTCACCCGCCGAGGGCCCTCGGGAGGGCCGACAGGGCGCAGGGCGTCGGGCGGGCTGGGGCAGCAGTTCTCGTCGTCGGCGCCGTCGCAGTCGTTGTCGAAGCCGTCGCAGAGGATCTCCAGGCCGGGCTCGAAGGTCTGGCCGGCGGCCGAGGCGGCGGCGGCGTAATCGGCGTCCTGGCAGATCAGCAGGGCGCCGCCCGCGCAGGTGGCGCTGGTCAGCGCGCAGACGCCCTCGTCGAGCGCGCAGGTCGGTTCGATGAAGTTGGGGTCGTTGGTGTCGACGGCGGCGTTGCAGTCGTTGTCGAGGCCGTCGCAGATCTCGTCGGCGTCGGGGTGGATGTCGGGGTTGAGGTCATCGCAGTCGCCGGCGCGGGTGGCGGTGAAGGGGGGATCGGGGGCGCAGAGGGTCCTGAAGCGGGAGTCGAAGGCGCCGAAGCCGTCGGCGTCGGCGTCGGAGAAGTAGTTCTGGAGGGACTCCTGGCAGGCGACGCGCTCGGGGCCATCACAGGCCAGCTGCCCGCAGATCCCGCAGGGCTGGCCGGGGGCGCCGTCGAGTGGGCCGCATCCGCCGCAGGCGTTGAGCACCCCCTCGTCGCGCAAGCCATCGCAGTTGTTATCAATTTCGTCGCAGACCTCGTCGGCGCCCGGGTGTCGGCGGGGGTCGCGGTCGTCGCAGTCGCCGCCCTCGGGGGCGGTGTGCGGGGCCTCGGGGGCGCAGAGCAGGCGAGGGTCGCCCTGGCCGAAGCGATCGCCATCTCTGTCGATGAAGAAGGGCGCGGGGTCGGGATCGACGCAGTCCAGGGCGTCGCCGCCCTGGCACTGGAGGGCGCCGCACTGGCCGCAGGGCTGGCCGGGATCGCCGCCGAGGGGCAGGCAGCCGCCGCAGGCGTTGAGCACCCCCTCGTCGAGCTGGCCGTCGCAGTCGTTGTCGACCCCGTCGCACACCTCCTCGGAGGGCAGGCACTCGCAGCCGCCGCCCTCCAGGCCGCGCTGGAGGTCGCCGTTGAGGTCCAAGAAGTTGGGCGCGCACTCGAAGGCGCAGGCGCCCTGGTCGCAGGCGACCGCGACGCTGTTGGGCCCAGGGACGCAGGGCAGGCAGCCGCCGCAGCGCGCGAGGGTGTCGACCTCGACGCAGGCGCCCTCGCAGCGCTGAAGATCGGGCGGGCAGGCCTCGGGCTCGGGTTCAGGGACCCCCTCGGGGGCCCCCTCGGGGACCCCCTCAGGGGTGGCCTCGGGCTCGCCCTCGGGCTCCTGAAGGGGCGCGGAGGGGAGATCGCTGAAGGCGGTGCAGGCCGAGAGCAGGAGCGCGGGCAGGGCGAGCAGCCGCGCGATCAGGGAGATCCCTCGGGAGGGGTGCGTGTGCTGGGAGGGTTGCGCCATCGTGTCTATCCCCTCGTCGGTGTCGTCAGAGATTATAGCACGCCGCGCGCGCGATGCCTCATCCGACGGCCTCGACCTCGTCGCGGCTGACGGCGACCATGATCGCCTTGAGCGCCTTCTGGCGAGGCTCGTCCTCCCAGAAGACGAGCCGCAGCTGCCCGACGAGGTCCTTGGCGCGGCGGAAGGCGCCGACGAGGTCGCCGGAGACGTCGGTCTCGCTGCGCACGTGGCGCATGATCGCGGCCAGATCCATGCCGTCGGCCCACATGCAGCCCAGCGCCATCATGTCGGGATCGCAGTGCGGCTCGCCGCCGGCGAGCGCCTTGGCGGCGACGACGATGTCGCCTGCGATGATCTTCGTGATGATCTCGATCCTGTCTTCGAGCTCGGGGGGCAGCTCGGCGTGGACGAAGGTCTTGCGGGGCAGCTCCTGGACGAGCCCGGCGCACAGGCCGAAGGTCTCCTCGGGGCTCAGGGATTCGAAGACGCCGGCCATGATCAGCTCGGTGATGAAGATCTCCTCGATCTGGAGCTTGCGCAGCAGCCGGGCGCCGACGCCGAAGCCGCCCTCGTTGTCGAGGTAGCGGTGGAGGCGCAGGAAGGAGACCTTGTTCTGGAACTGGTCCCAGAGCCACTGGCGCTCGCGCTCCAGGCGGCGCTTGAGGCGGGCGACCTTGCGCTCGCGCTTGTGCTGCTCGATCTCGTCGGGCTGGCGAGCCTCGGCGCGCTCGATCTGGAGCTCCTGGCGGGCGAGCTCTTCGAGCATGGACTCGCGCCGGTTGGCCCGCTGCCAGGCCAGGAAGCTGCGATCGAGCAAGCCCTTGATGGTCGGCTCGTCGAAGCGCTGCATCAGGTTGATGACCGAGTGGAAGGAGAGGTTGAAGGAGGACTGGACCGGCTCGGGGGCGTCGGACATCAGCCGCTCGAGGTGCTCGCGCTGGTTGGGCCAGTCCTGAAAGTCCATGCGGACGAGCACCTGCCCTTCGGTGTCCATGCCTCGGCGGCCTGCGCGGCCGGCCTTCTGCATGAACTGTCGGATGGTCAGCGGGACGACGGCCTCCCCGTTGAATTTTTCGAGCTGTTCGAAGATCACGGTGCGGGCCGGCATGTTGATGCCCAGCGCGAAGGTCGAGGTGCAGAAGAGCAGCTTGATCAGGCGCTTCTCGTAGAGCTCCTCGACGAGGGACTTGAGGCGGACGTTGAGGCCGGCGTGGTGGAAGGCGATCCCCTTGAGGTACATCATCTCGTGGCGGCGCTGGAGCACGTTGGGGTCCGAGGCGATGAAGTCGTCCAGGCACTGCCGCATCTGGCGCCGCTCGGTGGCCTTGAGGAAGCCTTCGTGCTCGTGGGCCATATCCCGGGCGCACATCTCGGTGGCGCGGCGGCTGAACATGAAGAAGAGGGCGGGCACGTCCTCGGGCTCCAGCATCCGAACGAGGTCAAAGAAGCGCGTCGTCGGCATATCCCTGCCCGCGCCCTTCCCGCCGCCCTCGTCCTTGCGGCCGCGCCCTCGGCCGCGCTTTTGTGCGGCGCCGCGGCGCCCGCCTCGCCGCTCGTCGGGGCGCTCGTGGTCCTTCTTGCGCTGCATCTCCTTGAGCCAGCGCCGGTGGGCGCCGTCGAACTCCTTCGGGTCGATGACGCCCACGTTGTTGTTGGCCAGCAGGAAGCGCAGCGGCACGGCCCGCTTGCGCTCGAGCACCACGGCGACCTCGCCGAAGGGCCCCTGGCGGACGGCCGAGAGCCAGCCGGCCAGCTCGTCGAGGTTGGACAGGGTGGCCGACAGGCCCAGGATCCGGACTGAGTCGGGCAGGTAGATCAGCACCTCCTCCCAGACCGTGCCGCGGTCGGGGTCGTCGATGAAGTGCAGCTCGTCGAAGATGACCGCCTTGAGCTCGCCGAGCTCCTGGGGCTGGCCCTCGGCGCCGGTGCCCTGCAGCAGGATGTTGCGCAGGATCTCGGTGGTCATGATCCGCAGCGGGGCCTCGCGGTTGATGACGACGTCCCCGGTGACGATGCCGACCTTGTCGGGGCCGTGCAGGCGGACGTACTCCCGGTACTTCTGGTTGCTCAGGGCCTTGATGGGGGCGGTGTAGATGATCCGGCCGCCCTCCTTGAGCACGTCCTCGACGAGGTAGTCGGCGATCAGCGTCTTGCCGGTGCCGGTGGGCGCCGAGACGAGGACCGACTTGCCGGCGTCGATGGCCTCGAGGGCCTGCCGCTGGAAGCGGTCGAGCTTCAGTCCGTGATACTGCATGGAGACAAGGTCCGTGGTTTCAAGGCCGCAGAGGCCATCATCGAGGGGCCACCACTCAGGCCACGAAGAGGTAGTGCGTCTCTTCGATCAAGCAAGGCGGGCGGCGAGGGGTGGTTCACGGGGTCAGAGCCGGTCGAGGTTCTCGCGCAGCAGCCGCTGGCCTTCATCGTCGAGGCGGCCCAGCGCCTCCAGGAAGAGCTGGACCTCGGCGCTGTTGTGGTGGATCAGGGCGCCCTTGAGCTTGCGCAGGATGCGCAGGGCGTCCTCGCAGTCCAGGGGGACGGCGCCGGCGTTGGCGGCCGCGACCATCTTGCGCAGCGTCGCGGTGTGGGCGCAGAAGGACTCGTGGTTGGCCTCGAGGGCGTCGAGGCGCGGGGCCAGATCGGGCAGCGCGACGCGCAGGTGGTCGAAGATGGCCTCCTCTTCGATGCCGAAGTGCTCCAGCATCTCCTCGAGGGCGAAGGCGAGGTCGGCGCGGGCGTCCTCCAGGGCGTCGCGCTCCTCGGCGCCCTGGCCGGCCTCCATGATGTGGATGAAGGTGGTCTCCAGATCGGAGAAGGTGCGATCGAGCTTCTCGTGGTCCTGGACGATGCGCAGGGCCAGCTCGTTGTCCTTCATCGTGACCCTCCCTTCATAGGCCGGCCCCGTGGGGCTGCACTCTCGCGGCGCGCGGCGCCCGCCCGCAGGGGCGAGCGTCGTGGCGTGCGTCGACGGGCCCTTGTCGGAAGGGCCCTCAGTTGGCCGCCACGTACTGATACTTGCCGTGGCCGGCCTTCGTCAACCAGCTCTCCTCCTTCTCGATCTTGCGCAGCATGTTGCTGACGCGGGCGCGCAGGGTATCCTCGGGCCAGCCCTTCTCCTCGGTGAGCCACTTGCTCAGGCCCTTGGGGGTCTGGGTCATGCGGGGGTGGCTCTTGAAGTACTCGTGGATGCTCTCCTTGAGGGAGTAGGAATCCTTGCGGACGACGGGGGCGGGGTTGGAGCTGTTGTTCATCAGGCCGGCAAAGTTGCCCGACTCGAGGGCCTTCAGGTTGCGGATCGACTGCTCGTAGGCGCTGACCTGGGCCCTGAGGCGGTTGTGCTCGGTCTCCATGTCGTTGAGCTGGGCGCGGGTCTGGGCCAGGGCCTCGGTGAGCTGCTCGATGACGGTGATGTTGAGGTTCTCGACCATGTTCCTGTGCTCCTTGCTTCAAGTCAGGTGCGTCGATTCTGATGCACCCGGGCGTAGTTTCTGTCGGCGTTGATCATCGCGCCGGAGGGCGCCTGGTGGCCGCTGCGAATCTTTGACAAAGTCGCGGGGGTCGGATCGACGAAGGTTCAGGAAGCGTCGATACCAGAGATGCGACTTGAGTCTCAGGGCTTGCTCAAGACGAAAATCCCTGAGCGCGGCCGAATATAGACGCCGATCCCCGGCGTGTCAAAGGGAAAATGTTTGATGAATTTGCACGCCGAGAACCACGCAGACACGCCAGGTTGATGACCGCCAAAGTCACACCTCGGCGCGCGAAGGGGAGCCGGAGGAGGCCGGCGGTTGACAGGCCCCGAGGGTGTAAGTGAGTATTCACTCAACGAGGCGCGCGGCCCGACGGGGCTAAAGGGGAGGGCTATCGTGGTGACGAGGCGGCTGTCGTCCGAACAACGCAGGAAGCAAATCCTGCAGTGTGCGATTAGTGTCTTTGCGCGGCACTCTTATCGAGGCGCGACGACGAAGATGATAAGCCGTGAAGCCGGGATCGCGGAAGCGTTGATCTACAGATACTTTGGCAGCAAGGAGCGGTTGTTCACCGAGGCGGTCGATCACACAGGTCGTCGCCTCGTCGAGGGTCTGGAGCTTTGCATGGAGGCGCACCGGGATCGCCCCGTCGAGGCGCTCGTGGCGACTCTCCAGTTCTATTTGACGATGCTTTCAAAGCACGAAACCCTGGCAAAGATGGTTTTTGTCGCAGCCGCGGAGCTGGACGACCCGGTGGTCCGCAGCGCCTACCTGCCTCACCAGGACCGCGCGCTGGACGTGGTCACGGGGGCGCTGGAGCGCTGGCAGGAGCAGGGCAGGGTGCGGGCCGACTTGCCGCCGAGGGCCGCCGCGTGGCTCTTCATCGGCGCCTACCAGCTGCTGGCCCTGATGAAGCGCTCCGGCGGCCTCGGGCAGGTCGATCCCCAGGCCGCCGTCGACCTCATCCGGCCCCTGCTCATCGAGGCGCCGCCCGGCTGAGGGCCTCAGGCCGACTGCTTCTCGCCCAGCACCAGCAAGGGGCGGTCGCGCTTGGTGACGACGTCCTCGGTGATGATGCACTCGCGCACGTCCTTGAGCGAGGGCAGCTCGTACATGATGTCGAGCATGATGTCCTCGATGACGCCCCGCAGGCCCCGGGCCCCCGACTTGGTCTGGATCACCTGCCGCACGATGGCCGCCAGCGCCTCCTGGTGGAAGCGCAGCTTGACGTTCTCCAGCTCGAAGAGCTTCTTGTACTGCTTGACGAGCGAGTTGCGCGGCTCAAAAAGGATCCTCAGCAGATCGCCCTCGGTGAGCTGATCGAAGGTGACGATGACCGGCAGCCGGCCGACGAACTCGGGGATGAGCCCGAACTTGGTCAGATCCTCCGGCCGGACCTGGCTCAAGAGGTTGTTGGTCTTCTCGGCCCGCCGGTTGAAGTCGGCCCCGAAGCCCAGCGGGGTCTGCCCCACGCGCCGCTCGATGATCTGCTCCAGACCCTCGAACGACCCGCAGCAGACGAAGAGGATGTTGGTCGTGTCGACCTGGATGAACTCCTGCTGGGGCCGGTTGCGCGAGCCCTCCGGCGGGATCATGACCTTCTCGGACTCGATCATCTTCAAGAGCGCCTGCTGGACGCCCTCGCC
>SXGS01404719.1_pt1 | contig 38510 bp, 27 predicted proteins | sample 3174681 | NCBI WGS metagenome assembly SXGS01 (sample SAMN11356861, study PRJNA531348) | freshwater metagenome | isolation source: freshwater sample F1-80 | place: China: Fuxian Lake, Yuxi | collected 2017-12-25
GTCCCGGACCGGTGATGATTTCGCTGATGCCATCCCCGTTCAGTTCAGGCAGCAGGATGGACCCCTCCCTGAAATTGGGAATCGTAGGCATAGAAGCTGTGGAGAAGGTTAAGGGATCTGGCCTCGAAGACTTGGACATGGGGACCACCCCCCATTCCGGCAGCAGTAAAGATCGCTGCGTTTCCGTTCCCGGCGTAACCCAGGGCGACTTTTACCCCGCCAGTGAAATCAGGTTCGTAAGCGTTGAAGGTTTTAAGCAAAGCACCGGTGGGCGAAAAGACCCGGACTTGGGGACCCAGGAGGCTATCAGGCGCGGTGATGATTCCCACCAGGCCATTGCCGATGTCCCCGGCAGCGATGTTAAGGCCTCCGGAAAAGGTGGAATCGTAGGCGAAGAAGCTGGAGAGGACTTGGTGGGTCTTGCCATCAAAGACCTTGATGTGGGGACCACCCCCGGCACCTGCTGCGGTGATGATGTCGGGTTGATTGTCCCCATTGAGGTCGGCAAGGACCGCGTTCACTCCGCCTGTGAATTCGGAGGAAAAAGGTTGAAAAACCTCACGCGGAGCCGCGGAGACACCGAGAAAATCAAACAGTTGGACCTGGGGTGGAACGCCTGGCGGGGCACCAATGGCAAAAAGGTGGGAAGCAAACAGACAACGATCTTCGAGGGGATCCAAACGGGGAGAAAAGGGAGCGGAAACAGGATTTAGCTGCTTGAACCAAGGAGAAATAAGAGGGTTTACCAGCGATTGGAGCCTGCAAATTAAGGCATGGCACCAGGCGAAACGGGATCTGAGTAGGAGCATGGGTGCAACCTCGATCCGGCAGGGAATGGAAAGCAAGACAAACAAGAGGGAAAGAAGGCCTGATTGTTTTGTACCACGGTTGAAACAAACCGGCAAGGGGGAAAATAAGAAAAGGGGGGAAATTAAGCCCAAGTTAAATAGTTCGACCCAAGAAATCCCGAATTTACCGGGGAATCTTCAAATCAGCCTGTCCAAGCAACTTGATCGGGACTACCGGCTGTTTGGAAGCCGATATACTCCCAATTACCGGAAAAGCCACAATCAATGCTCCAAAATGGGCCAAAAAATCGTAAATACTCCTTTCAACCGCTTAACTCGTGTTAAACCAAAAGACCTAAAAAGGAGGTCTTTCCAAATCGTTTGACAAAACCTGTGAAATATGGGATACGATTGGTCAGGGCAGGATCAGGAAAAGTTCAAATATAGCCTTATTTTGGCTACCTTTATTTACCCAACCATTTTTCCAAACTTTGGGGTATTTTGAGTGTGTTTCCTTTAACCATGGGAATTCCCAATTGGGCTGCAATAATGATTGCTACCTGCTGGGGAGACACTCTTTCCTCGGACGCCAAATAAGGGATGCCTGAGCCAAGGATCATTAAGGGAACATGGGTGTCATAGGGGTGCGGCATTCCGTGGGTCGTGCCTGTTCCACTGCTCACCAACCAGAAAGGCTTGAGAATCACCATCAGGTCGCCACTGCGATCAGGATGAAACGAATTGCGACACATTTGCTGGATAGGATCTGCTTCCTTAACGCTTTTTAGCAAATCCCCCCGGGTATAGACATTTTGAATACCGGTTTGCAATTTAAGCCATTTTGCAAGGCATTGGGCAACCACTTCATAATCCAACCCCCGTGATTTGAGGTAGGGGCGATTCAAGTAAAGGTTTTCCTCCAGGTCCCCGGCGAAAAACGAAACCTTGGGATCGGGTTCGCCAAACACCTCGTGCAGGTGGTTTTCCATTTCCAATTTCAAAAGGGTGGGATCGATTCTCCCTGCGTCCAAACCCTTTGCTTTGGAAACTTCTGGAAGCGGACAAACCCCATGATCGGCGGTAAGGTACATTGTCCATTGGCCTTTGCCAATTTTTTCATCAAGCCGGGTAAACAAGCGGCGGAGGAGGTCATCTGTTCTCAGGGTAATATCCAATACTTCCTGGGAATCCGGGCCCCAGGAATGCCCTACCAGATCGTTGGAAGAGAAACTTAAAAGCAACAAATCGGTGGTATCTTTTTGTCCCAGTTTTTCTGAATCGATAGCTTGGAAGGAGGCATTCAACAAAACCTCATTGGCAAATGGGGAGGCATAAACGGCATTAAAATACTCCTTGCCCATATCGCTGGGGAATGGATGGGGGAACACTCTGCCCTGTTTTTTGTTTGCGCCCTCACCTTCTCCTGGTATTTCATCAGGACCTGAAAAGTTGGAATAATCGATTTCAGGCCGAAACTTTTGCCAGGATGTCCCTAACCACTGTTTTGCCATCCCGGTTTGGTTCCATTGGGTAACCCAGTCGGGCAAGGCATTCCCATAAAAGGTGGAGCTTCCCAAAAGGCCGGTTTCTGTATCCCACCAGAAACAGCCATCCGATTGGGCGCCCGCAAGGAGGACTGCACCCCGATCTTTGGAAGAGAGGGCGATTACTTTGGATTTACCCGCCGAGGATTTCTTCAGGGCCTCTCCAATGGTGGGGACAAGCAGGCGTTCCGCAGATCCACCCGGTTTTTTGGCCCCGGGTTTTTCAGGAAAGTTTTGGTGACGACTGCTAGTGGCACAATAAACCATTTGACCTAATTTGTTGTCGTACCAATTATTGCCAATGATTCCATGAACCGAAGGCAGGGCCCCGGTGACAATCGTGGCATGGCCAGCCCCGGTTAGGGTATAGGCATAGGGATAATGGCAGTTGGTGAAATGGGTTCCCTGGTCCATGATCCGGCGAAAACCACCCGGGCCCATTTGGGATTTCCACCTCATTGGGTAATCCCCCCGCAGTTGATCGACCACGCAGAGCACCACCAGTTTGGGTTGGGTTCCAGGGAAACTTGGCTCAACGCCTTGAGACAAAGCAAAAACCGCCAAACAGGTTACTGCCATCCCAACCATTGCAATTCCTCCGTATCTTTATTGGATGAGAGACTGGTCCTTTTTCCGGGTCAATCCCATGAAATATTCGCAAGGATTTTGTGAAGCCGTGGGGCTGGTGGTATTTTACAAAAGGAATACCGTTGTTTGGGTTGCTGGATAGCGTTCTGGTAATGGTTGACCTACAAGGGAAAATCCTAGGGGCCCTTCCACGCCATGAAGAAATCCTTTTTAGGAACATTGCCTTGGCCGAAGGTGCCAGGTTATTGAACATTCCCACCCTGTTCACCGAACAGAATCCAGACAAGCTGGGTGGTACCGATCCCCAACTAAAGCCTGATCCGAAATGGCTTTTTGGCAAGATGGCATTTTCAGCGGTGGGAGCCCCCGGGTTTTGTGAAATGTTGGAAAGGGCGGCCTGTCGCGGTGTCATTGTTAGCGGCATAGAAACCCATATCTGCATCCAACAAACCTGTTTTGATCTTCTGCAAAACGGTTTTCGGGTTGGAGTTGTAGCCGATGCTTCTTGTTCGGGAACCGACCAGGACCACCAGTTGGCACTCCAAAGAATGGCAAACAGGGGGATTGAAATTTTGACCGTGGAATCCATCCTTATGGAATGGACCCGATCCGCGGATCATCCGGCATTTCGGGAGATCAGCGGGATTTTGAAACGAATACGCCGTTTTTCGGCGGAAAAAACAGGTAAGTGAGAAAAAATGTCCCTTCCCATTTCTTTTGACCCACCCCGTCGCCTCCTTTTGGGGCCGGGTCCAAGCGACTGTCACCCACGCGTTCTCCGGGCCATGGCGGCACCATTGCTCGGCCATTTGGATCCTGCTTTTGTGGGGTTGATGAGCAACCTCCAAGACCTTTTACGACAAGCATTCCAGACGAAAAATACGCTTACCCTTGCCATTAGTGCCACCGGAATGGCTGGGATGGAATGCACCTTGGTCAACCTGTTGGAACCTGGCGACAAGGTTGTAATCTGTGCGGCGGGACACTTTGGCCAAAGGATGGTGGAGGTCGCAGGAAGGGCGGGAGCTAAGGTATCGACATTGGCAATGCCCTGGGGGCAAGTGTTTGACCTTAACCAAATCCGCGAAGTTCTGCAATCCGTTCGCCCTAAGGTCCTAGGCATTGTTCATGCCGAAACCTCCACCGGTGCTTTGCAACCCTTGGCTGATTTGGGCAAATTAAGTCACGAGTTTGACACGCTTTTGGTGGTGGATACTGTCACCTCGTTAGGTTGCGTTGAGCTCGATGTGGATGGTTGGGAAATTGATGCCGTTTTTAGCTGCTCCCAAAAAGGGTTGAGTTGTCCGCCTGGCCTTTCGCCTGTTTCGTTTTCTGAACGATCCGCAGAGGTCATTCGTAACCGGAAGACCCCTTGTCAAAGTTGGTATTTGGACCTTGGCCTGCTCATGAAATACTGGGGACAGGACCGGTTTTATCACCATACAGCTCCCATTACCATGAATTATGCCTTGTTCGAGGGGCTAAGGCTGGTGATAGAGGAAGGTCTTGAAACCCGTTGGAATAGACACAAGCTTCACCACAGGGCCCTTAAGGCCGGTTTGGAGTCGTTGGGTTTTCAGTATGCAACTCAACAGGATGCGATTTTGCCCCAACTCAATGCCATTCTGATTCCCAAGGGTTTGGAAGATTTGCCCGTTCGTAAGGCAATGCTTGAAGACTATGGCATTGAAATCGGGGCGGGCCTTGGTGATTTTCGGGGGAAAATTTGGCGCATTGGCCTAATGGGTTATAACGCAAGAAAAGATGTCGTCATGCAGGTATTGGCGGCTTTGGGTTCTGTAATGAAACGCCTGGGACACCCTTGCGACATTGCCTTGGCACTGGAAGCTTCCGATGGTATCTATTCCAAAGCCTAACTTCCGGATGTAACCCCCATGATCCAAGCGACTTTTCCTTCATATCGGCCCAGGCGGAGGCGTAATACTCCTGGGCTTTTGGCCTTAACCCGGGAGACAAGGCTCGCCGCTGACCAACTCGTTTATCCCCTTTTCATTCGGCCAAAGGACACCTTTCGCAAGGAAATTGGGTCCATGCCTAACCAGTTTCAATGGGGATATGCCGATGCGGAAAGGATGGTTGGCGACGCTATCAAACTCGGTGTTCGGTCGTTTCTCCTTTTTGGAATACCCGATCACAAAGATGCCGAAGGAAGCTCTGCATGGGACTCTGAAGGGGTAATCCCTACCGTCCTTAGGCGTTTGAGGCGGGCTTTTGGATCAGAAATCCTTCTGATAACAGATGAGTGTTTTTGTGAATATACCTCCCATGGCCATTGCGGGCTTATCCAAAAAAAAGGCGAACGGGTTGTCCTTGAAAATGATAAGACGGTTGCCAATTTGGCCTCCCAATGTGTTGTCCACGCCCAGGCTGGAGCCGACATCGTGGCACCCAGCGGTATGCTCGACGGTATGGTAGCGGGTATACGGTCTGGCCTCGACCATGCGGGACTCGAAGACATTCCAATTCTTGCCTATTCCGCAAAATATGCTTCTGCTTTTTATGGCCCGTTCCGGGAGGCGGCCGAATCACCACCACAATTTGGCGACCGGACCAGTTATCAAATGGATCCTGCCAACCGATTGGAAGCACTCACGGAGGTTGCCCAGGACATTTCCCAAGGGGCTGATTTTGTCATGGTCAAACCCGCCCTTGCCTATCTGGACATTATTCGCGAAGTGAAAAATGCCTTCCCTGTTCCCGTGGCAGCCTACAATGTTTCTGGTGAATATGCCATGCTCAAGGCCGCTGCCCAAAACGGATGGATTGACGAAAAACGGGCCATTCTGGAAACTCTTGGTTCCATTCATCGTGCGGGGGCAGACATTCTAATTACCTATCACGCCCTTGAAGCTGCCCCTTGGATCAAAGGTGGCTGAAAAACCGACCAAGCTTGACCATCCTTAGGAATTGCTCCATGCAGCCTGGCCAAATGTTCGGCCCGTTCAAAATCCTTAGCCCCCTTGGCCAAGGGGCCATGGGAATTGTTTATTTGGCGGAATACACCAAAAATAGTGCCAAAGTTGCCCTTAAACTGATTGCTCCCCATCTGGTAATAGCCAATCCTCAAGGGTTGGCTCGGTTTGAACGGGAAGCCCAGATTCTGAAACAGCTAAACCATCCCAACATCGTTCAAATCTATGGCAATGGTCGGACCAGTGGCACCCCCTATTACGCCATGGAACTCCTGACCGGGGAGTCGATGGACAAGATTTTGGCCAGGCGGGAAAAACTATCGTGGCAGGAAGTCCTGGACTTTGGAATCCCATTGGCACTTGCCCTGCAGCATGCCCATGAACGGGGAATCATTCACCGGGACTTAAAGCCTGCCAACCTGATTCTGGGTGCCGACAATGTCCTCAAATTGGCAGATTTTGGCATTGCCAAGGACCTTGTAGGAACACAATTGACAAGTGCACATTGTGCCGTGGGAACGGCGGCCTATATGTCCCCGGAACAGTGCCGGGCCCAGAAGGACATTGACAATCGATCCGACCTCTACTCCATGGGAATTGTTTTCTACGAATGGATTACGGGTCAAAAACCATTTCGATCCGAAAACTCCGTGGAAATGTTCCGGCATCACCTTGAATCCAAGGCACCAAGGCCCTCCAGAGTTGTCCCTGAAATCCCGGTTTGGCTTGATTCGCTTGTTGTTCAGCTCATGGAAAAAAAACGCGAACTTAGGCCTCGTGATGCCGCCGCGGTGGCGGATGCCCTCCAACGGATTCGCGATAAGGTCACCTCAAACCAGAGTGCTGCGGTTGAGGTTTCCGGTTCTGCCAAAAAAATGAAAAAGGCCACTCCCCAGGAAAAGGAATTGGCACGACTGGTTCGGAACAAGGGAAAAGCGGTGAAAGCACCCTCCGGACCCCCTATTCATCAAACAGGCTGGTTTGTTTCCCTTGCTGGAGTCATGTTTCTAGCTATCCTCGGGCTAGTTTTCTGGATGGTCTTTCTGAAACCACCCTCGCCCGAGACTTTGGTGGAAAAAGCCACCTTTCTTGTCAATGAAGGATCATCCGAGTCAATCAATGAAGCGTCGGTTGGGCCCATCGCAACTTGGACCCGTTACTATTCAGGGTATTCCGATCCCCTTTCCGAGAAAATGGCAACCCTGAAAAGGAGAATACGCCGGGTGGAAGGGGAGGAGCGTCTGGAACGCTACCTGCGTCGGCTGGATAAAAAATTTCAGATGGTTGCCGCTAACCAGGACGAGGAAACTGCATTTGCAGCCGTAAAAAAGGAATCCGAGGGTGATCCCGAATTGGCACTGCCATTGTGGGGCACCTTGGCCCAAAAAGAGGGGGGGGCCTGGCGGGATATAGCATTATCCCATATCGCCATGATTGATGCCCAGGAAGTCTTGAGAAAAGGGCATGAGGAAATGTACGCATCGGTTTTTCTGGGGAAACCACCACCCGCTTTGGAAGGGAATTGGCTGCTGGCATACGATGCTTTTCGACTCCAGGCATTGGGGGATGAACCAGGGTCCTGGCTACGCTATTCCAAATTAAGAGACCAAATTGGGTTATACCCCTATCAGGGTCGATTGCCTGACATGGACAAACCCGAGCAGGATATGTTGGGATTGTGGATTTTGGCGAATAAAGCCTTGGCAAAACCCAAGCCCGAGGGCACCTCCGATGCTTTGGCCAAAGCCCGCAATCAAAAAATTGCCGCTTCCGTGGAAGCGGCCCTTTTGCCGACCGCATCTCCCAATCAAATGAGGCTTTGCATCCCTATTCTTGAGGTATACCGCAATTTTCCGGAGGCCCGTGTGGAAATGGACCTATTGGAAAAAGCCGAATTGGTGGTTAAGCGCCTCAACAATCCATAACCCTTTCAATCCGTTTCATTCCATTGAGAAACCCAATGTCCGTTTCCAAAATCCGCCGTCCGCAAAGTCACGCCGCCTTTCAAAAAGCAAAAAATCTCATCCCGGGTGGAGTGAATAGCCCGGCCAGGGCTTTTGGTGGAGTAGGGGGGGAACCCCTTTTCATTGCAAACGCAAAAGGGCCATGGCTTTTTGACCTCGATAATAACAGGTACCTTGATTTTATCGGGTCTTGGGGCCCCATGATTTTGGGCCATCAGCATCCCAAAGTTATTGCTGCCGTTCGTCAAGCATTGGACAGGGGTTTTAGTTACGGGGCCCCAAGTGAGGCGGAATCGGAACTTGCCTCGATTGTCATTGAAGCTGTGCCGACGGTTGAAATGGTTCGATTTGTCAGCTCCGGGACGGAAGCATCCATGAGCGCCATTCGTCTGGCCCGTGGGCATACAGGTCGGGATAAAATCATCAAATTCAGCGGTTGCTACCACGGCCATGTGGACAGTCTCCTTGTGGCAGCGGGTTCGGCGGCAACGACTTTGGGGGTCCCCTCCAGTCCGGGAATTCCGGCGGGGACCACGAAGGATACTTTGGTCCTGGACTACAACGATTGCCAATCCCTAAGGGAGGCCTTTCAAACCCATGGTCCTTCTGTTGCGGGTGTAATCCTGGAGCCGGTGGCAGGGAACATGGGTCTGGTCCTGCCCACGGAGGATTTCAGGAAAACCCTTCGGGAATTGACTTTGAAGTATGGATCCCTTCTGATCTATGACGAGGTTATGACAGGGTTCCGGTTGGCATTCGGGGGAGTTCAGGAATTGTTTGGGGACCAACCCGATTTGACGGTCCTTGGAAAAATTATTGGTGGCGGAATGCCAGTAGGGGCCTATGGTGGCCGCCGTGAAATCATGAACAGGGTGATGCCGGCAGGACCTGTTTTTCAGGCCGGAACCCTATCCGGCAACCCCGTGGCCATGGCGGCGGGAATTGCGACCTTGAAAGAGTTGAAAAATATTAATCCCTATCCCATGCTTGACCAATTGGCCAAACGACTGGGAGATGGGTTGCAAAAAGCGGCTTCCCGCTTGAATTTGCCCCATAAACTGAATCGGATCGGCAGCATGTGGACGCTTTTTTTTACCGACACCGAGGTAACCGACTATGCCACCGCAAAAACCTCCAAGACAGCAAGATTTGCGAAATTTTTCTGGGGAATGATGGATCGTGGCTATTATCTTCCATGCAGCCAATTTGAAGCGGCTTTTACCTCCATCCTTCATGATGAGGGACTCATTGATGCCACGGTAGCCGCCGCGGAGGATTGCCTCGCCGAAATCGCAATGGAATGCGGTTGACCCAACCGGTTTAAGGATTGCGGTATTGCCCCAAGTCATGAAGTGGGAATAACAATGGCGATGCTTCCCATGGAAGGCTGGGTCCTCAAAGGCATTGACTACAGCGAAACAAGTCGCATTGTCACCCTTTGGACCAAGGAAAAAGGGAAAATCCGGGCATTGGCCAAAGGTGCCAGGCGATTGAAGTCGCCTTTTGAAAATGCACTTGACCTATTGAATCTGTGTCGATTTCAGGTCATCCACAAAGGGGGAAATTCCCTCGACCTCCTTACGGAATCAAGGGTGGTGGATGCCTACAGCGGGATTCGAAGTCACCTACCCAACCTTTACGCCGCTTATCATCTGGCCGAACTTCTTGCCGAGGGAACGGAGGATTTGGACCCACACCCGGAACTTTTTGGTGGAGTTCATGAAACTTTGCAGTGGTTTTCCAGGGAAGGTCCAGAAACACGGAAACCTGGCCGTTTAAGTCCGGAAGCCAGCTGGGTTCTTATTCAATTTGAATTTTTCTATTTATCCCAAACAGGCTATTTGCCCAGTTTTCGCCATTGTCATGCATGCAATCTTGTCCCTTCCCTAAATAATGCCCAATGGACCTTTCAAGCCGACACCGGTACCATCACTTGCGATAAATGTTTTGGTTACCAATCTCCCTATTTTTCCCAATCAACCAAAATGCCCCCTCATTCAAAATCAAGCTTGGGGGCCCTTTTCGCACCCTCTCATCCGATTTCCCCAGATGCCCTTGACGCCGCTGGCCGCCTAGGAAATAGGGGACAGTGTCCCGAAGTGGTTGCGGAAAAAATCCGCAGGGAACTTCGGGCCCTGCTAAATCATTACCTGACATGGCTCAGGGGCAGGCGACCCAAATTGATTGGATTTCTTGGGGGCTGAGTCCTAATGGCGTATAGACAAACCCAACCCGCCAAAGTCTCCCTTAATGCGTTCTTTGGTGGTTTTGTCCTATCCGGGCTTGTCCTCGGATGCCATCATTTCGAAAAGGACAAAACCCGCAATTTCATCGATAGCCTTCCCATCATTGGTATGCCCAATACACCCCTGCCTCCTGTTGAGTCTGTGGTGTTTCGTGGAGAGGAGGTTATGGATGAGGTTCCCGTGGAGCCAAATTCTCCCGAAGGTAAACTTGCCGGGGCCAAGGAGCTTTTCCGCCAGGGGAACTATGCTACGGCGGAGCGGGTATTTCATCGCCTTTTTGAAAACAAGAAAAATGCCCAACCCTTGCTGGAGGAAGCCAGATTCATGGAGGCGGAGTGCCTGAGGCTTCAGGGCAAGTATCCCAAAGCTGCCGACACCTATGTCGATTTGCTTAAAAAATTTGACCGCACTCCTTATAAGGATGCCGCTATTCAACACATGTTTGACATTGCCAATTATTGGTTGGACGACTCGCGTGAAGAAATGAAAGAAACACGGGAATTTCGCGAAGGAAGCCGCTTTTTTGTGGTGCCAAGGTTCCTGTCTTTCGAGCGAACGAAACCCTTTATGGACAGGGAAGGGCGGGCGATTGAAAAACTCGAGCAGGTTCGTTGGAATGACATCAATGGACCCTTGGCAGATCGGGCCCTTTTCCTGGCAGGAAGCATCAAGTTTTTCCACACGGATTACAAGGAAGCCGATCATTATTTCTCCCAAATTCACGAGCGCCATCCCAACAGCGAACTTGCGGCCCAGGCTGTGGAATTGGCCATCATTTCCAAGCACTTAAGTACAGGTGGGTCGGATTATGACGGCCGCAAGGTTGCCGAGGCGCGAAACCTTGTCCACTCGGCGATGCAAAATTATCCGGACCTTGCCAACAAGCGCCGCGTTTTTCTGGATAGGCAAATTGTGGGAATCACTCACCAACAAGCCGATAAAGATTTCAAGATCGCTGAGTTTTATGAACGAACGGGCCATCCCGGTTCAGCTTTCTTTTATTTTGAGATGATCAAACGCCGTTATCCTGAAACGGGCTATGCGGATCGCGCCACGGACCGGATCGCACAACTTCGGAAGAAACACGAGCGGAAAGAGGAACTTGAAGAAAAGCTCTCGCCTTTCGAAAAACTGTGGCCCCAGAACCTCCCTTCCTTCGGGCTTCCCGGGTTTACTCCTTCCGACAATGTTCCGGGAGCAAGGCCATTGCCCGCCGGCATAGGCCCCCCCTCTGCCAGTCCCTCGGGAAGTTCGCAATATGTTCCCTAACCAAAGGACACCGATCATGAACCACCTGTCTTTTGAGAAACCCAATCGCCGGGTAGCACTTTTTGCGATGGCTGGATTCCTTGCTGGCTGTGCATCGGACAACAACCTGAAAATATTGGGTTATCAGGTAGGCCCGGTCCATACGAATCATATTCGCACGGTTCGTGTACCAATATTCAAGAATCGGACCTACCGGCTTGGTCTCGAAGATGACCTCACCCGGGCCGTTATCAAAGAGATCGAGGGCAAAACCCCCTACAAAGTCGTGGCGGGGGGCCAGCCTGCCGATACCGAATTGGATGGTGTCATTGTCAATTCCGGGAAGAACATTATCAATCGGAACCAACTGAACGAGGTTCGGGAAGCAGAAACCACCGTGTCGGTGGAAATTTATTGGAGGGATTTACGAACCGGGGAATTATTGAGCCAACCCAAGAAAAAAGTGGCTCAATTACCCCAGGCATTGGACCCTGTACCGGTAGGAATAACCCCGGAAAAACCATTATTGGTCACCTCGACCTGGACCTTCATTCCCGAATTGGGGCAATCACTCAATTCTTCCCAATTAAAAGCCTGTGAAAAACTTGCCTCGCAAATCGTGGGCATGATGGAAAATCCATGGTGACACTTACCTGTCAGGAAGGGTAGGATGTCAAGAAATTATTATTTTCGTGGAAGGTCGATTTCCCTTGGACCAGAAGCCAGGGTAATGGGCATCCTGAATGTTACCCCTGACAGTTTCAGCGATGGAGAGACTCATTTCGAACCAGGTCGGTTGGCGGAATCGGCAAGGCAAATGATTGAAAATGGCGCCAGCATCCTCGACATTGGTGGAGAATCCAGTCGTCCCGGAGCAGTTTCGGTAAATGTCGCGGAAGAATTGCGCCGGGTAATTCCATCCATTCAACGCATTCGTTCCTTTTCCCAAATTCCAATATCGATTGACACCGTAAAACCAGAAGTTGCTTCCGAAGCAATTGCCGCAGGGGCAGACATTATTAACGATATTACCGGGATGACAAACCCAAATATGCGCCAAGTCGCCGTTAGGGAGGGGGCCGGAGTCGTCATCATGCACATGAAAGGTGTTCCCCAAAACATGCAGGAAGCACCAGAGTATTTGGATGTACTCCATGAAGTAAGTGGATTTTTGCGATCACAAGCCAATCAATTAATCGAAGAAGGGTTGCCTTTACAAAACATCCTCATTGATCCTGGAATTGGTTTTGGCAAAACACAAAACCACAATATTTCCCTAATTCGCGGGTTACCTCAATTGGCAAAATTGGGTTTCCCACTACTGCTTGGGGTTTCCCGAAAAAGTTTAATAGGAAAGCTAACCGGGCGTCCCACCCCCGAAAGAATGCCTGGATCCCTTGGTGTGCATGCATTTGCGTTGTCTCTTCCCGGTTCACAGAACAGTGGATTGATTCTACGGGTCCACGATGTCGGACCAACTTGGGATTTGGTGCGTGTCTGGCATGGCCTGTCGGTATAGAATGTCCCATTAGAGATGGGTGCCAACCGGGGGAGAAACCAGCTTGGGATTGGATATTCGCGATCTGGCGGAAATTGGCATTTTAGCCCTCGCACTCTATTTTCTCCTTCGGGTTTTGGGCAGAACGCGAGGGGCAGCCTTGGTTCGGGGCGTCGGGTTGATCTTTGCCCTGCTGTTTTTAGGTGCCCAATTCCTGGTGATTCGGTTTGACCTTAGTGTCTTGGCAAGGATTCTTGATTATGTCCTGGCAACCGGGCTTTTAGGCCTTGTGATCGTTTTTCAACCAGAACTTAGGAGGGGGCTTTTGGTTTTGGGAAGGTACCCCCTTTTACAGTGGTTTCAACCCGGCAAGGAACATCACATTGCCGATCCCTTGGCGGATGCCTTGGAAGCCATTTCCCGTCAGGGGCTCGGGGCACTCATCGCAATTGAAAGGGAAAATGGATTGGATGCGTTTGTTGAATCAGGGGTCAAAATCAACTCCGACCTTAGCGCTCCTTTGTTGCGCTCGATTTTCGGCAAACAAAGCCCCCTCCACGATGGGGCGGTAATCGTTCGATCGGGAAGCATCCTTGCCGCAGGTTGCCAACTACCACTGGGGCCTCCCCCCGAGGATAACCAGGCCCATTTGGGAATGCGCCACCGGGCGGCCCTTAGTTTCAGTGATGAAACAGATGCGCTATTATTGGTTGTGAGTGAGGAAACAGGAAAAATATCCCTGGCCCAATCGGGCCAACTCAAAGCGGTGCATCGGGAAAACCTTGCCAGGGCAATTGCCGAAGCCATCAAAGGGGGGCCAGGAAATGCGTCACTTGCCCTGAACATTCCCAAGAAAGACCCGCCAACAAGGTTACACACCAAGGCCGACCTGACCATGGGAATTTCCACCGGGCGGAGAACCGCCGATGGTTGATCGGATCATTTCCGCCTTGCTGGCGCTTGGACTTGCATCGATGATTTGGTTTCAAACGCGCAACCGGAACATCGAGACCTTGGCCCGGGTTGCCATTCCCCTTGAGATTTCCATTCCCAAGGAAAAGGAGGGAGACTTTATCATTAACCTCCGTTCCAAGCCAAATGTCGAGGCCAGTTTCCATGGTTCGCCCAGGCTTATTCGCGAAGTTGAATTGAGGTTAAAGCGGGATGACTTTCGGATTAAATTGGGAATTTCCATCCCCCCGGAAAGGCAATTGGAAAACTTTTGGGAGGAACAATTGACGGTTGAAGCCGATTCACTTCCCTTATTGCCGCCTGGAGTTTCGGTCACTTTGGACGACCGAAGCAATCGGATTTCGTTTCTGGTTACCCGAATTGTGGAAAGGGAACTTCCCGTCCGATTACTTGCGGATTCAGGGACAGCTCTTCCAGATTTGATACTGGACCCTGCCTCCGTTACGGTTCGTGGGCCAAAGGAGGTCCTCCAGAACGCATTATTTATTCCAACGGTGGCCATGCAGGTAAATTCCCAGCCCGGTTCGCCATTCAGGTTACCTCCGAGCATCCCAATCGCCACCGAAATAGATGGAAAACAAGTGGTTTCAACGCCCTCAACGGTTGGCATTCGCCAACCGGCAAGGCCCCAAAAAACCTATGAAATCCCCGATGTCCCGGTTGCATTCCTTTATTCCCCAAATTTGGGACTAAAGCCCCGGTTCATCAATGACCGGGATGCAAAGGTTACTGTTCGGGTCCGTGGACCCAACCAGGACCAGCCTCCGGTGGTCTACGCCTTTGTGGATTTGACCAAATCCCGATTTCTTTCAGGTCTGACCACGGAACCCCTTTTGATCCTTCCTCCGCCGGATTTCCAACTTGTCCAGGAGGAAATCAAAAAGGTTGGAATTGAACTGCTCCCGGAAACCGTGACAAAACCCCCCACAACCCCGATAAAACCCTGATAGGCTATGGCAAATACCTCTCTCTCCTCCGTTTCAATCGATCCAGAAGGCTTTGGCCCCAGGTCCAAGGCTGCCTCATGGGCTTTGGCGTTAACTTCAACCGAATTGAAAAACCAATTCCTCAGGCTTTATGGGCAACTGATCGGGGAGGCCGTGCCGTTGATCCTTGAGGCAAATTCCAGGGATATTGCTTATGCCCTTTCCAATGGCCTAACCGGGGCATTTCTCGATCGCCTGACCCTTTGCCCCGACCGGATCAGGCAAATCGTGGAGGGTCTAATCCAGGTTACCCACCTTCCGGATCCCATCGGAGGCATCAGGGAATCGCGCACCATGCCCAATGGCCTGGTTGTCAACAAGGTTGGCGTTCCCCTGGGGGTTGTGTTTTTTATTTACGAATCACGCCCCAATGTTACCGTGGATGCCATTGCTTTGTGTGTAAAAAGCGGGAATGCCGTCCTTTTGCGGGGAGGATCGGAATCCTTCCATTCCAATGAAATATTGGTTTCGCTGGCTACCAAGGCTTTGGGAGAAGTTGGGTTAAACCCGGACTCGGTCATTCTGGTTCCCCCCCGTCCCCGGGAATTGGTGGACCTGTTGTTGGCGGATCCGGATCACATTGACCTCGTAATCCCCCGTGGGGGGAAGGCCTTGATTGAGCGGGTTGTCAAGGGGGCAAAAATGCCCGTGATCAAGCATTTTACCGGTAATTGCCATGTGTATGTCGAGTCCTCGGCAGATGCCCAAATGGCCTTGGATATTGTTGTGAATTCCAAATGCCAACGCCCCGGTACATGCAATGCTTTGGAAAGTCTTTTGATCGACAAATCTCTCTCCCATAGCATTGCTCCCATCCTGTTGAAGGCTTTGGAGGCAAAAGGGGTGGAAATCAGGGGATGCGAAGAGACGATGGCAATTTGGCCCCAGGCGGTCTTGGCCACCGAATCGGATTTTTTCACGGAGTATAACGACCTTGTAATATCCGTTCGAATGGTAAACGGCCTCGACGAAGGTATTGCCCACATCCAGAAGTACGGTTCTGGCCATACGGAGGCCATCGTAACCAATTCCGTGGAAATGGCCAATGAATTCACCCGGAGGGTGGATTCTGCCGCGGTGATGGTAAATGCAAGTACCCGTTTCAACGACGGTTTTGAACTTGGGTTGGGTGCGGAGATTGGTATCTCGACAGACAAATTTCACGCCCGTGGTCCTTGCGGCCTAATGGAAATGACATCAACAAAGTATATTGTCAATGGGACAGGTCAGATTCGCAGGTAATACGAATCAGTAAAGTTTCAGGCAATGCTTTCTTTGGGAGTATGTAATTCATGTTTTGGTGGGGGGCAATTTCGGCAACTGTATTGTTATTGGCGACGCTGTGGTTATTTCGATACAAAATGCATGTCAAACAGCCTGGAATCAAGGTTTCACCTTTAAGCCAACAACACTTTGATACTTTTCAGGGGGGTGACCTGGATCCAATCCAACTGGAATCGGTGCAAACCACGCTGCAAAAGCAATTAGGGAACGAATCCCCTGAATCGATTGCCCTGGGGGTTAAGGCGGATTTGGATTTTATTTTCCAAACCGAAGCCTTGGCACTCCTTGCAACGGAATCTGCCGCAGAAACATTGGTTCTCATTCTCCATAAACGGCTTGGGGGAGACTTTCTTGAGCGGGGTTGGATCCTTTTCGATTTGGTGCGAGCCCTCAAAACACTTGACTGCACCGAGTCCATTGAGGAGCTTTTGGCCCAGGTCGTCGGATTGGGGAAAGAAAATCCCCTTGCCACCTACTGCGCTACCGAAATGATTGGTTTCCCGGGAATCAGAAAACACTTCCCCATCGTTTCCAAAGCGCCTGCCAATAAAACCATGCCAAGTCCCATTTGGGGTGTATTATTGTTAGCCATCGAAGGCTTTCGGTTAGGAGTCAACGCCCGCCAGTTTTCGGATTCCCAAATGGGAGACCTTCTTGACTTTCTTTGGTCCAACCTTGGCTATCGGTATGAACCTGAATTTCTCTTGTGTCTGGCGGAATCGTTCCGTGTCACCAAGCGTGGGGATCTTTTAAGGCGGCAGATGGACGAGGAGGATCAATTGCTTCTCCTTGAAAGTCAATTGGCAATAATTGAAAGCCTGGAAGAAACGCTTGGGGAGCATCGCATCAAAGCAATGGAATCCCTGATTCTCCATGCCAAAGGCAAGGATCCGGTTAGGCGTCGGACTGCCTTGACCGCCCTGTTTCGACTTAGGTGGGATACGGAATTGGGTTTGCTGAACCTCTTGAACGAAAAATCCCTCCTTCCCGACTCGGACCTGATATTCCCCATTCTTTCCTTGACCAAAAACCGCACCTGGTATCCCCAACTGGTCACTTTTCTCCATTCTGTAGTTGGGCAAAAACCCACCAAGGTTAAGGGGGATAATTTGAATCAGGTGGTTTTTTGCAGGGCTCTTGACCTGTTAAGGGGCTTCCCAGGGCATTCCGCAGAAAAAGTACTGCTTCAGTGTGCAAAATCCAGGGACCCCATGTTGAGATGCAGTGCCTATAGAAACCTGGGCTGGTGGGAGCCGATGGATCGAACGGCCGTTTTGGGAGCCCTTAAGCTTGGGGTTGCTACCAAAAAAACAGCCGAAGTACGATGGTTTGCCAAGGCGGCCCTGGCCCGTTTGGGTGAACGCAATTCCCTCAATTCCTTTCGTTCCCTCCTTTATTCCGAGGATTATTCCAAGGTTCACCTTGGAATCCAAACGGTTGGAACGGAAGGCATCAGCCTGTTATGGCCCGATTTGGACCAACTCATGGACAGCGAGGATGAAGGGATTTCCTACCACGCGTGGGAAGCAACCGAAAAACTGGGACTGGAAGCAGAATTTGGGATTTGATGTCAATTAACGGGGTTGGAGAGGCCAACCAACCAGTGGTCCCAACTTTTTTTTGGAAAAAAGTCAAGTTCAATGTCCTGAATGGGATAGGATCGGTTGGATTACCTATTTGGACTGGAGCCTTAAAATGCGGTTTTCATCCTTGGCATTTCGGGCGGGCGGATTGGGTTTGCTGCTTTTGGTAGTGGCGTCATGTAAACAAACCAAAACCGCAACCAATGTCGATCCCCTCCTTCCTTCGACGGCCCAGTTGATACCTCCTGCCAAGGCAGCACCGGTCGTTGAGCCTCCCGTTGCCAATCCTGGTTCCCAATAGAGCAATTGGACTCCTTATTGGGGTAGGTCCACCACCTGAATTTGGTGGTTGTCCATCCCAACATACAGGCGTTTTCCGTCTTTTGAAACCTGAATGCAATAGGCTCCAAAATGCGGCAGCTTTTTTGTAAACTGTTGCTTTTTCGTTTCCAGGTTCCAAATCGATATGTTGCCTCCATAACCGCTAACGGCGATACGCTTGCCATCTGGCAAAAGGCAAAGGCCATACAAGTCATCGGCGGTGGGACCCAAATCCAAAACCGCCTTACCTGTGGCTGCCTCCCATGTCCGGATTTTTCGGTCATGGCCAATGGAGACCAAGGTTTTGTTGTCAGGAAGGAATAGGATTCCAGTCGTCCCGCCAATGGTACTCCCTTTGAAGGCTTTGAGTTCTTTGCCAGTCGGGATTTCCCAAACCTTGATTTGGCCTTCAGCACCGGCGGCGGCAGCGGTTTTGCCATCAGGCGAAATGGTAGCACAAAATGCTGCCCCAGTAAGGCTTCCCAGGTTTTTTGTTTCCTTGGCTTGTTCGATATTCCAAAGTCGTGCGGATTTATCGGAGGAAGCAGTCATGAGATTTTTACCATCAGGCGTAGTAATGACCCCGTCCACAATGCCGGTGTGGCCTTTGATCTCCTTTAATTCTTTGGCCTCTTTTACATTCCACAACCGAATGGATTGATCGGTAGACACGCTTGCCAATGTTTTGCCATCGGGAGTAAAGACCACACCATAAACCGGCCCGGTATGGCCTTTGAGTTCGGCGGTTGTTTTCCCGCTGGCGACATCCCACAGCCTTATGGTTTGGTCAAATCCTGCCGAGGCAAGGGTTTTCCCATCGGGTGACAAGGCAAGGTTGTGGACCAATGCGGTATGCCCGGACCAGGTGGCATCCGCCCAGGCTAACCCAATCATTCCCGTAAGTAATCCCCCTGTTATCAAGGTTAAAGCGAAAATTGTCATAGTGCGAAATCGGTTCATTGCATGCCTCCAAAGGCTGTTTTCTTCAGGAAATTTGGGTAGGGGATACCCGGTTTGGGAGCACCAAATTGGTTGGGTTGGATCTTTGCTCCTTCATAAGAAGATAGAAAGGAAAGTGGACATGAAAATAGGCAGTTTCAAAATCCTTGGCACTTTGGGTACTGGGGCCCACAGTACCATCTTCCACATCCGGCGCGATTTGGACCAAAAAGCCTATGCACTGAAGGTCGTTTCCATCGACGACCCCGAGGAGGACAACAAATTCAAGGAACAGGCCGAGCACGAATGGAATGTGCTCCAAAAACTGGATCATGGTAACATTATCAAGGGGCTGGCACTTGAATATTCCAAAAATTGGCTTTTTCGGGTTACAAAATTGCATTTGCTTCTGGAATATGGTTTGGGCAAAACCTTGGACAATGTGAAAGGCCTGAACCTCCCGCGCACCGTCGAAATTTTCCAGAAAATTGCCTCTGCAATGGTTCATATGCACCGCCGGGAGATCATTCATGGCGACCTCAAACCCAATAATGTTCTCTTGGCACCGGGGGGCATTTTAAAGGTGATTGATTTTGGGCTTGCCCATATAAAGGGCCAGCCAAAGGGGAGGATCCAGGGCACTCCTGATTACATCGCCCCGGAAACGGTCAAACAAAAAATCGTGAATGAGCGCACCGACATTTTCAATTTTGGTGCCACCATGTACCGAATGTTTTCATGGAAGTTGCCCCCAACGGTTATGGGAAATAGTGACTCAGGTGGGGTCCTTGATGCGAAAATTTGGCAAAGTCAGCTCAAACCTGTTGCCGAGGTCAATCCCGCCATTCCGGAAAACCTGGCTCAACTAATTCACAATTGCATGAGTTACCAAGCCTCGGGCCGACCCGAACGATTTGGGGAAATCCTTAATGCTTTGGAGGAGATCAGGGCAGCCCTTCCCAACGATCCCGATTCCACCCTCAACGAAATGGAATCGGTTTAACCAGATTGAAATTATCGTGTCAGAATCCCATTCCCTTTCCACTGATCCCCCTGACCCCCAATCCCTCCATGATAGATTGGGACCTGCAAACACCCTTTTAAATACCAGTTCTGGCCTGGATGCCTGGGTGGCCTACGATGCCGCAAACCAGGTCTCCCATTTGGCTCGTTTGTACCATGGCTATGATCCGGAGCAAACATTCGAGGAAAACCATGTACCTCCTCCACCGGAGCAATTGAAACAGTTATTCGAAACGGCACTCCCCTTTTTCGAAAGTGCCGGGTTCCAGGAAATCCCCTGGGATGAAATCCGGAATGCTTCCCGATCCTCAACCCCCCATGGTGTCAACCTCTTTGTAGACCAATCCTGGTACCAGGCGATGCTAGTCCTTGGACGGGGCAAAGACCGCAGTTCCAGGGAACATTGGCCCTGGTGGAGATTTTGGCGTAAACAGGAATATGATTTTGAGGTTTACAACCGCATCATCCTGATGCTTAAGCCTGATCCAGCAAAGTTTTTTGATAAGGACCTCGATACCGATAGCGTATTCCTCAGGCTGTTTCGGGATGTGCCTGTAAAGGACCTGGAAATGATTCTGCCAGGCGGGAAAGTCAAAATCACTCTTTTGGACCGGGCCCTCATTTACTACCCGGTTTTTGCCGGGTTGGGTTTGCTTTTTTACCAACTACTACCCCAACTTGTAAACAACGCTTTTTTTGCAGTGGGTGTTTATGCGTTTTTCAAATGGACGGTTGCCATGGCTTTGGGGGGCTGGAGCTGGCGATCCTATAGCGCCTACAGGGGCAAAATGGAACGCTATGGAATGAAACTTTCCAAGCACCTATACCTCCAGACACTGGACAGTAACCTTGGCGTTTTCACCCGACTTGGGGCCGATATTGCCTCGGTCCAGCGGGCGGTTTTGGGCGATTGGATCCAGGCCTCTGGCGTTGATAAATCTCCAGATCGTTTAAGGCAGGTTGCCTTGGATCGCATCCTATCCGCACCCAATACCTCCCAACCCCGATTGACAACTCTCCTCAATCGTTGGTTGGCCAACTCCCCGATCATGAATCCTCCTGAATCCCAAAGGGCTCCCTGATGAACCATCCCAATTGGAATGCCGACCGCCTTGCTTACCTCGATCCCAGCGGCATCCGGAAGGTCTTTGACCTTGCCAAGAATCTGAAAAATCCGGTGAACCTCAGTATCGGTCAACCAGATTTCCAGGTGCCCGATATCGTTAGGCAAAAGGCCGTTGATTCCATTCAAAACCACGCCAATGGGTACACAGTTACCCAAGGCATTGATGCGGCAAGGGACGCCCTGAAGATTCGCGAAGGCATCCAACACTTACAGGACAGGGAACTCATCCTTACCTCGGGAACAAGCGGCGGTTTGGTACTGGCGCTTTTGGCAACCATCAATCCCGGCGATGAAGTCATTCTTTTCGATCCCTGGTTTGCCCTTTATCCCAATATGATCCGACTCGCCGGAGGCACCCCCGTTACGGTGGATACCTATCCTGATTTCGACCTTCCCCTTGACCGTATTGGTAAAGCAATCACTGCAAAAACGAAGGCAATTTTACTCAATAACTCGGGTAACCCTTCCGGCCGGGTCTATCCCAAGGGACAGGTGGAGGCCCTTGCCAATTTGGCAAAAGAAAACGGAGTTCTCCTCATCAGTGATGAAATCTATTCGTCTTTCACCTACGATACGGAGTTTGTTTCTCCGGTTTGTTTCAACCCGGACACCCTGGTCGTTTCGGGCCTTGGAAAAAGCTATGGGTTCACAGGTTGGCGAGTGGGGTTTGCCCATGGTCCCAGGGATATTATCCAGCAGATGATCAAGCTGCAACAATTCATTTATGTTTGCACGCCTACGCCGGCCCAACATGCCATTCCAGCCGCTTTGGAATGTGATATTTCCCCCCTGATCAAAAATTATCAGGCCAAAAGGGATTACCTTTCCGATCGCTTGCAAAGCGCCTTTCCACATAAAAAACCCGAAGGTGCCTTTTACCTATTCCTTCCTGTTCCCAAGGGTTGGACCGGTTCCCAATTTGTTGCGGAGGCCATTCGCAGGGAGTTGCTCATAATTCCAGGCAATGTTTTTGGCGAAAAAGATACCCATTTCCGCGTAAGTTATGCAGCCAGCCAAGCTACCTTGGAAAAGGGGGCGGACATTCTGCTTGAGTTGGCACAATTGGCCCCGGGTTAGTCAGAATTACCGACCCATCAACCTCCAATGCCTGATGCCCATGCCAAATTGTTGTTTTGGGAAAACTGCACAAACTGGGGCCAATTTGATTAATTAACTTCCCATGATCTTCCGTTGCCTCAATGGTCTTTGCCGGATAACAATGGGTTAGGAATACATTTTCGCCATGGGAACTGGGGTGCCTGGCAAACCTCGCCCCTGTAGCAAAGGACTTTGCAAATGATGCGTATGTTTAGTTGTTTGATTGTCGGAATCCTGATGACTGGGGAATCCCTTCCGGGCCAGGAAAATCCACCCAAAGGCAAAGCGTTTGGCCTCCTTATTGGTGTTTCGGCCTATAAAGACGGCCAAATCAAGCCTCGCCCCAATGCCGAAAAGGATGTCCTTGCGATTGCGAAAGTGCTTGCCGATCCTGGCCACCTTGGTATTGCCAAGGACGATTTGCGGGTGGTGTTAAGCGATGCCTCCAAGTATGCCGGAGCGGTCGAGGCCACCAAGTCGAACATTCTCAGGGAACTCAATTGGCTGGCCAAGGCAGCTGGTCCAACAGATCGGGTCTATCTGGTAATGATTGGCTCGGGTGGCCCCTTGGGCGACACCGGAGACCGTCGAGGGTACTTTGCCACAGACACGACTTTTGCAGGGCGCAATGAAGGGGCGATTTCGTCCGCGGATATTGGAGATATCCTCAAAACATGCAAGTCGGATCGTTTTGTCTCCTTTGTGGATGTGAATTTTAATGGATTTACCGCCATGGGTAGGGGGGTTGCGGAAGCGACTCTTGGTCAAAACCCCTACAAGGAATTTTTGGGCGATGATGGAAGCGATGAACATGGGCCAGCCAATGGCCATGTGGTTTATCTAGCCAACATTGGCCTTAGCCCCTCCTTTGACCTGGAAGGCCATGGTGTGTTTGGCAAGGTAATTGCCGAGGGGCTGGATGGAAAGGCGGACAAGGAAGGCTACGAGCCAGACGGACTGGTTACTGTTGATGAGTTAAGCGAATACCTTGTTAAAAACCTTCCTGAAATCTGTCGCAAAGATGGCAAAACAAAGGTGGAAAAGGAACAGTTGCCCATTGTTTTGGGCGGACTGGCCAGCCACTATGTCCTTACCAACAACCCGGTTGGAACCGCCAAATCCAACGCCCGGATGGAGGCTTTTGCCAAGCTGGTCACCGGTAATCAGGCGGTTGAAAAATTCAAAACCGAAGGCAATCGCCTGTTGGCCAGGATGCCCAAACTGGAAGCCCAGCGAAGCCTTCGCAAGGACTACCAGGCACTCATCGATGGCAAAGTGGACCTTGCTGCCTTTGAAAATACCAGAAATGAAATCCTCGAAGGCACCAAACTCAATGAGGCGGATGCGGGTGATTATGCTCAACAGGTAATCAAAGCGACCCGGATCATTCGGGACAATTATGTAAAGTCGATCAAACAGCCTGACATGGTAAGGTGGGCGATCAATGGTTTGTACAAACGCATCGAGGAGTTGGTTCCCGCCAAAATCGAAGAAAAACTCAAAGACTTGACCGGAGCCAATGAAGAAAAACTCACCCAACTTTTAGTCGAGGCCAGGGTGGCCTTGGGCAAAAGGGAGGATTTGGAAAAACACAAGGATGTGGACATTACCCTGCAAAGGATGATGTCCAACCTCGACCCCTACACCAACTATATTGATGCCGAAACCAAAGCCGCCTTTGACAAAGAAGTTCAGGGAAACTTTACAGGCATTGGGGTGCAAATCCGCAAGGATAGTGCCACAGATATGCTCCTGGTGGTAACCCCCATAAAAGGGAGCCCCGCCTACAAGGCAGGCGTTCAGGCCGGCGACCTGATTACCAAAATCGTCCGTCCGGTAGACAACGAAGGAAATGCCCTCGAAACCCCGGAAGAAATTTCCACCATCGGCATGAGTACCCAGGATGCTGTCAAAAAAATCCTGGGTAAAAAGGGGACCAAGGTAACCATCTTTATCCAGCGCGAAGGGGAAACCAAACCCCGTGAGGTCTCACTCCTCCGCGGTCAGGTCGAGGTGGAAAGCGTTTTTGGTTTCAAGCGCGATGGCAACGACGACTGGGATTTTTTCATCGATCCCAAAACAAAAATTGCCTACTTGCGGCTGTCCAATTTCGCCCGGTTCTCCGCCCGGGACCTCATCCGGTCGGTTGAGGAGCTCCGGAAAAAAGGCCTTAATGGCTTGATCTTCGATATGCGTTTCAACCCCGGTGGCCTCCTGGACGCAGCCGTTGCCATCTCGGATTACTTCATCGACGATGGCCTGATTGTAACCATCAGGCCCCGCCTCAAGGACTCCACGGTCATCACAGGCCGGACTCCAAACAGTGTGACCGATTTCCCCATTGCCATCCTCGTTAATGGAGGCAGTGCCTCGGGATCCGAAATTGTTGCCGCGGCTCTTCAGGATCATGGCAGGGCGTTTGTCTTTGGGGAAAGAAGTTATGGCAAGGGCTCGGTTCAAAACATTCAACCGTTTGGGGAAGGTGAAATCAAATTGACCACCGCCACTTTTTGGCGCCCCAATGGTAAAAATTTGAACAAATCAAGCACCAAGGGAAAAGAGGAGGAAGACTGGGGCGTGGTTCCCAACGAGGCCTTAGCTCTTACCCGCAGGGAACGGGAAGACCTGCAGGAACATTTGAGGGATACGGAAATCATCCAACCCAAGGTAAAACCCCCAAGCTTCAAGGAAAAACCAAAATTCGTGGACAAACAACTGGATGCGGCACTTGCCTATTTGAAAAGTCAAATCAAAATTGCCGGAATTCCTGGGGCAAAAAGTGAAAATATGGAAGATTAAACGGTAACTCCAGGCTTGCCGTTATTGCCAATTGATCGGGGGGCGAAATCCTCCCGGTCTTTTTTTTTGCCCATTTGATTTTGATTTTTCCCCTCCGGAAAGAGATCATGGGAGGTGAAAAATGGGGAGCAATGGCTTTGGGCCATAGGAGAAATGAACCATGACTACTCGCCGATTACTAGCATCGTTTCTAATAGTGGGACTGCCGTTTGCAATGGGATGCCAGGGCAATCGGCAAACCCTCAATTCGGGAACGCACCACCCAGGGTTTTTCGCCCGACTTTTCGGCCACAAGAACCATGAGGAACCCAAACCAAATATGGCGTGCGTCCCCCAGCAGGATCAAGGTTATGCTTCCATGTACATGGAAGGGCCAAGCTTGACGGGAGCTGCCCCCTGTACAACAGGCACCATCCTCCCCGGGGCAGCTTTGCCCTGCGCCCCGGGTGCAGGCGGCGCCATCAGTCCCATACCCGCAAACCCTGGCGTGCCCAATCCTTCGCGCACGGTGCCCCACGCCCAACCCATTCCCGCAAGCCCTACCAAGCTTTCACCAACCATAGACTGATTCTGGTTTATTTGGCCAATAGCTCCCGAAAAGCCTCGCTTAACCGCGGGGCTGTTTCATTTCCCAAGCTGTTGATTTCGCCATACTGACTCTTTTCCCGTCCATAACAAAACGGCGCCTTTTCGTCCCATTGCCTTTTGGGAATGATGTAACCCACCTCGTCATTGGCCAAACCAACCGTCATTTTCCATTTGGCTTTGCTCATCGAAAACAAAGACTTCTCAAGCGGCGCTTCCGGGAAATCGGCCCCAGGTTCCACAGGATCCTGATACTTTCCAAGTACCAATTCGGGATAGATTTCCCCAGGCACAAGGAAAAACTCGGCATCCCCCAAGCCAATCCAGCCAACCTCCGATTGCATCCAGAATTTGCGATCCCCGCTATCGGCGGGTTGAATCGACTCAAACTGCCCCTTGCCCGTTTCCACAAACGCCTTGCGGTTGAATGCCCCCAGTTTAAAAAAAGCTTGATATCCCTTGTTTTCAACCGGAAAATGAACGATTTTTGACCTGTACTCCAATTGCGAAATCGAAACACCCTTTGCCTCTTTCAAGGCGCCCAGGGCTTTTTCCCCCAACAATTCTCCCAAACGGTTCATGGTTTCAAAAGTTTTAAGAGCCAATTCCTTTCCAGCTTTGTCTTTCACTTTAACCCCAATCGTGGTCATCAACCCACCCACGGTTCCCGTCAGGTAAATCCCTTTGCAGCCAAGGCGTTTGGCCATGGTTTCTAGGGCCGGGGTCGGAAAATCCGCCGTGATCAGGGTGCCATTGGAATCCACCGTTTCGGGATGATTGTTCCACTGCAATAAAAATCCGTGCGTTTTGCCCGACTTGATTTCATCAAAGCGGAGAACCACCAAATCCTCATGTTTAATATCCGGTAACCTTCCGTCCCGAAGCAATTCCGGTGCTGCCGCCTTGGCCGCCACCACCTTGCAGGGCTTCCGGTCGGCCATGGCTTCCCTGATAAGGTTGGGAATCCGGTTTTGAATCGACCTTACATAGGCCTTGTCCACTCCCGACCGCCCAAAACCCGGGCCCCACAAGCCCAGCGTGTCCGGGCCGTTGTGATTGTGGGTCGAACAGACAACAAGGTAATCCAGTTCCGGAACCAGTTTTCGGGTTTCCAAAGTGAAATCATGGAAAAGTCCAACAAGGTCCACCGAAACAATGCCGATTTTTTTACCCCCCGGTTGCTCCAGAACGATGGCCCTTGCAAATAGGGGGTCGTGAACCCCGGTGGCTACCCGGTTGTTGCCAAACCCGGCAATATACACCTTGGCCGCCTTGGTATCAGGCGTAATGTCCATCTGGGCAAACCCGGCCTGAATGATGTTTTCCGGGGATTCGCCTTGAACCGGATTCATCCCCCCGGTTCCCGCAAAAAGCGTCCCTCCAACCAACAAAAGAGTGATAAACCAACGCATAATGAGGTTCCTTTGACAAAGGTGATCGGGATATCGTTATCATTGTAAGTAGGGCATCCTTTGCCCAGCCATTTCCACCCAGAAGATCCTCCGGGGGTTTTGCATGAAATATCCAACCGCCCCCAAAATCCTTGCTTGCTCCCTTTTTGCCCTCCTCCTGTTTTTTGGCCCTTGGATTCCCTGGGTCCATACCTTCCAGGATCCTCCGGAATCCCTGATCGAAAAACTGGGCGCTCCCGATTTTTCGGCCCGCGAGGAAGCAAGCCTTGCCCTGGGCAAACTGGGCGAAAAAGCCATCCCCCATCTCGAAAAAGCCAAGGTCCATCCCGATCCCGAAGTCCGCCACCGTGCCAACGAAATTTTGGAAAGCTTCCGCTTTGGCATCCTCCCCGATACTCCACCCATCCTTCGCACCGCGATGATGGACCTTCGGCGACAATCGACCGAGGAGGGCAGGAGGGCCGAAATCAGAAAACTCGCCAAGTCCGGAATCCCTGGCCTCCAGAGTTTGGAAAGGCTCGTTAGGCTTTCCCGGAACAACGATGAATCCAAGCAGCTCCTCCAGGCCATGGTCAAGGAGCTACCTACCCTTTTGGGAACCCTTTGGATCCGCGAATCCAGGGCCGAGGTCCGCCGTTTTCTGGAAGCCTTCGCCCTAACCCACGAAGAGATCCTCCCCGAGGAGGTTTACAAATTCCTCACCGTCTGGGATTCCCTTTCCAGGGAGCCCCCCTTGCTACCCCCAGACAGTGAAAAACCGCTGGTGGCCGCCTTGGGCCTCAGGGTCCTTGGAAAATATTCCGAAGCAGGCAAAAAAGCCGAAACGATCAAAAACAGGGATAGCCTGAGGATGGGTTTTCTGGTGGAGTCTGGCCTCTGGGCAAGTGCTTTTACCACCCTGAAAAACAGCCCATTGGAAGAAGGCGATGCCGAGTTTCTTGCCCTGGCCTGTATGTTCGAACATTTGCTTGGTAATGCCAAAGAATGGGAAAAATGGTTTGAAAAATACTCCAACCACAAAGACTTGACAACCCTCAACGGCCCGGAAAAACTCCCCGCCAATCTCAAAATGTTGTTCCTCTGTGATCAACCCGAAAAAGCGATTGCAAAACTAAAGGAATTCCCCCCCGGCCAAAGCTATTTCCAGGTCCTTTCTGCCCGGATGGAGCTGGACGATGCCCTGCTTTTGGCAAAAGGCAAAGAGGGAGAAAAAATGCCCCTCGAGCTTGTGATCCAGGCCGGCAAATTAAAAGCCTTATTAGGACAAAAAAAGGAGGCTATCGAAACCCTGGCCCCCTTGCGGGCAAAGATCCTTCCCACCGAATCGTTGCCCCTCGTTGAAAGCTTTTTGGAGGCCACCTTGGCCCACGGCCTGACCGATTTTGCCTGGGAAAGTGCCCTCGCCTGGTTGGAACCTTTGAAAGCGGAGGATTTGCAGGCCAAAATCGTCGCCAAGGCAACCCATAACGATTTCGAAAAAATGGGCGACCTTTGCCGCCTCGTTGCTCTCCTCATGGCAGAAACCAAAGAGGTTGATAGGAAAAAAGCCTGGCTAAATGTATTGCTCGGAAAGGAAAAAGCTGAGGAGGCCAATGCCAAAATCACCCTCCTCCGCGATGTGCTTAACCGACCTGGCCTTCCGGGACAAGCCCCGCCCCGGATGGCCAAACGAATCCAGCAACTGGCAAAGCTGGCTGGCCACTACAAACAGTTGAACACCCAATTGGCCTTGCTGGCCCCGCCCCACCTCGAACCGGAATTGGCCCTGGATTATGCTGCCGCCCTTTTGGAATCCTCCCAGGGGGAAAAGACCGTTCCCTTCCTTTTGCCTTTCCTCGAAGCCAATCCGGGAAACTCCCGAGGCTGGCTCCTCCTGGCCCAGGCCCATTTCCTTGCCAAAAATCCAAAGGAATCGATCCGTTGCCTGGAAGCGGCCATGCTGGTTGGGGCAGGGGATTCAAGGTCTTTATTGGAGCACATGGCCGAAATGGAGGGGGGCGAAAACCCAAGCCAATCCCTTCGCTGGACATCTATCCTCCTCCAGTCCACCCTCCCGGGTTCCTTTGAAAGTGGCCGGATCTTTCGCCACCGGGCCAGGTTGTACGCCAATAAAAACCAATTTGTCCCTGCCGCCCAAGCCCAGCTTCAATCGCTGCTCCGGGCCGCCGACCCCGCGGTCTATTTCATTTCGGTGGGGGCCTACCTGGCCTCGCCGGTTGCCCTGCACCGCTATCTGTTGGAGGCTGCCCTTCTCCAAAACGATTTGGAAATGGCCAAGCGCGAAGTGGCCTTGATCTCGCAATACCTCCCCTTTGATGTCGACCTCCCCATTGCGATCCATGAAAAAGCAACCTCACCCGCTACCAAAGCCCTGGAGGAACCCCTGTACCGCAAAAGTCGTGACCGCCACCGCACTCTAATCCAAGCCTTTCCCGAAAGTGCATGGCTACGAAATAGTGCCGCCTGGCTCATGGCGTGTTGTCAAAAAGATCTCGAAGAGGCCATCGTCCACGCCACCAAGGCTACTCAATTGGAACCGGAAAAGGCGGGGTATTGGGACACTCTGGCCGAGGCCCAATTCCAGGCGGGAAAAATGGCCGAGGCAACCCTTTCCATAAAAAAAGCAATCACTTTGGACCCTCAAAAACAGTATTACAATCGCCAAATGAAACGGATCCTTGCCGGGGATCGAAATGCCAAACGGTCGGAGGAAGGGGAGGGGGATTAGCCCTGGGAGCGCGGGCATCTTAATGTCCTGTTTCCTGGGAGCGCGGGCATCCTGCCCGCATCTTAAATCTTCTGGGAGCGCGGGCATCCTGCTCGCATTTTAATGTCCTATTTCCTGGGAGCGCGGGCATCCTGCCCGCATCTTAAATCTTCTGGGAGCGCGGGCATCCTGCCCGCATCTTAAATCTTCTGGGAGCGCGGGCATCTTGCCCGCTTCTTAAATCTTCTGGGAGCGCGGGCATCCTGCTCGCATTTTAATGTCCTATTTCCTGGGAGCGCGGGCATCCTGCCCGCATCTTAATTTCCTATTTCCTATTTTCTTTCCCCGGTTTCCTGGGAGCGCGGGCATCCTGCCCGCATTTTTTGTCCTACTTCCTACTTTCCTTTACTCCGGTCATCCTGCTCGCTTTTCCTCTCTTTTTCCTGCCATTTTTCCTCTTTCCAAATATTTTTTCTTTTTCCTGAAATCTTTCCCGAGATCCAGGGAAATGGTCTGTAAGCGGGGTCTAGGGACCTTGAATCAGGCAATAAAATGCGGGCCATTTTTTTTTGGCCCGTTGGAAGATTGCTAAAGTTTGGTTAGGATCAGAAGAATGGCTCATTGTGTCGAGGTCGCCCCAATGCCCGATTCGTTTGCAAAGTCGTTCGAAATCCTGACAGGTAATAAACCCTTCCCTTGGCAGGAAGAGTTGGCCAAGGAAACCTCATGTAGGACCCGGGTGATTCGTATACCAACCGGGTTCGGGAAAACACAAGGTACCCTTGCCGCTTGGGGTTATCATCGCATTAACCGTCAGGATGACCTTTGGCCACGAAGGCTCATTTGGTGTTTGCCAATGCGGGTTTTGGTTGAACAAACCGAGCAGGTTGCAAATCAGTTTTTTTCCACAATTCCGGTAAATCAACGCCCCGAAGTCCATGTATTGATGGGAGGCAAAGATGTTGGCGATTGGTTTCTTTCCCCCGAAAAAAACGCCGTTATCATTGGCACCCAGGATATGCTCCTGTCACGAGCTTTGAACAGGGGTTACGGAAGCGGAAGGGCTCGTTGGCCACAAGAGTTTGGCCTTTTGAATCATGATGCGTTATGGGTAATGGATGAAGTACAGCTTATGGATGTGGGACTTGCTACTTCCGCCCAAATTCAGGCGTATCGGGAACAGGATCAAGCCAAAAGCTTTCGCCCTTGTCACACTTGGTGGATGAGTGCAACTTTCCAGGCAAATTGGCTCAGTAGCGTGGACACGATTTCACACCACGCCGGTTGGATAACCAATCCATGTATCATTCCTTCCAGTCATCGCATGGGCCATTTGTGGGATGTGGAAAAATCTCTGGTTTGCGATGGGGTTGACCCAAATGACAATAAATCATTTGCTAGTGCTATTCTCCAAAAACATGATGATATTCCCACAAAAAACAACAGTCGCATTACCTTGGTGGTTTGCAACACCGTCGATCGGGCTTGCGCTACCTATGATGCGTTAAAGGCGAGTGGTCGGAAGGACGAATTGGAGTTGGTTCACAGTCGATTTCGCCCGGCGGAACGGGAAACTTGGCGGGATCGGTTTTTGTCGCGTGAAAGTTGCACCGGAAAAATAAATCGCATCATTGTTGCAACCCAGGTTGTAGAAGCTGGAGTCGATATTTCGGCCGATTGCCTTATTACAGAATTGGCGCCTTGGCCAAGCCTGGTCCAACGATTTGGCCGTTGTGCCCGATATGGTGGATATGGACAGGTAACTGTGGTCGATAGGAGAGGGGAAAAAGGCCAAACAGCCCCTTATACCACCAAGGAATTGGAAAGTGCTTGGGAATCCATTCAGGGAATGAAGGATGTCGGGATTTCTGCTCTGGAACGCTTGGAGGAATCTTTGGATACAAATGCCAAAGAAAGGCTTTACCCCTTCTCCCCCGCCCACCTTCTTCTTCGCAGCGAGTTTGATGAATTATTTGATACAACCCCCGACTTGACCGGTGCAGACCTTGATATTAGCCGTTTCATTCGCTCGGGTGATGAAAAGGATTTGCAAGTTTTCTGGCTCGATTTGCCGAAGGACGAAACTCCCCCTGCCAAACGACATCCACACCGGAGGGAGTTGTGTTCCGTTCCTTTCCTGATGGCTCGCGATTGGCTTTGTGGTGAAGAAACCATTTCCAATCGCAAACCGAAACTTCGGGGCGGAATCCGTGCTTGGGTCTGGGATTGGATTGAAGGCGAATGGTCCGAAGCGAACCGGGCAAGCCTTTTTCCTGGTCGGAACGTCTGCGTAGATGCCGCCTGCGGAGGTTATCGGCCTGGTCGTGGATTCGACCCTGATTCGAAAGGACTGGTCCCGCCTGTTGCTTTGTCCTTGACCCCCCAAGAAAATCAGGAGGCCGATGCGGCGGATGATCAACAGGATGGGGAACAACTGAGCTTTAACCCCTGGAAAACCATTGGCTGCCACTCTGCCGAAGTGGCAACGGAGGCCAAAGAAATATCGACCCAATTGGGATTACCCACACCCATTAAAGACACACTCGCTTTGGCTGCCTGGTGGCATGATTGGGGAAAAGCACACCCGGCATTTCAGGGGGCAATGCAAGGAATTGAGCGACCAGAATCCAACAGCCAGCCAAAGGAATCCTCTTCAAAAGGGCTTCCCAAGCCTCCAAAGGTCTTTGATCGACCCCACTGTACCGACTTGGCGAAGGGACCAGATAATGCTTGGCGCAAGGGCCCATACAAGTACAAATATCTCGATAATAGTGACTCTCGCCCGGCATTTCGCCATGAGCTCGCCAGCGCACTTGGGTTAATCGCCATATTGCAAAACTACGCACCCCACCATCCGGCCCTCCTGGGTCCTTGGTTGGAGGTCCTGGCCCAAATGGGCAGGTCTCCACTGACCAAGGAATCACTTCCCGTTACCTCACCTTTGGTTCAACGGCTCCTAGACTGTTCCTCAGAAACATTCGATCTTTTGGTCTACCTCGTAGCCAGCCATCACGGCAAAGTTCGTGTCGCCCTGCATGCCGCCCCCAAGGATCAGGAATACCGCGACAGGGATGGGCGTGGATTGCCCATTCGGGGTGTCCGCGAAGGAGATCGATTGCCGCCGACCACTCTGGTTCCCGGTGAACCGGCTTTACCCGAGGTAACGCTCACCCTTGCCCCTGCCTCTCTCGGAATTTCACCCAATACGGGAATCAGTTGGCGTGAACGAAGTCAGGGGGTTATGGAACGCCACGGCCAAACCGGCTTGGCCTTTCTGGAAGCCTTGCTACGGGCTGCTGATGTTCGTGCTTCCAGATTAAAAACCAACGACCCTGCTTTGCCACTGGAGGCAACCCCATGACCATGCACCTCCATGTCTTGAAGGGATGTTCGCCGGCCCCGCTTGCCAATTACTTGAAAGCCTTGGGAATCCTCCGACTTGTCGGAGAACAAGCGGATAAACAGGTTCGAGGCTGGTGGGATGGCCAGGCCTTTTGCTTGTTGACATCCCTTTCAAAGGTTGAATTGGAAGTGTTTTTTCTGGAAAAGTATGCTCCAACCCCATTGCTTTCGCCTTGGAGCAAAGGATGTGGTTTCTTTAAAGAAGAGGATCCTGGACTTGCCCCTCTGGAATCCTCCCAAGCCAAAAGGTTTGAATCCTTTCGCCAAGGTATAATCGCCGCACGATGCCTTACAAATGACATAGAAAAAACCGATGCGATCAGTCGCTCAATAAAAGCCCGAACAAAGTCAACAAAACCCACCGCAAAAAAACCAAATATTGCGTTTCAAACAGAAAAACAACGACAAGAATTAAAACAGTCAGAGCCTTTTATAACCACCATTCAGGACCTTGAGAGACAATGTGAAAAACCCAATCTTGCGTCAGAAAAAAAAATAAGCTTGGAATCCGAGCTCAAATCCATTCGGGACATTGTTTCTCCCAAAGACAAAATTAACCCAGCCGAAGCAAAGTCCTTAAAGGCCTCACCCGGTTACAAACGCCTCCTTGCTGTGGTTGCTCGTAAATACCAAGCCCTCAAAGAAGATGATTTAATCCCCAATTGCAGGCGCACTTGGCGAGGGCCCCATGCAATGTGGTTGGCTTCCGCCGTGGTGCTCGACGAAAAGGGCTCCCCAGAATATCCATCTCTTTTGGGAACGGGAGGAAACGATGGCAGGCTGGACTTTTCAAATAACTTTATGCAACAGTTGGGAAAACTTTTCAATATCCCTTCCCCCGAGGGTGGTCCCTTGGAACACACTAGGGAACTGCTGGAAAATGCCCTCTGGAGGGAGGCAACCAATCATCTTTCAAGTTCAGCAATCGGACAATTTCAACCCGGGGCCGCCGGAGGGGCCAATAGTTCAACAGGTGCCGATGGTGATAGTTTGATCAATGCTTGGGATTTTGTCCTGATGCTGGAAGGTTCCTTATTCTTTACCTCCCGATCGACCCGGCTACTGGACCCTTCCGGGTTTTCCCGTGCTAGCGCACCTTTTGCCGTTCGCCCCCATGCGGCCGGATTTGCTACCCCAGGCACAGAAAAAGCCCAACGCGGCGAACAATGGATGCCTTTTTGGAACCAGCCAGCAACAATTCCAGATGTGGCCGCACTATTCGGAGAAGCCAGGGTCCAACTGAAACGCCAGACCGCCAATCGTCCGGTGGAAATGGCTCGAGCCATTAGCCGCCTGGGCGTGGCTAGGGGTGTTGATTCCTTTATGCGATACGGGTATCTGGAACGAAATGGCCAATCAAACTTGGCGGTTCCTTTGGGCTATATCAATGTCAGGCAGCATCCTCGGGCCTATTTATTGGATGACCTTGAAGGCTGGATGGAACGACTTCAATTTCAAAGCCGTGAAAAAAATGCTCCCAATAGGTTCATTCACGCGGAGCGACAATTGGCAGACGCTACCTTTGCGGCACTAACCCATGATTTTTCACCCGATCGATGGCAAGCGATCCTTGAAGCCGCTGCAACCATTGAATCCATTCAGGCGACTGGATCCGCTATCAAGGCAGGTCCGATTCCACCAATCAGCCCGGATTGGGTTGCCGCAGCCAATGATGGGAGTCCCGAGGTGCGGTTGGCCCTTGCCTTGGGCAGTGCCGCTGCGGAATACACTCCAAATGGAAATCCCATCGATCCCATCAGGCACCATTGGCTTCCCTTGGAAAAAGGTGCCAGACGATTTAAAACTTCTGACAAACGCCTTTTCAATGACTCCCGGGTTGTCGCTTCGAACCGTGAACTGTTGTCAGACATGGGTGCCGTCGTTATAAGACGCCTTTTGGAAGCCGCAATGAAAGGGAAACGAAGATCCCAAATGGTGGCAGCAAAGGGCTGTAGTGCAAAATGGATTGACCTTTCCCATTTTCTTTCTGGTTCAATCAACCTCAACAAAGTGATGAATTTGGCTCGAGCTTTTATGGCAATCAAATGGAATCAATGGGCTCCTAAACATTACCTCAGGTCGCCCTTTGGAGCCGAAATCCCCGAAGAAGCATGGTTGGCTGTGCGCCTTGCCTGTCTTCCCTGGCCCCTGGCCCCGGGCAAAGATATTCCCGCCGATTCCCGAATCGTTCGCCTTTTGATTGCAGGCGAAAGTTCAAGGGCCATTAATGGCGCCCTAATACGGCTCCGTTCGGTAGGCATCCGTCCCCCTTTGCAGACAGGCTTCACGGATACCCATTCCAGCAGATTATGGACGGCAGCCCTTGCGTTTCCTATTGACCCAAGCAGTGCACTTCGTGCTGCTTCTACCCTTGACCCCCGTTTGAAAGGTTTACTTCATGCTTGACCTCAAATCTTTGGAAAAAGCCAACAGGCTTTTATTTTCCGTCCCCCTTCGTCCCGTCCAAGGCGACCGTTTTCAACCCACTGGTTTTCCCAGTCTTGGTGCGGCAAGTTATCAAACCAAGGATGGGCCAAAACTCCTGGTCGAAAGTGCCCAAAGCATGGCAAACCGACTGGAAGCCACCTGCTGGGACCGCACAACTAATAAGCCAGTGGCGGTTCTTGACGGCATCAGCCACATCACCATCAATCGGAAAGGCGCATTCATGACAGATTCCATGTTGGAATCACACCGGATGAATAGCCCTTACATTCTTGAAGGTATACCGAACCAACGCATTGAGCAAGGACCCGGGGAATCACACCGGATGAATAGCCCTTACATTCTTGAAGGCAAAGAAAAGAAATTTATGGAAACCCTTAAAGGGGAACTGGGCGGACTCGAGGAAGGGCCCATCGATCCCAAAAAACTTTTGGATGTCCTTTTGAAATATGATGTTGGTAGCCTTCTACACGGAGTTTTCTTCGCAAAAAAGGAACTGGCTGGCGGAAGGTTGCGCATTGCCAGGGCTTTATCCGCCTTTATTGAAGCTTCAGGCGTCAAAATTGCCGCCTCGGGCGGGGTTAAAAATGACCATGTCAATCCCCAGGGTGACACAAAAAGTGGCTTCGGCAATGTCCCCTTCTCCCGAGATGAATATGTAGCGGACAAAATCGAATGTCACATCAATTTCGACCTCGCCCAAATCCGGGGTTACGGTCTTGAACCCAAATTGCAGGACCTACTAATTCTTCTGGCACTTTATCGGCTCCGAAAACTTCTCAATGGAGACCTCCGTTTGCGAACGGCTTGTGACCTTGAGCCTATCGACAGGGACAATATTGTTGCCCTTCGCCCCATCGGTTACAAATTGCCTTCCCTTTCTGACCTTGAAGAAAGCCTGAAAACCGCCATCCAAAATGCCAAAGGACGCATGGTTCATTCAACCGTTAACTTCAACGATGAGCTGAAAAAAGGTAAGGAAAAGGAAGAAGGTGGGTCCGGGGATGATTCGGATAATGATGATGAAACCGAGGAAGGTTAATCCAAACCATAGGAGAGGTTGTGCCTACACTTCAACTGAATTTCCCGGCAGGAAAATACCATGCGACACCCTCAGGCCATCATGTCAACGAAGGCCTGATCGAATGGCCACCCAGCCCATGGCGCCTTCTGCGCTCTTTGATTGCAACCGGGTTCTCCTGCCATCATTGGTCTGAAATCCCAACCATTGCTAACCGGCTTTTTTGCCGATTGGCAGAATCAAACCCTTCCTATCTACTTCCTGAAGCGAGTATTGCCCACAGCAGGCACTTCATGCCCTTGGGAAAGCTTGACAAAGGTCGCGAAAAAACGACTCTTGTCTTTGATACCTGGGCTAATGTCGGAACGGATTCGCTCGTAGTTGCCTGGAATTGCAAACTATCCTCCGAGGAAACCCAACTCCTCTCCGATCTCGCCTCCACCCTTAATTATTTAGGCCGAAGCGAAAGTTGGGTCGAGGCTACTGTTATTCCCGACAATCCCTCCCTGGTTTTCAATGCCTTTCCCCATCAACAAGGGGTTCATGCAGGCCATAATTGGGAACAGGTTTCACTCATGGCGCCGATCCCAACCGAACAATATTCCCAATGTTTTCAGGAATGGAGAAAGAAGATTCATGCAGATTATCCGCTACCCATGGGTAAAAAGGAACCTCCACTGAAATGGAAAAAAGACATGGAAATTGCTTTGGCTCCCTATCCGGATAGTCTGTTGAATTGCTTGACCAAGGATACCGCTTGGTGGAAACAGCACGGTTGGTCCCAGCCACCCGGTTCCCACCGGGTTCTTTATTGGCGAAAAAGTGATTCCCTTCAGGTGGGAGTGCCCATCCATTCCAAAAAACAGCCCGTCCCTTCCGTAACAACCATGTTGCTGGCTCTCACCACTCCCAGTGGAAATCGTTCGGCTTTGCCACCTTGTACACGCACTCTCCCCCAAGCCGAATTGTTTCATCGTGCAATTGTTGCTCGCGTTGGCAAAGGCGGTCGTATTCATTGTCCCGAATTAACGGGTAAGGATGACCATGGTAAACCACTCCACGACCATCATGACCATGCCCACACCATCCCTTTAGACCTGGATGGGGATGGCCATTTGGATCATCTCGTTATTTATGCAAAAATGGGACTGAACCATGACGCTCAACAAGCAATCCGCACACTCAGGCGTACCTGGACCAAGGGGGGCGTGGGCGATATTCAATTAGCACTTGCCGGTTATGGAAACATTGACTTCCTTCGGAATTTACCCCCGCCTTTGGATGCTTCTATCGAAAAAATCCTTGGGTCTTCCACAGGATCCCTTGTTTGGGAAAGCCTTACCCCTTTTGTTCCGCCCAGATTCCTGAAACCGCGTGGAAAAAACTCCCTTTTGGGTCAAGTCAATGCTGAACTTCTGTCCCGAAACCTCCCTGAGGTTGCCTCCCTGGAACGCATTCCCTTGGAACTTTTGAAACAATCCTTTCGCCATTTTGTTCGGCGAAGATTCCACGGAGGATCCCTCCCCCCTGTCGATTCTGGTTTTGGATTAAAATTGACCTTTTCTGAACCCATTTCAGGTCCGCTATTGCTTGGCTATGCCTCCCACTACGGCCTTGGTATGTTTCAGGCAGTAAACCCTTAAAGGACTTTGCCTGGGCCATACCACCTAGCCTCCGCCCCTCCGCCTGAAACAAGGCAGCCATCCCCACTCCCGCTGCCACCTCTTCCCCGCCTCATTGGCCCCCAAATCCCCGCCCGTCTCCGCACCTCCGCCTGAGATTGCCTTCTTCCGGAAGAAACTCCGTGAAATCTCCCCTCCGCATGAACCAACCTCCCCACCACCCACCAACCCACATTTAACCCAAGTTACGCAGTTGGGACCATGAAAACCGTGTTTTTCCCGGGAAAAAGTTAAATCAGGCTGCAAAAGTCGGGACTACAAATCCTCTTTACAGGTTCTGTTTCAAGGCGTTTGATCCTGATTGGCGAGAGACTGA
>SXGS01704159.1_pt1 | contig 38493 bp, 27 predicted proteins | sample 3174681 | NCBI WGS metagenome assembly SXGS01 (sample SAMN11356861, study PRJNA531348) | freshwater metagenome | isolation source: freshwater sample F1-80 | place: China: Fuxian Lake, Yuxi | collected 2017-12-25
ACCGGAAATGCTAAAAAATGGGACTGCCGCTTCACCCGCAATGGCGCGTGCAAGCAAGGTTTTGCCAGTGCCTGGGGGGCCAATGAGCAAGACGCCCTTGGGAATACGTCCGCCTAGGCGTGTGAACTTTTTGGGATCTTTGAGAAAATCCACAATTTCTTCGAGTTCACTTTTGGCTTCTTCGATTCCTGCCACATCTTTGAATGTGACTTTGGGCGAGCCTTCGCTCATGAGCTTTGCTTTGGATTTCCCAAAACTCATGGCACGGCCGGTGCCTGCTTGCATTTGGCGAAATAAGAAAAAGATGACAAAAAATACAAGCAGCAAAGGCACCCACGTGCCTAGGAGGTTTTGCCAAAAGGCACCTTCGTCATCGCGCGTGAGTTTAAATTTGACGTTGTGTTCACGCAATTGTTTGAGGACGTCGTCTGAGAGCACGCCCAGGGCCTTCTTTTTGCGGTCTTTATCGGTCCAAAAAAACTCGTTGTTGTTTTTGATCTCAACTTCGGTGCTTTTCAGATTGTCTGATTCAAGCGACGCCAAGAAATCTGAAAACGGGACTTCAAGTTTTTGGGATTGTCCTGAATCGATGGCGTACTTCACAAGTACAAAGCCAAAAATCAGAACGCCCCAGAGAAGAAGGGTTTTATGGGATTGGCGCACGCATGTCTCCTGTTAGGGGGAACTATAATTTACTTTACCACGCTCTGCATCCAGTTGCCCTCAGGGATCTCAAGGCAGAGCATGCGTTTTGTCTTCTGGGTGATGGCATGGCCCAACCCCCGGCGGAGTCCGACGACCCAAACGATCTTATTTTGGCAGATCACCACAGGCCACAGCCTGCGCAATGGAAGTGGGATTTTGTGATCTGTAAATAGATCGCCCACTTGGCGCATCCCTTGTCCATCAAATCCAACCATACGATCGCCTTCACGCCATCTTCGCACATGGAATGTATCTTGGGTGTCGTCGATGTCAAACGCAACCGCCCAAGCCGATTTTTTCTGCCATATCGCGGCGTGATCCACAGGTCCATGGTGGTGGTGCAACGTGACCCCATGGGGGAGTTCTAACAAACCGGCGTGGGGCGGCACAGCAATATCGTAGGCGATGTCTGGTAACGGCGGCCATAGCATCCCACGATCCCATGTGAACTCACGTCCTTCAATCGCGACTGTACCCGCCCGCATGGCGTGCAATTGTTGAAGGTGGGCGCGTCCTGCGCGCACGCCATGGTGTGCAAGCCATCGGATGAGGGTGTGATTATACAGTGCGCGCATCACGGGGGCTTTATAAAATGCGTCGATATGGAGTGCACCACAGGGACCTTGTGATGCTTGAAGAAGATCATCGGCAAGTGCATCGAAACAGACGAAGGTCTCTGACAATTCATGGGCGAGATCGGCGGCATGGATCTCCACCTGGGTATTGAGATCGCGCAATGCGGGCAACACCGCACTGCGTAACAAACCGCGGCTGCGCTTGGCATTGCTCGGATCTTCTGCAAATAAAATTTTATGTTCGTGCAGATACGATAAAATTTCTGTTCGGGTCATGCGCAAGAGAGGACGCACAATTATACCGCGTTGGACAGGGATCCCCGAAGCCCCACGCAAACCGCATCCTCGTGCGATATGCATCAGCATGGTTTCAAGTTGATCCGTGGCGGTGTGGGCCACGGCGATGCGCGTGCATGCATATTCCTCGGCAACCGCATGAAGCATGGCATAGCGGGCCTCACGTGCATTTTCGAGAAGATTGCCTTGTGTGGGCACCGTGACGTGGCGTCGTACAAAAGGTACGCCCAATGACTTGGCCAAGTTTTCTGCCAAATCGAGCTCCCGGGCGGCTTCTGGTCGCAAGCCATGATCGATCCCACAAGCCACAAGATGGGGTGGCGCCTTTTGTGCAAGAAAATGCAACAGAGCTTGCGAATCGGGTCCGCCACTGGTTGCGACCAACATGATGCCCGCATAGCATGGCTCCCCTGTGCTTGACAGGGTGCGATGGCCGCCCATAAATAGCGCGTTTAGAACCATCGGAAACCCCATGAAACGCATTGAACTGCATGAAATTGGTGAGCAAGGCTTTGACGCACACGGCGACGTGGACGCCGAAACATGCGAAGCACTTCTTGGCGATGAAAGCATGGGATATGTGTGGGCCCAAACGGGGCATTACTCCGTTTATCTCACACGTGTGAAAGATGCAGTTCGTGCTGTTGGAAATGCGTCGTTTTTCTTAAAAACATCGTGTTCTCGCTGCCTTACGGAAGTTGCTGTTCCTATTGAAAACAGTATTGATGTTACGTTGTTTGCCCAAGGGCATGAGCCCGTGGCTTCATCCCCTGACGGTGAGCTTCTGGAAGAAGACATGGGCGTATCGTGTTACGACAACGATACAGTTGATCTTGAAGCATTGCTTCGAGAGGAATTGTTATTGTGTTTGCCGATGGCGTCGCTGTGCCGTGAAGATTGCGCAGGGCTGTGTCTTGAGTGCGGAAACAATAACAACGAGCGGCCATGCGGCTGTCATAAGCCGGTTGATCCGCGTTTTTCGGTCTTAACAACCCTTGTGCAAACGGATACTCCGTGACAATGGTGTGTAAGTTTTGTAGGGGACCAGCTTGCTGCGCCCTGAACGTTTGAGGAGATAACCCCATGGCAGTACCTAAGAAACGCAAATCACATTCTCGAACACGCATGCAGCGTGCCCATGACGCTCTCGTGCGTCCGCATTTTATTACATGTGCCAATTGCCGTGAACCACGCCAATTGCATCGTATTTGTGGTTCGTGCGGTCAGTATCGTTCGCGTCAGGTTATCGCAGTAGCGCAAAAATAATTTCAGTGACCCCTTACTTACTCGAAGAGTTGTTGTGCGCGCGTCTTGCGTCAGGTCCTCGCGGATCTGCGTTAGGCCGTGCCATGTGCGGTGAAGCAGGCATCCATGCCTTGGCTCCGTGGCTTGCCAAAGCGACGTCAGAGCAGCATCACGAAGCAGCACGTCAGTGTCATCAAATTACATCGTTGGGGATCAGCGTCATTCCTGCTTGGGGCTATTCAGAGGCTCTTTGCGAGCTTGATGATCCGCCGCCGCTGTTGTGTGTGCGTGGTGATCCTCTGTTGTTGAAGCAACGTGGAATGGGTGTGGTTGGCGCGCGCAGAGCAAGCGCGTCAGGTTTGGCGTGGGCAAGGGATGTGGTCATGGCAAGCGATGCGGCGCTTGTTGTTTCCGGTGGGGCACTTGGCATCGATTGCGAAGCCCATGAAGCTGCACTTGATTCAGGCAAAAAAACGGTCGTGTTTTTGGGTGTGGCCGTGGACCGTGTGTATCCCGCAGGCCATCGCGATCTGTTTGCGCGTATTCTTCGTGCGGGTGGGGCTTTGGTTAGTGAACACCCGCCAGGCGAAACAACCTTTGCCTACGATCATGCCCGGCGCAATCGCTTGATTGCGGCCCTGAGCCACACGCTGTACGTTGCTGAAGCCGATGCCAAATCGGGCACCATGGGAACTGCACACTTCGCGAGAAATTTGGGTCGGCCTGTGCGTGTTCCTGAACCCTACGCTGTGGTTGCACGTGCCGGGCTTGAACAATTGCTTGTTGATGGACATGCCCACATTTTCACTTTACCATCGTTGCAATCGTGTGTTACGAACGCCGTGGGCGGATAGCTCAGCGGTAGAGCGCTGGCCTTACAAGCCGGATGCCGTGGGTTCGAAACCCTCTCCGCCCACCATAAACACTCGTGTTGGGAGGCACCGTGTCAGACGTTCAAGTCACTCAGGCCCATCATCTAGGTGCCGAAGAAGCCAAAAATCGTTTGCAGTCTTTTGAAGGTATGGTTGCCAAGTACGGTGTTAAAGCCGACTGGTCGGGCAACAAAGCCAATCTCAAAGGCACTGGTGTGTCGGGCGATATCGCTGTCTCTGACACTTCTGTGACAGTGACCATCAAGCTTGGCATGCTCGCACGCATGGCTGGTGTTGATGCGGCACGGTTGCAGGAAAGCATCGAAAAGCGTCTTAGCTCTGCGTTCGAAGCAGAAGCATAATCATTCATTATCCCCGGTCATTTGAAAGTGTGTACGCTTAGGTCGCGGAACGCGATAATTGTTTATTGTTGAACAAAAGTAACGGTATAAATATGAATAATTTGCGCTTCGAAAATCGTGTGACTGGGGCCGAACATTTGAATGCACTTCGTTCGAATGCTGCCGGTCATCAAGATCATACCTCAGACGATCATTCTCCGGATGTTGTGATCCCAGAAAATCCCAATGGAACGCAAAAAAGACCCGTAGGCGGCGCGTTGCCAGAGCCTATTGGTCCGCTCAGACAAGGGGGCACTGCGGCCAATCTTCGTGCGGCACAAATCGCATTGCGAAAGGCGGGTCCACGGGTCACATCGCCACAAGCGCCGGCCATGGATTTGAATGAGGCTTTAAATCAGTTGCCCCCAGAAGTGCGGCTCAACATGCCACAGCACGCCAAAGTGCTAAGCATCGGCGAGCCCACAGTACAATTTGCTCCTAAGGATATGGCCATCAATCTTCGCGCGGTTATGCAAGCGGTTGAAACAAAAATTGTGATCCAAGAAAAACGCCGTGATCGAAACAATAATATTGTAACGGTGGATGTGACCTATATGGTGACGATCCCGATTAAGACCAATCACAAAAGTATGTTTTCCAAAGCCCGCCAGTGGGGTCTGTTGGTGACGAATGCCGACGCAGCCGATAGGCTTACTCAAAAAATGACCGATGAAGATCCCGCTTTGGCCCGTGGGCTCAAGCGACAGATCCGCCAAGTGCAGCCGTCAACGTATTCCAATTCGATGTTGCGCGGTTTGGTAAATAAGCTACGTTTTGTTGATCCAAGCCAGAAAGCAATCACATCGAAGCAGGTAACTTGGGCCGATCTTAAAGATGTGCTTGCGATCAAGTCGCCAGAAGATTTGGCCCAAGGCGTGTTGAATATGTCGTGTATGGCCCGTGGCGCTGCACAAGGGGCCGAGGTTCAGCAATTTACCATCGATGAACATGGTGGCATGGGTGATCTGATAACCGGAAGCGGTACGGTCTTGGATCGTATTGCTGGACACGAAGATTATCGCAGTGCCCCCGCCCGCGCCGTGGTGATGGATGCTGTTTATGGCATTCAGCACGGATTTTCTGGGCTTAAGCGTGCGCAAGACGGCGCGTCGTTGGATATCGAATTTGTCGCGTAATTCCTCACACGCCACTTTGCGAAGCAAGGGGGAGTCGGTCGCGCAGCTACCGGTGGGGGCGGATCCATTTTATTTGTAAGCCTAGATTTTCGATTTACCATGATGATTGGTGATTGCAGTAGGCTTGTTGTCTCATATTATAGCCCTAAGTTTGTCCGTAGGCACGCTAGGCGATGTAGGAACGTGGATGCCCCAGGGCAGTGTTGCGTTTGCCTATGCGTCCAATAAAATGCCGTCGGGCGAGCGTTACGATTCCTACCGTTTGGATGCATCACCGGGCGTTTTGTATTTTTTAAAACATGGCATAGGTGTGGGGGGTAGTATCGGCTTTTTGTGGGGTCGAGAGTTTTCGTCGGTGACAGCAAGCAGCAGTCAAAGCGTGGGACTCTCCATTCGTCCAGAGATCGCATACAACATTCCATTGCGCGATCAGATCGCATTGATGCCGCGTTTGTGGGCGCGTTACGTGTTTGAACGTCAAGAGCCTGTGGGGCTTGTGCAGTCGGTTTTTGAACCACCCTCTGTCGATATGCACCGTGTGACACTAGGGTTATTTCTTCCTGTTTTTTACGCCATGCAAAATGGTGTATTTTTTGGCATGGGACCTGACATTGGCTTTGACGTGTTAAGTCGTGTGCAACGTCAGATGTCCGATGTTAGCCATGGGGCGCTCGCTATTGAAGTGCAACTTCGTATTGTGGTCGGTGGGTGGTTGTAACAATGTATTCGTGCAATAATCACGCATGCCACAGGATAACGCAAACGATCTGATATTCTCTCATGATTTTACCGATGCTTTGGTGCCTGATCCTGACGTGCGTAATGCGACACGCCAGGTCTTGAATGCCCATTATTCGTGGGTTTCTCCTACGCAAGTGTCGCAACCTAAACTTGTGGCGGTCGCGCCGGATGTGGCACAGCGCTTGGGAATGAGCGATACGCTGTGCGCGTCGCAATATTTCGCCGATGTGTTTTCGGGGCACTTGGTCCCTGAAACCATGAAACCATTTGCCATGTGTTATGGCGGTCATCAATTTGGTCATTGGGCAGGCCAGTTGGGTGATGGGCGTGCGATCAATTTGGGCGAGATGCGTGATGTCTTCACGGGAAACATGCTTGCGTTGCAGCTTAAAGGGGCAGGACCTACGCCGTATTCACGTTTTGCCGATGGACGTGCGGTGCTTAGGTCGTCGGTGCGCGAATTTCTTTGCAGTGAAGCCATGCATCACTTGGGCGTTCCGACCACACGCGCGCTGTCGCTTGTGCTCACGGGTGATGGGGTGGTGCGCGATATCTTGTACGATGGCCACCCGCGAGAAGAACCCGGTGCTGTGGTGTGCCGTGTCGCACCGTCGTTTGTTCGGTTTGGAAATTTTGAAATTTTTGCGGCACGCGGTGATTTGCCCAATATGCGTTGTTTGCTCGATTGGACGGTCAATACGCACTTTGACCAATGCACGTATGCTTCATGGTTTCACGAAGTATGCAGACGTACGGCGGTGATGATTGCCCATTGGATGCGCGTCGGTTTTGTGCATGGGGTGATGAACACAGACAATATGTCGATCCTCGGTTTAACGATCGATTATGGTCCCTATGGCTGGATGGAAAATTACGATCCTGACTGGACGCCGAATATTACCGATAAAACAGGGCGGCGTTATCGCTTTTCACATCAACCGGAGGTTGCCTACTGGAACCTTGGACAACTGGCGCGTGCGATAGCACCCCTTGTTGAAAATACGGATGTGTTATCCGAAGGTTTAAAAATATTTGCGGACGTATACAGCCAAGAGGGCGATGCCATGATGGCCGCCAAGTTGGGATTTGTATCCTATCAAGGCGAGGATGATGCTGCGTTGATGACGGACTTTTTGAAATTACTTTATGATGGCGAAATCGATATGACGATCATGTTTCGTGCGCTTGCACATCTTGATGTGATGCAAGAATGTGATGATACATGCATGGCCATGTTGGTGTCGTCATCGTATCAACCGAGCCGATTGAATGCGTCGTATCGTGAAAAAGTGGCGCGATGGTACGCGGCCTATCGTGGTCGTGTTTTGGCTGATGCTGAATCGCATGAAGTGCGTGTTGCCCGTATGAATGCCGTGAATCCCAAATATGTTTTACGGAATTATCTTGCCCAAGAAGCGATCGACCATGCCGAAAATGGTGATTTTAGCCATATCCACGTGCTTGCGAAAATATTACAGCATCCTTATGATGAACAACCCGAGCATGAACGCTATGCGCAATTGAGACCCGAATGGGCAAAGCATCGTGCGGGGTGTTCGATGTTGTCGTGCAGTTCGTAATTTTTTTATTGTAAGGGCGCTTCTTGTAGGGGCGGTTCGCGAACCGCCCTTGCGGCGCTTGTAATATGCAAACAGGGCGGTTCACGAACCGCCCCTACAAGAACACATGCATCGTTTACGCGACTTGTCGATCAAACAGTTCGGGCTGTGCGTGGAAGGGTTCCAAAAGCTGCTTGATTTTGAGCGCCTGGGTTTTTCGAATAGGGCCCATGACGGTGGCGTGCACATTACGGCTCTGAAAAACACTACGCGCGACCGTCAGGAGATCGTTGGGTGTGAGTGCACGCAGTGTGGCCATACGATCGGCAAGGGAACCTGGCGCTGCATAAAGAAGCCCAGCACCAAACGTATCAACCAAATCGCTTGCGGAATCCATGCGAAATTCAAGTTCGTAAAGACATTGTTGCCGGGCTTGTTCAAATTCAGCTTGGCTTATGCCATCACGACAAAGTGTATGTAGCGATTCAAGGGTGGCTTGCACCGCAGCAATGGCACGCTTGGGCATCACGCGAAGTGCGATGTCGTAAAGGCCTGCATCCGGATAACAATCAAGGCCCGACGTGAGATCGTAAACCAGTCCGGTACGATCGCACACCGCTTGTTGCAAACGGGTGCTCAGGCCATCGTCGAGGACACTGGTAAGAACACGCATGGCGGGAAACATCGGATGGGTATCGGGCAATGCGTCGAACGTCAGTAAAATTTCAAGTTGTCCCGTATCTTCGTGCTTGCGTGTGAGCACTGGGCCTTTGGGCGCAAATACAGGCAATGTGGGGGCAGGTTGCGTGCAGCCCGCAGGCAACCCATGAAAGGCATGGTGCACGAGGGTTTCAAGGCTATCAAGATCGCATGGCCCTGCGATGCATAAAGCCATGTTATGGCCGACGTAATAGCGTCCGTGATGGGCACGCAGATCGTGGACGGTAAGTTTGCGGATCACGTCGGATGAACCACCCACGCGCCTTGCCATGGGATCCTCGCCCCAAACGGCTTTGCGTGAAATGTTGGTGATGTCGATGTCGTGACCGTCTTCGTCGATGTCGGATGCGAGCTCTTCGTCGAGCACATGTTTTTCGATATCGATTTCTACGAAGCGTGGCGTAATGAGCATGTCGGCCAGCGCAGACAATACAGGCGCAATGCGTGTGGGGTGGCAATTCACTGTGAAGCTTGTGTGATCACGCCATGTGGCGCCATCCAAGGCGCCGCCAGAGCCTTCAAAGACGGCGGCAAGGGTTGCGGTGCTCGGATAATCGCGGGAGCCACGGTAGAGCATATGTTCGAGAAGATGCGTAAGTCCCCATTGTTCGGGCGATTCGTCACGCGAACCAACACGGATGTACGCGCCGATGGCGCAACTGTGCAGGTGCGGTTGCTGAAGTAACGTGGCGTGAAGTCCGTTCTTCAAAGTGATGTTTCTCTGCATAAACATGCAGTACCTCGGTGATTCTTCAAATCTTGGGCGTGGGGATAGTGGGTGTCAAGGCGGTAAGGGTGCGCTTTTCTAAGTGGTCATTTTTGCTTGAAAATTATGATGTCGCGTGGGGTAGGCGCAGTCTCACAAGTGCGCCGCCATCATGTCCCCCATGCCCATCTATGTGAATACTTCCCCCATGTTCATCCAGGATCTGATGGGTGAGTGAAAGCCCAAGGCCCGTTCCTGTGCGTTTGGTGGTGTAGAAGGGCTCAAACACCCGTGATGCTTCTTGTTCGGACATACCGGGGCCACCATCGGCGATTGTTATTTCCACACAATCTGGATGGGATGCCGTGGTGACGATGAGTGGTCCGCCTTTGGGCATGGCATCGCGTGCGTTGCGCACAATATTAAGCAAAGCCTGTCGCAATTGTCCGGGATCGGCATTGGCATGGGGTGCCGGATCGGCAAGTTGCATGCGTACGGTGACACCATGGGTGCGCAATTCTTCGCGAAGCATGGCAAGGAGATCGCATACGGCTTCGTTGGTGTTGGTACTTTCTATTTGCGGGTGGGGAAGACGCGACAAATGCAGATAGCCTTCGGTAACTTCGGTGAGTCGTTCAACTTCGGTACCAATGGCGCGCAGCAAGGTAAGCACTTCGTCCTGTCGCTCGGCGGGAACGTAGGCTGCAAAATCATCTTCAAGCAATTCGGCGTTAAGACCAATAGCCGACAGTGGATTGCGAATTTCGTGGGCCACCTGCGAGGACAAACGTCCTACGGCAGCAAGACGTTCGCTTGCAAGCAATTGCTTTTTGGTACGCACGGCTTCGGTGACATCGTCTGCGATCCACAAATAGCCACGCGGATGGCCGCTTTCATCCATATAGGGTGAAAGTTGCAAATCGACCAAGACATCATTGCCTGCCGCATCTGTGAATGCGAGTCGCTCAAAACGGCGTGAGGATCCCTCGGCGAGATCAAGCAATGTTGTGATCGGAATATCGGCATGTTGTGCCAGTATTTTCCCAAGTGTTGTTTGCGTAATATCGGCGTCGATCATGGATGCATCACAATTGAGCAAGGTATGGGCCCGGCGATTCACGGTTGTAATATGGTGATGCATGTCGGTTACAACGACTGCGGCATTTAAATTATTGACCAGATTATCTACATACAATCGAAAAAGTGCGACCTCACGTTCGGTACGACGCAAACCGGCTTCGACGCGCTCACGTTGTTGGGTGACCATTTCAACGTCGCTATTGCGCGTGGCGGCTTCACGTGTTTGATTTTGTGCCCATGTGATCAGTGCTGTTTCTTCAGGCGATCTCGCATAAGGCTGTAAAGCCTGCGGTGCACGTAAGCGTCGGCTTAAACGCCGCCCATGGGCTATGGTGAGCATCATGGCGCATAGGGCCAAGACCGCATAACCACTTGCGGTGATCCAGGGGCCTTGTAAGGCGAGTTCCTCTCGCGCTGTGAAATACCGGCGCAGTGTTTGCGAAGTGACTCGGGTAAGCTGGCTTACGAAATTGACGTTTGCGGCGGCGAGTTCGTCTGCGGCCAAATTGCGCTCGTCGATGCGGCTTGTTTCATCGGACGCAAGATCGGCATTCATGCGCAGTGCGGTGATCACCTGGGCGTGGGCATTGTTCAATAGATCGCTGTGGAAGGGTTCAAGCAAAACGCCGAGGTCGTGTTCATACATTTTGATGTCGGCCATAGGCTCCATGGCGCTGGTGTGTCGCCTGAGAATACGATCGGAGGCGGCGAGAAACTGTGCTTCTTCGCGATCAATGGCGTGGATCCTAGCAAGATGGGTTTGGATGCCACGTTCGCGGATCATGCCCGCCACAGAAGATGCAAAGACTGTGAGAGCCAGAGGCCATAACAGATGCCAAATGAGCGGGAGACGCATACTGGCAGGGTATCAAAGCTTTTGGTTATCAGCAAAACAGCATGTGCATTTGTTGTTATGGAGTGCGTCAGCGTCCTTTGCCGTGGGTGATCTTCCACATACTCTCTTATTGATGTTTCTGGTGGTCAAACGTGATCCGGGAGAGTATCTGAGTGTAAGATCCAGCATTTGGGGAGGTTGCCCATGCCCGTGAAATTTAACATTGGTCTGCTTTGTTGGTTGCTTCTAACGGCAACTCAAGCGCAAGCAGGCGATGTGGCGATGATTCATGCCAAAGCCATTACGGGGGGGGTGTCCCAGGAGGCTTTGGACGAATTGACGCGATTGCTCGCGATGGATCTCCGTGAGCGCGGTGTGGGGGTCCACGTCTTGGGGGATGCTGATCCTGGCATTCGTGAACAGCGCGAAGGCCGACGGCATGGTCTTGAATCGATGGTTCAACAAGGCAAGCGGGCCGTCCTTCAGCGTCGATTTGATGAGTCAGTCGATAAACTGCAAACGGTGATCCGTGAGCTTTGGAATGCGCCTGAGTTGCTTGCCAATGTAGACATGTTGCGTGAGGCGTATGCCTATGTGGCGCTTGGTTACTACAGTCAAGGCAAGGAAGAAGAAGCCCGTTTGGCCTTGGCGCAGTTGGTACGTTTGAATCCTGAATGGGAAAGTATTGACGTAGGCACCGATATTGGGCTGAGTCGTATTTATTCCAAAGTGAGAGCTTCGTTGTTGCGAAGTCGACCAGGGATTTTGCAGATCACAAGCGATTTACCGCGAACCGAAGCTTTTTTGAACGATCATCCCTTGGGCCTGTTGCCTGTCAAACTTGAAGGTGTGATCCCGGGTCGGCATGTGCTGCGTTTGCAGGTGGGTGATTTATCGTATGTCCAACACGTGCAAGTGCTCACCGATGACACACTTGAAATCAACAATGCGTGGGCCCATGGCGTGGCAGAACTTGCGGCCATCTCTGCACGCGAAAACAGAATGACACCGACGCAGCGCCAGGCATTGCTTGATCATGCGTTGCGTTCCGGTGCGTTTCGTAAGCTTGTGATCGTGGGTGTGGGCCGTGATGATAGTGGCGTGAGTATCGGCGGTTTGGTGGGCCAGGTGGGAAGCGACAATTGGCAAGCGATGCGCGTTGTCAATGAGGCGGGCAACTTGGGAGAACTCACCAAAACGGCAGCGCTCGTGGCCAAGAGTGTACAAGAGGCCATAGGCGCAACGGGGCCAGGTTTGCGCGGAACGGCGCGTTTGGTGGGAGGATGGCCGAGTCATGCATCGGAAGAGTCGCGTGCTGAAGGCATGCGTGTGGTGCAATTTGCAAGATCCACATGGTCTGCATCGACCGAGGCCATCGAACCGAAAGTTGCAGGTGTTGTTCCACCCACGGCGTTGTTGCAACAAAGTGAAGGTTCCTCAGTCGCTCCTGTGATCCCCTTGTTGGGGACTTATGATCGGGCGATCAATCTTGATGTGCACGCCGAATTGAAAGCATCCAAAAAACCATTTTGGAAAACCTGGTGGTTTTGGACCGCAGTGGGTATTGGCGCAGGGGCTGCTGCTGGCATAGGCAGTTATTTTTTGGTTCAAGACAGCAGAGGCCATGGTGATACCGTGGCTTTGGAGGCATCGTGGGGACGATAAGATGGGCACTTGTTTGTGTCGTATGCGTATCATGTGCTGAAGATCAAAATCCTGTTTCCGTACGTGTGATCGATGCATGCAGTGCGGCTCATCCTCTTGTGCCACTGGCCAATACCATTGAAATTTCTGTGAAGGGTGGCCCCAATGGCTTAACCACGGCGAGCTTTTCCCATGCAGCAGGTTCGGGAAATGTGAATGTGGTACCTGGTGGCGATCTTAGTGTTATCACGGTTCTTGGGCACGGGTTGCCGAGGCCGGGTGAAACCCAGGCTGAAACGGTATTTGCCATGGGGATAGGCGGTATCGATCTTTTCGAGAGTGAAGGGAAGCAGATCGGCGTGGTGGTGGGAGCACCGGATGCATTTGTTCAATCCACCTATGCGACGGAGCAAGTTGGGTTGTGCAGCTATATGGGCGAGCAACGGCGTGCCTTGTCGGGGGCCATGATGCAGGATGGCCGAGTTTTGTTGGTGGGGGGCGAACAACGCAATCCGACGTCGGTGCAGGTTTGGGATTCAACGGAAATTTTCGATCCACGCACGGGCGCCTTTACGGCAGGTCCCGCGCTGCGATGGGCGCGCCGCAACCATACGGTGACGACGAGCAGTTCGGGGCTTGTTGTGATTGCCGGCGGACAAGGACGATTGAACGGTAGCGCGGATGGACTTTTAGAAACGTGGCGTACGGCCTCTGTGTACGATCCCGTGCGCAACAGTTTTGTGGGTGATGGGATCGCCATGGTTGAGCAACGTGCCAATCATACAGCGACAGTGATGCGTGGTGATCGTGTGATTATCATTGGTGGGAATGTGGGTGACACGATCCATGCAAGTACAGAGATCATCAATTTACGTACGGGACGCAGCAAAGCCGGGCCTACGCTTTCTGTGGCACGTACCTACCACACGGCCGTTGCTGTGGGTGATGGTTTGATTGCTGTGATAGGTGGACAATCGGCCGAGGGTCCTGTGGATTCCATAGAATTTATCGTGATTGAAGAAGTTCGTAACGAAGGTGTGACGCAAGAGGTGATCCGTGTGGTGGATGGCCCTAAATTGCAGCATGCGCGTACGGCACCGGCAGCGGTGTTTGATGCATCGAAAAGTGTTTTGTTGATCGCAGGCGGTTTTACGGAATCGCTGCCACTTAATGGTAACATCCCTGATCGCGTTCTTGCTGTGAGTGCGCACGTGGATGTGGTGCTCACGAATGCGCAAAGCCCCGCTTTATCACGTTCGGTGTGCTCTGAGACGCCGCTCGAACGTGGCCGTGCTTGGGCGGGTGTTGTTCCTGTTGCGGGTGGCATGGTTTTGGCCGGTGGTTTGGGATCTTCAGGTGAAGCGTTGGGCGATGCGGTGCATCTTTCTGTCTCTGATTTGGCCCGTTGTACATTGGATATTCGTGCCTCTAAGGGATCGCTTGTTCAAAAACGCATTGCACCGGCGGTGGTTGTTTTGGGGGATGGCGACGTATTTTTAGCGGGTGGCGTGGGTGAAGATATCGCGAGAAATCGCGTGACGTTGGACACCGCCGAAATTTACATACGCGCCCGTTGAATTGCCGCACACAGCGACGCTTCATGCTTATCAGGTGTTATTTCGGCGATTGAAAACCATTGTGCGTTTTCTACTTCTGCGCCGGCTTTCATTTCCCAGTCATTGCTTACAAATGCAAAGCGTATGTCGAAGTGTTCGTGGGCAGGTTCTTTGCTTGTTTCTGGAATGGTGTGAATATCCAAGTGCACCAGTCGTGCATGCTTGATATCAACGTGGACCCCACATTCTTCAATAACTTCCCGAGCCGCTGCATGGACAATGCTTGCGTCTTCAATTTCAATATGACCCCCGGGCTGCAGCCAGCGTTGCAATTTTCGATGATAAATCAAAAGCGTGCTTAGTTTGTCGGGTGACAAAATAATGGCCGATGCGGTGAAGTGTCCTGGAATGAAATGTGTTCGGCGGCAGGATCCTGTGCTTTCTAACAATGCGAGCATGCGCATACGGCAGATCTCTTCGTCGGGTGTCGCGTGATATGCATGAATGATGTCGCGAATAGGGGTCATGTGTTTACTGTTAACACTGCATTGCGTTATCTAGGAAGAGGAAGTGTTAACGCAATGCAGTGTTAACAGTAAACACGTGACCCCATCATGAACCATCGTAAATATTTTGATGCGCGCATGTTTAAGCTGCCCGATCCACGCACGGCCGATCCATCGGGACTTGTGATCGAAACGCCGAAGCTCACGCCTGAACTTGTGCTTGAAGCCTATGTGCGTGGGATGTTCCCGTGGTCAGAAAAACCGGCGCGGTGGTTCAGCCCCGATCCTCGCGCGGTGTTTGTGCGCGAACATGTTCGACTGCCTTCGCGACTTGGTCGCATGGTTCGTCAAGGCAATTTTCATGTCACTTTTGATACAGCATTCGAGGATGTGATGCGCGGATGCCGCAGTGCACACGCCCATGAAGGCGAATGGTTGGGTGACGAATTTATTGAAAGCTACGGTATTTTGCACAAGGCGGGATATGCTCATAGCGTGGAAGTTTGGCAAAATGAAGCCTTGGTGGGGGGCTTGTATGGCATTCAAATCGGCGCGATGTTCGCCGGTGAGTCGATGTTTTATCGGGCGAGCAATGCCTCCAAAGTGGCCTTTGCAGCCTTGATGGCCATGGTTGAGCATTTGGGCATTTGGTTTGTGGATGCCCAAGCGGCCAACGATCATACCGAAAAATTGGGTGTGGTGTGGGTGACGCGCAATGATTTTTTAAAAGCATTGCAACAAGCGGTCCACACGGAGACACCAGGGGGGCCAGGACGCTGGATGGGGCACGCAGAGCTTTATGCTGAACGATACGCGATCAGATCTTGAAACCAGCGAGGCTGAACCGTGAGATCGACCCATGTCTCTATGCTGGGTTTTTCTAGGTAAGATAGCGACTCTCTGAGCTGAAAGTCGCCATCGCTTGCGATGTGGCTGAGGTTTCGGATGATGCGGGGAGGTGTCTCTGGGCGCGTTATGATGCGCAAAGCAGGAAGACCTGCGGCAAAATCATTAAGCATACGAGAGGCCTGAAGGACGCTGTCATATTCCTCTTGATAGGTTTTTTGTATCTTCTCATATGTAGGGCAAGCGCCTTCGGGATTTATGGGGTCGTCGTCGCGTGTCCATTGTCCTATTGCTTCTACCAGTGTCTTGATTGTTTCTTCTGCTCCAGCAGCAAAGGGGCGTAGATGACCTGCCGTGCAGAGTTTGTCCTGTGCCAAATAACCAAAGCGCCCGGTGATGAGATCTGCTTTCCCCGATAATATGTCGATGCGTGCGTTACATATGCTTTTGCGTTCTGCGAAATCATCGGCATCAGGATCAGAGAGATAGTCATTTTGAAGATCGCGTTCGTAACGTAGGCATTGTACCAGCATGGCATGGGTTTTTGGGGCGAGCATGAAAAAATACCAGTGGGCCATGATATCATGCACGGTGCTTGTGCCTTCGCCCAATACGAATTTCCCATCGGCGATGGCGTTGAAAAATTCGGTTGAATCGATATTGCCAGAAGCGACGTAGACGATATCCTTAAGACGTGCCCAAGCTTCGGCAGCGGCAAGGATCTGTTCGGGTTTCATCGATCCGAAATCACAATCGACTGGTACTTTGCCGGTGGTTTTTATTGCAGCCAAAACAAGTGAAGCTTGATCTGCCATCCAGTTAACACCTTTGGCAAAGCTTGCAGGGGTTGCCAAATCGAAACGTTCAGCGATCACGGCGGTGAGATCCACAGGTCGATGACGCAAGATTGTGTAGGGTGGGAGTCCGAATACAGCGGAGACAGGAATACTTAAGCCCCAACCTGGCGTTTCATCGGCCCAGACATCTTCGCCACAGTTTGGCATGGTGTTGTGATGTTTACTTTTGTCGGCAAGAGGCGCCCATGCGCCGCCGAATGATTGAATGGCCCAGAACAAGGGTTTCCCCGATCCCGCGTCGCCGAAACCATGATGTGTTTGGCCTGATAGCCATGCTTGTTTGATGGGCTCACTGCCGTGGTCCCATGGCGTAAATATGGCCAATGTACCATGACGAATGCCACCCGATATTTTGGTTTCAGGCATTCGGAGTGCGACCGAACCGTCTTCTTGCAGCATCCAACATGCATCGTGGAGTGGAGGGCCTTTGTAATGAATGGCCAACGCGCCTTGACTTCCTAAAAGTTCAGGGAGTGTACCACCAAGCGGATGCATCGTTTGTGTTGTCATTGCAGCTTTGCAGTGGTTGCATGATTTGACATGGCTGGTATCCGGGCTCCAACCTTCTTCTACACCGAGACGTGTGAGGGTATAGCTGTCGCGTGGTTTATCGCTTCCTGGCAAAGGTGGCAGTGTGCTTGGTGACATTCTCCATGGAAACGGATGGACCTCTGCGGTGCCGAGGGCGATAGTGCCACTTTGTAATATTGCACTCATCTTATTTACGTACTTTCTTGAAATGTACTACGAACATGAGGCAAACCTTCTGCGAATTGGCTGAGCATGTGGGATGTGGCCAATGCATTATCGTACTCTTCATAAAGTGTTTGCTTGAAAGCATCTGCAGTGGGGATATTCGGTGCTACGTCGAGCTCCCATGAACGCAGGAACGCAATGAGTCTGTCGATGACTTCAGCGGCATGGTGCTTGTTTGCTTTGCGCAGAACGTTGTCAGTGCAAAGCTTGTCATGGATCTGGAGTCCAAAACGGCCTGTGATCAGATCGGCATGTTGTGCGATGCATTTGATTCGTCCTTCTGAGAGATGATGAAAGTTAGCGTCCTCTTGAAGGTTGAATTTTTCTCGCATGCGCTGTTGCAATGCAAGTTCGTATTGGAGGCATTGCGTGAGCATGGCACGTGATCTTGGAGCGAGCATGAAAAAATACCAATGGGCCATGATATCGTGCACAAGGCTCTGATGATCGCCCAATACGAATTTTCCATCGGCGAGAATTCTAAAAAATGTTTCTGCATCAACATTGCCTGGTGCAGGATAAACGATCTCTTTAAGATCTGCCCATGCGTGTGCTGCAGTCCTAATTTCTTCAAATGTCATGTTACCAAAATCACAATGTGGCGGCACAGCATTGTTGTTTGCGTCCATAAACGCCAAGACATGTGCTGCTTGATCCGCCATCCAATTGATGTTTGCAGCAAATGTTGTGGGCGTAGGCAACTCAAATGTTTGTGAAGCGTCGTGGGACTGAGGAAGTCCGAGTATGACGGCAAGTGGTCCGTTGAGTCCCGCACCGGGTGTTGTATCGGCCCACACATCTTCACCGCATGCCAAAATCACAGGCTCTTGGGTGCCTGGTGATTTGTCGACCAGGATCGAAGTGCCCACAGGTGTTTGGAGGGCCCAAAACAGGGGTTTTCCCTCTCCATTGTCCCCAAAGCTGAGACAGCCTTGGGCTGTTACCCATGTGTGGAGCTTAGGGTTTTCGCCTCTGAAATCAGGGGTCCAAGGTACAAATTTTACAAGTTCTCCATTGTGGCGGGGGTCGTTGGCATGGGCGGGCGGGGGTGGTTTTTGGATCGTGATCCTTCCATCGTCTTGCAATGCCCATGAGGCCTGCAGGGCGGGGCCGTTGTATTGGATGGGTAGGGCATCGAGTTTCGTGTGGAAAAGGTCTTCGAGAGTCCGCGGTGGATGCTTCGGAGAAAGCGGTGTGTGGCTCGAAAAGGCCGCATTACAGGTAGGGCACGTTTTGACACGATTTATCTGGGGGCCGAAGGCTTGGTGGTCGCGTGTAAGCGTATAACTGTCACGTGCTTGGGCATGCCCTGGCAGTGGTGCAAGGGTGCTGGGCGCCATGGTCCAGGGAAACGTGCGGGTTGCAACGGTACCGAGGTCCAGGGTTCCATGGGTGGCGACTTGGGCGGTCATGGGAAGGAGCTTACCTACGTACTATGTTCTTATGTTGTTATACATGCGTGAAAACGGTGCTTTTGAGGGTTTAATGGGGGATATTTTAACTTGACGCAACACTTCGGTGTGGTACAAAGACTCCGCTCTGTAATATTTGTTCCCCAGTAGCTCAGTTGGTAGAGCAGGTGACTGTTACTCACCTGGCCCGTGGTTCGAGTCCGCGCTGGGGAGCCACTTTTTTTCTAAAGCGGTCCATTTCATGGTCGCACTTAGCTCAGATCTCCACCTCACCCCATGTATTACCCCCCATGGCCGACTTATTCTGATTGCGTCAGACGATGCTGTTTCTTTAGAGCCTGTGCTTTGCGCACGCATCAAGCACGCGTTTGATCGCGGTGCAGGACACGGATTGTTACGACTTGGGGCCGGCGAAATAGGTCAAGCGCTTCCGCCTGTTTTTGCCTATTGGCGCGAGTTTGCAAGCCAGTACATCACGATCCTATGCACTTTGTCTGATGTTGCACTGCTGGATCCTCCAGCCAATGTAGGATCCTGGGTTTTGTCCGCACCGTTGATGCCGGGTGCTGAATACATCACACCCGATATGTTGCGTGCGCTTTGGCGTGAACTCGGTCATGCACTGATCGCAGAATTTTCGGCCGCGAACACAACCGTTCAAAAATTTTTAGAACACTTCAATCCTGCATGGCATGTTGTTGGACGTGTACATTTTAATCTAGCAGAAAATCGCAAAGACGAAAAAACACCGTTTGCTTTTCTTGCAACATACACCGATCGTTTATCGTCGCAAGGGAAAGCCCAACACCGTCCTCTGGGTCAAGCGCTGCGCGAATATGCGGGCGCCGACAATAAAGATCAGCTGCTGTCGCTTTTGCTCCCCGTGCAACGCGCAGCCGGTTATTGCGCGTGGTTAAAATACATGGTGGATGCCGGTGAAGTTTTTCATCCCTTGCGCTGGACGGCTGCGGATGCATTTCGATTTCTGGGCGATATCCCTGAATTGGAACGCGCAGGTGTGGTCGTGCGCTTGCCGGTTTCATGGAAGTTAGGAAGACCGTCGCGCGCCAAGGTGACCGCCACCGTTGGGGCTTCCGCTCCGTCGCTTTTACGCACCGATGCGCTTCTCGATTTCAAGATGGAGATGACGCTTGATGGCGAGAAACTCACGGACGCCGAAATCAAAGAAATTTTAGCGAGCACCCAGGGGCTTGCCTTGATCCGAGGCCAATGGGTCGAAGTGGATCCCGAACGCCTGTCGCGCATGATGGAACGTTTTCAAGAAGCGGAAAGTCTTGCGCATGGGGGAGGGCTTTCATTTGCTGAAGCCATGCGCATGATTGCTGGCGCTGATTTGATGAACGATGCCGCAAACAATGCGGCCGATCCCGAATGGTCGGGTGTGGTGGCGGGGCCGTGGCTTGCTGACATTTTGAAGGGACTGCGTTCGCCTGAGGGACTCTCTCACGTCGATCCGGGCGCTGCATTGCATGGGACACTAAGGCCCTATCAACACGCGGGTGTGCAGTGGCTTCATTTGCTTGCGAAGCTTGGCCTTGGGGCATGCCTTGCAGATGACATGGGTTTGGGAAAAACCATTCAGATCTTGGCGTTGCTCCTTGTGTTAGAAAGAAAAAAACCAAGTTTGCTTGTGGCGCCTGCATCGTTGCTTAGCAACTGGGCGTCGGAAATCGAAAAATTTGCACCGAGCCTTAAATTTATGATCGCGCATGGTTCTTTGGGTTCCAACGCGTCATTAACAGAACTTTCGGATGTGGATCTTGTGATCACAAGTTACGGATCGCTGTTGCGACTTCCATGGCTCGTGAGCACGCCATGGCATATTGTCATTATCGACGAAGCCCAGGCCATTAAAAATCCAGGTGCCAAACAAACGCGCGAAGTTAAAAAGCTCAAAGCTCATGCGCGGATCGCACTCACGGGTACGCCTGTTGAAAATCGTATGGGCGATCTGTGGTCAATTTTTGATTTCATCAATCCAGGACTCTTGGGATCAGCCAAAGCCTTTACGGAATATACCAAACGAATTGCAAACAATCCCCATAATCCCTATGGGCCGCTGCGCTCACTGGTGCGGCCTTATATTTTGCGTCGTCTTAAAAACGATAAATCGGTGATCTCCGATCTGCCCGATAAAACAGAGATGAAAGCCTATTGTCAGTTAAGTCACAAGCAGGCCGTACTCTACCAACAGGCCGTCAAAGAATTGACCAAGCAACTTGATGAAGTCGAAGGCATCAAGCGAAAAGGCATTGTATTGGCCTATTTGATGCGTTTTAAACAGATCTGCAATCATCCCTCGCAATGGTTGGGTGATGGCGTTTGGGCTTCAGACGATAGTGGAAAATGGGATCGTCTGCGTGAGTTGTGCGAGGTGATTGCCGCCAAGCAAGAAAAAGTGTTGGTGTTTACGCAGTTTCGAGAAGTGGTCGACCCCATTGCGTCGTTTTTAGGAAACGTGTTTGGGCGTCCAGGGCTTGTGCTGCATGGTGGTACGCAGGTTGCCCATCGCAAAGCCTTGGTGAATCGCTTTCAAGAGGATGAATCGATTCCATTTTTTGTACTGTCGCTGAAGGCTGGTGGTTCTGGCCTTAATATCACTGCCGCATCCCATGTGATCCATTTTGATCGCTGGTGGAATCCTGCGGTTGAAAATCAGGCCACCGATCGCGCATTTCGTATTGGGCAAACCAAAAATGTCTTGGTCCATAAATTTGTGTGCCGTGGGACGATTGAAGAAAAAATCGATGCATTGATCGAATCGAAGAAAAAACTTTCGACCGATCTTTTGGAAGGTGCTTCGGAGATCAATCTTACCGAAATGAATGATGACGATTTACTGCGTCTGGTGGCGCTTGATCTCGGCAGTGCGATTAAGGAGTAACCCATGGGATATTACGGTGGTGGATGGGGTGCCTATGTGTCCGTGGCTGAACGGCGTCGCAATGCCATGCAACAAATGGAAAATCTCAAAAAAGTGGGCCATCCCGTTTCGCCTGTGGTGATCGAGGGTAAAAAAATTGCCAAGACGTTTTGGGGCAAGGCATGGTGCGATCATCTTGAAAAATATTGCGACGCAGAAAGTCGTTTGCCGCGCGGTCGCACGTATGTGCGCAATGGCTCGGTGGTTGATCTTCAAATCAACAAGGGTGTGGTGAAGGCTTACGTGAGTGGGTCGTCTTTGTACAAAGTGACCGTGAAAGTAGAACCTGTTCAAACCGCGATTTGGGATGCATTGCGCCGCGATTGTGCGGGGGCCATCAGTTCATTGATTGAACTTTTGCAAGGGCGTTTTTCCGATGGCGTGATGGAACGCATTTGTCAGCCAAAGACAGGCTTATTTCCGGGTGGCGATGATTTGAAATTTGGTTGTAACTGTCCTGATTGGGCCACCATGTGCAAACATGTGGCGGCTGTTTTGTATGGCGTGGGTTCACGGCTTGATGCACAACCTGAATTGATTTTTGAATTGCGCAAGGTAGATGCCAAGGATCTCATCGCACAAGCCGCGCAAGGTCTCTCTTTAACGATCCATGAACCCCATGCCGACCATATTTTGGATGATGAGGATTTATCATCGTTGTTTGGTTTGGATCTGGACGAGGCACCCAAGCCCAAAGCAAAACGTCGGGGGCGGCCTAAAAAAGCGTAGAGGTGCAGCTTGCTGCGCCATAAGTATCAGTCAATCTGGCTTCGCAACATCCACGCTGTTTTCTCATGGGTTTGCATGCGTTGTGTGAGTAAATCGCATGTGGGTTGATCATTTGCGTGATCTGCCACTGAGAATACATCTCGCGCGGTGCGCGTGACGGTTTCATGCCCTTCCACGAGAAATCGGATCATGTCTTCGGCACTTGGTACGCCATCTTGCTCTTTGATACTTGATAAAGCGATGAACTGGTTGAAAGTGGCAGGCGTGGGTAAACCCAATGCACGAATGCGTTCGGCAATGAGATCGACCGCAGCGGCGAGCTCGTTGTATTGTGCATCAAACATAAGATGAAGACTCGAAAAGTTAGAACCTGTGACATTCCAGTGAAAATTCTGTGTTTTCAAATAGAGTGTATAGGTATCTGCAAGGACACGTGACAGACCTGCGGCAATTTCTTCCCGTTTTTTAGGTTCGATACCGATATTGATTTTCATAGGTGTTCTCCGTGGTAATAATATTTTGATTGCATAATACGCTTTAAAGAGAAGAGATGCTAGGAAAGGATGACATGACCATGTCTGAACCATTGGATCCCAAGAAAGGCCTCAGCGAAGCCCAAGCGGCTGAACGTCTTCTTACGGAAGGGCATAACGAACTGCCTTCAAGCCGCAAGCAAACATTCGTGGATCTTGTTTGGGGTGTTTTAAAAGAACCGATGTTTTTGCTGCTTCTTGTCTGCGGCGTGATTTATTTTTTATTAGGCGACCATCAAGAGGCTGCAATTCTTTTGGGCTTTGTTGTGATGGTGGCGGTGATTACGCTGTATCAAGAACAAAAAACTGAGCGTGCACTTGAGGCATTGCGTGATTTATCAAGTCCTCGTGCGCTTGTGGTGCGTGAAGGAAGACGGTCGCGTATTGCAGGCCGCGATGTGGTGCGTGGAGATTGTTTGGTGCTCTCCGAAGGCGATCGTGTGCCTGCCGATGCAGCACTTGTTTCATGCGATCATTTATCAATCGACGAATCATTGCTTACGGGTGAATCGCTTCCTGTTCGTAAAACAGCATGGGATGGCGTCATGGCCATGGGACGTCCTGGTGGTGATGATCTTCCTTTTGTTTTTGCGGGCACTTTGGTGACGCAAGGGCAGGCAGTAGCGCAAGTGCTCTCCACGGGCAGTCACACCGAAATGGGACGTATCGGCAAAGCGCTGCTTACGGTGGCGCCTGAAGCAAGCAGGCTTCAGCGCGAAACAAGTCGTCTTGTGCGTCAGATTGCGATTGTTGCGATTGCGTTGTGCGCGATTGTGATTGTGGCCTATGGTGTGTTGCGTGCCGATTGGTTGAATGGCTTGCTATCGGGTCTTACGCTTGCCATGGCCATTTTGCCCAACGAATTTCCGGCAGTGCTCGCGATTTTTTTGGCATTGGGTGCGTGGCGCATTTCACGCAAAGGAGCGCTTGTTCGGCGTGTTCCTGTGCTTGAAACATTAGGCGCTGCCACGGTTTTGTGTGTTGATAAAACAGGCACGTTGACACAAAATAAAATGTCGGTGCGAAAAATGTTTGCCGAAGGGCAATTTTTTGACATCACATCCGAACAGACTGAAACACTTCCTGAGTTTGTTCATGAACTTGTGGAATACGCGATCCTGGCAAGTCAGCGCGATCCGTTCGATCCCATGGAAAAAGCGTTTAACGCATTGGGGGAACGTAGGTTATCGGACACAGAACATTTGCATCCACAGTGGACACTCGTCAAACAATACCCTTTGTCCAATGCGCTTCTGGCGTTATCGCATGTCTGGGTGGCGCCTGATGGCGTAGAACACGTGATTGCGGCCAAAGGTGCTTTTGAAGCGATTGCAGATCTGTGTCATCTCACACCCGAAAAAGAACAGGCTTTGCGTGTGCATGCAGAGCGTATGGCAGGGGAGGGATTGCGTGTCCTTGGTGTGGCAAAATCCACATTTCAAATGGGGACGTTGCCCGATGTGCAACACGATTTCCCGTTTGAATTTGTAGGTCTTGTGGGGTTGGCTGATCCCATTCGCCCCATGGTACCAAGCGCGATTGCGTCGTGTTATGCGGCGGGCATTCGTGTGGTGATGATCACAGGCGATCATCCGCGTACGGCGATGCGTATCGCGCAAGAAGTCGGTCTTGCGCGTGCGGATGACGTTCTTACCGGTGCTGAACTTGATGCTATGAACGATGTTGAACTTTCAGAACGATTGCAGCAGGTCAACGTGTTTGCCCGCGTGGTACCTGAACAAAAATTACGTGTGGTGCGTGCGCTGCAATCACGGGGCGATGTGGTTGCCATGACGGGTGATGGTGTGAACGATGCACCTGCTTTAAAAGCCGCAGATATTGGTATTGCGATGGGTGGGCGCGGAACCGACGTTGCCCGTGAATCCTCGGGCCTCGTGATACTCGACGACGATTTTTCAACGATTGTTGAAGCTATACGACTTGGTCGTCGTATCTTTGATAATTTGAAAAATGCCATGGCCTATATTTTGGCTATTCACGTGCCTATTGCAGGGATCACTGTTGTCCCTGTGTTGCTTGATCTTCCCATGGTGTTGATGCCTATTCACGTGGCGTTTTTGCATTTGATTATTGAGCCTGCGTGCTCGGTTGTTTTTGAGGTTGAGCCGGCGGATCCTGCATTGATGCACCGTGATCCACGCGATCCCCAATTGCCTCTGTTTGGGAAACGTTTGTTGGGGTTGAGCTTTTTGCAAGGTGCGAGTGTGCTCGCCATGTTGCTTGTTGTTTTTCTTCTTACGCTTTATCGGAATAAAGGCGAATTTGAAGCGCGGTCACTGACGTTTGCAACGCTTGTGATTGCCAATCTTGCGTTGATTTTTGTGAATCGTTCATGGCATCGCTCATTTTGGGAAACGTTGCGTGTGCCCAATAAAACATTGTGGTGGGTTGTTGGCATGGGCGTTGTTTTTCTGGGTGTTATTTTTTACACACCGTTTTTTCGTGGACTGTTTCGGTTTGCGCCATTGCATGCCGATGATGTTGCACTTTGTTTTGCCGCGGGTGTGTTGAGTATTGGATGGTTTGAGGTGTTGAAGATGTTTGAGCGGCGCACTCCCGCGCCGGTATTATAGCTCGCACCCCAACCGCTTCGCTGCGCTCAGCGACTCCCCCTCGCGCTTTGCGCGAAGTGGAGTTTAGATGCTGTAGCGACACTCCATTTTTTGCTAAGCAAAGGGGGAGTCGATTGTGAAGCAATCGGTGGGGGTCCATCATGCCATTTCGTGTGGGGTGGGCGCTGGACAATCGTTCAAAACATACCCGACGCCTCTCATGATGTGCGATATGTGAGATGTTTTCGACAAAATCGACTCATAAAAATCCAAGAAATCACCTCCGGATTATGAGACTCTAGAGACTGTGCGGAGGTTTCGTATGGTGGGTTTTGTTCGTAAGTCGCTTCTTGTTTCGTTTTCAGTGCTTGGGCTCGTTGCTTGTAAAGCTGCAGGAATAGGCGATCCTCCACATATTACGACATTCGAGTCCACGACCCAACCAGCGCCTTACACTGTCACATGGCAGGTCGAAAACGCCACTGCATGTGAAATACGTGGCAATGGTTGTGTGTGGGGAGGGGAGGTTTCTTGTGACGCTTTGTACACTGTCACGGCCACCACCGCTACAGGTTCCACGGCCACATCGGGCTCTATCGTTGTGACCCCCAAAACTTTTTTGACCATGCAATTGACCTGCCATAATGCGGATAGCCAAAGTGTTACGGATGAATTCAATTTGTCTGGACCTGGCGGTGCAACGACGATCAGTTCGTTCAAAGTACAAGATCAAGAGACCAGTGTGAGTCATGCGTTTAGGGCAGGGACGGTGTTAAATTTCACATGGGTTGCACTCAACGCAGCGGAATGTCGTTTGTACACCCGAACCGGAACCGGACCAAGCTCAACGCTTGCTCTTGTGAAAAAGTCGTTGCCCGCTTCGGGGGGTCATTCATACAACGAATTTACTGCCGACAAGACCTTTGTGCTTGGCTGCTTTTCTCAGTCAGGCCTACTTGATAATGCCACTCCGACCGCAACAAGTGACCCTCTTGTTGTGGATGCAACTGTGGCGATATCTGAATTTACAGCGAGTAAAACGACAGTAACAGCAGATGATTTGCTGACGTTAACATTCAACGCATTGGCACAAACCAGCTGCACCCTGAGCGACGATCATGGCTCGACGAGAGTCGATATCACAAATCAAGTGAGTTGTATGCCTGCTACAGGGAACAATATTGCGGTCTCGAATTGTAAGTACAAAGCACCCGCCGCCAACGGCAATTCTGTGCTTGTTTTAACACTCACCTGCACAGGCAATAAATCAACGGATCCGGATACGGAGATCAAAAAGCTGTACTTGCCATATGTCGCATCGGGCTTAGGTACTCTGTTGTTTACTGCGACACCGTCCATCATCACGACGAGTGGTGGTTCAAGTACGCTTGTATGGAATGCGCCAGGTGCTGCGGAGTGTAAAATCAACGCAGGTGCCTCATTGGTGGCGTCAGGAACGCAACTGTTGGACCCGAGTCCCACAGTGAAAACAACGTATACGATTAAGTGCAGTACGTTGAATGATGCTGCAACATGCACAGTGAATAACACGACATGCAAATCATCGTCGGTCATTGTCGATGTTTTTTCATTCGCATCAATGACACCGTTGTCTGCTGCCTATCTTGCACCCGTGACCATCACCGCGACGGTCAATGGTGCGGTAGAGGGTGATACATGCACAGCGAGTGGTCTCGGCGATTTGACGCGCAGTGGAACGACTTTTACGGGCACAGGCCGCTTTGCATCCACCACGACCGTGACTGTGACGTGCACACGCAGCACCACCTCGCCTGCAACAGTGATTACCAAAGATGTGACTGTGACAGTGGCTCCCGCGACGGATCATTCGGTGGTGTCATTAATACCCTCCACGCCGATACCCGTTGCGAATTGTGATTTTATTGTGACGCCTGATGGGACAAATCCTGATCCTATTAATACATACAAAGTTTCCAATTTGAAAAATGCAGATGTACCATTTAAACGTTTTTCCGACCTTTATGGGTATAGCTGCACAGGCGGCGCACAAGGGAATTCGTTTGTGTGTGCCGGTGCAGGCACGTGCAATGCGGTGACGACTTCCACTGTTGTTCCTGTTGTTACTGGTGCTTGCGGTAGCGGTTCTCTTAATACAGGAACATCGAAGACATGCAGCTCCGCGTTCACATGCACCGCAACTTCAGGAACACTTACAGCAAGTACATGCGCAAGCGTCACCGCACCCGTGGTCACAGGCGCAGCAACTTGCGCAATCACGCCAGCCATTGCAGATAAAACGATTATTTGCCTAACCAACGGCGTTCATTTTTTAAATCGTTCAGTGGCTGATCTCTCAACCACCAAAGACGATTCATTAACCCTTACCGGCTCAGGTTCAGTGACTTTTGTGGGTGGATTTCCCAATGCCGCAACATCGGAAAGCAAAACAATTCTCGATGGACGTTACTTGTCGCGCATCATGACGCTGCAGACTCCATCTTCGGGTACCCGCAATGTGACAATTAAAAATATGGTGTTTCGTTCGGGGAGACTTAATTTAAATACGAATGCTGGACGTGGTGGATGTTTACGTATTGAAGATAAAGTAAGTGCATCGCTTGAAAATGTCGATTTTATTGAATGCGTAAGCACTGTGCCAAGCAATACAGCAACAGGCAGTGTGGCAGGAGGTTCTGGTGGCGCGATTTACCTTGATGGCGAGAGTAGTCTCTCCTGGCGTGGTGGGCAAGCCATTGGCAATCAGGCGACTGATTGGGGGGCTGTTCTCTTGGCCCAGAACGGTTCTTCTGCGTATTTGGAGTCACTGAATCTACGTAATAATGGGAGTTCATTTACCACGGATGTTACAGGGACTAAGGGTGGCGGTGCTATTTCCATTTGGGGCCTGAATACCGCTGTTACTGTTGTGAACACCTTGTTTCAAAACAACGGTGCCAGAGTGGATGGTGGCGCAATCTCGTTAACGAATAACAGCTTTTTGGATGTGTCAGGCTGTATCTTTCGTAATAACAATGTCGGTTCTGCGATTTCTCCATCCGTGGGAGGGGCCATAGGTGCACACACTGCTGGAATATCAAATCCCGTGGTTCGTGTGGCGCACTCTTTATTTGAATCGAATAACGCATATTACGGCGATAGCGCTGGCGAATCGCGTGGTGGAGCCATCGGTTTCGATTTGCTCACGACATCACGTGGTTCGCTTTATATTACCGACAGCCGTTTTGTGGGCAATATTTCGAATTTTGATGGGGGCGCGCTGTACCTACTCAATACGGACCTCACAATGGACAACAGTGTGGTGCAGTCAAGTGTTTCGGGAGCAGGAGGACCCGCTTCATCGCAGTTTTTTGCGGGGGCCGTGATGGTGAGTGAGGTGGTTGGTACAGCAGCTGCCATCGGGTTGCGTTCTGGCGGTGGTCTTCGGGTGCAAATACGCAACAGTCAATTTCTTTCAAATGTTGGCGGTAATTTAGAGGGCAACGATGGTAATGGGGGTGCGCTTTTTCTTTATGGCACCGGCATGCAAACGACCATCGAGGATTCTATTTTTGAAAACAATGCGAGCCAGGGCAATGGTGGTGCAATCGTCTTGGCGGGTTTAAATGCTCAGGCTTCCATTGGGCGCAGTTTATTTCGTACCAATACCACGCGCAACGACGGTGTTGGTATTACAGGTCCTGGTAGTGCGGGTACTCCTGCTAATACAAGCAATAACTATTCTGGCCTGGGTGGTGCGATTTTTGCCCAAGGTGCCATTTCTTTGAATATTTTTGATTCCGAATTTTCAGGCAATCGTTCCTATGGTGAAGATGCTGGTTCAGGTGCCGAAGGCGGTGTCATCTATGGTAATGCCATGACAAGTCTCAAAATCGCGCGAAGTATATTTGCATACAACCGAACCGAAGTATACGGAGGTGCCATACGTTTGGTAGGTACGACGGGCACTTTAGAAATTACCGATTCTGATTTCTGGGGCAATAGCCTCTCGACGCGTCTTAATACTGGTAAACGTGGTTTGGCAATACATACGAGTCCGGTTAATGCCGGATTCATTCGAGGGAGCACCTTCCGATCGCATGTGGGAAGTTCGTTCAATGATACAGCCACAGTCGATGCCTATGGTGGTACGGTCAGTTTTTCGGGCGTGATAGGTTCTGTAGCAGCACCGTTCCGTATCGAAGACACGCGTTTTGAAGACAATGTTTTTTCCAACGGTTCGTCGGCAGGAATTGCGAGTGAGGATGGAGGATCAGCTTTGCTGATTCAGCGCTGCACGTTTGCACGCAACAGTGCGGGACGCGCGGCTGCGATCATGGCGGCAGGTACTGGCAGTGCGAGTGGAATTCTCAGCATTGTCGATAGTACATTTATTGGCAATACGGGCAACTCGGCAACTTATGGCGATACAGGGGCGGGCGGTGCACTTCATTTAAATCTTGTAAATACTCCTATCTTTATTGAAGGCTCCTTGTTTCAAAGCAACACAGGGCGTGTGGGTGGTGCGATTAATCTATATAATAATCCGGCGGGCACTGGCACTACCACCATACGCAATAGTACATTTCTTAACAATAGAGCCTATCGCAATACAGTAGAACCATCCTCGGTAACCGGTGGGTTCGGGGGCGCTATCTCTGTATTCAGCGGTACACACACCATCGTCAACAACACCTTCGCAAACAACATCGCCGACAGCGATGGTGGTGCGATTTATCAAGCGGGGGGCACGGTTAATATTCTTCTTGATACGTTTGTGGGGAATTCAGCAAAAGGGGCAACAGCCAAAGCAGCGGATGTATATCGCACGTCATTGATAGGTGCTGTTATTAAAGCATCACTTTTTTCACCACCAGCCAGCAGCAGTGTGGCGACACTTAATTGTGCTGCTTCAGCAACGATTACAGGATGTGGTAGTGGAGGAACTACAGGCACAATTGGTGATGCCGATGCTGTTTGTATTTTGTCCACGCCGTTAACTGCGGATGGAAATGGAAAATATCTTTATACCCCTGCATCGGCACCTATCACGGGTTGCGTTGGAACTCAAATCCCTATCGTGAATGCTCCAATTACGACAGCAAGTGCGAGTGGTATGATGGGCTGCTCAGCTGATTGTGTGAGCGGTACGTCGTCAACGGGGATTTCTGAGAATGGAGATAGTTCGCTTGTTGGTGGTAATTCTAATACTCTTAACATTTTCCCTGGCCGCCATTACCCCGTGGTCACACGGCGGCTTTATGTGGCTGGCACAAGTGAACCCATGGATTGCTCTGTCGCAGCAATGAATTTCAAAACGGTGAATAGTGAATTTTGTGATGTCATACCATCCAAACCGAGTTCTGTGACAGCATCATGTCCCGCGGATAATCAGCCACCTACGGGTTCTTCACCTACGGCCCTATGGTGTCTTGATGGAGGAAGTACCGAACAAATTTGCGTATACAAACCAATCAAGGCAGCATGGTCCTGTCAGCGTGCGTACAGTATTTCGTGTGGCGGCACCAGTTGGAATGACGCATTTACTTGTCCTTCAGCTGCTGTCGCGGCGATTAACAAATTTGCGCGCATCAAATCAGGCACTACGATTCTCGAAAACTACGAAATATGGGTGAAGAAGGGGACGTATCAAGAACCTCTGGATATTGCCTTGCCTGAACGTTCTGCATGGTATGGCGGTTTTGTGGGCAACGAGACTGCGCTTTATCAAAGGCCTGTGCCATTTTCAGTGGCCGACAGTGAGTGGAGTAAGATCACAAAGTTGAGTGCCGACCATATGTTGTTGCGCTTTGAGGGAAATCCCGATGCGAGTAATGCATCACTTTGCAATGCGACGACGAGTGATGTTCCGCCGGTTCCTCAATATAGAGACACTGTGACGGTCGATGGATTTATACTACACGGTGGTAAGTCGTTGGAAGTTAAAAATCAGGCGGGTGGTTTTGCCATACGATGTGCATCCAATGTGACTGTTAGGAATATAAAATTTAAGGATAATCTTGGTCTTTCCTCTGCTCTCTATGCCCTCAATACAACGGGGTTATTGACTCTTGAAAATATTGTGGCAAGTACAAACGAATCGGGTGAAAGCTATTTATTGCGATTGCGTAATACTGCTGATGCACGACTTGAAAACATACTGCTCATTGCATCAAAGGAAAACCTCATCGCATCAACGGCAAACCGAAATTTAATAGAAGTTAGTGAAGATTTGACGAAAACGACTTTGGTGCAGGCGCGTAATCTTACGCTTCGAAGCGAAGCGAACACGACAAGCAAGGCGCTTGTTCTTAGTGACCTTGTGTCGGGCAATGGTCCCGAAGTTTACATGAGTGATAGTGTTATCACAGGAAACAGCGGTGGGTTATCTTCGATTACGACGGGGAATGCCGCCAGCAAACTCCTCTTCGCCAACACGTGTCTTGCAGCGCCTGTTGTTGCTGATGCGACTGCCGCGAAAACGTACCTTGCTTGGAACGCCAAACCCTATGTTGCTTCTGGTAGCTCGACGTTTGTGGGCGATACATTTGATTCAGACGCCAACACACTCAAAATCACAAGCGCGTGTGCCGATGCAGTGCAGCCTTTGCCGCCGTGTCCGTTGTTGAACGAGATCCCTGCGGCAACTTCAACCGCTCGTTGGTGTGTTGATATTTCCGGTAAAGAGAAGATATGTACGGCTAGCGCTTTGGCGGCAACGTGTACTGGCGCGTTTTATTGTACTGGTGCTGGAACATGCACTGGCACTGACTCCATTGTTCCTTCCACTTGCAATGCAGCAACACCGAAAGCTTGTTCTGGCGCATTTAATTGTAGCGCGGGAGGCACGTGCACGGGTGGTGCGGCGACTGGCACAGGTTGCTCGCCGACATGGACCTGCATCGACATCCCGGCTGACTCAGGCACGGCCCGCAGCGGTTCTACCCGAAGTGATAAATTGGTGGACGTCGGCCGCAAGGACATGGGTTTCCACACACCGGGACGTGTGTGGTTTGTGGATGCTTCGGTGTCATCAAGTGGTGACGGCAAGAGTTGGATGACAGCTTTTCAAACGCTGAAAGAGGCAACAATGGAGCGTGCAACGGCAGGTGATGCGATTTGGGTGGCCGATGGCACATATCGTCCATCGCGTGCACGTGGTGCTGTGATTGATGTGCCTGCGGGTGTGTCGGTGCTGGGTGGATTTTCGGGACGCGAAACCAATCCATCACAACGACGCCGTGGTGTTGCATCAACAGCAACGATTTTTGATGGTGATATTGATGGGGGTGGAACATGGTCGGCCGAAGATGCCAGTCATGTAGTTACCAACACAACAGCCAAAGGTGCGATTGCACTTGATGGGTTAAGTATCATCGGTGGGAATGGGCGAAGTGAATCGGGTGGCGGCGTGATGCTTGCCCTAGAAAACACAGCAGCGGCACTTTTGAGCAATCTTGATATTTCGCGCAATGCGGCCATGAACGGCGGTGGTGTGTACGTGGATGGAACCTCGGCTTCTCCTGTCTTGCTCTACAATGTTCGTGCCACCAACAACCGCGCGTCCAATCATGGCGGTGGCGTGTATCTCGTTGATGGCCTGAAATCACTCATCGAGGGTGGTTCGATCAGCAACAACGGGGCTGATCAAAACGGTGGTGCGTTGTACAGTGCTGGCGCCGTTGAATTGCGCAATGTTGTCATTGACAATAATGCAGCACTCAAAGGCGGCGGCATTGCATTGGAAACCATGACGTCGACAATACTTTCCAACGTTCAATTATCGCGCAACGATGCGGGGCTTGGCGGCGGGGTATATGGCAGCAACTTGGTGGGTCTTGTGCTTAATCAGAGCACCATTGCAGAAAACACCGCAGACCAGGGCGCTATGTTGTTTTTTGAAACCAACACGGGAAATGCTACGGTGAATATGAGCTATGTGGTGATGGCGAACAATAAATCCTATGCCAGTGTTCTTCCGTTGCTCATTTCTGTGAATAACACGACGGCGGGTTCCTACTCCAATTCGTGTGTGGTGGATGGAACGTCCGGCTCTGGTATTACACTTGCGGGCAAAGGTGATGTTGTGGCTGTCCCATGGCTTAATGGCAGCGTGACCTATGTGTTGCCTAAGGCAAGTGTGTGTCGTGATATTGTAATTCCGGACTCTGGTGGTGGTGTTCTAGGTTTTAGAAATCCTGTTTTTGATATTCGAGCACTGAGTACATCACCAAGCGGCGAGTCGGAATACAGCCGTGATGGATGTTCAGCCGATTTGTCAAAACGCGATGCCGGCTACCACGCCCCTGCGCAAGACAGAAAGTTTTGCACCTATCGGCCTGAGATTGATTAACGTTCATAAAACTCCCCTCAGGAAAACTCCCCTTTTGGGGGAGTCGGTCGCCATGCGACCGGTGGGGATGTGTTATTTAAACAATTCCATGTTGCCTCCATGGCAGATTCAATATTTTTAAGTACATCTTCATTGCGTATGCGCAGTACACGAATGCCTATTTGTTTAAGGGATGATGTGCGCATGGCGTCATATTGTATCGCTTCAGGTTCATCGTGTTGGTATCTGCCAAGTTCGATGGCGAGTCGCACCTCATGGCAATAAAAGTCGATGATGTATTTGTTTAGGATTGGATGCTGCCGGCGAAAACGCACGCCAAGGTTTTTACCTCGCAAGTGTGTCCACATTTTTTGTTCGGCATACGCAGGTTCAACGCGCATGGACCGCGCATTTTTTAATAGGCTCGCGGGAACAAGTGGATGGGATTGCATGCCAAAGCGTATCTGAAAGATTTTTAAGTTTTGCAAGAAGTAAAACACCCCCACCGCTGAGCGTAGCTCAGCGACTCCCCCTTTGCTTCGCAAAAGTGGAGTGTAGCTGCTTACGAACACGTAGCATTCGTTCTTAACTCATGTCAGACTGTATAGACCTCTTTTAATTTGGGTTGAGTACCACGCATATTTTGTCCATTTCATCGGTCTACCTTTCGGTTTCCACCAATGATCAACCTCGCCGACTTGCGAAACGTTAAATAGGAGTAAGCCCAATTGAATATCACGCTGAACCGATTGCGAAATCCGATGAGAAAAAAGATATGGATCACAAGCCATGCAAACCATGCGATGATGCCTGAGAGATGAAACCCATGCCAAAAGGCGACAGCGGCAGCGCGTCCGATGGTTGCGAGGGATCCTTTGTCCACATATCGAAAATCGAGTTGTGGTTTACCTTGCAGGGTTCGAAGGACGTTGCGTGCTGCATGCCGTCCTTGTTGGATAGCTGCGGGGGCGACACCTGGAACAAATCCTTCGCCCTGTGCGACAGCGGCAAGATCGCCAATGACGTAAACATTGTCATGGTCCGGGAGGGTAAGATCGGGACGTACGAGGATACGCCCGGCTCTGTCGCGTGGCGCACCGAGTGACGCTGCCCATGGATCTGCTGCGACGCCCGCGCACCACAGCACAGTTCGCGCATCGATGCGTTCATCACCGAGCGAGATGCCTGTCGCATCGATGCATGTCACATGCGCGTTTGTTTTGACTTCTACACCGATGGCTTCGAGTTGCTTTTGGGCTTTGGCTGAGAGATCGGGGGGATACGTGGGCAACACACGCGATTGTCCATCAAGCAATAAAATCCGTGCTTGTGTCGGGTCTATATTGCGAAAATCGCGTGCCAAGGTGTGTTGTGATATTTCGGCAAGCGCCCCTGCCAACTCAACACCGGTGGGGCCTGCGCCTACGATGACGAAGGTGAGCTGTGCGGGTCTTGCCTCCGGATCGGTTTCTACTTCAGCGGTCTCGTAAGCAATCAATGCGCGTCGTCTGATCTCTAAGGCATCTTCGATGCTTTTAAGCCCTGGTGCATGCTGTGCCCATTCGTTGTGTCCAAAATAGGAGTGTGTTGCACCGGTAGCGACAATCAAAATATCGTAGTCAATCTCACCATGGGCGAGAATGACTTTTTTATTTTGGGTGTCAACCGATGTCACTTCACCTAAAATCACGGTGGTGTTTTTTTGTGTACTGAAAATACTTCGTATGGGCGCTGCAATATCGCCGGGGCTCAAACCCGCTGTGGCCACTTGGTAAAGAAGAGGTTGAAACAGATGATAGTTGCGTTTGTCGATCAACGTGATCCTGATCGACGGATGATTGAGATGTTTGGCTGCATAGAGACCACCAAAACCCGCGCCTAGGATCACAACATGCGTTTTTATCACATGATACTTATACTGTGCGTGGGCGAGATTTACACTTTTGGGCTTTGTCCTTTTAATTTTCTCTGCATCAAAAAAAATAAGTCATATCAGAAATATGACTTGTTTTTTTTCTTTGATAAAACCAAAAATACTTTGCCCAAAAGCGCAAATATCACCCGTGCACAGTATCTATCACGTTTCCGATACGCCTTGGACAAAGCGGCTTGTTTCATTGGATGATTTGCGTCAATAAGAGGGAACACGAGCGCCGGGGGAGATCACTCCACATGGCAGCAACAGATCCGTTACGCAAACAATCAAGCTCAAGCAGCGTGTTTACCCAAGTGAGTGTTGCTTCGTCTGTCAGGGATGGTGTGGGAGAGGCACGACGTATGGTGGCTTTGCAAAAGCAACTCGGTAGCATGCTTTTGGGCCATACCCATGCGCAAAGAGATCCGTCGCCAAAGCCACTGCAGCCACCGAAAAAGCGTTCGAATATGGAAGGAAGCGGATCTTATGTTGATGCCGCAGCAACGCTGAATGCTTTTTTTGGCAATCTCCACGCGAAGAAAGCGGGTGTTGTTCCGACTGCGACCCATGTTCGTGTTCCATCGCCTACCGGTGAACGTGTGCCATCACCTATCGTTGAGCGAGTTCCATCGCCTGTCATCATGCGTATAAGCCCCCCGGTGTTGGATTCTGTCCTAGAGAACCATGGGGATGCACCGCGCATACCGCCCCCACCGCCTATGCCACACCCTTTGTTCGTTGCACCGACAGTCGTGATCCCCAAGCGGCGTACTGCGCCGCCTCCACCGAAACAGGAGATCTTGGCACCGTCTTTGGTCTCTGTGCCAGTGACGACGCACGAAATACATTTGGCGCCACGAAAACAGGTCACGTTTCAACCTATTGCTATGCACGCGTCTCCAGCGCACTCACCGGTGTCGACGCCTGATCACTCTCCTGTGCCACCTTCTGAAGTCGTATCAATGGCTGAGCTCAATCATGTGGCAGGCCTAAATCCATTGGTGCTTTCCACACGCTTGCCCGTCCTCGCAAAACCCCACAAACCACCGAGCAAGTGGGGTCCTCAGGGCGTGGTTTACAACCGTACTATGCAAGTTTTCGCGGCGGTGGGCACCACATTGGCTATTGCCGGCGTGGTGTGTCTTTTTGTCCAGCCCCATGTGGCCATTGCGATTCTGATTGCGGCCGCCGTGGTGGGCGGTCTGGCTGCGCTTCTCTTCGTTGTGAAGGGATTGGATTTCGGTTGTCGCTGGGGTGTGGATTGGCTTAACAATGACGAAAGGCCCGTGTGGTATTGGAAGCATACACCACGGCGTATTGTTGTAAGCCCAGATTTAAATGAAAGTTTCGCATAAGATGCGTTGTTTGGTCTTTGGTGCAACGGGATACACTGGTCGCCATGTGGTATCGCAGTTGGTACAACGTGGCCACACGGTGTTTGCCCATACACGTTCTCCATCCCAAACTTTTTTGCCTGGTGTTCAGGTTGTGCAGTGTGCTTGGAGCGATGATGCCATCCGTACATGCGTGCAAGAGGCCGCACCGGATGTCATTTTTCTTTTGCTGGGCACCACGCAAAAACGCATGCGTGCAGAGCATGCGTCCTATGAAACGGTGGACGTGGGGCTTACGCGCATGGCCGCACAAGCCGCTTCAACACTTGAACAAAAGCCGCGATTGATTTTGCTATCGGCACTTGGTGCGTCTGAAAAAAGTATGAGTGCGTACAGTAAGAGCCGAGCACACATGGAAGAGGCTGTTCGTGCGAGTGGCTGTCCTTGGTGTCTGGTGCGTGCTTCGTTCATCACAGGTCCCGATCGACAAGAATATCGTCCTTTAGAGCGCGGCGCCGCGGTGGTATTCACAGGCCTTTTGCGTGGTGTTTCAGCGCTTGGCGGCAAAGCGTTTGCCGAACGCTACCGGCCACGAACCGGGGCTGAGTGGGCCGAAGTGCTGGTTCATGCGGCGGAAGAAAAACGGAGCGGGGTGGTGACCGTCTAACTTCCATCCGCCACCGTCTCCTTATAACACACGCCCGCTTCACAATCGGTATGTGCCTCAATGCACGGATCATTTTCGCTACAAAACGCAGGTGGATTTGGAAACTCATCGCGTGCAGTGATTCGGTGGGTGAGATGTGTTACTGCGTCGCGAATATCGGTGACGGTAAGGGTTACACTGTATTGACCTGCGCTTGTAAAACGGGTGATGAATTGTGTTTCGTGTGTTATAAACGTTTCGCCATCTGCAACGGAAAAATTAAGATCGATGGGATCGCCATCGGGATCGGTGGTTCCTTCGGCGCTGATCGTCACATCAACATTCACTGCGACGATCATCGGTGTTCGCAAATGTGCGATGGGCGCGTGATTTTCAGGAAGAGGTGAGGGGGTTGTACCACCGCATCCTGCAAGTAATAAAACAAGCGTCTGGCCATAACTTTTCACTCTGTGGTAGCAGCGTGTCATGGGAACTTTATTACCCACGTTGGCGGCGCTTGCACTTTATGCGCTCGGCTATTTTGTGTACGCGCGATTTTTATCGCGGCGTATTTTTGATTTGAGTCCTACGGCCATCACGCCAGCCCATGCCTTGGAAGATGGCGTGGATTATGTGCCAACTCAGCCAGCGGTGTTGTTTGGGCACCATTTTGCATCCATCGCGGGTTTGGGGCCTATGCTTGGGCCGGCTGTTGCGGTGATTTGGGGATGGTTTCCGGCCATGATCTGGGTGGTGGTGGGATCCATTATGATCGGCTGCGTTCACGATTTTGGCGCATTGGTGGTGTCGTTGCGCGATCGTGGTTTGTCCATCGGCATGGTGGCTGAGGATATTATCGGACCACGCGCCAAGACACTGTTTCATCTTGTGATCTTTTTTGGCGTGGCCTTGGCCATGGGCGTGTTTGTTTTTATTTTGGGCAAATTATTTTCGGTTCAAATGGATGCGACCACACCTGGTTATCCAGGCGCTGCCACACCTTCTGCGGGGCTTATGCTGATTGCTCTGGGTCTTGGCTATTTGCTCTATCGTCGCAAC
>SXGS01103285.1_pt1 | contig 38455 bp, 28 predicted proteins | sample 3174681 | NCBI WGS metagenome assembly SXGS01 (sample SAMN11356861, study PRJNA531348) | freshwater metagenome | isolation source: freshwater sample F1-80 | place: China: Fuxian Lake, Yuxi | collected 2017-12-25
GCTGGTTGGTGATGCCGATCGCCGCGACGTCCGACGCCTTCACCTGCGCCTGGCGCAGCGAGAGGCGCATCACCCGGAGCAATACACGCCAGATTTCGCTCGCGTCGTGCTCGACCCAGCCTGGCTGGGGAAAGTGCTGGCTGAACTCGCTGTAGGCGCGGCCCCGCACGCGGCCGCGCTGGTCCAGCACCAGAGCCGTGCTGCCGGTCGTGCCCTGGTCGATGGTCAGAATGAATCGCATGGTTCTTCCCCTTCTCCGGCGGGTGCCGGGGTCACACGCTAGGACGCCCCGAGCAGATGTGCGAGTCCGGCCAGAAATGCGAGCGGCGCCAGCTCTGCCACTGCCGCCCCAGCGCCGAGGGTGTCCTGACTGACCCCGCCTTGCCCGTGATGCACGGCGATTCGAAAACCGATCGCGAGTGCTGCCACCAGCATCAAGGCCAGCAAACCGAGCGCGTTCGCGACCACCAGGGCGAGCGCCATCGCACTCACGCTCGCCAACCCGAACTCGCGGAACTCGAGCCCGCGCACCAATGCTGCGGCGCGGGGATGGCCCTCCGCCACGAGCGAGCCGTAGGCCTGCACCACGAAGGCCCAGCGGCCGAGCAGTCCGGCCAGCACCACCGCGACGATGCGCAGCGAAGCCGGCAGTTCGAGGATCGCCACGCCCTCGGCGGCAAACACCAGCGCCGGCACGAAGCGCGCGAGACCGGGGGAAGAGCTGGCGCGCCCGGCGAGCCCGCCGAGCTCGCGCAGGAAGCGCCCACCACTCGATCCGGTGAGCAGCAGAACCGTGACCACTGCGCCGATCTCCGCCGTGGTGCTCGCCCCGACCCAGCCTCCGACACGGGCGGCGATGAAGCCCGCCAGCGCGCCGAGCACGGGCAGAGCTGCCGTGCCGCGCGCCAACGCCGCGGCCTCGGCCTCGTCAGCCAGCGGCCGTCCAGCAAAAAACGAGGCCAGCGCGCGCAGCGCCGCGCCGGGAGAAGCGGCCGTCGCCGCGCTCGATCCACTCTCGGGTTCTCCGGCCACTTGCCGACCGCGCCTCCGGCCGCTCCACTCCTACAGCGCGCGACGGAACGCCAGCGGCCCGGACCGGCTTGGGCGCAGCGCGCAACGGAGACTCGCCGCGCGTTCCCCGCCGGATCGAACCCCAGCGCCATGCGTGAGCGCGTGGGATCCACCGCGACGGCCACCGTGGCTGCACCGGACCCAACGCCAGGGCCATGCGTGGCCGCGGAGCGCGTGGCCTCTCGCCCATCGCGGCCCCGCGTTCCTCGCCTGATCGAAGCCCAGCGCCACAGCGCCCGGAGTCGGCTCGCCGATGTCGTTGGCAAATGATTTGACGGCTCGATCTTGACAAAGGATCTGTCCGCTGCGGGCTCACGCACCCTGCGCGGGCGCCTCGGCTCGTGGACTGGCCCCTCGCCGGCTGCTGCACTCTCCGACCCGAAGGAGTTGCGCACGTTGCTCTCGACCGGCTCGTGGACTGGACGCTCGCCGGGCGCTGCACTAGCAACCGAGCCGTGGTGGCAAATCGTCGACGCCGGCTCGGTGCGCGCTGATGGCCCGAGACGATCGGCCCACGCGGTCGGATGCGGCCCCAAGCGCCCGCATCGACGAGCTCGGCGACGCGCTGGCGACGGCACTCGGCGGCAACCTGCGCTGCCTCGCCGTCTACGGCAGCGCGGCCGATGCCGCCGCGAGCGCGCCAGCGCCGGAGATCAATCTCGCGATCGTGCTCGAGCGCGTTGGCTTCGCCGACCTGCGCTTGATCGGAGCAACGCTGGCGCAGGGAGCGAAGCGCGGGCTCAGGATCGCGACTCCGCTCGTCATCACGCCGGGCTTCCTCACGCGGGCACGCGACTCGTTTCCGCTCGAGCTCGACGATTTACGCCATCGACACCGGATCCTCGCGGGCTCCGATCTGCTCTCGGCCATCCGCGTTGGGCCCGCGCGGGTGCGCGAACAAGCCGAGCGCGAGGCGCGCGGCCGGCTGCTCCGCTTGCGCGCGCTCGCCATGCACCGCCCCGAGGACGCAGCACTGCGCGACGAGCTGGCCTCGCTGGTCTCGACTTTTGGGGTGATCGAGCGCGCACTGCTGGCCGACGATCCTGCGGTCGGAGAAGCACACGGCGAGGCTCTCTTCCGCGCGGTCGCCGCGCGGGAGGGCCTGCGCCTGCCCGCACTCGAAGCGATCTGCCGGATGCGTGCCGCGACGGCCCGCTGGCCGGCGGGCGTCGAACTTGACGAATTGCTCGCGGCAGCGCTCGACGAGGTGGAAGCATTGGTGGCCTGGGTCGATGCGCACGAGCACGGCGCGCGCCCGTCCGCGCGGGAAAGCTAAGAAGTGGCTTCACGTCACCGCTCGGCTGCGGCGCGCGGAGGGCTCCGCCCAGGCGCGGTCGCGCTGGCCGGCCTCCTGCCTTGGCCGACGCAGGCGAAAGTGGGGCACGGCATTCTCCGGGTTGTGCGCTTGATGGCGCTAGCAGCCCTGCTCGGGCTGACACAGGCGACCGTGGTCCACGGCGCCGGGCGCGACGCGCAGGTCCCTGCGCCGCGCGGCTTCGTCACCGATACCGCAGACGTCATCGAGCCGCCCAGCGCCACCCGCATCGCCGTGATCGCCGAGGAGTTGCGCCGCCGCACGGGTGCCGAGATCGCGATCCTCACCGTCCCGACCACCGGGGAAGAGAGCACTTTCGATTACGCGATGCGGGTCTCCGAGAGCTGGCGCGTCGGCTCGAAGGAACGCGATGAGGGCGTGCTGATCGTGGTGGCGGTCGGCGATCGCCGGCTTCAGGTTCTCACCGGTTATGGCGTCGAAGGTGCGCTCCCCGATGGCTGGGTCGGCGAACTGCGCGACACCGTGCTCGGACCCGCTTTCCGCGCCGGCCGCTACGGCCCGGGACTGCTCGCGGCCACCCACGCCATCGCCCTGCGGATCGCCGCCGATCGGGGCGTCGAGCTCTCGGGCCTGCCACCGGCCGCCGCTCCGCCAGCGCGACGTCGCGCCCGCGGCCCGGGCGGCCTGCTGCTCATCCTGATCCTCTTCTCGCTGCTCAGCCCCCTGGGTCAGCGCCTGGGCGGGCGGAGTGGTTCGCGACGGCCGTCGCCGGGGGCCTGGGGCGGTGCCGCCATTGGGAGCGGCTTCGGCAGCGGACGGGGAGGATTCGGCGGCTTCGGCGGTGGTACCGGCGGATTTGGTGGGGGCAGCTTCGGTGGCGGCGGCGCCGGCGGAAGCTGGTAGACACGATTCGCAGGAGGGATGCACATGAACGATGCGGAACGGAACACGGCACGAAATCATTATTCGCGATCGACAATGAACCTCGGGTGCGCACTCGTGCTGGCTCTCATGGCGAGCGGCTGCGGCTACAACACCATGGTCACGCAACGCGAGCAGATCGAAGGCGCGTGGGCTCAGGTCGAGAACCAGCTCCAACGGCGCAACGATCTGATCCCGAACCTGGTCGAGGTGACCAAAGGCTATGCCAAGCACGAGAAGGAAATCTTTGAATCGGTCGCCGAGGCACGCGCCAAATTGATCGGCTCCCAGACTCGCGGCGAACGGATCGAGGCGGCCAACGAAGTCTCGAGCACTCTCTCCCGCCTGCTTGCCCTCTCCGAGAACTACCCCGACCTCAAGGCCAACACGCAGTTCGCCCGCCTCTCGGACGAGATCGCCGGCACCGAAAATCGGATCTCGACCGAGCGCAGGCGCTACAACGAGACCGTTCAGACCTTCAACACGACCATCAAACAGATTCCGAACAACATGTTCGCCGGCTGCTTCGGCTTCTCGCCGGCGGAGTACTTCGACGTGCCCGAGTCGGCCAAGGCTGTGCCTCAGGTGAAGTTCTGACCCGCCCGGCGGAGGACGTCATGACCAGACCCATCCATTTCGGAGTCACCCTGCCCCAGATCAAGCGGAGTTGGCCGCAAGCGCGCGAAGCTGCGCTCGAATTCGACGCGCTCGGGTTTGACTCGGTGTGGGTCTGTGATCACCTCTACGGCGTGCCGCTGCCCACGCTGCCGATCTTCGAGGGCTGGACCGAGCTCGCCGCGGTGGCGGCCATCACCCAACGGGTCGAACTCGGCACGCTGGTGACTCCGCCCTTCTTCCGTGCCCCGGCGCTGCTCGCTCGCCAGATTGCGACCATCGACCACGTCGCCGGCGGGCGCACGATCTGCGGCCTCGGCGCGGGCTGGTTCGACGCCGAGTTTCGCGACAACGGACTGCCCTTCCCTGCCGTACGCGCGCGCCTGGAGGCTCTCGAGGAAACGGTGGTGATCTTGAAGAGCCTGTGGAGCAACGAGACCACTGATTTCGCCGGCCGCCACTTCACGCTCTCCGGTGCGCACCTCGAGCCCAAGCCCCTGCGCCGCCCGCCGATCCTGATCGGCGGCGGTGGTGAGAAGGTGCTGCTCCGGCTGGCGGCTCGTCACGCCGACATCTGGAACAATCTCGCCCTCACGCAAGGCGAACTCGGGCGCAAGATCGAGGTGCTGCGCCGGCACTGCGACGGGGTCGGGCGCGATTTCAACGAGATCACCGTCTCGCAGCAATGCACCGTCGTGCTCGCGGCCGACGATGGCGCGGCCGAGACCGCAATCGCCAAGGCCGAGAAGGTCTACGGCGGTCACATGGGTGCCGCGCTGCGCGAGCACGGGATCTGGGGCACGCCGGCGCGGGTGATCGACGCCATCGGCCGGCACGTCGCGCTCGGCTGCACGAGTTTCGTGATCGAGTTCTTCGGCAAGGACACGCGCGAGCCGGCGCGCCTCTTCGCCGAGCAGGTCGCACCCGCATTTCGCGGCTGATCGGGCCCACCCTTTCGCCGCGCCCTCGCACGCGGCAGAATGCGCGCCCATGAACCGGATCGTGAACACCGTGGCCCTGCTGCGCGAGCCCGGTCTCGCACTCGACGATTTCGCGAGCCGCTTCGAGGACGCGGGCCCGGCCGAGCAGATCGCGATCACCGAGGCGATCGACCGCAGGGGCCAGGAGCGGCTGTGGGCGCTGGCGGCGGGGCGCCGCATCGGGATCGACGAGCTGGTGCCGCAGGACTTCGAGCCGCTGCGACCGGTCGTCTTCCACGGCAAGAACTCCCTGCCGGCGGTGTCGCGCTTCCAGAAGCGCTTCTGCCGGCCAGCAACGGGCACGCCGCGGCGCGAACTCTGGGGGTTCAACTTTCAGCCCCTGCGCTGGCTCGTGCCGCTGACCGGGCCCGGCTATTTTGTCGCCTACGACGTCGAATACCCGCTCGGTGGCGTCGCGATCGACTACCGGCGTGTGCCGACGAGCCATCCCGCCGACTGGCCCCCGATCGTCCCGAACTCGTTCCGGCTCTCGCGCTTCATCTACGACGGCACGGTCGATTACCTGCGGCGCGTCTCGGCACATCTCTTGATCGGCCGTGCCACCCGCGGCGGCGAGCAGGAGATGCCCAACTGGTTCGTGCTCTGTCGCGAGGACCCGGATGTCTGAGAATCCCAACGCGGAACAGGTCCGCTACTGGAACGAGCAGGCCGGACCGAAGTGGGTCGCGGCGCGCGCCCCACTTGACGCCATGCTCGGGCCGATCGGCGACGACGCCCTGGCCCACGCCGCCCCCAGGCCGGGAGAACGCGCGCTCGACGTCGGCTGCGGCAACGGTCGCACCACGATTGCACTGGCACGGGCCTGCGCCGGCGACGTGGTCGGGATCGATATTTCGGCACCCTTGCTGGCGCTGGCACGAGCCGATGCCGCAGGCGCCGGGCTGGCGCGGCCGCCGCGCTTCACCCTGGCCGACGCCCAGACCGCCGACCTCGGTCCTGCGCGCTTCGATCTCGTCTTCTCGCGCTTTGGCGTGATGGTCTTCGCCGACCCGGTGGCCGCCTTCACGCGCCTGCGCGGCGCGCTGGCGCACGGCGGCCGGCTGGTCTTCGTTTGCTGGCAGGCGATCGCCGTCAACGAATGGATGCAACTGCCGCTCGCCGCCGTCGGCAGCGTGCTCGAGCTGCCGCCGCCGACACCACCCGAGGCGCCGGGGCCCTTTGCATTCGCCGACCACGAGCGCGTGCGGACGATCCTCACCCGCGCGGGCTTCGCCGCGATCGAGATCGAGGCACGGAGAGGGTTGCTCGAACTCGGTGGCACCACCGAACTCGACGCCGCGACCGAGTTCGCGCTGCAGGTCGGCCCTGCCGCTGCCGCGCTGCGCACGGCCCCACCGGCGCTCGCCGCCGCCGCGCGCGAGGCCGTGCGCGCGAGACTCGCGCCCCGCGTCGGCGGTGGCGCCACCGTAGCGCTGCCCGGCGCCTGGTGGCTCGTGAGCGCACGCACGGAGTGAGGTCGCAGGCGGAACTTCCCGCAGTCGCAACCCTCCGCGGCACAGCCCGGGACGCCTGGATCATCTGCTCGCCGTGGGCGTCGACGAGACCGAGATCGCGTCCGGTGCCGCGTGGCGCGGGTTCCGCGTTGACCAGTTCGTGCTGGCCGGTCTATGTCCATGGCATCATGCGATCTCGCCACCCACCGCCCTCCGCAGGATCGCACCACGAGGTTGCACCGCCGCGCACCGCTCCCGCGGTCGACGAACCCGCACGGCGCGGCGCAGCCAGCAGGCTCGCCTTAGCCGTCGCCCTGCTGTTGCTCGCGACCGCCCCGACGCGGGCCGAGATCGGCGACTTCGCCGCCGACGGCCTCCTCGGACAGTCGGGCTGGAGCGACACCGCAGCACGCGATCTCGGCCCCTCGGGCTTCTCCAACCCCAAGGGCGTCGCGATCGACCGGAGCACCACGCCAGCGCGAGTCTTCGTCTCCGACCCCGAACACCATCGCGTTCTCGGCTGGGCCGATGTCGACGCACTTGCCGCGGGAACGCCGGCCGACATCGTGATCGGCCAGCCCGACTTCTATTCCATCGCCTGCAACCAGGGCCTGCCAAGCATGACCTTGCCCGGCCTCGACATGCTCTGCGAGCCGACCGGACTCGCGGTCGATCCCGACGGCAGCCTCTACGTCGTCGATACCAATAATTGCCGGGTCCTCGTGTTCGACGATCCCTTCGGCACCGACACCACGGCTGACCGGATGCTCGGCGAGAGCCGGGTGTGCATCGGCGTGACCACCGACGCGGGCCACCTGTTCCTTCCACGCGGCGTGACCACCGATGCGACCGGCAACGTCTGGGTCTCCGACAGCGGCAACTGCCGGGTGCTGGGCTGGGACGGCCCGCTCACGGCAACGGACACCGCGGCCGACCACGTCCTCGGAGCCAACGACTTCACCACCCGGCAATGCACCTCGCTCTACTGGCCCGAGGGCCTCACGGTGGCGCCCGATGGCACCGTCTGGGTCGGCACGCAGACCCAGGTCGTCGGGTTCTTCGATCCCTTGACCACCGACGCGCAGGCCGACCGTTGGATCGGCAGTCGCCAGTGCAACGAAGAGGGCCAGAGCGCATCGACGACCTGCGGGCCGATCGGCGTCGCGACCGACTCGGCCGGACGGCTCTACGTCGCCGACGCCGGCAACAGCCGGGTGCTGCTCTTCTCGTCGCCCCGCACCGTCGCGCAGGCCGCTCGCGTCATCGGACAGACAGGGTTTATCGGCGACTCGGACCTCTTCGAGGACGGCTGCAACGATCCGACCGGCGTCGCGAGCGCGACCACCCTCTGTCTGCGCCGGGTCCGCCGGCTCACGCTCGGCGGAACCTACACCGAGGCCGCCGCACTGGCGGTCGATGAGCAAGATCGCCTCTGGGTGGCCGACGGCCTGAACCACCGAGTGCTGCGCTACGACACGCCACGAGTGGACTCAACGGCCGATCTCGTGCTCGGTCAAGATTCGATGTCCGACGTGCGCGAGCAGGTGCTCGGCATTCATCCGGCCTCGGTCGCGGTCTCGAACTGGAACTACATCGCGGTCGTGGTCGACGAAGAGAACAGCCGTCTCCTGCTTCACCCAAGTGTCCATCTCTGGAGCCCCTTCCCCACCGCCGCGATCGGCCAACCCGACCTCGCCACGAAGGGCTGCAACACCGGCGGCCGCAGTGCGAGCACGCTCTGCAACCCGGGCGCGGCCTACGTCGATCGCAACGGACACCTCTGGGTGGCCGACACCGGTAACAACCGGGTGCTCCGCTTCGACCACCCCTGGCTCTCCTACAACTACAGCGCCCGCACCTGGGAGGTACGGCGCGAGGCCAGCGTCGTCTTCGGACAGACTGATTTCAGCAGCGCCACCTGCGGGGCGGGCGTCTCCGGGCTCTGCGCCCCGCGCGGCGTCGTCACCGACCGGCGCGACAACACCTACATCGCCGACACGGGTAACCACCGCGTCGTGCACCACGAGAACCCGCTCGCCGACCACGACGCCGAGCGCGTCTACGGTCAAGCGGATTTTCTAGCCACGGGCGGCTGCAACGGTGGTGGCACGCCTTCGGCCGCCACGCTCTGCTCCCCACATGGTCTGGTGATGGATGACGACGCTGACGTGCTCTGGATCGCCGACACCGGCAACAATCGCGTGGTGGCCTACGACGACCCCTTCCGACTCGACGGCGGCGCCGATCAGGTGATCGGCCAGCCCACCGCCACGAGCGCCGGCTGCTCCGCCGGTGCGAGCGGCCTGTGCGCCCCGCTCGGCCTAGGCGTCGATGCCCGCAACAACCTCTACGTCGCCGACACCGGCAACGACCGGGTGCTGGTGTTCGAGGCCCCCCTCACCGATGCCACGGCCGATCGGGTCTTCGGCCAGGGCGATTTCGACACGACGGGCTGCCCTGCCGAGCCCTCGCGCGAAACACTCTGCGCTCCGACCGGCGTCGCACCCGCGAATTCGGCCGAGGTGCTGGTCGTGGCCGATGCCGGACATGAGCGCGTGGTGCGCTTCGACGCCCCCTTCTGCATCGATGAGTTCAAGCTCACCCCCGCGAGCCGGTTGCTCGCAGGTCTGCGCAGCGGCCCGAAGAGCACCAAGATCGAGATGACCCTGGGACCTGGCGCGAACGACGACCTGCTGGCGATGCGCGACAAACTCGTCTTGCTCGAGCGCGACGGCGGCGTCGATGCAGGCGACGAGCCCCTGCTCGAACTCGAGACGGACTCCGGGGTCGTGTGGTCGGAGCGCGTGCCCTCGATGAGTAACCTGCACTCGACAAATTCGGGCGGTGTCTGGGCGACGCGCTGGCTCAAGGGCGAGCGCGATCAGGGCATTGACGACTTCCGCGTCGCCGAGCGCTTCGTGATCCCGCCCGGCTTCGGCGACTCCCCGCAATACGACAATCTTTCGTACAAGGGGCGCGCCGTCGGACTCGACCTCTCGGCTTTCGTCGAGAACCGCGCGCGCTGGCGCGTACGCTACGGCTCGACCTGCTTCGAGACCGAACTCGCCTGCCGCGGCGACTCGCTTGCGCGCCGCTGCCAACCGGCGCGCTGACCGGCGGCGTCTGTCACCCTCCGGGCGTACGTTGCGACACGGCCACCGCAGACCCGCCCCGGGCGACGCTCCCGAAGAGCGCCCCGCAGCTCGGACCAGCCGCGCGGTATCCTCCTCCTGCATGGTCATGGTAGGCTCCACCGCGTGACGCTGACTCCGGAACATCGCTTCATCGACACTCTCCGGCGGGCACTCGAGCACGTCTACGGAGAGGCTCTGGTGTCGGTTTCGCTATTCGGCTCGGTCGCTCGCCGCAGCGCACGTCCAGACTCCGACATCGATCTCTTCCTCGTCGTGAACGGCCTGCCGCGCGGGCGGCGCGCGCGCCTCGCGACCTTCGACCCCGTCGAATGCGCAATTAGGCTGGCGCGCCAATCTCTTGCTGCGACGGGAAGCGTGACCGAGGTGATGCCGATCCTGCGGACTCCCGAGGAGATTCGCAACCCAAGCCCCCTCATGCTCGACCTCACCGAAGACGCGGTTCTCCTGCTCGATCGCGACGCCATTCTGACGCGCTCGCTCGACGATCTGCGTCAGCGCTTGCGCCGGCTCGGTTCACGCCGCGTCTTCGACGCCGAGGGTTGGTACTGGGACCTCAAGCCCGACTACCGCCGCGGCGAGATCGTCGAGATATGACGACGCTCGCACTCGCGAGGAGCTACTTCGAGAAGGCCCGCAAGCGACGCCGTGCCCTCGAGGTTCTGTTCGAGGACGAGGCCTACTCCGACGTCGTGCGGGAGGCCCAGGAGCTGGTTGAGCTGGCCCTCAAGGGCACGTTGCGGTTCGTGGGCGTCGAACCGCCAAAGCGACACGATGTGGGCGAGTTGCTCGTTGCGCACCGCGATCGCCTGCCGGAGCAGGTCAGCGACGTCGTCGAACAGCTCGCCGACATCTCACACCGACTGCGGCAGGAGCGTGAAGTCTCCTTCTACGGAGATGAGGATTTCATCCCGAGCGAGGGGTACACGCCCGATGAAGCCCGTGCAGCGGTCGATGATGCTCGCTTCGTGTTGGGACTACTCGCCCACTTCTAGTAATGAGTTCCCCGCCCGGTGCCGGAAGCGAGACGGCGCGCACCCCTCAGGAGAGCGACCCATGATACCGATTGAGCAACCGATGGTGACGCCCACGCCGCAGACGGCGACGCCGGCTCTCGTGCGCTGGCTTGCCTTCCCGTTGATACTGGCATGTACGGTTGGACTGGCCATCGCCATGACCGAGCGCGGCGTGGCCCCCCCGATGGTCGTGCTGATCGTCAGCACCGCTGCGATCGTGCTGATCTTTGGCGCCGAGCGGCTCTGGCCCTTCATCCCCGACTGGAACCGCGCACAGGGCGACGTGACGACCGACCTGAGCCACATGATGGTCTCCGGAATCGGCATGACCAGCCTCGCCCGACCGCTCGTGCTGGCGCTGGGCGTGACGCTCGCGGGGAGACTCGAGGACGTCCTCGGGCTCTCGCTCTGGCCCGGCGCCTGGCCGCTCTGGGCGCAACTCGCGTTGGCCCTGCTGATCGCCGAGCTGCCGCAATACTGGTTGCACCGCCTGGAGCACGAGCGCGACCTCTTGTGGCGCTTCCACTCGATCCATCACTCGGCACCGCGCCTGTACTGGCTCAACGCCGCACGCTTCCATCCCATCGATCTGCTGCTGCTCTACGTCGCGGGCTACCTGCCACTCGTCCTGCTGGGTTGCCCAGAGAGTGTGATCGCGCTCTTCGCGATCTTCGACGCTGTCTTCGGCATGTTGCAGCACTCCAACATCGACGTACGGATCGGCCCTCTCAACTACATCTTTTCGATGGCCGAACCGCACCGTTGGCACCACTCGTTGCGCCTCGAGGAGGCCAACACCAATTACGGCTCGAACCTGATCGTCTGGGATCTCGTGTTCGGCACCTTCTTCCTGCCCACGAATCGCCCGGGGCCCGAGGAGATCGGCATCCCGGAGATGCCAGGATTCCCCGCGGGCTGGCGCGCGCAGGTGTTGGCGCCGTTTCGCTGGCTGCGGGTGCAGGCGGAGTCGCGCGCGCCCTGAGGCGACCTCCGGGTTCGAAGCCCGCCGACGGTGCGGGCCGTGTCTGCGGAGCGTCGCCTTCGCACACCGTGCCGCGCGCAAGCCGGAGTGCGACGCTGGCTCAGCGCATCCCCGCAAATTGCAACGCGGGCGTGCGGGCCGCCCTTCCCATGTGGCGCTGGATCAGCGACTTCCCGCAAGTTGCAACCCACCCTCCGGGAGGGCACGGTGCGGGCTCCGTGGCGTCCACACCAAATCATTCGCTGCCGAGCTGGGATGCCCGGCTCGCGCACTGGTGCGTGACACCGCTGGCACGCACCGCCCTCCGGCCCAACCACGTCACCACGCTCTCGCTGCTGGCGGGCATCGCGGGCGCCGGGTTCTATGCGCTGGGCAGTCGGAACGCACAGAATTGGGGCGCCGGGCTCTACATCCTCTCGATCTTTCTCGACCACTGCGACGGCGAACTGGCTCGGCTCACCGGAGCCACCAGCGCCTTCGGCCACGCGTACGACCGCGCCGCGGACCTGATCGTCAAGCTCGCGGTGTTCGTCGCCATGGGCGCAGGCCTCGGGGCGGCCGGTCTCGGCACGCGCGGCCTCCGGATGGGCATGGTCGCCGGAACGGCGTTCGTGGTGATCTTCCTCCTGCGCAGCCGGATCGCCGCGCTGCGCGGCCGTATGCCGGGGCAACCCGGAGTGGCTGGTTTCGAGATCGAGGACATCCTCTACCTGGTCGCCCCGATCACCTGGCTCGGCTGGCTACCGGGCTTCCTTTCGCTGGCCGCAGTGGGTGCACCGGGCTTCGCTCTGTGGACGCTCTGGGAATGGTGCGGTGCGGTCCGTGCGGGGCGGCGCTGATGCCGGCCCGAGCCCGCCGCCTGGCGAGGTTCGGCCTTCTGGCCGGCCTAGCCCTCCTGACCGGCCTGCTTGCCTGGCGGGGTTTCGCCGACGTCGGACGCGCCCTCGCCACGGCCGGCACCGGGCTGATCGTCCTGGCGCTCTATCACCTCGTGCCGCTCGGTCTCGATGCCCTCGGCTGGCACGCCCTCCTCCCCGCCGGCGCGCGGGCGTCGCGCCGCCGCGTCGCACTCGCGCGCTGGATCGGCGAATCAGTCAATACACTTCTTCCCGTGATCCAGATCGGCGGCCCGGTGGTCCGCACCCGCATCCTCATCCAGGCCGGGGTGCCGGTCGCGACCGCTGCGGCCAGCGTGGTGGTCGATCTGACGCTGATCATCCTGCCGCAGATCCTGTTCACCGTGCTGGGCATCGTCGCGCTGGCGTCGTTGCTCGGCGGCCAGAGCCTCGTCGTACCGGCCGCCGTCGGGACCGTGCTGATGGCGGGCTCGGTGGCCGGCTTCATCGCCCTCCAGCGGCGCGGGCTCTTCGGCGCGATCGCCCGCCCCCTGCAGAAGCTCGGCGCGAGTGGCGCCATGGCCGAGGTGGTCGCCAATGCCGGCGAGTTGGACGCCCGCGTGCGCGAGATCTACGCAAACCGCCGGGCGACGGGGGCCGCCGTCGGAGCCCATCTCGCGAGCTGGGTCGCCGGCACTGGCGAGGTCTGGCTCAGCCTCCACTTCCTCGGCTACCCGGTCAGCCTGCCCGCCGCCCTGCTCCTCGAGAGTCTGGTTCAAGCCGTGCGGGCAGCGGCTTTCGTCGTGCCCGGGGCGCTTGGCGTGCAGGAGGGGGTCGTAGTCCTACTCGGTGCCACGCTCGGGCTCTCGCCCGACACGGCGCTCGCACTTTCCCTGAGCAAACGCTGCCGGGAATTGTTATTGGGCGTCCCCGGGCTGGTGGTGTGGCAGGTGGTGGAGGCCAGAGGCATGATCAGCGGCTCGACCGTCCAAGGCCGAGGAGAGGCCGAGGCATGACGCCCAGACCCGCACCACTCTACGTCACCGCCCTCAACCGCGGCGCCCGCGCCGTGTCGCCGCTGCTGCGGCTTGACGCGCAGGCCTTCCAAGACGCAGCTCGTCGCCAGACCCGGCTCGAGGATTTCGGCGACGCGCGCTTCCGTGCCCCGCTGGAGCGGGTCATCGAATCGCTGGAGCTGGAGGCCGATCTCACCCTGCTCGGCCGGATCGCGGCACGCAAGGACCTGACCCGCCTGCTGGCGAGTCGCCTGCTCATGGCCGAGGACCGCCGCCGTCATCCCGAGATTGCCGCGGGCGAGATCCGCCGACCGATCGTGATCACCGGACTGCCGCGGACCGGCACCACGATTCTGCATGCGATCCTCTCGCAGGATCCGCGCAACCGGGTGCCGATGACATGGGAGACGATGTACCCCTCTCCCCCCCCGCGCAAAGCGACCTACGACAGGGACCGGCGCATCGGTGTCACGCGCCGTCAGATCGGCTGGCTGCACCGCCTCGCACCCGACTTCCGCCGCATCCACCCGGTGGGCGCGCAGCTCCCGCAAGAATGCCTGGTGCTGCACAGCCTCACCTTCGAGAGCTTCCAGTTCGAGACGATGTTCGATGTGCCGAGCTACCAGAGCTGGCTCGAAGCGCAGGACCTGCACCACTCCTACGAGGGGCACCGCTGGTTTCTGCAACACCTGCAGTCGCGCTGCGCCGGTGATCGCTGGGTGCTGAAGGCCCCGGCACATCTCTACGGCCTGCCCGCGCTCTTCGCGACTTACCCCGACGCGGGCGTCGTGATGACCCATCGCTCGCCGCTGGAAGTCGTGGGCTCGGTCGCAAGCCTGACCGTCGTACTGCGCAGCGCCTTCAGCGACAGCGTTGACGCCCGCGCCGTCGGGCGCGAGATGACCGAACGCTGGGCGCGCGGCATGACCAAGGCTCTCGCCGATCGCGACGACGGCTGCGCTCCCGCACGTCAGTTCTTCGACGTCGACTACCGCGAGCTCGTGCGCGATCCGATCGGTGTGGTGCGGCGCATCTACAGCCACTTCGAGATCGAGTGGGACGCGCTCGCCGAGAAGCACATGCGCGACTTCCTCGCCCACAATCCCAAGGACAAGCACGGCAAACACCAGTACACTCTGGAACAGTTCGGGCTCGACGCGGACGGCGAACGCGAGCGCTACCGCACCTACTCCGAACGCTTCGGTCTCTGACCGAAAGCCGACGGGACGCACCGGACTTTGTCGTGGCGACGGTCTTCTGGAACGACCTGCGCCTCCTCCTGCGCGACCGGCGCGCGCTCCTGGTCACGCTGCTCGCTCCGATCCTGTTCGCCTCGGTGATCGCGGCGGCCCGCCACGGCGGCGCAGAACGACCGAAGATCCTTCTCCCCGTGGTCGATCTCGATGGCGGACCGGGCGCGTCCCTGATCGTGGAACTGCTCGCCGAACACGCCAAACCGGTCCGCATGAGCCGCGCTGAAGCGACCTACATCGTCGAGGTCCAGAACCGTGCGCCAGCGGCCCTGGTCCTGCCCGAGGGTTTCTCCGACCTGTGGCAGCGCGGCCGCACCGCCGGGGTCACCCTGCTGACCGATCCCGCCCAGGCGCAGGGCATCCGCACCGTCAAGACTTTATTGCTCTTGATGGAGCGTGACGCCGCAGAGCGCGACGATCCGCTCGCCCAGAGCATGATCGAAATGCGCGAGGTCAACCTGACCGGGCACCGGATCGCGCGCCGCGCCTACGAGCAGAGCCTTCCCGGCTTCGGGCTGATGTTCATCCTGCTCGCGGTCGTGGTCTCGACGGCGACCGGACTCCACCGGGAGAACGAGCGCGGAACGCTGGGCCGACTGCTGATCGCACCCGCCGGTTTCACCCGCATCATCCTCGCCAAGATCGGAGTGCGCTGGGTGCTGGGGGCGGCCGAGATACTGATCTTGCTGGCGTGGGGGCATTACGTCTTTGATATCTCCCTCGGCCCCTCGAACGCCGCCCTGCTCATGGTTTGCACGCTGGTGGCACTGCCTTGCGCCGGACTCGGCCTCACCGTCGCCGGGGCGGCCGGCACACGCGACGCCGCACTACCGCTGAGCCTCTTCGTCGTGATCGCGATGAGTGCTGTCGGGGGATTGTGGTGGCCGCTCGACGTCGAGCCCGACTGGATGCAGGCGCTGGCGCCGGTCTTCTTCACCACCTGGGCGATGTGGGCCCTGACGGACCTCGTGCTGCGCGACCGCGGTCTTGCCGAGATGAGTCTCACCCTGGCCAGTCTCGCCGGGCATGGGGTGGCGCTGCTGGTGTTGGGCACGCTCCTCTTCCGTCGCCGTCACAGCGCCCGCTGACCGGCGACGGGCGTTCGTCGAGGAGACGGGGCTCGTCCTGGGCTGGCAGGGGCCGCGACGGCGGTCTGGCCTGTACCCGCGGAATCGTCTGTTAGGAGGCAAGGATGTTCGACTCGCCTCGCCCTCGACCGCGCCGCTGGCTCGTGAGGTCGGCCATCGGGCTGACCATCGCGGCGGTTTTTGTCTCGGTGCCCGCAGTGATTGACGCGACCAGGGCCGAGGCCACACCGTCAGCTTCGTCTCCGACCGCACCTGATTGGGCCGCGGCCGCAGCACGGGCGCGCACGCTGCTCGGCGAGCTGATCGCCGCCGACACCTCGAACCCTCCGGGCAACGAGGCGCGTGCCGCCGCGCTCGGTGCACGCCGTCTGAAGGCGGCGGGGATCCCTCTCGAGATCCTCGAGTTCGCGCCCGGACGCGCAAATCTGGTGGCGCGCCTGCGCGGCAACGGCAGCGCCCGCCCGCTCCTGCTGCTCGCCCACATCGACGTGGTCGGCACCGAAGGTCAAGCCTGGACGCAACCGCCGCACACGCTCACCGAGGTCGGGGGCTACCTGGTCGGGCGCGGCAGCGACGACGATCTCGGCATGGCCGCAGTCGAACTGGAAACGCTGCTCCTGCTGCACGCGGCCAGGATTCCCCTGGCGCGCGACGTGATCCTCGCCTGGACCGGCGACGAAGAGAGCGGCGGCGATGGCATCCGCTGGCTGCTCGAGCATCGCCCCGACACGATCGACGCGGAACTCGCGATCAATGAAGGCGGTGGACTCCGGCTTGATGCGCGGGGCCGACCACAGGCGATCGAACTCCAGACCGCGGAGAAGACCTATCAGGACTTCACGCTACGGGCCCGGGGAACGACCGGCCACTCCTCGGTGCCGCTCGCCGACAATGCCATCGTCCGGCTCGCGCGCGCCGTCGAGCGGGTCGGCGGCCACACCTTCCCGGCCCGACTCCTGCCCGTGACGCGGGCCTACTTCGAGGCACGCGCCGCAAGCGAGAGCGGTGCCGCGGCGGACGCGATGCGACTTTTGGCCGCGACGAACTTCGGCCCCCTGCCGGAGCCCGCGCTGAGCGAACTCGAAGCCAATCCGGTGATGCGGGCAAACCTCCGCACCACCTGCGTCCCCACCCTGCTGCGCGGCGGCACGCGCGTCAATGCCCTTCCGGCCAGCGCCGAGGCCGTTGTCAATTGCCGTATATTGCCGGACGAGACACCGGCCGACGTTCAGGCCGCGCTGGTGGCCGTGGTCGGCGACTCCGGCATCGAGATCGTACCGAGCGATGAATTCGGTCACGGCGAGCCCTCGCCGACCGACGGCATCCTGCCCACCGCCCTCGGGAGGGTGGTCGCGGCGCGCTGGCCCGACCTCGAGATCGTGCCCTTCATGTCACGCGGGGCCACCGATTCGCGCTTCCTTCGTGCGCGCGGTGTTGCCGCCTACGGCGTGAGTCCGATCGGCACCACCGAGGCCGACGCGCAGCGCGCCCACGGAATCGACGAACGCATCCCGGCGGCGAGTCTCGCGCCAGCGATCGAGCTGCTCTACGCGCTGGTCGTGGACCTCGCGGCCGGCCCCGGCGCGAGCGAAGCACCCCACGCCAAAACTCCGCGCTGAGGCGCGGGTCGCGGCCACGCGCCAGCCAGCCAGGCACGGGAAGGAGACCCCTCGCATGACTGTCACCGACAAGCTGCCCGCCGTCTGCCTCGCCGCCATGCCGGGCCGTTGGCAGGCGACCCTCGATCTCGCCCGCGAACTCGAGCGGCGCGACTGCGCCGGCATCTACTGCGCGAGCTTCGGCGACGGCATGGGCCTCTGCGAGGCACTGGCGCTGACCACCGAGCGCATTGCCATCGGCACCGCGATCGCGGTCATCTACAGCCGCCACGTCAGCGATTGGGCACAGAGTGCCGCCTCGATCCACGAACTCTCGGGCGGTCGCTTCCACTTCGGCGTCGGCGTCTCGCACGCGCCCGTGCACAAGCGCATGGGCATCACCCCGGGCCGGCCGCTGACCGACATGCGCCGCTTCGTCGAGGAACTGCGCGCCGTACCGCGCGCCGGGGCCCTGCCACCGTTGGTGCTGGCCGGCCTGCGTGACCCCATGGTGCGGCTCGCCGGTGAGATCGCCGATGGCGTGGTCTTCGCCAACGCCTCCCGCCGCCACATGGCCCACTCGCTCTCGGTCCTGCCCGAGGCGAAGCGAGCCGACACGGCCTTCTTCGTCGGCAACATGATTCCGACCTGCATCTCGGAGGATGTCGCGGCAGCGGCCGCGGTCAATCGCAAAACCCTGTCGGGCTACGTCATCCTGCCGAACTACCGCGAATACTGGAAGGCCGCTGGCTGGGTGGACGAGATGGCGGCGGTCGAGCGGGCCCTCGGGGCGGGCGACCGCGAGGGCGTGACACGAGCCCTGAGCGACCGCTGGCTCGAGGACACGACCCTCTTTGGGCCGATCACCAGGATCCGCGATCAACTCGCTGCTTGGCAGGATGCCGGCGTGCGCCAGCCGATCCTCGTCCCCTCCTCCATCTCGGGCGGGCAGATGAAGGCCTTCGCGGAGTTGCTGGCGGCGTTCTGAAGCGCCCCGCAGTACCGGGGCCGGGCCTGCCCGCCCCACGTCGATCCAACCCACTGCCCGGTCAGCGACCAAGGCAACGGCCTGATCTTGTGCACGGAGGACCCGTGCGACCCGGAGGCTGCGGATGCCGACGCCTTCGGATACCGGCACGTACCCCGAGACCAATTGTGTCTCGCCAGCGACGACGGCCTCGCCTGCACGGGCAAGGTCTGCCAACCCGGATCGGGTGATCCCATCCTCGGCTGCCTTCCTGTGCCCGACGACACGCTCTGCGACGACGATCTCTACTGCAACGGCGACGAGTCCTGCTCTGCCGAGTCGGGCTGCCTCGACGTGACCTGGTGATCCGCGCTGCACGGCCCAGCGAGGAAAATGTCAGTGCCTGCGAAGAGCCGTGAGTTCTGATCGCACCGGCTGCCGCTGGCGACGTTTACATGTTTGTCGACGGCACTTGCGGCCCCTGAGGGGCGCGAGCCCTGACTCACCGCGTCAGCGCACCCACGCGCCGTCGATCGACCGGTTGGCTGCGATGACTGGTCGCGGCGCCTGCGGCCCGGCCCGCTCGGGGGCCCACCAGTGTCCCCGCCCGGCAGCGGAACACTGCCCGACAGTTTGACAGTGCTCGCAAAACGGTTCAGCTCTGACTGCGGGACAAGGGTCGATGAGTCAGCACGGAGCCCGCACACAGGAGCAGCGCCTCGGACGGCAAGTTGCCGCGAGCACGGCAGAGGTCTCACGAGCCGCGGATGAACTCGCTGACCTCGACCACGAGGACGAAGCTCTCCTCGCGATGCGTCGGCTGAGGTGGACCCCGATTTTCGGCCGAGCTCGGGGCGTCGCCAAGCTGGATCGTGGATGGGATTGAGACCCCAGATTCATCACCGCTCCACGCGATTGGTTCGTGGGCGGCGAGCGCTGTTCGTCGGCGAGATCCTGCACTTCCAATTACCGCAGTTGACCTACGAGGCGATGCAGTCGGCGGCAATGACCCCGCGCATCGCTGCGCTCAACGCGATCCTCCGCGCGTGAAGCCGACCGCCGAGCAGGAAGCCGTGGTCGAGGCGGCGCTCGCCCACCAGACGCTCGCGGTCGAGGCGCTTGCCGGCACGGGCAAGACGAGTTCGCTCGTCCTGCTCGGCGAGGCGATGCGCGGGCGCGGGCTGTACCTCGCGTTCAACCGCGCGATCGTCAACGATGCGAAGCCGCGTTTCCCCAAGAACGTCGACTGCCGCACCGCCCACTCGCTCGCCTTCCGCGAGGTCGGCAAGCGCTATAATGAGCGCTTGCACTCGCCGCGCATGCGCAGCGACGAGATCGCGCACTTGCTCGGCTGCGAACGTGTCGAGCACCGCATCGGCGACTTGCGGATCGACGGTCCGAAGCTGGCGGACATTACAATGCGCACCGCTCGGCGCTTCGAGAAGTCGCCGGATGCCGGGCTGCTGCACTCGCATGTCCCGCAGCCCCCCGGCTTCGACAAGCGCGGCCATGCGCAGCTTGCCGAGCTTGCGCTGCCGCTAGCGGTCCGAGTCTGGGAGGACCTGCTGCAGCCCGACGGTCGGCTTCCCTTCGCGCACGACACCTACCTCAAGATCTGGCAGCTCTCCGACCCGGTGATCGAAGCCGACTTCATCCTCTTCGACGAGGCGCAGGACGCCGACCCGGTCATGCTCGACGTCGTGCAGAGCCAGTCCGGCGCACGACAGATCTTCGTGGGCGACAGCCACCAAGCGATCTACGAGTGGCGCGGCGCGGTGAACGCCATGCGCGCGATCCAGGTCGAGCAGCGTCGCTGGCTCACGATGAGCTTCCGCTTCGGGGAGGCGATCGCAGAGCGCGCAAACGAGTACCTCGCGCAAATCGGCGCCGAGAGGCTGGTCCGGGGCCATCCCGACGTCGCCTCGACAGTCGGGCCGGTCGCCGAACCCGACGCGATCCTCACCCGAACCAACGCGACCGCGGTGGCGACCGCGATCGAGGCCCTCGATCGTGGCGGTCGCCCCGCACTTGTCGGGGGAGGCGAGCAGGCGAAGCAGTTCGCGATGGCGGCCCGGCGCCTGCAGGCACGACAGCCCGTCACGCACCCCGAGCTCGCATGCTTCGACAACTGGGGGCAGGTTCAGCACTTCGTCGACAACGACGACCAGGGTTCCGAGATTGCGATGCTGGTGAGGCTGGTTGACGCCTGGGGCCCCGACACGATCATCGGCGTCGTGGACCGCTGCGTGGACGAGCGCGCTGCCGACCTCCTGGTCTCCACGACCCACAAGGCGAAGGGTCGCGAGTGGCCGAAGGTGCGCCTCGCCGCGGATTATCCTGCCTCGCGCGACGACGTGCACCCCGCGCGCGAGGAGATCCAGCTCGCCTACGTCGCGGTGACCCGCGCGAAGCTGCGCCTCGACGTGACCCTAATCGGCTCATCGCCGCCACAGCCCGCCCCGCGTCCGCCCACCACGTCGCGCCCCGGTGAAAGTCCCGACGTCGCGCGGCGCCGTCCGCTCACCGGTTCGCGGGTGCCGATCGGCGAAATCAAGGTGGGGATCGGCCGGCCCAAGCCACGCGGCTGATCCGCCGCGCCAAGGTGCGGCCATGGCGATGGTCCCGCGCCGGTCAGCACGGTGCCGCTCGTCCGACGATCTCGCACACGAACTCCGCGACCATCCCGGTCCATCGGAGTCGTCCGAGACCATGACGCTCCACTGAAATGAAGGAACGGTGCCGGCGTACTGCACGCTCTCGCCTACAGAGGTGGGCCACCAAGCCCTTTCCCCGGGAGGTCCTACACAAATTCCGACTCCGGGTAGACACCCGTGACTAGCAGGGGATCGCGCGATCCGGGGGCGGCGTCAGCGCACCAGGCCACCGTCGATCGAAAGGATGGATGCGCTGATGTAGCGGCCCTCGGCGGAGGCCGCGAAGCAGACCAGTGCTGCGATCTCGTCAGGCTCCGAGTTACCGAGCGGCGACATGATGCGGAAGAGTTTCTTGCGATCGGCATCCTCGGGGAGCCGGAAAGTCTTCTGCAGCGGCGTCGCGATGCCACCCGGCGCGATCGCCAGCACGCGCACCTTGCGGTCGAGGTACTCGTCGGCGAGCGCGCGTGTCAGGTTGACGACACCCCCCTTCGAGGCGCAGTAGGCCGCGCTATAGGATTGACCCATCAGGCCGGCATTGGAGGCGATGTTCACGATGACGCCGCCCTGGTCGATCATGTGCGCCAGCGTGGCCTGCGCCATCAGGAAGGTGCCGGTCAGGTTCACCGCGAGGATGCGCGCCCAATCGGCAAAGGGCATCTCGTGCGAATGCCAAAAGCCACCGATGCCGGCTGAGTTGACGAGCACCTCGGGCCGGCCAAGGCTCGCCGCACGCGCCACGGCGACGCGCACCGAGTCGGGATCGGAGACGTCAACCGCGATGCCCTCGGCGCGACCACCCGCCTTGGCGATCGTCTCGGCTGTCGCCCGCGCCGCGCCGTCGGCGATATCGAGGCAGGCGACCGCACCGCCCTCACTCGCGATGCGCAACGCCACCGCGCGCCCGAGTCCCGATCCCGCACCGGTCACAATCGCCACTTGTCCCGCGAAGCGTCGCTCTCCCATGTCCCCCTCCCCAAAAGCGCGGGCCGACCCGGCCGGTGCGTCCCCGGCGCTTAGCCGTGCCGGCGCACGCCTGCCAGATGCCGCCCGCGCGTGAGCACCCACGCCGCGAGCAGCGCTCCGGCGCTGCCCCACCCCAGCGCGCGCAGCGTCGCTGACCAAGGCCAGGCACGCGGACGTTCAATCCCCGGCGGCACTTCGCGCGCGGCCCGCCAGGGCCACTCGACCATTTCCGCCGCGACGCGCGCCGTCGTGACATCGACGCGCCGCGCGATGCCGTCGAGCACATGGTCGAAACTGCGTCCCGGCACGACCTGGGCGAGATCTTCGAGCGGCAATCCGTCGCGGTTCGCCAGTCCGCGTGCCGCCGCCAGCGCCGCGCCATCGTCATCACCGGCCGCCACCACCAGCTCGTCAAGGCCCGCGGCTTCGCCAAGCACGCCTCGCGCCCGCAGTCGCAGTCCGTGGCGGGAGACCAGCCAGCCCGGCGCCAACGACAGCGTCCGGGGCACGGCCCGGAACGAGCGCGGATGGAGGTCGAGTAAGGCGGCGAGCTGCAGCTCGTCCACTCCCGCCGGCACGACTACGCCGACCTGCGCCGGGCGCCCGCCAAAACCGGCACCGAGCAGGAGCACGCCGATCTCGGCGAAATCGAGTTCGGGGGATTCGACACCCTGGCCATGCTCGATCAGACCGAGCGAGTTCACGGCCCGCCGCGCCGCCGCGGTCCCGGCGAGCTGCGCCACCACCGCGAGCGTCGCATCGAGCGCCGCCGTCACGCCCGCCGAACTCGAGACCCGCTCTCCCGTGATGAAGCGCGCCCCGGAGCGCCAGGCCACACCGGGATGCTTCTTCGCGAGGGAGTCAAGCGCAAAGAAATGAGTCGTTGCCGGCAAACCCTCGAAGAGGCCAGCCGCGGCTACCGTGCGCGCCCCCTCGCAGACCGAGAGCACGTGCGCGCCCGCTCCGGCGAGCGCCCGCAGGCCCGCGAGGATGTCCGGATTCGAGGCATCGAGGAACAGCGGCACGACCACCAACGCGACCCGCCGCTGGCGCAGCAGGGGATCGTTGAGCGCGATGTCCGGCAGGAGATCGATGCCGCCGGTCAGGGGCACGGCAATGCGCGACGGCGCGACGATGCGGACCTCGAAGGCACCCGACGCGGCCAGTACCGCCGCTGGGGCCACGAGATCGGTGATCTCGGTGCCCGCCGAACTCGCGAGCACCAGTGCTACCGGGCGCTCCACAGCGGGGACGGCCTGCGGGGCCGGCTCGGGCAGCGCGCCGGTCTCTGCACTGGGTGCTGTGGGCAGGGCCATCATGCGCGACATCGCCCCGAACGCGCCCCAGCCCGCCACCACCAATACCGTCATGACGAACGCGAGCGTGATCAAAACAGAAGTGGTGAGGCGTCCTCTCACGAATCCCCCTCGGAGCCAGGACCGTCGGGGTGGATCTGGCGACGGCCCGCGTGCGCCGGGCCAGCGCTCGCCGATTTGCCGCGGCCACCCGCCTTGGGCTCGCGCGGCAACTCGCCTGCCAGCTCAAAGGTAATCCGCCGCTGCGCCAGCGAGATCCGGGTCGCCTCGACCACGAGCCGGTCGCCGAGCCGGATCCGGCGCCGGGACCCCGATTGAACAAGCGCACCGGAGCGCGCGTCGAGTGTCCAGGTGCCGCCCAGCGTGTCGGCCGGCAGGAGGCCCTCGATCGGCGCGCTCTCGAGTTCGACGAACAGGCCGAACTTCTCGACCCCGACCACCGCCGCCGGCTCGGCCTCGTAGAGATGCTTCAGCATAAATTCGGCCTTCTTCAAATCGACCATGGCGCGCTCGGCTTCCATCGCCCGCCGCTCGGCGGTCGAACTGCGCTGGGCCTCCTCGACGAGCAGGCCGGCCCGCGCCTGCGCTTGCCCTGCGCGCTGCGCGAAGATCGAGTGGAGCTGACGGTGCACGAGCAGATCGGGGTAGCGCCGGATCGGTGACGTGAAATGGCAGTAGGTTTCGAAGGCGAGTCCGAAATGGCCCTGGTTCTCGGTCGAGTAGCGCGCCTGCTTGAGGGCGCGAAGCACGCGCCGCGACAAAATTCGCGCAAGGCGATGGCTTGCGAGCACCTCGAGCGCACGCGCCACATCGCGCGGCCGTACCCGGTCGTGGCGGGTCTCGATCCGCGCCCCGGCAACCGCGAGTACGCTATTTACGGTCTCGATGTCGGCCGGATCGGGCTCTTCGTGGATACGATAGGGCAAGGGCAGACCCTGGCCCTCGATGAAGCTCGCCACGGCACGGTTGGCCTCGAGCATCAGCTCCTCGATCATGCGGTGGGCGTCGTTGCGTGAGGCCAGCCGCACGCCGACGATGCGGCCCTCCTCGGAGAGGTCAAGGAGCGCTTCGGGCAAATCGAGATCGAGCGCTCCCGCCCGGAGCCGCCGGGCGAGCAGCTTCTGCATGAGGACACGCGTCTCGCGCAACATCGGCACGATCGCCCCGAGCCGCTCGCGCAAGGCGGCATGGGACTCGACGTCGGTTTCGGCAATGAGGGCAGCGACCTGCTCGTAGCTGAGGCGCGCCCGGCTGCGGATCACGCCGGCATAGAAGCGCTGCGCGTGGCGGACGCCGTCGCGCGTGTAGTCCATCTCGGCCACCAGCACGAGCCTGTCGTGGTCGGGAACGAGCGAGCAGGCGTGCGCCGAGAGCGCCTCGGGCAGCATCGGCACGGCGCGGTCGGGAAAGTAGACGCTGGTCGCCCGCGCGGCGGCCTCGCGATCGAGCGCGCCACCTTCCTCGACGTAGTGCGAGACGTCGGCGATCGCGACCCAGACCCGAGTGCCGCCGTCGCCCTGCTGCTCGAGGCAAACCGCATCGTCGTGATCGCGCGCCGTCTCGGGATCGATGGTGACGAAGGCTCGCTCGCGCAGATCGACCCGGCCAGCGAGATCCTCGCGGGTCGGCTCGCGCGCCACTCGCGTCGCCTCGCGCTCGGCTTCGGGCGCGAGCGCCACCGCAATCCCGTACTCGCTGGTGATCAGCTCGAATTGGGTGTCGGGATCGTCGAGTCCCGCCAGCAGACGCTCGACCCGGCCGCGCACCCCGCGCCGGGCCTCGGCCCAGGAGGTGATGCGTGCCAACGCGCGCCGTCCCGCTGCGGTCTTGTCCAGCAAGAGTCCGCCGATTTCGAGCGCGCCGGGCAGCACCGGCCCGGCGACCGGGGAAGATTCTCCGGTTTCGTCGACCTCTCCCGGCACGGGGCCACGGGCGGGAGGGGCCGGGCGTGGCGTGCTCCTGGTCTCGTCGACCGCGCCCCGCCTGTGGCCGCGAGTTTGTGCCTGAGCGGAGACAGGTGGCCCAGAATCTTCGCGCGAAATCTGGCGCGGGAGTGTCGCGGCCGCTCTGGGCAGGTCACCGCCGCTCGCAATCTCGATCGGTGGCAGTCGTTCGTCGTCAGGGAAGAGCGCCCACCGCGTTGCCCCGGCCCGCCCTCCCGGACTTGCCTGGAGCACACCCACCACCGTCTGGTGCACGCGCTCGAGAATCTCCACCACGACGCCCCGCGCCCGCTGCCCCGGGCGGCGGCGTGCCTCGAGCGCGACCCGCACGCGATCTCCCGGCCAGGCGGTGCCCTCGTCGCCCGTGTCGATCCGGACATCACCCGTCTGGCCGCTCGGCTTCGTGTCGAGCACAACAAAAGTATGGCCGCTGCGGGTACGGCGCAAAACCCCGGCAAGCCCCCGGGGCTCTCGCCCGGCACGCGGCGGCCCTGCCTCGGCCCGTGTCCCGCGCCCCGCCGATGCGCGGGCTCTGCCCGGGCTTGTCTGCGCCCGGCTCGCAGCGCCCCGGGCTCCGCCAGCTTCAGCCTCGGCGGGGCGGCTCGCCGCGCTGAGCCGCGCCGGATGGCGCCAGCGCGTTCGGCCGACGCGCTCGACACGGCCGGCCGTCACAAGATCACGCAGCGTCCGCTCGAATTCTCGTTTATCGAAATGCAGGAGACCGATCTGACGCGCGAGTTTGGGGACGGTGAGGGCGCGCGGGGACTCGGCCGCGAGCTTCGAGATCAGGAGTTCGGGATCCGGGGACTCGCGATGGCCAGCCACCCGCGTGGCATCGGCTGTGGACAGCGCCGCGTCAAGGGCACGGCCGATCCCGACAGCACCCGGACCCGTGGGCCTGGCGCAGATACCGCGAGAGGTCTGGAGCATAAGCACTTCCACCTGCTCCGCCTCGGTCAGTCGCTTCCCTTGTCGCATCCCGGATCCTCCTGATCGCGAACGTGTTTCTCACAGTTCGCCGAATCCGTTGCGATGACCGCCTGAGACCGCTGGGGGACATCTGGTGTGTCTGTCACATTCCGGAATCGCGGTCCTTGCAGCAGGCACGGGCTCCGCGGCATGCTGCTGCCTGAAGAGGAACCGGGCGCCCCATACGAGGGCACCCCTGGGGGAGCGATGTCATCACAACTCGAAGATACGGATTCAGGAACGCCCCCGGCCCCGCACGCACACCGACCGCAGCCATCGGGCACGTCGGTCCCGACCCGTGCGCTCGAACGAAGCCGCCTCGGCCGGGGAGTTCGCGTGGCCCTCCTGCTGACAGCACTCGCCAACCTGCTCGCCTGCTCGAACCTGGCACCCCATGAAGCCCCAGCCCCGACCGAGTGGCGCAGCTATGGGGGCGGCCTCGCCCGAACCTTCTTCAATCCCGCCGAGACCGCCGTGAACCGGGACACAGCATCTCGCCTCGTGCCGCTGTGGCGCTTCACGACCGGCGGAATCGTCACCGCGCAACCGATGGTGGCGCACGTCGATCTGCCGGGTGCACCCGCCACCGAGGTCGTCTTCATCTCCTCGTGGGATGGCCACCACTACGCGCTGCGGGCGGCCGATGGTTCGCTCGTGTGGAGTTTTGCCTTCAAGCCGCACCCTGGGGCTTCCTATCCCGCAGTCTCGTCGGCGGCGATCGAGGACATCGACGGCCGGCGCGTCGTCTTTGTCAGTGGTGGCATGACGATGTACGCACTCGACGCCGCGACCGGCGCAGAAATATGGGCCTTTGACGCCGGCACGGGCTGCACTACCTGCGACTCCGCGGTGGAGCGCAACGAAATTGAATCCTCGCCCGCGGTGTTCGAGGGGGTCGTCTATTTCGGCATGGACGTGAACGACGGGCGCGGCAAGGGCGGCTTTCTGGCGCTCGATGCCCGGCGCGGCACCTTGCGCTGGTTCTTCGATCTGGCCTCGGGGACGGTCTGCCACGCCGATCCGGGTGACCAGGTCCGCCGCTTCGACGGCTACCACTCTGCTGCCGAACTCGGCCTGCCGCCTAATTTTTTAGCGACACGGCGGGGCTGCAACTTCGACCGCACGCCCAATTCGTGCGGCAACATCTGGTCGTCGGCCAGCATCGACCCGAAGCGCCGACTGCTCTACACGGCGTCGAGCAACTGCGACACCGACAACCGGCCGACCACACCCGAACCGCCGCCCCCGATGCCGCCCTACGACGAGGCCATCTTCGCGCTGCGGCTCGACGACGGCGAGCCGGCGTGGCGCTGGCGGGCGCGGGAGGTCGACAACGACGATCTCGGCTATGGCGGCGTGCCGAACCTCTTCGAGATCGAAGTCGGGGGGGTCAGGCGCGAAGTGGTAGGGGTCGGCAACAAGGACGGCCGCTACGTCGTGCTCGATCGCGACGGGGTGAACGCGTTGAGCGGCGTGATCGAGCCCTACTGGATCACGCAGACGGTGCCGGGCGGCTCCATCGGCGGCATTCTGCAAAGTGCCGCGGTCAGTGAAGGCCGCGTGATGTTCACCTCGGGCTTCGGGCTCGAACTCAACGACCCGCAGAAGCCCGCTGCCGTGGCCCTCGACGCGGCGACCGGCCGCATCCTGTGGGCGCTCGACGACGCGCCGCCGAGCTACTCGCCGACCAGTGCGGTGCCGGGGGTCGTTTTCATGGGCTCGACCTACGGCTCGCTCTTCGCGTACGATTCGGCCACCGGTCAAACTCTGAATCGACTTGCGGCGGGCGGCCCCCTCGGCTCACCGGCGACCATCGTGGGTGGCCGCGTCTACATCGGCGCCGGCACCGGCGAGCGCGGCGGCAACCCAACACGGATCGCTTACCTGGTCTCTCTCATCCCAAGTCCGGTGTCGGCCTTCTGCCTCTCGGGTACGGCCGGCTGTCCTGCGGGCGGCTCGTGCGACGACGGCAACGCCTGCACCGCCGACTCCCGCGTCGCCGACGCCTGCGTCAATCAACCGCTGCCCGACGACACCACCTGTAAACTCGGGGAGTTCGACGGCCACTGCCGCGCCGGCAACTGCCTGCTCGACGCCGCCGTCTGCCCGAGCGTGAGCGACTGCACCCGTCCCGTGGCCGGAGCGGATTCATGTCGCTACGAGGCCGCCCCCGACGGCACCGTGTGCCACCTCGGCGAGCAGGACGGAACCTGTCTCGAGGGCAACTGCATCCCGGTGGGCTGAGTCTCGTCCGTGCGAACAGGCACTCGACCAGAGTCGGGAATGCCCGGCCTCACCGGGGAGGGCAACGCCTGCCCCGCGTGCGCGCCACCGCTCCCACAAGGTGAGCGCGTATTCGTCCGCTGCCTCTGCAGCGGCAACGCCTGCTCTGCGAGCACGCCACCGCTCCCACAGCCGCCGCGGGACGAACGGCGAGTCATGCCGCACGGCCGCAAGTCCGCATTCGCGGTGGAGGCGTCCGCAGAGTCACCGCGGTCGCTGAGCCGTCCCGGCCAAACCCGGCCGGTCGGATTCTGCCTTGACCGGCACGAGCGGACCGTGGCGAGCGCCAGCGCACGCTGGGCGGGCCGCGCGAGCCGATTCCTCCTGGCCGGTGTAGTGGCTCCGCTCTCGCTCAACACAGCCCTCCTCGGCGACGCACCCGGCCTCTTCTGCGCCGCCACCACCGGCAGGGCGCGCGTCGCCTGCATGCGCGAAGTCGAGACCGGTGCCACCCGGATCGTGGGGGATCCCGAAATCGTGCGCCGGACACCTTTGCCCGACGGTGGCGCCGAGTGGCCCAACCGGGAGCGGATCAGCGCCGTCGAACGCATCGAGGTCGCGCTCACCATGGAACGGGGCGGCCATCTGCTGCCCAAGCGTGTCGCCATCATCCGCTTCTCGCACCACCCGCGCGGCGGCGAGAACGAGACCTGTGTCTTCCCGCTCGCGCACTGGCAGTGGTCGAGCGAGAGCAGCCCGCAACGGTTCGCGGCCGCGCCGCGCGGGATCTGTGGTGCGCGCGCGCTCGACCTGACAGACCTGCTCGAAGCCGATCTCGGCGGCCAAGGGGGCCGCAGCCCCAGCGCAATTCGCTTTCTCTCGTGCGCCGAGGCCGCCGCGTGGCGGGCCCGGGACGCCGGGCTTCTCGCACGGGCCGGAACGTGGAATCCCGAGCATCCGTGGGCCAAATTTTTCTTCCTTGACTCGCTCTCCTTCTGGCGCGGCGAGGGCCGGCAGGCGCGAGCCGACTATGCCTGCGCCGTCCGCATCCCCGCCCTGTCGCTGCGCCGCCTGAAGGCGCTCTCGGCCTCGGGGGACGCCTGGCTCTCGATCTACGACGACGGCCGGCGAATCGAACTGACCACGGTGACGCGCGCCGGCGTCGAGGCATTGCTCACAGCCCCGATCGAAATCCTCGAGGACGCCGCCCCGCCCACCGCGCCGAGCCCGCGGCTGCGCCCGCACCACTGACGTCCGGCGACAGCCGAACGGGAAGTCGTTCAGTTCGGTGCAGCGGTACACGTCTCTCGCACCTGCACCGCGGGTGCCCGCAGAACGGGGCGATCGTGACCCGTCACCACGCGAGCCCGGGGCTGCGCCAGCACCGCTGACGTCCGGCGAGAGCCGAACGCCCTTGCGGGGGGCGCTCCGTCTCGTCGCAGCCCCCCTAGAGGTTGTACACTCGCTTCGAGTTCTCGGCGAGAATCTTTGCCTTGGTGCGCTCGGAGAGATCCGCCCGCTCGGCGATCAGCCGCACGGTATCGGGGAACGCACAATCCCAGTGGTAGTAATCCGACGCGTAGACGATGCGGTCGTCGCCACAGAGGTTCACCACCTCGGGGATCATGCGATCGCCCGGATCGGTCGCGATCCAGCAGCGTCCATCCATGAAATACTCGCTCGGCTTGCGGTCGATGTTGGGCGCCTGCTCAGGCATGTTCTCCCAGTGCTCGTCGAGACGATCGAGCCAGAAGGGCAGCCAGCCGCATCCCGATTCCAGAAAGCAGACCTTGAGTTTGGGGAAACGGTGCAGGACGCCGCCCACGGTGAAGCAGTTCAGCGCCAACATGTTGCCGAAGGGATGCGTGATCGCGTGCACCTCGAGGCGACTCGAGAAGCGGTCGATGGCAATCGGCACCTGATCGGGAGCCTGACCGCCGCCGTGCACGCAGACCGGTACACCGAGTTCCTCGGCGGTGCGCCACACCACATCGAAGCTCGGGTGATCGAGGTTCTTCTCGCGCACGTGTTGGGTCGTTGCCATGCCGACCAGGCCGAGCTCGGTGACCGCGCGCCGCAGTTCACGCGCCGCACGCTCGGGGTCGATCATCGGCAGCTTGGCGATACCGACCGAACGGCCGCCCGTGTGCTTGTTGAAGGCGGCCTTGGAATCGTTGAGCGCGCGGCAGAGGGCCTCTGCGAACTCGGGGTCGAGCAGGGCCCACTCCTCACCGGCACCACCGGGGAAGGTCACGGCGACGTCGATGCCCTCGAGGTCCATGTCCTCGAGTCGGGACTTCACATCGTGCATCCCCTCGCGTGTCTTGAAGGTGTCCCCCTTGCGGGCGAGCCCGCCGCCGGGGATCGGCAGCCGGCCGTAGTGTTCCTTGACACGCGCCATGTACTGCTCGACCTTGGGCTTGAAGCGCTCGGGCACAGCGTCGCGCCAGTTCGCCGATTCACCCCCATGACCGTCGGCATCGATTACAAAATAGCCGTAGCGTCCCATTTCCGTCCCTCCAATGACGAGCGGTGCTCACCCGCCGGCCGCGACGTCGAACACGCCGCGCGCGAGCTCGCCCCGCTCGAGATCCTCCATCGCCTGATTGATATCGTCGAGCTGGTAATGCCGCGTGATCAGCTCGTCGATCTTGAGCCGGCCGCCCAGATAGAGTTCGGCCAGCATCGGAAAATCGCGCTGGGGCCGGGCGCTGCCGTAGCGGCAGCCCTGCACCGCCCGATCGAGCCGAAGCGCGTTCACGAGAAAGTCGGCCCGCGCGTCGAGGCGTGGCACGCCCACGATCGTCAGCGTGCCGCCCGGCGCGAGCGCCGCAAAGGCCTGCTCGATCGCCCCGAGACTGCCGACGGCCTCGAAAGCATGCTCGACCCCGCGTCCTCCCGTCAGGTCACGAATCGCCTGGATCGGGTCGGTACCCGCGGCGACATCGAGAACGTCGGTGGCCCCGAAGCGCCGCGCCCAGTCGAGCTTCTGCGCCATCAGATCGACCGCGATGATGCGCGAGGCGCCCGCCAGCACGCCGCCCTGGATCACATTGAGACCGATACCGCCGGCGCCGAACACGGCCATGGTCTGGCCGGTCTCGACTCGGGCCCGGTTCAGCACAGCACCCACACCGGTGACGATGCCGCAGCCGATCAGTGCTGCTTGCGCCATCGGCATACCGCGCGGGATCGGCACGGCACACGAAGCCCGCACCAGTGTGCGCTCGGCGAAGGTCGAGGCGTTGGCAAAGGTGTAGGCGGGTTGGCCGCGGAAGACGAAGGGCGTCTGCGGCGTGGGTGGCGCGTGACAGAGCGTCGGGCGACCGATGGCACACGCCGGACAATGACCGCAATGAGCCAGCGTCGAGAGGACCACCGCATCCCCTTCGCGCACCGTGCGCACGCCCGGTCCGATGGCCTCGACCCAGCCCGCGCCCTCGTGCCCGAGCACCGTCGGCACGGGCGTGGGATAGGTGCCGTTGATCGCACTCACGTCCGAGTGACAGAGGCCGGCGGCGGCGATCGCGACCCGGACCTCGCCCTCGGCGGGGTCGCGCACGGCGATCTCCTCGACCGCGACGCGGCCACCGCGCTCATGGAAGACCGCGGCTTTCATCGGGCGGCCCACCCGATCGCCTTGAGTTCGCTGTAGGCCGCAAGCGCGAAGCGTCCCCCGTCGCGCCCGATGCCACTGCGCTTGAAGCCGCCAAACGGCGCGTCGGGGTTGGGCGGGCTGCCGTTGATCTGCACGGTTCCCGTCCGCATCCGGCGCGCCACGCGCATCGCCCGCAGCGAATCGCCCGACCAGACATAACCGTAGAGGCCGTAGTCGGAGTCGTTGGCGATTGCGACGGCATCGTCCTCGTCGGCGAAGGGAATCGCCGTCACCACCGGTCCGAAGATCTCCTCGCGCGCGACGGCCATGGCGTTGGTGGCCTGCGTCAGCAGCGTCGGTTCGAAGTAGAAGCCCTTGTCAGGCTTCTCGGGACGCCGCCCCCCACAAGCAACGCGCGCGCCCTCCTCCACCGCACGCTCGACCCATGCGGCGATGCGCTCCTGTTGCGCGCGCGAGATGACCGGCCCGACGACGACTCCGGGCGTGCGCGGCTCGCCGACGGGCAGCCGGCTTGCCGCTGTCGCAAGCCGCGCCGTGAAGGCGTCGTAGATCGAGCGTTCAACGAGCAACCGGGTCGGCGCGATGCAGATCTGGCCCGAGTGAAACGTGAAGACGCTCATCGCCGAGCGCAGCGCCCCGTCGAGATCAGCGTCGGCAAAGACAATCGCGGCCGATTTGCCACCGAGTTCCATCAACGTGCGCTTCATGCCCCTGGCCGCAACGCTCTGGATACGCTCGCCGACCGCGGTGCTGCCGGTGAAGGAAATCATGTCGATACCCGCATGACTGACCAGCGCTTCGCCCAGCTCGGGGCCGGGCCCGGAGACGAAGTTGACCACGCCCGGCGGCAGAACCTCGCCAACGATCCGTGCCAGCGCGCAGACACCGAGCGGGTCCTGCGGCGGCGGCTTGATGACAACTGTGTTGCCGCAGGCGAGTGCCGGCGCGATCTTGCCGGCGCAGTTTGTCATCGGAAAATTATAGGGACTGAGGCAGGCCACCACGCCCACCGGCTCGCGGACGACGATACCGGCCGCGAGCGTCGCCGCCGAACCGGCGACGGGCTCGCGCGCAAGCGGCGGCAAGCCTTCGATGTCGGGCTCGGCCGCGAGTTGGGCATAGACGTCGAGGCGATCGGCCACCTGTCCCACCTGGAGCCGCTCGGCGATTTGAGCCAGGGCGCCGGTCTCGTCGATCGTGAGATTGACCAGCTCGGGCGCGCGGCGGCGGAACTCGGCCGCGGCACGGGCCAGTAGCCGCCCGCGTTCGATACCGCCGAGCCGCGGCCAGGGGCCTTGATCGAAGGCCTCGCGTGCCGCCCGCACGGCGGACTCGACCTGCGCCGGCGAACTCACCGGCGCCCAGCCGGCCACGCTCTCGTCGGCGGGATTGGTGATCGGGTACACGCCGGCACCGGCCTGCTCGGCCCGGCCGCCGATCCACAATTCTTCGAAGCGTCGCTGGTCGGTGCTCATCGCAGTCCCGGATCTCGCGTCCCGCCTGGCCCGATGGCCTCCTGAGTCCGCCCTTTTGGTCGCCCGAGAGACACGGCTCGTTTTTCCGAATTACAATTCGCAAGCCCGAGTTGTCAATCGGTTCGCTGTCAGTATACTTCCGAGGTTCGAATGGGGACCACCGATGGCCACTTCCTCTGACCGCGACGAGAGCCAGGACGAGGAGAAACCGGCCGGCCCCCGCGAGGCCGCCCGCGAGGCCCGCGAGACGCTTTATCGCGAGCACGTCCTCGGCGCCGCCGAGGCAGTCTTCGCGGAACAAGGCTTCGAGGCCGCCAAGGTGCAAGACATCTCGCGCCAGGCGAGTCTCTCGATGGGCTCGATTTATGGCCTCTTCGCCGGCAAGGAGCAGATCTTCGCCGCCATCGTCGAGCGCCGACGGGAGGAAATCCTGGCGCTGGCGCGCAATGCCATCGCCAGAGGCTCCGAGCCCGTGGCTCAGCTCGAAGCGCTGGCACGGGCCTACATCGCTTTCTTCCACGCCCACCCGAACTTCCTCCGCATGCACCTGCGGCTCGGGGCGGCCTGGGCGACCACGGCGCGAACGGTGGCCTCGGACTCCCACCCGATCATCGTCGAGATCCTCTCGCTGCAGACGGACCTCTTCCGGCGCGGCGTCGCCGCCGGGATCTTTGTCGAAGAGGATCCGGCCTATCTGGGCACACTCTTCTCCGGCATCGACCAGATCCACCTCGCCAATTGGGTGAGCAGCGGCATGCAGGAAGACCTGGCAAGCCTGCAGAAGAGCTTCCTGCGGCTCGTGCGACGGGTGTTCCTCAAGCAACGGTCGAGCTGAGCGCAATCGCGTCAGGCCTCGCGCGTCAGTTTGTAACTTCGACCTCGATCGTCGCCCGCAGCTCGGCCGAGGTCTCGTCGGCCGGCCACAGCGCCGTGATCGTCGTCTCGCCGGCGCGCACCATGTAGCCGTTGTTGATGGGCAGGCTCACGCCATCCCCCATCTGAACGATCTGCGTATCCGACGAGAGCCATTGCACGCGCAGATTGACGCCCTGGGTCACGCCGGTAGCGAACGTCACCCGCGCCTTGAGCCGCAGAATCTCACCCACCGGACCGCGCCAGACGTCGTCGGGGTCGGCCGACTCGGGGAAGATCGGGAAGATCTCGAGCAAGGTGCGCGTCTTGCGCACGGTGATCACGCCGTTGCCGCCACCCGCGTCGTCGCTCGAGAGATCAAAGGCCGGATCGTGCGCCGTGATGGAGGCGACGACATCGTCGTGGGCCGCGACGCGTCCGGCCGTGGCGCCGCTCTCGACCACGCTCACCCCTTCAGGGTCGCTCGACGACCAGATTACCTTGTAGGTGACATCGGTCTCGTGACCGTCGGCGTAGACCCGGAAGGCCCGCATCTGCTTGGTCTTGCCGTAGTCGAGAGCCAGGATCGCCGGTTCGATCCGCAACGCCACCGCAGCCCCGCCGCAGGTCACAGTCGCGTCGCCGAGTGTGGCCGACGACGTCAGGCCCGTCTCGGGATCACTGGCTGAAATAATAGCCTGACCGTCGCGCAGGCAGGTCACCAGCCCCGTCTCGCCAACCGAGACCTTGTCGGAAGCACTGCTCGTCCACTGGGCCCGGGCCGAGATATCGAGTGGCGGCGCCACGCCACCGTCCACGCCGAGCAGGACGAGCTGAAAGGTTTCGCTCGGTGCCAGCGTCAGGCTGAGCGGCGTGTCGCTGAGGGTGCCGTTGCCGACCTGCAGACCCACGAGCGCGCCCGCGATATCGATACGCGCGTCGCCCTGGCTCAGGGTGGACGATACGCCCGAGAGCAGGTCGGTCGCGCGCAAGGTGATCGACGCGCCCGTCTGCAGGATCCGGACGTGCCCGGCATCGTCCACCGTCGCGGCGCCCGGCGGGCTGACGCGCCAGATCACATCGGTCGAGAGATCGGTCGTCGCACCGTCGTCGAAGATCCCGATCGCATTGAACGTGAGCATATCGCCCAGGCGGCCCACGGCGAGCCGGGGTTCGATCGTCAGGCGCCGCAGCGTGTCAACCACGGAAATCGTCCCGGTCGAGGCATCGGAACGGGTGTTCGAACGATCGTCCCGGACTTCGATCCGGGTCGAGCCGGCGACCACGGCGCGGAGCCCTCCGGCCATGTCTGCGTCGGTCTCGACGATGCCGCGATCGAGCGACGTCCACCGGACCCGCGCCGTCACATCGATCCCGAGCGTGCCGTCGTTCAGATCGGCGAGCGCACGTAGACGTGACCGCTGCCCCGGACGCAGCGTCAGCGTCGGGGGATCGAGGTAGACACGCTCGATCAGACGCACGATCACCGGGAAGCGCGTGCCGAGACCGCTCGGCGTGTGGACGACCTCAATTTCGGTTGCGCCGCCCCGACGCGCCTGAACACGCCCGCCGCTGGCGGTGGCCGCGACGCCACGCGCCATCGACACGAAGCGCAGGCCATCGCTCACCGGCGTGGTCGAACCGTCGGCATGAACGAGTTTTGCTGTGACAGTCGCGATATCGCCGACCTCGAGCGCGAGCTGCTGGGGCTCGACCACGAGGCCAACAAGGTCTCCCGGCTGGGGCCCCTCGCCGGGCTCCGGTGTACCCACCGTGATCCGACCGGTCGCTCGGTCACAGCGGATACGCGACACCGGCTCCTCACAGCGGATGTCGGCCACCCCGTCGCGCACGGCGTGAACGAACCCACGCGCCGACTCGTCGTCGACGGTAGCGATCGCGTCCCGGCTCGACTCCCAGGCGACCAGAGCCGTCGCGTCCACACCGGTCGAGCCGTCGTCGTAGTCCGCAAGCGCCCGCAACTGAACCGTCGCGTCCAGGGCCAGGGTCGACGTCGGCGGATCGATCCTGAGGCCGATCATGCTGGCGACCGTCACCACGGCCGAGGTCCGTGCCGTCCGCCGGCTCAGAGGATCGCGAGCGCGCAGTTCACTCACGCCGCCGCCCTGAGCCGTGACCAGACCTGCGGCATCGACCTCCGCGATGCGCACGTTGCGCGCGCGGATCTCAACCCGTGTAGTGACGTCGCGGCGCGAGCCGTCGCGGTAGACCGCGAGCACACGCACCGGGCGACTCTCGCCGGGCAGGAGGTGCAGCAGAGAGGGCTCGAAGACGAGATCCTCGAGGGCTCGCACGTCCTCGGGCGCTTCTTCACCCGGCTCGGTGGGCGGGTTCCCGCCGGGCTCGAGCACGGCCACGCGGCCGAGCTTGGCGGAAGATTGCTCGCCCGAGATCGGATCGTGCGCCCAGACGCTGGTGTCACCCGCCTGGACGCCGGTCACACGACCCGTGGCTGCGCCTTCGACGCCAACGCTCGCAACCCTGCCGTCGCGGACCGCCCAACGCACACGCCGCGTGATGTCGGCACTGCGGGCGTTGTCGTAGGTCGCCAACGCTGTGAACGCCTGGGTCGCCCCGACCTCGACGGTCGCGCTCGCCGGCGACAACGTGATCTGCTCGACCTCGCCCACCCAGACGTCGAGGTCATGGCGCGCCGCGCCCCCGTCCGGATGGCGCACCCGGATTCGAGCTCGCCCCGCCTCGATGGCGCTCACGCGCCCTTCGCCAGCCACGGTGGCGCTGCGCGCCCGGGTACTCTCGAAGGTACAGGCCGAGGTGACATCGAGTGTCGTGCCATTCGCGAGCAGGGCACGCACGACGACACTCGCGGTCTCGCCCGGAAGCAGGGAGAGCGCCTCGGGTTCAACCGTCATTTCGCGGATGTCGAGCGGGTCACCGCCACCACCACCGGAAGCGGAGGTGACCTCGACGAGCAGGGCTTCCTTCTCGGAGCGCGTGCCCGAGGACGGATCTCGCGCCGAGATTTCGGTCTCGCCGCGGGTCAGGGCTTCGACCCGCCCGCGCGAGCCTGCGCTGTTGGACACGCTCGCGACCTCGGCACGTGAGGATGTCCATTCAACGAGCTCGGTGACGTCGAAGCCGGTGTCCCCGTTCGAGAGCTCGGCGGTGGCGCGGACCTGCACGGACTGCCCCCCCGAGAGAGTCGCGTGCGCTGGCGAGAGGGCGATCGACACGATGCCGGGAACGAGCACCTCGACACCGTTGTCGGAGCGGGTTCCCGTCGCCTCGTGCTCGCCGCGGATGGTCGCGGTGCCCGCACCGAGTGCCCGCACAATCCGGCCCGAGACCTCGGCCACATCCGGATCCCGCGACTCGAAGGTGCACTCGGAGGTGAGATCGCGCTCGCTCTCGTCATCGAAAATTCCGATCGCCCGCAGGTTGGCCGTCGCCCCGGGGCGAAGCGTCAGTGCCGTGGGCTCGAGGCGGAGTTCGCGGAGTTCCGGGGGTTCGGGCGTCTGCTCCGCATCGGCCGGGCGGAGACTGAGGAGGGCCACCAGTTGCAACGCGACGCCGAGCGCAACTCGCGCCATCCCACACCGCCCATCGCCCTGCTGCGTCCCCATCATCGAGATCGTTCCTCGGCGCGGAGCGGCCCTTGCCGCCCCGCGGCACCCCCGCACCGCAAGCGCCCTGATTGCGCAAGCCTGATGCCAGAGACCCCTCACCCGAAGATGATAACTGGCGGAAATTACAGGACCTTCGAGCGGTGAGACGGGGGAGCATCGCCAGCATCTGCGCGATGTCTTGCTCAAATGCACGATCCGCCCCGACCCCGCTCGGGCCGACCCGCCACCATCTGCGGGGCCGCGGCTACGCCCGTTGCTCGATCGGCGCGCAACGCGTCGCCGCCACCACTGGCGCGCCCGTGGAACCTCCCTCGCCGGCCTCGGCCCACCGGCGCCCGACCAGAGACCTCCCGGCCGAGCCCCACAGGCCGGTCCGTCGCCCTAGGCCGGGGCGACCTGGCGCAAGGCCGTAAAGGCCTCTCGCGCTGCATCAAGCGCCATATCTGGGAAGACGCCAAGAAAGATCGTGGCGACCATCGCCACGAAGAGACATCCGGCGACATAGGGCCGGGCCTCAATGACCGGGGCCTCGCCGACCGGGTCGCGCGTGAACATGTCGAGGATGACCCTGAGATAATAGAAGCCGGCCACCACGCTGTTCAGGA